>ERZ780149.179-NODE-179-length-85102-cov-4.292027_pt1 | contig 85102 bp, 64 predicted proteins | sample MGYA00511367_ERZ780149 | MGnify/ENA primary metagenome ERZ780149 (study PRJEB29588, sample SAMEA2153852) | human gut metagenome | biome: human gut; feature: human-associated habitat; material: faeces | place: Denmark | collected 2008/2010 ... | reverse complement strand
TCCGGTGTCGGTGCCTCGGTCGCCGGAAGCTGCACCGGGGTAGCCGGGCGGCTTTGCAGTAGGGCGGTTAGGAACGTCGCCAGCTGCGGCGTTACACCTATCTGCACGTTAATGTTTAAGTCGAAATTCATATAGTAAACTTTTATAAAGTTGTTGGTTTCTTTGTCATGCAATACGCTTGTGCTGCATCGGTGAGGTCGGCGGCGGTCGCTACCGGGTTGGTCGTTAACCATTCCTCTAACTCGGTGCGTTTGAAAAAGCAATTTTTACCGTTAGGCTTATAGTGCGGTATCGCTTTCGCCGCCGTTAGTTTGTAGAGGTAACTTTTTTTAAGGCCGGTGTACTGGGCGACTTCCTCCAGCGTCAAAACTTCCTTTTGAGCAAATAGCACGTTACGCCCTATGGCTATCGCCAGTTTGTCTAATTCGTCCTGTGTCATGGCTGGGCGTTTTTAGTTAGGGTTAGTCGGTTATTAGCATAATCCGATACTGCGCTGAACTTGCAGCGTAATGAATTTTGCAGGCGGTATGCTATCGCCTTACCGCTGTTTATCGCGTCAGCGTCCGGCAGTTCAAATGTGATGGTTTGCCCTATCTCCATTTGGCGCAGTGCTTCGCTTGTTACTTTTCTTTTCTCCATATTGCGTTAAATTTCGATGTCGATAAACTCTAATAGGTTGTCCGTTCTCATGCTATTAACTTGAAGCTGGGCGGTCTTAACGCCGTTTTCCTGCATCCATCTTTTAGCGCGGTTTACGGCTGTCTGCTTATTTGAGCCGTCGGGAATTGATACGCCCAAATCCTCATAGTTTTCATCCATTAGGGCAAACCAGTAGCGTTTCATAGGGTCAGTTATTAGCGTGGGTAAAAAGTTACTATCAATCGCCCGGCCTGGCCTTTGAACTGGGGCGCGTGGTTGAGGCTTTTTAATGCTTTCTTTGCGTAATGCTCGGCGTGCAGGTTGCCCACCATGTCGCAAAACTTTGTAAAGCCTACTACGATGCGTTTGCGCTCCTGCGGAAAAGTTAGGCGTATGAGGTAGTCGCGGTTAATTTTCTTCCGCAAATCCTCGACGTTTTCGATAGTGTACTGTTTAGCCATTTGTTATTTTGTTTGTTATTCTTTTGGCGGAAAAGAAAAACTGTCGTATATTTGCATTTGGATATTTTGAGGTTAGGCGCAAATAGTCTGACAGCCTTTCTTATGTCCGTTTGTTTGTTATTTCGATTACAAAATTATGTTGAAATTTCAACATATACAATAGGCAGTGTTGTTTTATCAACACTTTAACTTTTATTAAGATTTTGCTTTGTATGGCGCGAAATGTGAATATTGCTATAAATGAGCGTATTAGAGAAATTCTTCGCGATGTTTTTCACGGGAATGTATCGGCAATGGCTAAGGCAACCTATATAAATAGGAATACACTAAATAGCATTATCGGCGAAAAGGAAGTAACGCCGGGTTATGATGTGATTAGACGTATTGTTGAAATGTCAACACCTCAAATTAACATTAACTGGCTTATTACTGGCGATGGTAAAATGATTGATACACCATCTACACCCGATGCAAATATATTAGCGTCCCAGCACTCTGTGGCAAACACAGGTAATAATAGTGTTGTACTTAATGCGCCTTGCACAGAGGATAGCAAAGTGATTGAGAGTTTAAGAAAAGAAATTGAATATTTAGAGCGGATATTATCCGAAAAAGAAAGATTTATAACACACTTAATAGGCGACAAATGAAAAAGGCTATTTTACTAATTGCGCTATGCGTGTGCGCGTTTCAGTCAAAAGCACAGGCTGTAACAGGTCTTGACGAAATAGCATTACTGGGCGACTGGTCGGTTAATGGTAATATGGGTTTTATATCCGCGCTGGGGAATAATCGCCCTAAATTGATTACGTTTAACGACGGCAAAAATAGCGTTATACAGTATCGAGAAAATGAGGTACCACCACGTTATACCACATTCGCAGGTTATTGGATAGGCGGCACAGCTACCGGGAAATACACGCTACACCTGCTTTCGCGTTTTGCTTATGACAGTGATAATACGGGTCTATCTGTTGTAAACTTTGTTGTAACTAATTTTGCGGGCGACAAAATGACTTTGCAAACGTATGATGGTTCGTGCTGGCTTGAACTGGTTAAGGATAATTCGGGTATAGCCGACGTTAGCGCGGATGCGCCGGAAGCCAGCACCACATTTTATAACCTCAACGGTATAGCCGTAAAAAATCCCACCGCCCCCGGTATCTACATACAGGGCGATGGGAAAAAGGTAGTAAAGTAGGCTTTATAATTTCAGTTCGGGCAAACTGTTTATGGCGGCTTCTTTGAGGCTATCGACGGCGCGTGTGTACTTCTCGGTGTGTTTTAGTCCGCTATGACCCAAAAGGCTTGCCACGGTCTTTATATTCGCGCCGTTATTAAGGATATTAACGGCAAATGAGTGCCGGGCGCAGTGCCACGTTATATGCTTGTCGATACCTGCACGCTTTACCCAGTGGCGTAGTGCTTTTAGACACATGGTATGCGATGGTAGCGGAAATATGAGCGCGTCGCGGTCGCCTTTGCCGATAAGGTCTAACAAACCATCGTTTAGGGGTATCACTACGCCGCTGGCACTGCTGTGGCCTTTGGTCTTGGCTTGCTCAAACTTTAATAGGTGGTTAGAGTAGTCCACGTTAGCAAATGTGAGGTCTTTAACGTCGCACCAGCGCAAACCGCTATACAGGCAGAATATAAACGCCCGGCGTATGTCGGCGCTTTCGCCCTCGTAGTGTGTGGCTATTAGTTTCTGCATTTCCTCGACGCTTAACACGTCCTTTTTGAGTGTTCCGCTATCTATCTTAATGACTACCCCGGTGCATGGGTTTTTGCGTATTATGTCGTCCTCTACGGCGGCTTTGATAATCTTTTTGAAACGCGCATACAGCGTGTGTGCGCCCTCACCTCTAAACCGCCTTTGCAGATACTCGGTAAAGCCGGTTATCATTTCCTTAGTGAGCTGCTGCGGCTTTATCTTTAATCCGCGTGTGCGCTTGGCTTTTTCCTTTGCCGCCTTTTCGCGTTGCTCCTTAGTCCAGTCGGGTTTAGGTGTAAACGTGTCGTCGGGGTCTATGAGGTAATCGACGAAACAATTATAGGCGCGTTTGATGTGTCGTTTGTCGCCTTTGGTGTATGCCTCATAGTACGCCCATATCCACGTTAATAAATTTATGTCCTTATCCTTTTTGAGCCTGTACCCCTCCGCGCGTTCTAATAGTTCCTGCCCTCGCTCAAAGCGTATGCGCTTGGCTATCTCTAACGTTTCTTTGTTCTGCTGTCGCTCCAGCGGTGTACGCGGTGCTTGCCAAAGGTATAACCCCAGTATCTCGTTTTTGCGCTCGTTCTTTTGGTAGGTGGTACCGTTCCGGCTGGTTACTTCCACCTTGCCAAAATAAAACTCCAAATATAGGCTGTCGCGCCCATCGGATAAGGCGCGGCCCATCAGTTTAGGATTATCGCCGCTGTTACCCTCGATTAAGTAGGTGTTATCGGCGCGGTAGTTCTTTTTAGCCATTTATCTTTACTTTATTTTCTTTTATTTTACTATCTTTGCAAAGGTATAAAATAAATCTCATTCACAAAGCACTGACAAAGCACTTTTTAATAAAACAAAAGAAAATAAACGAAAATAACAAAATGGAAAATTTGGCTAACATATTGATTTTGTGTGGTTTTGCTTTACTTTGTTTTCCTTTGGTTTACCTCAAAAATGCGGTTTTGTGCCTGTTCTGGGCACCAAGAAAGTGACTTAACAAAGTGAATATCACCAAGTTAGGTCGCTTTCTTTTAATTTTACGTGCATATTACGTGCAAAAGGTCTGCACGCGGCCTGGAGATTGGCTCATTCTTCTTCGTAATAGTAGGAGTAATCGATGCCTTTCATGAACATTTCGCGGTCGTTGATTTTGTCGGTCAAGGCCCCTTTGAGCAAGGTTTTGATGTGGGAGGAATCGACGACGCTCTCGCGCATCGCTGTCAGATATTCGTTCTTGTCAATCTGACTCCAGTCAACGCAGCGTTTTAGTGAACGTCTCAGCATCAGGTCGAGCCAGATGCGTGTGCTGCGCCCATTGCCTTCCATAAACGGATGAACCACGTTCATCTCCACATACTTGTCGGCGATTTCATCGAAAGTGGTTTCCGGCATACGCTCAATCGCCGGAATGATGGTCGGGAAGTGTAGACAGTTGGCAAACGTGAATCCACCTTTCGATATATTTTTGCTCCGTATTTGTCCGGCAAACTCATATAAGCCTCCAAACAGATAGGAGTGAATCTGTTGCAGACATTTTATACTGCCAGGCTCAAGTGAATTGAGCAAGCCACTCTCAAACAGTGTGTATGCCTTTTTGCGGCTCTGTCCGTCAATGGTGTTATCGCTGTATGTGAACCAATCAAGGAACTTACTTGCACGATTGTTGGGAAAATGTTTGGCAAGAAGAATAACTCCCTCGCTGTTGAGCACATCAGCCTTACGCTGCTTGCCATCCGGTGCCTCGAATTTGAACCCGTGAGTGGGACTCACGAGTTGAACTCCATCCTGTTTCAGCTTACGTTTAAGCCAACGCCAATAGTTACCGGCCTTCGTATAGTCCGGCTCATCATTGATAGCGCGCACCACATCCGTCGCCGAAAACCACCAGCAGTTGTTCTCGTCATCCCAGACCGCCCTCACCTCGCGGTCATTGTAAAACCGTATCGACTTCTTACCCATTGTTTGTATTCAGTTTTATAGACCGTAATTCTTTTGCGAGTGAAGGGCGGAAGCGATACTCCTGCAGTAAGAATTCGACAATCTCCTTTTGAGTTTCCGCATATCCGAATTCAGACAGGGATTCCAGGTCTGCTCTGAAATATGAGTACTTGGAAGAATTGACTTTTTTCTTTGGGGGGAAACGGTCGGCAGCGTATGCACGGACTGTACGGATTAGGATCGCCTGCATTTCTTCAAAATGAGTCTGACGCAATGATCCGGCGTACTTTAACGGAGTCCGATAATCAGTCGAATCCTTTGCCGTTGCTTCCGACACGAGACGGAATAACCAGTCAAACTCACCTTCCTCTATGAGGAATGGGGCGATTTCATCAATGACATTATAACCGGTTGCCTTTGAGAGCAGATTATGGTAGAATGCGTTCCATTTGTCCCCGTCAACAAGTTCCTTGAGTTGATGATAGAATTTTGCTTTATCGTTGTAGCTGTTATGGAACAGGCGTTTGAGATTATCTATACGTTCTTCCAATGTGCCATGTTCCACAAGAAGTTGCTGTTTAAGTTCAAGCCAGTTCGGAGTCTTTGGCGAATAGAAGTAAGAGCCATTGTCCTTGATTGCCTGCGCCCTGTCGAGCAGGAGGATAGCCTCAAGCCAGTTGTCGGCATCAAGCAACTCATTATAATATTTCAGGCAGACTTCAGGATACTGTATTTCATCCTCCATATATTGGCGAGCTTCATCTGCAAGACCCATTGAACGGATAAAATCAATTTTACGGCACACCCACGTCCCTGCCTCATCACCCAGATTCTCGTCAATCAGAGCATCGTATATTCCACACGTAACTTCATCGTTATCGCGTCTGAGTGCGATAAGTTCAAGAATAAAATCGTATGGCGAACCAATGTAGTCGTCTATCACATCCTTCTTTTTAGCAGCTTTAATGAGTTTTTCTAAAGAATTCAGAATATCGTGGCTGACATCCTCGCGAATCATAAGAAGTCCGACAATGTTTCCCAATACATCCATTATATCCTGAATACTGCCGGAAAAATCATCGCCATACCAATCATCGCCGTAAAAATCCTCATCAGTCACCTGCATACCGACCTCTTTGACTATTACGTCACTCAGGTCATATAGCTTCTCGGTAGACAGCGAGTCTGCGTTTTCGCTCCATGGCTTTATCAAGTCATTATAGACATTGCTCCAGTCAGTCGCTTCTCTCACTTCATGGCGCGAGAAGAACTCTTTTGTCTCGCGGTTTACGGCCTGACTGAGTTTGCGGGCGAAATCCCCATTTTCTACCGAAGGGCAGAGGCAATTTCGGACATAATCCTTGAAATCAGAATGTTTGTTGGCCCATCCTGAAACAATATCGCGCAAATCGTCTTCGTTCGCATGGGCAATCAATTGCGATATATCTTTAGATGTATTCATTTTTCTTTTGTTTATTTCTTGGAGCGGAGTCGCTTTTGTTCGGCTTCAAAGGCTTCGAGAAAATGGATTTCGACCGGAGATAGTTGATATTGGGTACGCTCACGGAATTTGTCGTATTCCTCATTGGCTTTTAGCTTAGCAACTTCGGCTGAGACGCATCCGGCATGGTTCAGCAATTCCTTACCCGACAGCTTCAGGAAATCATCGAGCTTCTGAATCCAGTCTTTCATATACATCGGGACATGGCTCTTGGCCTGAAGTTCGGCAAAGTCAAGATATAGATTGACAATTCGGTTGAGCATATCGACCTCTTCCTCCGAGAGATAATTCTTCGCAATCTCAGCCTCATGTTTGGTTGGCATTGCTCCTCGCCATGTTGTCAAACCCATGAAATCCTTTTTGGCATTGGCGCGGTCATAGATAACCTCTGCAGCAGTATGTCCGTGGGCGGCAAAGTGCATCTTATTCTGCACTGTCTTGAAGAACTGTTGGGTGATGGAAGTACGAGGGTCATAATCTATACTGAGGGCATATATTTCCAGCACCTTGCGGTAGAACACCTTTTCAGAGCTGCGTATATCTCGGATTCGGGCTAACAACTCGTCGAAATAGTTTCCTTGTCCGGCATTTTTGAGTAAATCGTCATTAAGCGCAAACCCCTTGATCATATACTCCTTCAGCACCCGGGTAGCCCATTGCCGGAACTGCACGCCACGATGAGAGTTGACACGATAGCCCACGCTGATAATCATGTCAAGATTATAAATGGGAATCTTACGCTCAACCTGTCGTTTCCCTTCCGTTTGAACTTGTGCAAAAAATGCACAAGTTGAATCTGCGGTCAGCTCACCTTCATCGTAGATTTTTTTGATATGACGTTGTATCGTTGAACGGTCACGCTGAAACAGCTCCGCCATCTGGTCTGCCGTAAGCCACACGGTTTCATTGAAGAGCCGAACCTCAATCTTCGTCTCACCTCCCTGCGTCTGAAATAAGATGATCTGTCCGTTATCCATTGCGAATTATATTAATATGAAAATCAATTGTTAGTCTTATATTCAATTACCTGTTTATATTTTTTAAATAAAACTGGACGACCGGCGTAATCCTTCTCTCCCCATATAAGCCACACCATAGACAGACCGTTCTCTTCCAAAAATTTGTCCAAAATATTTTTCCGCAGGTATGAATAGCGTTGTAAATTATCTTCATCAATGTGTCCTCTAACGTTATAAAATGCTATCTCACCATTAGAATTTCGCAAATCAAAAGTTTGAGGGATGAAATATAAGTTCTCATCAATTATTATTTCTTTGGACAATGTCATGCAAGTACCAATCGAACCGTCAAAAGAAACGCAATAATTCATAGTGGGAACCAAAACATTAAATTCAACATAATCGGAATTGAAAGTCTCAATCAGATTATCCAATTTGTGTTCGGAATCAAATTCAATTGCAATGCCGTCATTATAGGATTTCAATATTATTCCTATATCTTCAACACAATTTGCGACATCATCATTCGATGTACGAAACGACATATCCCCCCAATTAGAATCTGTTGCTTGCGGGAAAATACCCATTTCACCAGCACAACATGAATAGTTGTCTATTATATCTCGAATGTAATGATTAGAGAGATCGTCCTCTTGAAGATATTCTACAAATCTGGAAAGCTCTTCAGTTTTAATAATGAATGGGCGGATGAATGCAAATCTAGAACGGTCAAGATTTTTATCTTCAACAGAGATGTGTCCATATAGACACACAAACTCATCTGTTTTATCTTCCGAGATACAATGATTTACAAAGAGTTTAGGCGTAAAATCAATATCGTCGGATTCATTTATCCAATTGTCCATAGATGCTTCTTCTCCTAAGATTTTTAGAAAATCTACGTCAGTTTCTGCAAATTCATTAGGGAATGTCGGATCAACATCAATTCCGGCAGGACGCCATTTATCATATTCATCATCTATAAGGCCATTATCTTGAAGTATTCCAGCGACCTCATAATATGCTATCCATAAATATTTTTTGCCGAAGCGGTCTATTTTATCAGAATTGTTGTGGCGAGAATAATCAGAAAACCGATTAACGGTTTTATCAACTTGATTGAAGCGGCTTTCACTCCACCCTAAATCAAAAACTCGGCGCATTATATAGCCTCTAACTTGTTGTTTCAACTCCGGATCAGAATATGAATGTCCTCCAGGAATCAGAGTCCCGATAGTATAATTGCTGAAATCCATATGCATAGGGGCACTCCAACCTTTCACTTTTTCCCACTTATCAATATCCGTTTTTGTAATTCCATAAGCGGTATAAATCATACTTATATCCCGATTGAAATCTTCAGGAAATAGTTTCAATGCTATCTCAATTATTTTTTGAGAATAATGCCGGATATTTATATGCGGTGTTTTAATTGTTGGTTTTGATGAGAAAAATGCTTCCCACACAACATTGGCAATCCTAAGAAGTAAATTCTTGCATGATCCCGAAATTTTCGGGGAATAATTTTTCAAAACGAATCCATATGCAACCGCCAACATCCGTTCCGGGACATATAGGTCATCTATTGATAGTGACTCTTGGAGTAGATTAATAAACTCATTTGGCTGCCTTTGAGCATAAATGGAAAGACATTTAGTGGTAAGGAATCTCAGTTTGTGACAATTGGTAGTTAAGAGCCACATCAAATAGTTTGCGGTGGCCTTGGACACCCAATGTTCAGTATTAGGGTCGGAGAGTTCTGTAATAAAATCAGTAAGCAATTCATCCAACTTCTCATAACGGAGACTTTCCATTGTTTTAGTAGTCCATAATAAGTCTCTTTTCCACATTGTCATCTCTTTTAATAGAGTAGATGTGAAAGAGAAGTTTAAAGGATTTTCGGTAGAGAATGCAACAGGCAATGATTGTGAAAATAGATCTTTTGAAGACCGAAGGTTCTGACGCAGATAGTTTTTAATATCTGTTTCATTTTGTTTCAGCGTCGTTATACTAGATTGGTATATAGCTTTAGTAATGTAATATACAAGTCCCTTTTGTGTATAGTTTCCATAAACAAAACCGAACTTATCCATTGACAATATTATGAGACAAGGCAGAATGTCGTCATATAATGGATGTTGATTACCATTACTACCAATAGCCAGCTTTGGCAAAATAGTTGAGTCAAAATCTAATAGATACGATTCTTTATCGGTATATTTAGCAAGAATATTTTGTGCTATTAAATATCCAGCCAACAAATCGTAGGTGAACATTACATACTCTTGTCCAATCCATTCTCTATATAACAATAAGTCTTCACTCTCTATTGCTGATAATTCCTCGGTTGAGATATCAGATTCTATTAATGGAACGCGATTAGTGTTATTTTCCCACGCGTAATTACAAACTGTAGATAATTTTTTTACGAGAAAGGACTTGTTGTATTTTATTGGCAACTTCAGTATGCCAACTATATTTTTATTACAATATTGCAGATACTTATCAAATATATCAAATATAGTCATATTTGATAAAGAGACAGAACGTCCTCTATTAGTTATGCAGAATATCCTAAGAGCCAATGGATTTTCTCTGAATAATGAGGTGACATTAGCATCATTAGTCATAGAGACGTTGTAGTAATCGGTATACTTCTTAAGAGCATCATAAAAATTATCATTGTCAAAGCCTGACACATCAACAAGTAAAGAATAATTTTCTGATTGTTTAAGGAAGTCACCAAATAGTTCTTCTTCATAGGAAGAACGGTATGTTGTGATTAAAATCAAATTATCATAAGCTCCAGTTTTAATTTCAGAACGAATTTCAGATATACCTGTTTTCCAAATTTGGTGCCAATAAAGAGATTCATTTAAGCCATCAATTATTAGCAACGTTTTTACTCCGTGTATCTTTCCGAGCATGTTAAGACTAGAAAGTAGCTCTTGAAAATTAATTGTTGAAGAGAGGTCAAGAGATTTCAGTATCTGAGATTTGACAACATCCTCAGTTATTAAGTCTTTTGCAGATATATAGAGGGCAGGTAATTTTAAGTCATGATATTGATTTAAGAGATTGAGTACAAGGTGACTCTTTCCCTTGGAAGCATTACCTCTGATATGTACTTCCGACTTTTTGAGAAGTTCAAAATCACCAAAGACATAACTTAATGGACTCCAATAATTGTTTAAAACAAAATAAGGTCCCAAAATAGTTTCACGTGCTTCTTGAATACGTTTTTTTATTTGTATATCATTTTCTTTGTCCTCCGTATCCCAATTTATAGGAGCCAATATTTCAGAGAACTTAAAGGTTGATAGTTCCGAATATAGTTGCCTTAATTTAGAATCGTATTTGGTCATCTTATCAATTTCGTCATTAATTGACAAGGAAACAGATGGATTATTTAATTCTTCTATAATTCTGTCATACAATGATAACATTTCTGATAGGATAGTGCGTCCTTCTGATATGATATTAATGGCAGCATTTTTAATCTGACACCATGCTTCATTGCAATCAAATTCGTACAACTTGTTAACACTATCATTAAACTCAGATAGACATTCCGAGATGGTAGTATTATCCAATCTCGATTTTAATTCTCCGCCCAATAACGGACCGCCTATATAACAATAAATTTCTTTTTGTGCATCAGTTTCCGAATGAAGATTTGCAATGTACTTATCTTTAATCTCTTCTCTGTTCATTATTTTTAGATAACGAGAGGTAATCCATTCATCATCTATACGATTTGTTCCAAAAAACGCATTTCCTATGGCTGGATATTTGACTAAATACGAACACAACTCACTATCTCCTAAATGAAATAGTTGCAAATCAGCACATTCCTTTGGTATTAATTTTATTAATTCATTAGTAAACCACCCATTTTCCGCAGGAGTAAAATCGGACATAGAACAAAGAAACCATTTCTTCAATGATTTCCCATGGACTTTACACGCTTTTTTAAGCGATTCCTTAGTTTGTTTCTTTCGATCACTCTCTGACAGTCTGCTAAAAAATTTACATTGCCAACCCCAGATGTCCCCATTATCCAGTGTGAGATAGAATTCCACGCCATCACCGCCTCCACTATCATCAATTGGAGTAAAATGACCTTGTTTATATTCCTCTTTGCAAATTAAATACCATAGCAGTTCAAAACTTTGATACTGACTTTTATTATATGGTTTTAATTTAGAAAAATCTATTTCATCAATTGTCATTGTTCGGGATTGGCGTTTTATTAATATTTTCTATTTTAACCAATAATCTCAACTTTAACATTTAGATTAAAATGAGAGGCGATGGTGAGGATTTGTTTGCGCTTGGTGGCGGTGTCGGAGCAGGTCATTAGGAGCCATCCGTTGCCGAGTGGCTTTTGTGCTGTTTGATATTTTTTATCAACAGTGTTGCTGACGAGTGGTATTCTATTTGCTATTAGACCTACTGCACGCACTTTATCAATGCCGACTTTCAGCACAAATGTATGCAATGATTCCCAAGCTGTTCGTTCTTCGATGATAACGCCGTCAGGCATTGTTATCCTCAGGCGAGTGCGTGGATTGGTAACAACCTTCTTTCCACCTTTCTTCTTTTCAGTATGTTCAACAACAGGATCAGGTTTGATTTCTACAGCGTCAGGGAGTACATCTGCGATGTTGCGTTTACGGGAGAGACTGACCTTAAGAGGAGTTCCGGGAACATAGTCAACGACTAAGACCAGTTCACGCTGAACTTGCGCTAAAGCCGGTTCAATCTTTTCGGTGAGAGTCGGGAGAATCTCGGTGCGAATGAGATCCTCTTCAAGTTTCGCGGCTTCCTGTTTAAGCCGCTCATCAATAGGGAGATTAAGCTTACGCAGATTCTCCATTGTGATATATAGTTCGCTTAGTGTTGACATGTTCTAACTAAACTACCGATTGGATACCAATTAAATAACGTAGACACATACTTAACCTTTGATACGTCTGAAGTCCGGGCCTCAATGCAGCTATAATGACATTCATATAGTTTGTCATTAGAAATGGATTATTAGATATCATACTTAAGGTATTTCTAGAATAATCCAACCAATACCTAAATTGGTTCTCCTGCAAACTGTTACCTCGACGCATTAAATCAAGCCCCTGCCTAATAACGCCATCAAGAAGTATATAATTATTATTCATTGTTACCTCCTTCCCGATGCATCTGATCTAATTCCTCAACACTCATTATATCTGTAGAGTCCATGGCTTTTGAGGCTGCATCTGTTGAAATTTTATTCTGACGATTCAATTTAAGATTTACACCGAACCCCTCGAATTTCTCAAAAAGAGGAAGAATTAAAAGAATCAGCCAAAACACAAAGATGACGTTAAATCCATTAAATTTAGGTGTGAATGTCAAATCTCTGCACTCTTCAAAATGTATAAATAGATAGATTGAACTACCGACAAATAGAATCGCATACCAAAGACGCTGCAACCAATACCCCAAAAACTCTATTGCATTTTCTATACGTATGCAAAACTTCGGATATGAAGTTTTCTTAAACCACAGGTGATGGAATAGAAACCACGAAATTATGAAGGTTGCTAAAACAGATATTACTACAATCCACCAGACGGTAGATACCGGTATCATTTCAGCGTTTGCATTACAATATGGACACATATAATTTATTACTCAGTTATTGTTATACATTTTACTTGAAGAATATTTATCCATATCCTCTTTTGTTCTTCAGCATTGAGATCGATTTGGACTGATACCTTTTCCTTCTCATCTTCGGCTAGAGGGGAGATTTCTAACAACGCCTTATTGACTTCTTTATAGCGTTCTTTTGCTCCATCTATTGTCTTAATTGATATAGTGGGAATTTTCCAAAAGCCATTGCATAAATTAGTAACAATTACATAATCTCGTTCGTACATATACCTTATAGAGTCATGTGTCAGAGATTTAACCAATGAGTTCGGAGCGATGGAACATAGCCATTCGCCAAATGCTTTCATATAATCACGATTGTCCATAAGTGTCTATATTAAACAATTCATACTCTTCACGAGAGATTGGTGTATGAGGGTCAACGATGAGGACTTCATTGTATGTCAAATCGTAAAGATGATATACAATGTTATCTATTTGATTTTCCAAATCTTGAATTGAGGCATTATTTTCGGCTGATTTCCGAGCGATAATTCTCTCGACTATCTGCCCAAGCAGAACTTGAGTCTCAGCTTTCGGAACTGCAATAGGAATTTGTTGTAAGGGCTCTTTGTCAAGTTGATAGTTCAACCCTTGCATCTTGCCTCGATTTCTCAACCAAAATGCGATTAGTTTGGAGTTGAGCAACCCTGTCAGATACATAAGATTAACTCTATTAGTCTTTATAATGTTAAAAGTCTGCGTAAGATAGCACTCACCATCTGAATAAGAGAATATAGGAAGTTCTGCACACTTCCTTTGGCAGATGATCTTTGTTCCAGAAAAGAAACGTGAATCCCTTGCTCGGTGAAGTCCATATGGTTTGTTATCAGAGGTGAAAATTTGTCTAAATTGGTCAAGGTGAGCTTTTAAGATGGGAAAGCTATCCATAGATGATTCATTTCTATATGTCGAATCTGTGTAGATTAGCCACTGAGTATTAGCTCCTGAAATCGTAAAATATCTTCTTACTTGTTCAGTTGTATAATATGGCTTAATCAAAACCATCTCATTTTCAGGCAGATTAAGATTACTGAGTTCTTGATCGGTTAAGCCAAAAATCCCATCGCCAACTTTGTGATGACCTAAAATCTTTTGACCTTTTTTATTAAGAAAATCTTGAGGAAAAACGATTCCTTGAGCAATTTCTTTATTTTCAAGGTATATTATCCCAAACGCCGATTTTATCTTCTTAAACAAATCTTCTGAATTAGAGAAAGTGATAAATTTATTTCTCATTTCAAGACGATTATACGTTGGCTCAATAAATTGAGTCGTTGAAGCTTCCTCCTTGTTTAACAGTTTAATAACGTCTTCTAACTTGGAACCAAGCAGATTGCGAAGATCAAACTTATATGATTGCTCAGCCTTGTTTTTCTTAAACTGCATAATCATAGTTTGTATACTTGCAGTTTTGAAAATCATATAATCTTTGAAATCACATAATTGAATGATTTGCGCGTCTGTATTAATTTTCTGACGTAATTTTTTAGCACCAGAACTTGTAACCCAATTATTGGTCGCAATAAAGCAAAGATTACCATCGGGTTTTAGCATATCAAGACCTAAGCAAGCGAACATATACCATATATCCATCTTGCCTATATAATACGGAGAATCTTTGACAGCTTCGAAGATTGCCTTATTTGCACGACCTTCCTTAAGATAAGGAGGATTACCTATAACGATATCGAAACCTCCTTTCTCAAATACATCAGCGAACCACGTGTGCCATAAAAAGAATTTTTCATTGGCACTTACATCTTTTATGTCCTTTAGCAGATTTTGATCTTGCGTTTCCTCAAAAATTTGGGTAATAACCAAGTTCTTAATCTCATTGAGAGTTTTGTCTCGTTCCTCATGAGTATCGGTTTCATAGAATTTCCGAATGTCATTACGTAGCAACTCTTGGTATCCAGAGAAATCAAAGCCTCCCATACCAGACGAGCCCGTACTTAAGCATATTTTAGACAAATCACGCCCTTTATAACTTTCTACCAAAGAATTGCCCTGCATTACTTTGAAATGTAGGTTTGGCAGAGGCAATGCCTTTTCCTCTTCAACGACCATAGCAAGCCAAAAGCGCAAGCGGGCAATGTCAACAGCTCCTTGTTCAATATCCACTCCATATATGCTATTTTGCATAATATAGCGTTTCATCTTAGCTTGATCAATAGACGAATAGGTGCGTAAGACTATAAAGGTTTTAGCTAGAAGATTGACAATACCCATAGGAAATGCACCAGAGCCAATTGCAGGATCGCATATTTTTACGCTAATTAGACGACGTTCAATTTCTTTTCGTTCTTCCTCATTAAGTATATCAATATCAAGCGTCTCTATAAAGTTACGCGCTTTATCTTGTGTATAATGTTTAGGATTAACTTGTAGATAGGCTATAAGTGACTCTCGGCACATATATTCTACTATCTCTTTTGGCGTATAGAATGCGCCTTTGTCTTTGTTATCTTCAAGAAGATTCTCAAAAATACGACCAAGCATTTCCGGGTCGATACCAATTTCAGCATCTTCTTGATCGTTTTCGTCTATGGTGAAGTTATAACCGTCTAAAAAAGAAAATAGCTCTTTAAAATAGATTGCTGGGAACGTACATTTTTTTGGATCAATCTCATCCGGATTAAATAATCCTCCATTCAAATAATCAATATGTGCCCAGCCCGGGAGAATCTTGATATCTTTATTGTCGGCTAATGCAGTTTCTACTCGCTGTTCTTTTTTTGTATTGAGAACATAGAAAAACAGAAGTTCTAATACATCGTCCAAAAAAGTTTCAGCAATCCCATCTCTTTCAGCCTTCTCAAAGAGATGTTTCATATATTGAGAATCGCCTACGCCATTATTGTCGTATAGCCATCCTTTACGTTGTAAAAAGTAAAGGAAAACTATACGACCGAACATTTTTTTAATATAGTCTCGCGCTTCTTTTGCTTTCGATTCAAAGACTGCCGTAAACTGATTATTACTATCTTTTTGGAGCCAATTAAACTTACTCAGTTGATTATTAAGCTCCCTTTCGTCCGAATAACGTTCTCCTGTAATATACTCAACAAAGGCCGCATAATATGCTCTGTATTTATCAAAGAACTCATCACTAAGTGCAGCAACAGAGAATGCCTCTTCAAAATTCTCGTTATTGCGCGGACTATCGGCAAGAATTTGAAATCGTTCGGCTGCTGTACGACCACGATAACCACGTCCAAAAACATAGGTATAGCGTTTGGCAGATGTTGTGTCTTTTAATGAATCACCTTTATATGCGTAAGAAAATCGCCATTGCTTATTTGTTACATCCTCGTAATGAAATACAATCATGAGGTGTTGGCGGTAATCCATTATGGAACGGATAAGTTGCTGAATATTGACACGAGAACGCTCTATATTCTTAGAATCATCGAGGGTTACATCAAGAAGTGCAATATTATCAGCATTGTAGTTCTTTTCCGTAAGGTCTCCGATATATTTGATGTGCCTGATTCCGGCATTTTTAGCTTTTTCCGCATAGTTTTCCCTCTCGGCAAGGTCATCGTTTATATATTCGATTTCATTGCCGAAGATTGGCACAATAACATCCGCTATGAAACGGTCAGTTCCAGGATAATCATTGTTAAATATCTTTTCTAACTTATGCTTGAGTTCCATAGTCAGTTATTGCTTTTAGTTTCAGAATAGAGTACGAGTTTAGCATCTCCTCGTTTCGCCTGAGCGCGATTAGCTAAATTTGATAGTGCTGCATCAAGGAGCGCATTTATGTCATCATCAGCACCAAAGAGTGAGCCTTGGTAGTTCTCAAATCTCATTACCTGTTTAATGACATAGTTATCTTTTGCTCTGACAAGTTTTTCTATTTGCTTCAAAAGTTTCTTAGACTCTTGTGTAACATCCGATCGTGAGCGTAATGATGATAATACGGCAAGTGCATCCGCTGACTTTCTGCTAGCATCAGCGGCCGTGATATAGTGGGCAACATGTTTTTGATAGGCTTTTTTTGCTGTGTCAGCAAGTGCATCATCACATTGTATATCGACAAACTCAGTATCAGGCTCGCATTTCAATCGTTGCATAGTTGCCAATGATGAAATTATATGTGAAGAGGTGTCTTCCTGCGTTTTCTCCACCGCTACTGAAATCAGTTCTTGTGAGTTATCAGTAAATACGAAAATACCATAATTGTTTTCCTCACTCGTTTGTAAAACGCCTCCAAGTCCGTCAACATCTACGGAGGCGATATAATCATATCGTTCCGATGAATTGTCTTGATAAGCTTTCAGTTCCTTGATAAACGGACCAAATGGGGATTCATCACCATCAACGAAATGTTGTAGGTCATGCTCAACAAGCTCCTCACGTTCACTGAATACCTTATTATCTTCGCCAAACATCTCATGGAAAGATTGGAGTTTCGCATAGGCCTTTTCAATAAGGCGGATCTGGCTGTTACCTTCATCTGATGGGAAGAAATTGAAGACATGGACGAAATCTTCAGTGGAACCGATGCGGTTTACACGACCGATGCGTTGCATTAAGCGAGTTGCATTCCACGGAGCATCATAATTTAGGATGACATTAGACCGATGCAGATTCACGCCTTCGGCAAGAACTTCGGTCGTGACGATTACATCATAATCATCACGACGATTCTCCGGCTTGCAGTTTGCGTCGAAGTTCGCCTCAATTGCCTCCTGCATTTCAGTGCGGTTCTGTGCTGTAATGCTAAGCACTTTGTGTCCCTTTGCCTTTAATGCTCGTTCCAATGATTTGAGCGTGTCGATTGCTTCGGTAAAAATAACCAAACGAGGCTTATTCGCTCCCAAAGGATTGTTAATCTCCGGATTGAATAGTTCAGGATTTATTGCGTCTTTGAAACGGTCGAATTTAGGATCTTCAGTATTCTCACGCCACCGTTCAAGCAAAGAGCCAATGCGCAATCGGTCTTTTTGCAAATCTTCGAGATACGATTCGTTAAAATCGGATGCTTTGAAACATCTGTTGTTTCCGCCTTTATGCTCAATGGCGGCTTCTACCACAGCCTTGAAAGCCGCGAAGTTTCCTTTATGCTCGTTATGCAATTTGTTGACATCAATATCCGGGCAGATAAATACGCAGTCGTGTTGAAGCATATCTATCATAACGTCATTATATCGGTTCAGATTTTCAAGCGTTTTCTTGAATGCCGCAAGGCTGCTTTCAAGTCGCTTTACCAATAGAATCCGCATAATGCGCTGAAGTCTTTGCGTAATGCTGTCTACCGTAAGGTTTCGTTTCTCATACAGTTTCTTGTTGTCCTCATCGACGAACTGTGTAATTGCGGCATAACGGTAAAAGCCGATATGTTTATTCGGGTCAAAAGACTCTCCTAAGGCAGGAGGGCATATAGCATCTACGGTATCAGAAAAGAGCTTTGATAGTTCCTCATCCATCTTATATTCGAGCTTATGTGGTCCTTTGACAGTGGGGAACTTCAGTAATTCTGCATCTTCTCCATATAGATTTCTAATATCGGTACGGGTACGACGAACTACGAGGTCATTAAGGACACTGCTTCGGATTTTTTCTGAGACCTCCTTAACAATAGTGCGTGCTTGAATTTTACCCTCATCTGTATCCTGAGAAATGGCTCGTGCTTCTTTAAAGCGTCTTTCCATCGCATTAAATAGAGAGTCAAGCTTGCCACCCTCGACATTAGGCAAGTTAGAGTTGTTGGGTGTGCGTTGAAATAAGCGTATTTGATTATAAAGATCTTTAGGCGAGTTATTCTGTGGAGTTGCAGATAATAGTGCAACGTAGGGAGTGGGATTGATAATGCCAATCAGGTCATCAATCGCCTTGTATTTTTGAGTATCAGAGTTGCGGAAATTGTGGCTCTCGTCAATTAGTACCAAACCATAGTTCCCAACCTCAATGTTATCAATTTCGTCACTATCATCAACATCATCGACATCCTCCAATTCATCAGTAATTTTACCGATGCTTCCGGTTGTCACAAATTCGACACATAGACCAATATTATTACGAGGATTATCATTGTCAAAATCCTGGATTGTCTTTTCCCATGCTTTCTTAATCGCTGGCGGAGTTACAATCAGCACTTTACGAGCGCGACCGAGAGATTCGGCATTTTCAAGGAAATGACGGATAAGCAATACACCTACAACAGTTTTGCCAAGTCCTACAACATCACCAAGAATAAAACCGCCAAATCGTTTCATCACCGAGAAGCATTGTTTTACCGCGTCAAGCTGATATTCAAGAGTATTGAATGACGGTGGCAAATAGGATTTAAGAATTTCAGATGTATTCGCATCTACCATATCTCCAAATTGCAATTGTAGATACTTGATATAGACATCGTAAGGAGTAAGAGGATTCTCAGTCTCATTGTCTTTCTCAATTTCTACACCGATAGGTGATGGCTTAAGAATATTTTTAATAAACTTGCCAGACCATAATTCGCTGTTCTGCCATATCTCCTCAAACCATGCTTTGTGAGATTTCGTATTTGAATATAGTGTGAAATCTGCTGTAACGCAGTTGCTATTTTCTTCAAGGTAGTTCAATTCCGCATTACTCTGAAGACCTTTTGCTGTAAAGTTCGAGCTGCCGATAATACCGGTTCCTAATCCATTACCAAGAAAAATGTAACACTTAGCATGGAGGAATTCTTTATGTTCCCCCTGACCATACACACGAATCTCAAACTTTCCATCCGGATTCTCTTCTGTCAAGGCATTATCAATAATCAGCTTACCAATGGGTTTATACTCATCGGAAAGAGATTCGACATCTCTCTGAATATAGAAATCCGGGAATTGATGCGCCTCACGAGAGGCTTGATAATATTGCAATTGTGGCTCCTGACCTATCAGTAAGTCAAGTTTCCCACCCCTTGAAAAAAAGTCCTTAAGTTCTTCATAGACTAAAGCAGTGCCGGGTAAGTCCCAATAACCAGTCGCAATCATAATATGATTACAATCAGGTCGTGAGACCAACTCTTTAATATATTTGACGAGCTTAAACTGCTCGGAATTATCTATTAAGGCATTCGCCATATCTATGAAAAAAATTAAAACTCCGGCAGCAGTTATCTGAGGGCTGGCCGTGCCTGCAACGACTGCTTGGGGAGTTTCAGAATTTGATTCTTTGCGCAGCAAAGCGCTACGCGATTAGGTTCTTACGGCGGCATCGCTGCCTGTGGGTTAAACCGTTTCGGCCATATTCAGATTTTTATGGTTGCTATTTATGCAAAGTTACAAAGAATTTTTGAGATGGCAATCGGTTATGTCGTAAAACACAACCGATTGCCACGGGGTTGATTGCTATTTTCTTGATGGGATTCGATGCTGTCGGAGAAAGGTGTCGAGGTCGGCGCGGTTGACGTAGATTTTGCGACCGATTTGCGAGAAGGGGATGAGGCGCTGGTCTCGGTAATTCTGCCATGTCTTGGGGGAGATGCCAAGGAGTTTGCGGGCGGCTTCGGATTCTATCCATTCGCTGCTGGAGTCATCGGCGTTGCGCCGGGTGATGAGGTCGATGATTTGCTCCAGTGTGGCATGGAGATTTCGCCATTCTTCTTCCGGCACTGCGAACAGAAGTGTTGAAGGGGTGATATTTTGCGTGGTGCTTTGCATTCGGGCGTAAGGGTTCTGATTCCATCTACAAAGAAGATAGAATCGGTTGATAATTCAGTTGTCTAATCGCTTGACCGCTCACTCAACTGAATATGCAACTGCCTGACCACTCATTCAACTGGTCGCACAGGCGATTGACTGATTGGTCGAAGTGCTGACTAATCAGGTCTTCAACCAATCAACCGGTTAATCGCGCAACTGCGCAGTCAGATGATTGGGTAGGCGATTGATTGGGTAGGTGTATAATCAGTTGGGTGAAATGTCGATTGAATTGCCGTGGGACCACATGGGCGGCAACAATTGACGGTCATAGGGGCGGTAACATTTACCATCCACGCATAGGCATGAGCCTATCGCGCTGAAAATCAATACTGACTTGACGAGGATCCAGTTGATTGACTGATTAGTCAACCAGTCAATCACCGTCGGGTGTCATAGTATTATTAAGAGACATCTCGTATCATCGACCCGATTTGAGAGCCTCCCGTCGGAGGCGTTTCGTGTCGTTGCCGTTGCAAAGTAAGGGATAATTTTTCATTCCCTCCAAACATTTTTGGCCAGATATAGCATAAGGTTGTACATGTATATCGCTATATACAATAGATATAGCCCCGTCTCCAGCATCGTTCCATCCGAAATCTTTACCCTCGACATCTGCACAGCCTCTGAACAGGGACTACGACAGAGGCAATCCATTCAGGTTTTCTTATAGGAGAGTGTGCCCATTGGAGCACAGCAAGGTGTCCAAACACTTACCGTTTGGATTTCGGGTAACTCTGCCGTTACCACGAACCCCGAAGGGCTCGGGGAACGCAGGTGACCCAAATGACCTTGCCGTGCCGGGGCTTGGGACCGCTCCGAAGTCGCAGTCCCCATGTTTTCTTATAGTTTCACAGCCTCAAAGCATCCATTAAGGCATTCGCCAAATCAGATGAGGCCATCCGTATAACATTGGTGTCAGCAAGAGAACGACCGATGAGGTTGACGCTGCCGTACCACCCTATACATTGGTCTATGATGGCGCATTGCATCTTGCATTCCGGACGGTGAATGATGTTGAAGCCCATCGCCTGAAGTTCGGTTTCTCGATGGCCTGTTTCAGAGATGGCGATTGTGACACTTATACCGCGTAGTGTGGTGGCGGCGAGCAGGTCGATGATTCGTGGTGTCTTATTCCAGCGCAAACGCATTGTCGAAATTACGATACTTTGTTTCGCTGATGCAAGATCGTCATGGAATGGTTTTTCAAAATCCGACGCATCGAAGATGGTCTCAGTTGTAGGTTCGGCAAACAGCCCTTCGTTAGCGACAGCGATGGAATAGCCTACCGCTTTGTAACCTTGAAGACGCTTACGATACATCGAGTCACAGACCGGAACGCGCAGGTCGATGTAGTCGTAGATACGGGTTTCGTTTTTACCGGGATAGTTGCGATGCAGTCGTCCGGTGTATTGTGCAATAAGTCCTTTCCATGACACAGGGAGGGCAAGCATCAGAGTGTCGAGCCGCGGAAGGTCGAAACCTTCTCCGACGTATTTGCCGGTGGCGACAATAATCAATAGTTCGTTTGCCGGAATATCGTTCAGTCGAGACATCACCTCTCGCTTGGCTTTTGCTGAATCATTGCCTACGAGTCGTATGACATTCGGACAGATCTTACGACATTGTTCGGTAAGGATATCAACGTGAGCCGTTCGAGCAGTCAAAATTATCGGAGTGCGTCCTTCGGCGAGGTTGGCAGCGACATCATCCAGTATGAGCTTATTTCGCGATTCGTTTTCGGTTAGCTCATCGAGAATCTGAGCGTAGTTGCTGTCATCGGCATTGAGATTGCGATGAGAAGTAAAACGCGGGATAAGAAGTCGCCGGAATGATTGTTTAGACAACTGTGCTTTTGCATCGGACGTATAACGGATTTCACCGCATTGCATAAAGATGATCGGCTGGTGGCCGTCTTTGCGTATTGGCGTGGCGGTAAGTCCATAGACATAACGAGCGTTCACCTCACGGAGAACGCGCTCAAAGTTGACCGCTGGGGCATGATGGCACTCATCGACTATCACCACGCCATACTCGCGCACAAACGGTTTTACCTCATTGTCATTAATGCACGATTGTAGTAGAGCGATGTCAATTTTGCCATTGAGAGTGTTCTCAGTAGATGATAATGCTCCGAATTGTTGAAATTTCTTACGCCGGCCACGACCTTTGGGTTGTTCCTCCGGTTGAAAATCTGTTATCAAGTATTCCGACAGACGTTCGCGCCATTGGTCGAGCAATGCCTTGGTATGTACCAATATCAGAGTGTTGACCTCCTTCCGTGCAATCATAGCGGCAGCGGTAACGGTTTTGCCAAAGGCTGTTGTAGCATACAGGGTTCCACAACGATGCCGGGCAAGTTCAACAATCGCTTGTTCTTGCTCAGGATACAGCAGTCCATTGAACTCTACCGTAATAGGCATTCCCGGGTTTGCCTTATCCTGAATCTCAACGTCCACATTATTTTCTCTGAGGAAATCCATGGCGGAATCTTCACAACCTCTTGGCAGAATGAGATATTCGTCAGTTATCTCCGAGCATGATATTATGCGTGGAAGATTATAGACAGGCAGTCGCATTCCGAGTTTCGCATAAAATTCAGGGTTCTTGAACGCTGCCAGACGCTTAAGATGATTTATAGCTTTGGCAGACAAATCCTTTGTCGGAATATAAATGCCGGATGAGCGTATAATGGTGATGCTCTTAGGGAAATCAGCCTTATTCATAGGCTTTGGCAACGGGCGTTCCCATGGTGCGGATTCGCTGGACTTTGACAGTTCGCCAAGCGGCTCCCGGTCATATCTCGTCACTAACTTCTCGACCTCTGCGGCTGTCATCTTCGTCATTCTTTGAAGATATGCCCATTGGTCAGTAAAGGGGATGAAGTCATCATCCACAAACACACTGTTACCGTCTTTACGCGCTCTCCCTTGCAGTGGCAAGGCAACGAGGTTGCCGAATCCGCCCGTAGGCATATAGTCTTGGTTGGGAAAGAACCGGTCGTATGATTTGAAAGACATTTTTCCCTCCCGCTCCATCGCCTCTGTGAGAATTGCATTACCCAATCGCCGTGCCGTCTGAGCTTTTATATGTTCGTCAAACAGAATCCAGACATGAGCGCCATTGCCGGAGCGAGATCGCTCGATATATGCCGGAACGCCCCAGTCGCGACAGACAGACACATATGCTCTTACATCATCTTGATACCCATGCTCGCAACTCTTGTCATCAAAGTCACAACAAAGAAAACAGCATGAATTATCCGGCAAAATTGCATAAACTCCTACAACATCACGTCCATTTGGGCCTTTCCCTTCAAGATGCCTGTAAATATCATTGTAGCCTAACGGCTGGAATTCGCGGTTGGGACATTCCGCACATTTATACTTTTTCTTGTCGCAATTCTCCCGATTCCATTCCCGAGCGCATACCAGCTTATAGCCGCTTTTACCTGAGGAGGAACTAAACCATCTCCGAGCGAACACATCCTCTCGACCCTGAAACAAACCGCGAAAGAGTGCCACCTTCTCCTCCAAAGATAGCGTTGATACTGCTGACGAAGTTGATTCTTCTACAACAATTCCATGCTTCGCCAGCAATGCCCTAAGTCGGGCATTCTCAATTCGCAACTTTTCCAGTTCGTTATACTCAGATTCATTCATAAGAAAATCCTTTGATTGCAAGGCCTATATTTGCCTGAATTTGCCCCTAATCGCACATAAGCCACATAGAATCAGAGGGTTATATTTTATCAATTAACCATTGTTAACAAAAAGTCAACAGCCGTCTCAAATGTTTAAGCGATTTCTTAACGCTTCCATCAGTATATGATATTCTTTCTTGTAGCGTTCAATACGGGCATAATCTTTCTCCGTCGGCTTTTGAATTCGGCTTATATCCATATTACTCTCTAAATCCTGTAGCTTGACTTTCAAAGCGAGAAAATTCCTTGAGATACGGTTGATGTATTCTTCTCTTGATGATGCGGTATGATGGTTGAGAAGGGTCAATGTCGTTTTTATTTCATCGCGCTCTTCATTGGTTATGACGTGTGTTGTTTCGCATGGATATTTATCAATGTCTTCCATCCAATCTTCCCACCAGTCTTCCTCCCACCAATTTTCTTTTGGATTATTCAGGAGTTTCGATATTTCTTTATCGAGCAAATTCATAACATCTTCTACGGTCACATTGCAATCCTCAGAAGCGTCATGCAGAAAGCCTACGACTTTTTCTTTCCAATCGTATCCGGATGATGCTACTTTCAGGAGATGAGATTCAAAGTAATCGTTTCCTCCTTTATCCGTCTGACCATTGTGCAGCTTTTGAGCCACCAATCCTGCGGCATAAACAATTTTTGTCATATAGCCCATGTCATTTTCCAGGCTGTTAAGACGTTCTTTAGCTTCCTTTGGATCAAATGTAGCGATATAATCATAATATTGACGCATAAGCATCTCGGTATCCGACATCGGGTCCATGAAATCAAAAAGAGTATCCATATACTCGTCCATATAGTTCAAATCTCTTTCCTGAAGAGCAATAAATCCGGCAAGCATTGTTTTGACTTGCCGAAACCGGGCATTATTCATCTCCGCTATAGGACGAAACGCCTCTATCAATTCCTTTGATATCATAGAATCTTCCATTGGTGCTTCTTGTCCATTATCATATTTATTCAATGACTTCCCATGTACCGGATTTAAGAGATCCGACTCTACGAAGTCTACCGTCGGCTTTAAGCTTTTCAATTATTCGGAACATCGAAGCTCGGGTTTTATTGAACATTTTTGACAATTGTTTTATGCTTATTCGTTTGTCCTTCCTAATCTGATTCAATACTAAATCCTGTATGTTGTCAAGCGAATCATCATTGTTCCGGATTGCTCCGCTCATTGTTCCGCACATTGTTCCGGATTGTTCCGCTGTTGTTCCGCTATTGTTTCGCTTCATTCCATTGGTGACATTATTGGTGACATTGGTGCCACTTTCAGTAGAATTAAGTATAACAGCCGGAGCTTTTACTGTGACATCGGTGCCTTTTTCTATGACATCAGCGTTCTGAACAACAACTTTGAATGTGGTATAATCACCGAGAAGGAACTCTGCAGGATTGCTTTTGTTTTCTTCGAGAAGTGTAGAGACGGTATTCACACCGCTGCCGAAACGGTTGACATATCCAAGATTGAGCATTATCTCAGCTATGTTGGGATTGCGATAGTCTGTTTCGTTGGGAAAGTTCTCTAAGTTCACCTTGCCATATAAGTTGCCCGGATTGTCAATCTCTATGCGGTCGCTATACTCGTAGAATTTTATCGGGGAGTTGTTGCCGTTATAGGCTCGGTGCATTACGGCATTCATGGCAAGCTCACGGATTGCCTCCCACGGATAGTTGATACGAGGCTCCTCGCGCAATACGCTGACAAATTCCGGACGTTTGTTTTCGATAGAGTATTTGATGAAATATTCCAGTTCTTTCAACATGGAAATGAGGTTCCCCCTGAAACGGTTTTCTTTCAGGACTTTTGTCGCGCGAGTCATCCCGGCAAACTTAACATATTGGATATATGCTCCCGGAATAAAATATTGAGGATCATTACCCAACAACAAAATCCCGGCATAGGTAGGGCAATTAAACCGAGTGTCAAACAGACGCAATGACGCCATCTGTTGAATAGTTGTGCGCCTGTCCTTTGCTAATGTCGCGGGCGACACAGCTTTTGGCAGATACTCATTCTTGAACAGTTCCACATCAATATCATCAATCGTGGCTTCTCGGCACGGACGACCATCGAAAGAAGAGCTATGTATCTGACCTTTCTCGGTCAAGATGCGTTCTTCCTCTGTATTTGCCTCAGCTTTTCTTGCACCGATTCTAATCCAAATCACACCCTTGTACCTGACTGGAGTATCTTCACTTGGCTGAACTTCGATAACCGCCACTTCTCCTTCAGGAAAAGACTCCTTATATACCATCATTGCCGGCGGAGGAAGTATTGTTCCTGAATTGCGGAGTCCTGCGTATGAACGCAACTGCTCATCTGTGAATGTCTGCCCATCGAGATTTCCGTCATCATCGGCGCCAATAAGAAAATATCCCGGTTTCCTCGTGTTGCGTATATCGTTGGCAAACGAGCAGATTGCCTCCGACATTTTCTTTGTATTGTCAGTGGATAATGTGCGCTCCACACGCTCATTCTCTATGTCGCTCAACAGCGACCTTATTTCATCTTTTGTCAGAGGCATATCTAAGGGTATTTATGTTGCAAAATTAGTGATGATTTGCGGATTACACAACCGGTTAAAGCTGCTGGGGCGATTATGTCCTATTTGTTTATTGCCGAAATCACAGCCATGATTTGCTCCGGGGTCATACCTTTTAGTAATTGTATGGCCTGATCCTCTTTCGTCATTGCAACATCTACTTCCTCTTGCCTTGTTTGCTTGGACGTAGCCTTCTTTTTGAACAGAGTTCGCAGGGTATTGTCTGTCTTTGAGGTGTCGAAACTTCCCATATATCGCTCGGTTGTGGCGAGGTTGCTATGGCCGAGGATATTCTTGATGGCTGATGATTCGGCTCCGGCCTCTTGCGCTATATGTGCAAAGGCGTGGCGGCTGATGTGCATCGTGAGATTGGTGGTAATCTCGGCTCTTTCAGCAATCTTTTTGAGATACTTGTTTATGAGGGCGTTCTTGGCTGAAATCTGCTGATACAGCTGGTGGCGCAGCTCCGGCTTCATTCTGTCCTTATCCGCCTGCGTTACAAATTTTGCAAACGGCGCATCATTCTCAAGCAGCGGGAAGATATAATCATCCGGCTTGACATCATCATTGTGATAATGCCGAAGTATATCCAAAGCTTGGTCGACAAGCAAAAGGTCTCGGTCTTTGTGGTTCTTGCCCATTTGGTAGTGCAACCTACCATTCTCTGTGACGTTACGCCACCGGAGTTGAATCAAGTCAGCCGCACGGATACCGGCACAATAGTAGCTGAACAGGAAATAATTCTTACAGTGCCAAATCAACGACCCCTCTTCAAGATTAAGCGCGATGATACGCTCCATCTCGGTATCGCTCAATTTTTCTTTCGTTGTCTTTACTCCCTTGTATTTGAATACGAGGAAGGGATCCTTTGACGCTTCCATTATACCGACTTCGATGGCGCGGTGAACGAGTGTCCGCAGGATATTGAACTGCACCTCGATTGTATTGGGATGAAGAAGTTTCCCCGGTTCACGTTCATTCTCCCACTTGTGGAGAAAATTGTCAAAACGAGTCAGTAAGTCAACAGTCAGGTCATCGACAGTTATATCAGCCATACGGCGTTTTTTGCGGAAGGCATCGAGCTTATTGATGAGGCCACAATACTTGCGCCAGTTTCTCCATCCACCGTTATCATAAATCATTTGCGCACGTTCACGGGCAAACGCCATAAAAGACGGCGACACATATTCAGCATCCAGATTCTTTATAACCTTAGCGGATGAGACATCGCCATCTGACGCTAATTCCTGATAAGTTTCATTGGCTTGCACAAGCATAAGGCGCAACTGCTCATTGAGGACTTTTGCCTCGGGAACATTCGCTCGAATCCAGTTGTTTCCCTTGCATTGAGGATTGAAGTCATCAATGCGCTTCAGCTGGATGCCTGTTTTCTTCTTTGTGCGTTTGCCCGCAGCCGTCACCATCAGATAGAGGTTGTAGGTCTTGTTGCGTGTCGGCTTGTGGTCTAGTTCAAATCTAAATGTTGCCATCTCTCGGAGAGTATAAACGTTTCACTCTGCAAAGATACGACGAATAAATTTTACGTGCAATTTTACGTGCAAAAATCTTACTTTTCCTTACGCCGAAAGAAATTCAAATAAAAAACACATTGATATAATTAACTAATGATCAATATAATTAAAATATAGCTGAAAATATTAGAAAGTAATATCGGTAGTTCTGTTCTGGGCACCCCAACCCCTTGATAATCGACTGATTTTTCAAGGGGTTTCTTATTTCTCAGGTGTACTAAAAGTGTACTCAATGCGAAAGTGTACTGCAAAAGTTAGCCACGAAAAGAAAGAATCGACAAAATTTTTCGCTTGATATTTTATCGACCGATACAACTTTCCAAATCTTAATCTGGCAAGAATCTTTCCCCTTTGTCGAATCAGACATCACTCGAAAACTCGGTAAGAAGATAGTGTGATGTCATATCGGATTTGAATTTAATACGGCAAACGTATAGTCTAATTGAGTGCAACAATAAATGCGATCTCCATTCTATAATCCCGACATAGCAAAAACTCGCCCTTGAAATCCGGCACCGATTACCAGTTCCGGTGTGTCTATTAGAATCTCAAATTATAGTCTGGCATTTCGGATAACAAAATTCGGTTTATATTTTCTGAATTTCACGTCAGATTGCCGCATGGCATCTATATGTTATAATCATATAGAGATATTAATGCTTTTCATTTTACATGACGGCTCTCTATGTCGGCTATGAGAAATTATCATTGCACGATTCTATTGCCCTCTTCAAGTTTGACTTAATGTGATTATAGAATGGGATGAAGATTTCAAGTAGTTTTGGCTCGTATTAAATTGAGTCTGTAACTATTGAACAACATTGAGTCTATATCCTTTCTGGCAATCTCAGAATAGGATGTAGGTACATTGTCTTATTTAATGCATGGTTTGTCCGAAATGTTGTATAGTATTAGTAAAAATGATATGCTTAGCTCATTAAAAAATAGCTAATTTTGTACATTAATTACCGAATAATCAGTAGCATGAAACCAATAAAACAAAATCCCGCATGGCTAAGTCTTTTTGTAATGGCTCTGTTGAGTGGAGCCTTTATGAAAGTTGGGGCGGTCCCGCAGTTGCCGGAGCCTGAACTTGCATGGAAGAATGTGACTGTTGACGGAAAGAAGACGGCAGTCTTCTGTATGTTACGAGATAGTCATGGCATCATGTGGGTCGGCACTAATAGTGGATTGTATTTCTATGATGGGGTGACTGTCCATCCCGTAGGAAAGAATGAATTGTTCGGAACCCAGATATACTCTATCATTGAGAAAGACGGGCTGATGTATATTGGTGGTAACAATGGTCTTCTGATTTATGATTATAACACGGGGGGTATTAATTTCAGCAACGCGCCCTTACCTAAAGAAATCAGATGCCTGCTCTTATACGATAACGAGCTTTGGATTGGAAGTCTCTATGGAATATTTAACTTAAATCTTAATAATGGGAGCGTGACGGATTTCTCCGCAGGCTTGCCGCATAAATCTGTCTATTCCATGATACGCGATAGTAGGGGTATCTTATATGTGGGAACATATAACGGACTTGCCAGATGGGATTCCAATACCAATAAATTTACCAAGGTAAAAGCGGGGATAGATAATCCGAATTTAAAGAATCTGTTTGTGAACTGCCTTTTGGAATCTCCGGACAATAGTAGTATTTATATCGGCAGTGAGGGGACTTTATATGAATATACTCCTGTAAATGATACTTGGAAGAAAATAGCGGCATTAGAGAATAACAATATCAAGAGTATGGCAAAAGGACATAACGACCATATTCTTATAGGTACGGATAATGGCGTATTTGATTGGCATAAAGACACCTTACGTCATTATCGTCATGATTCAAGGCAAGAACTTAGCCTGTCAGATAACGAGATATGGTGTATTCTTGCCGATAGAGACCATAATATCTGGACAGGACATGAGAGGGGCTTTTCAATAGCATCCAATTCAAATACTATCAGGACAATAAAACTGAGTACGCTTGCCCATACCGGTGAAGGAAATGAGATTCACGCGATATACCGGGATAGCAGGGATAACTTATGGTTAGGAGGAACCAACGGGGCAATAAAATTATCAGATGGAGCGTCACCAAGTTGGTATCGCCACTCCGACTTTTCGAAATCGTTATCCCATAACAGGATAAGAGCCATAGACGAGGATAGCAACCACAATATATGGCTTTCGACCGACGGTGGTTTAAATAGGTTTGACCCACAGTCAAATGGATTTGATGTATTTCATATAGTCGATGAAAATGGAGAACACAGCTCCAATTGGGTATATACTTTTGAAGAAGACAAGGATAATTACTGGATAGGCAGCTTTCTCGGCGGCTTACACCGGGTAGAAAAGTCGAAATTTGATACCGGAGGAGGAACTATTGTCGCCAATTATTCTTTGAACACGGATAGTAAATCATCAAATGGCGAAAGTCTCGGTATGGCGAATGACCTTGTTAACGACATGGTTACCGATACTGATGGCAATCTTTGGATACTATTATTCAGGGACAATGTTTTAACAAAGTATTCTCCTTCTAAAGATAATCTGGAAAAATATGACGTACATCGATTGACAGGTTATTATCCCACCCATTTATGCCGTGATGAAAAAGGTCGAATATGGTGTGCTTATAAAGGAGGTGCCATTGTTTTTGACTGTAAAGGCAATAATGAGATAGTTAACTTCCCCTATACAAATAGCGATGAGGCAATCCTGGCAATTGGAAAAGTCGGCAATGGCATATGGGTTTCTACAGTAAGTAATGTATGGAGCATTGACGGGGAGACCTTAAAAGCGAAACTGTTGCCCATCCCGCAAAACTCCTATACGGCTGTTTATGAAGATACTGTCACCGGTAAAGTTTTACTCGGCGGAACTGATGAAATACTTGAAGTTGATTATCATAATATAGGTAATGTAGATGATTACAAGGCTATAAGGCTTGTGCTTCATGACAAGGGGAAAGGGCTCCTTGACCTGTCTGATCTGGAAAGTGGTAAAAAGGGCGTTTCCATTCCTTACGGCGGCAATATAACCATGGTTATCAGTACACTGGATTATTCTTCGGAATCTACGCAACGCTTCATGTACAAACTTGCAGAATCGCAAGCCGATACATTGGACGGATGGATTGTGATGCCGGAAGGTGCCAACACTATTTCTCTCTCAGACCTTAAAATGGGTAATTACAAGATACTGGTGAAAACTGTCGGTTCGCCGATTGAGCCACTATCTATTCCGCTTAAGGTTATGCCTCCCCCGGCATTGTCATGGTGGGCTATCTGCCTGTATATCCTGTTGGGGCTTGGAGCGCTTTTGGGTATAATCTGGTATTTTAGAAAACGAAACATCAGGGCTCTTCAAGAGCGAGAACGCCAGACAGCATTGGAAAATGTCGAGAAAAAATTATCGTTCCTCTCGACGATTTCTCATGATCTCAAGACTCCGCTGTCAATGATCTTAGGTCCTATAAGCATAATGAAGGAGAAAGCAAAAGACCTTGAAAGCAAGCGTAATCTTGAGACTGTCTATGATAATGCCGTGCGTCTCAACAACATGATACATCGCACATTGGAACTGCAACATCTGGAGGATAATGATGAAAACCTGCTTATATTATCCACTTTTGATGTCGTGGAGTTCTGTAAGGGCGTTTTTGAGATTTTCAAAGAAAACAACACTCAGAAAAAATTCTTTTTTCACTCCGAGTGTTCTCAGCTGCTTATAGAGGCTGATGCCGTGAAATTTGAGTCGGTAATTACAAATCTTCTCTCTAACGCTTGCAAGTACTCCGATGATGGCTCGACCATATCATTGGGTATAAGTGTCAGTGGAGGAGAAATTGAGATTGCCGTGTCGGATGACGGCGTAGGCATAGCCGACATAGACCAACCGCTCGTTTTTCAAAGGATGTTCCGTTCTCCCTCCATATCCAAGCTTCATGAAGGGACTGGGTTGGGGCTGTATCTGATAAAGAAATATCTTGAATTGATGAAAGGCAACATCGCTCTTTACAGTAAGGAAGGTCAGGGAACTTCATTTGTAGTGACACTTCCCGTCTCGGAGAAAACGCTGCCTGTCTCAAGCAATAAGGAAACGGATGTGGATTCCGGCAATGCAAAAATCCTTATTGTTGAGGATAATTCCCAGATTTCCGGCTTTATTTCTGAAATTATAAGAGACAGTTATACCTGTTTTACGGCAGAAAACGGTCGTTCCGGACTTGCTATCGCAGCCTCTATAATTCCTGACCTCATAATTGTTGATGAAATGATGCCGATAATGAGCGGCTTCGAAATGGTCAGGCGCATAAAGAAGCACCCGCGTCTTTCGTCGATTCCAATTATTATGTTGACGGCGAAATCTGACAATAAGACTGAAAACGAGAGTATAAAGCTCGGCATTGACGTGTTTATGACCAAGCCCTTTGAACCCGCGGCACTTTTAGCCCGTATAGACCATCTGCTAAAAGGCCGAAGCGAGATAAAAGAGAAAGTAAGGATTCAGACAATTGCAGAAGCTGAAGCGAAACCGATTGAGGCTGAATCAGTAAATGAAAAGACTCTGGCAAAGATAGCCAAGGTCATTGAGGATAATATCTCCGACCCTGATCTGAATGTAAATCTATTGTGTGAAAAGAGCGGTATCCCCAATAAACGGCTTTATCGTCTCATTAAAAAATATATGGGTATCGCCCCGCTTGACTATATCAGAAGTGTAAGACTTCAGAAAGCAACGGTGCTATTGAGTCAGCACCGTTTCACCGTTTCTGAAATCAGCTATATGGTTGGTTTCAAGACTCCGTCATATTTTGCCAAATGTTTCCAGAATCAGTATGGGGTGAACCCCAGTCAATATCACAGTGAGGATGAGAATGTGAGTCACAAATAAGACAAATAGCGCACAAATGCAAAATCCTGACACGCTTTGTCCATTTTGTTGCCTTATTTGTCCGATTTTTAAGCCCATCGGTCACAGCGATATTCTACCTTTGTATATACGGTAGATTGATAAAGTAAGAAAGATTGTTTTTAGTTTTAGAAATGACTGATCCTTTTGACTTCCTTAAATTTATATAAACACAACAATAAACATTTCTAATGGACAAAGCAATTGGCTACGCCGAATCAAGGAGCTGGCTACTGGGAGTGATACTCTCGATTCTCCTGATACCCGTTTCGGCTTACGCACAGAACCAACGGACAGTGACGGGTACTGTCATGGACGAGTCCGGTGAACCGCTTATTGGCGCATCGGTGAAAGTTGTAGGAGAACCGATAGGCGCGGCTACCGACCTCGACGGCCGTTACACCTTGAAAGTCCCTGCTGCGGCGAAACAACTTACATTCTCTTATGTAGGTTATGAAAATCTTACGGTACACATTACATCTAATGTAATTGATGTCACCCTTAAGCCTAACAATGAGGTTCTTGATGAGGTAGTAGTAATCGGCTACGGTACTCAGAAGAAAAATGACATGACCGGTTCTGTCTCGACTATCAGCGAAAAAGACTTTAACAAAGGTGTCATTTCATCGCCCGAAGAGCTCATCAACGGTAAGATAGCCGGTGTGACAATCACCAACTCCGGCGGTTCTCCCAATGGCGGTTCGACTATCCGTGTACGCGGTGGCGCATCGTTAAACGCTTCCAACGACCCTCTGATTGTGCTTGACGGAGTGCCTTTGGAGGTTGGCGGCGGAGTTGAAGGCGCAGGCAATTTCCTGAGTCTTATCAACCCTAACGACATCGAAAGCATGTCTATCCTTAAGGATGCCTCATCGACCGCAATCTACGGCTCCCGTGCTTCAAATGGTGTAATAATCATCACGACAAAGAAGGGTAGTGGTGACGGCATAAAAGTCTCCTTCCAGACAACCAATTCAATCTCTACGAAGACAAAAACTGCCGAGCATCTTGAGGTGGACGAGTTCCGTGATGTGATATCACGATTTGGTACCGCCGACCAGGCTGCTCTTCTCGGCAACAGCAATACCGACTGGTATGATGAAATTTTCCGCACCGCTTTCGGCACGGACAATTCGCTGAGCATATCGGGTCGCGCAGCAAAGTGGCTTCCGTTCCGCGTGGCGCTCGGTGCCACTTATCAGGATGGTATACTTCGCACTGACAACAATAACCGTTACACTGCCAACATCAACCTCAACCCGACATTCCTGGACGACCACTTGCGCGTAAACCTCAGCGGAAAGGGCACTTATGCCAAAAGCCGCACTGCAAATTCCGGCGCTATCTGGAATGCAGGTTCCTACGATCCGACGCAACCCGTTTATGGAATCCTCGATGCCGATGGCAACCAGGTCCTTACTTCAGGAGGCGAGCCTCTCTTCGGCGGTTTCCATGAGGTTGTCGACAATGTCTACAACCCTGCTCAAGGCGCAATTGCCAACCCTGTGGCAATGCTCGAACAATATCACAACAACTCTAAGGTATGGCGATTCGTCGGTAACGTCGACATTGACTACCGTCTTCATCCGCTTCCCGAACTTCGTTTCCATGTCACCGGCGGTTTAGACCTCTCACACGGAAAGCGTACTGTGTGGATGCCTCAAAACAGTTTTGACAACTACACCTCGGGTGGATATTCCTACACTCAGGGCCCGCAAAAGAACACTAACCGCTTGCTAACTGCCTACGCCAACTACAACAAGACTTTTGATGCAATCAAATCGTCGGTCGACGTAACCGCCGGTTACGATTATCAGTATTGGCGTAACGATTATCCTGCCTACGATACATTCAACGAAGCGGGCGATATCACAAACAGCAGTCAGCCCTATGACGAGCGCCACACACTCGTTTCCTACTACGGTCGTCTCAATTACGGCTATGACAGCCGCTACTTGCTCACTATAACATTCCGTCGCGACGGCTCGAGCCGTTTCAGCAAAGAAAACCGATGGGGTACATTCCCTTCGGTAGCAATCGCATGGCACACTTCGGGAGAAAGTTTCTTCAAGGGCATTTCCCATATAATGAACAATCTTAAACTCCGTGCAAGCTATGGTGTGACCGGTCAGCAAGACGGTATTGCCAATTACGACTACCTTCCCAACTACACTACATCTTATCCCGGTGCTTACTATTGGTTTGGCGGCACTTGGATTCCCGTAGCGCGCCCGCAGGCATATAATCCAGACTTGAAGTGGGAGACAACAAAGAGCTGGAACTTCGGTATGGATTTCGGATTTTTGAGTAACCGCCTGTCAGGTTCGGTTGATTATTTCACACGCCGAACCGAGGATCTTCTCGCTACCGTTTCCATCCCTGCCGGCATCAACTTCAACAAGACCATGCTGTCAAATGTCGGCAACGTCGACAGCAAAGGTGTGGAGATTTTGCTTAACGCCAATATCATCGATACAAAGGATTGGAGCTGGACAGCCACTTTCAACGCTACATGGCAGGAAAATAAAATCACAAATCTGAGCCTCGTGCCCGGTTCTGATGCCGCCGACACCAATATCGGATATATGGAGGCGACTCCAGTGATGGTCTACAAGACAGGTTACACCCCAAACACATTCAAAGTTTACAAACAGGTCTACGACCCTGAGACCGGGCTGCCTGTCGAGGGACTGTATGCCGATCTCAACGGCGACGGTCGCATAACCTCCGATGACCAGTATTACTACCATCACGCGTCGCCCGACTGGATATTTGGTTTCAGCACTTCGTTGCGTTACAAAAGATGGACTCTCAGCACTGCCCTCCGCGCTCAAGTAGGAAACTACCTCTACAACGGCAACGCCGCCAATATGGGCGCATGGGAATGTGTGTCATGGAATGTTGGACAGGTCAACAATCTCTCCAAGAGCTTCCTTGATACTCAGTTCCAGCGCCGTCAGTATGGCTCTGACCTCTATGTCGAGAACGCCTCTTTCCTCAAGATGGACAATCTCCAGCTGACCTATAATTTTGGCAGAGTAGGCAAGGTCGCCGACATTAATGTCTCGGCGATGGTACAAAACGTGTTCACCGTCACTAAATATTCGGGTGTTGATCCTGAAAGCGACTGGGGCATCGAGAACACTATGTATCCGCGTCCACGCACCTATTCGCTCACCATCGGCTTAAACTTCTAATATTTAATAAACAATGAAATTATACAGCATAATGACAGCCGCGGCGCTTGCTCTTGTTACATTTGGCTGCACCGACGACTTAGACCAGAAGCCGGTTATCGGTACTACCTCCGAGCAGATTTACAGTTCGGTTGAGGGTTACCAATCGGTTCTCGCCAAAATTTATGGCTCCTACAGCCTTATCGGCGCCGAACGTGGCGGCGGCTCTTCTGATATTTCCAGCAATCAGGGTCAGGACATGCTCCGCACTCTGTTCAACCTTCAGGAACTGCCCACCGATGACGCAGCCTACAAATATATGTCGGGCGACAATCTCACCGATATCAGTTACATCAGCTGGGACGAAAACGATGTGTGGGTTTCCGACGCCTACTACCGTCTGTACTATATCATCGCACTGTCTAATGAATTTTTACGTTATTGCAATGAAGGCTCCTTATCAAGATTCGATGCTACTGAACAGTCGGAAATCAGACAGTATGCCCTTGAGGCACGTTTCATGAGAGCATATACATATTATATAGTGCTCGATCTTTTCGGTAAGGGACCGTTTGTCGATGAAAACAGCCCGATGACTGCTTACATCCCCGACGCTTACAATGGGAAAGAGCTGTATGACTACATAAAGAGTGAAATCGACGATGTGGCTGAAAATCTGCCTGCCAACCCCGATTATGCGCGTGCAGGAAAGGGAGCCGCATACGCTCTCGGAGCGCGTCTTGCCATCAACGGTCAGGTTTACACCGGAGAGTCGCACGCCGACGAGGCACTCGATTATTGCCGCAAAGTCATGGAGTTGGGATACTCTCTTGAGAGTGACTATCGCAAGCTCTTCAACGCCGACAATGATAAACGTACCAACGAGATTATCTTTGCATTTGCAACCGACAACGCTAATTCCGCCACCTGGGGCTCTGCCACATATTTTATCGCCGGTGCTTGTCCTAACGACGGTGATGATGTCACCGGTCTTTACGGAGTTGGAACGGCGTGGGGCAACTTCTCGATGCGCGGTGAAGTGACTTCACTGTTTGCCGAGGAGGACACTCGCCGTCTGTTCCTCACCGACGGACGCACCGAGTTCTTTACCGACGGAATCGAAACCGCCGCCCAGGGGTACCGCCCGAACAAATGGACAAATCTTGATGATGAGGGCAATCAGGCGTGTGTTACCGACATAGGTGTTAACACCGATTTCGGTGTGTTCCGTCTTGCAGAGATTTACCTGACCGCCGCCGAGGCAGTGCTTAGAGGCGCTACAGGCATGTCGCGCTCCGAAGTCCTCGGGCTCGTCAACGATGTGCGTTACAGGGCTTATGGTTCTGACAACGGCAAAATAACCGCCGCTCAGCTAAACCTCGATTTCATTATCGACGAGCGTGCTCGCGAGTTCTATCATGAGCTGATGCGCCGCACTGACCTGGTGCGTTTCGGCCGCTTTGCCGGGTCAAACTACAACTGGCAGTGGAAGGGTGGTGTGCTCGACGGTCGTGGCGTAGACAAGCGCTACGACGTTTATCCGATTCCTGCTACAGAACTGGCTGCCAATCCTAATCTTAAAAACGAACTTTATTGAGAATCCTAATACCGCAAACAATGAACAAGATAACGAAACAATGCCTCGCATCGCTCGCCTTGTCGGTTATGCTGACAGCTTGCGATAATGACGGCGATCAGATATTCGTCAGCCAGATACCCGACACCGACATAGCTACCAGTGCGGGTGATATCGTCCTTGACGAAAATCGGCTTGACATGCTGGCACTGACGGTATATTGGGGCGACAACGGTCAGATTTCTCTGTCTGACCCCGAGGTTGCTGCCCCGCTGAATGCCCTCACCAACACTCTCCAGATGTCGGTCGATGAAAATTTCTCTACAGCTTTTGAGGAAACTCTCGGAAGCGGAGTGACAAGCCGCCAGTTCACCACCTCGGAACTTAACTCGGCAGCCCTTCGCGCCGGGATGGAGAGCGGCTCGACCTCAACCGTGTTCATGCGTCTCAAGAGTGTGCTCGGCGTTAATGTGCCGCCGCGTTATAGCAATGTCATCACATTCCGTCTTACTACTTATAAAATCGATCTTACAATCGGTACCGTTCTTGACAGTAATATGGGCGATACAGGTCGCACACTCGCGCTTACTGACAAAGCCGATGTATATGCCGGATTCTTCAATGCCTCCTCGTGGGAAAACTGGTATTTCCGAGATCCTTCAGGTGTAATTTGGGGAACCGCCGCCGATCCGGGCAAAGCTTTTGTACTCGGAAGTTCGGCGAAGTGTGATATCTGGAACAACTGGTTCCCTGAACCTGCCGGATGTTACTATACCGTGGTCGATATTCCCGCTAACGAGTGGACCGCTCTGCTCATACCGTCGCTCACTATCAGCGGTGACCTTGATGGAACTATGGAGTATGATAGACGCAACAACGTATGGAGCTATACATTCAATGCCGATGCAAAGACTTATAACGTGAAAATCAGCGGTCTCGGAAATCAATATAACAGCGAGGGAGGCGATGGCGCGCCCGCTTCCACTGACATCCCCGTTGGATTTGGAGGCACTTCCGATGCCCTGACATTCGGCTCGACGGCTTCTACCGTAAGTTTTGACGTGGATACCGCAGGGGAAACTACAGTTCTACTCTCACTGGCTGATCCTAAGCACTGGACATTGGCAGTCGGAGAGAGTGCCCCCGTAGAAGAAGTGGCACAGCAGGTATATCTCCTTGGCATCGTTGACCCTTGGGGCTTCAATGACTACCTCCGTCTTTATAACGAGGATACCAAGTCGTATGGCGGCTGCCACTACGTTGACTCACAATGGGGCTATCAGGTCGGAATTGAAGTCGACAACTGGGGTGATGTCTACAAAATGGTCGATGGTGGTACCGCCTACGAAGGCTCATTGGTGTTCCAAGGCGAGAACAACATCACGGCTCCCGAGGCAGGTGACTATATTTTTGACATATCATTGGGCTCGCTATACTACAAGCTTGTGAAACTTGAAAGTGTGAGTGTCACCGGTATGAACGATGACTGGAATCTACATGAAATGACCCCCGGCGAAGCATCTGGTATCTACACCTACGAGTTCACGAAGACTGCCGAGACACCGTGGGGTGTCAAGATTGTGTTTAACGGTGACTGGAACCTCTTCTACGGTGGCAACGGCAATAACGGCGAGCTCTGCTACAATCATGACGGTTTTACAGGCGACAATGATTTTGAAATCGGTTCGACAATCGTTCTCACCGTAGATATTTACAATGCAACTTATTCCTACACGCAGAAATAATCCTACGACAATAATGAAAACATCAGAAATATTCAGATTTATGGTTCTCGGGGCACTGGCTTTGTCCATGTGTTCATGTACCGAGGACAGTCCCAAGACAGTGTGGCCCGAGGACAATGCCGACACTCAGGATGTCCCTGTAGCGCAGCCCGGCTCGTTTGCCAAGGGTGCCGATGTCAGCTGGGTTACCGAGCTGGAAAATGCCGGATACACTTTCCAAAATCAGCAAGGAACGGCAAAGGAACTGATGGAACTGCTTCGCGACGATTGTGGAGTAAACTCCATACGCCTTAGAGTGTTTGTTAATCCGGAGCGTGATGCTGAAATCAACGGATGGTGTTCCATCGACGATGCAGTGATCAAGGCGCGCCGCGCTCATGATTTGGGACTGCGCGTAATGATTGATTTCCACTTCTCCGACACCTGGGCAGACCCCGGCAAACAGGGTATCCCCTCAGCCTGGGAGGGCATGACCCTTGACGAGACCCTTGCCGCGATGACCGATCATGTTAACGACATGATGACAGCATTAAAACGCTATGACATCGAGCCGGAATGGGTGCAGATCGGTAACGAGACGCGCACCGGCATGATGTGGCCGCTCGGTTCTTACGACAACGAAGACAACTTCAGCCGTATGGTGACAGCCGGAAGCCGTGCAGTGAAGGCAGTGTTCCCTAACGCAACCGTGATAGTACACTGTGACTGCGGCAACGAATATAATCTGTATTCCCGCTTGTTCGGCAAGCTCAAGGTTGACGGGGCGGAGTATGACATGATTGGCATGTCGCTATATCCCGACGAGGCAACTTGGCAAAAGGATGTCAACGACTGTATAACCAATGTACCCAAAGTTCAGAACGAATTTGGCAAACCGGTGATGCTGTGTGAGGTTGGATTTGATTATTCAAAGCCTGAAATCGCAGAGCAGATAATGTCGCAGTTGATGACCGACGGACAGAACGCCGGACTCAAAGGAATCTTTTGGTGGGAGCCGGAAGCACCCTCCGAGAGAGGCTACACAAAAGGATGTTTTGACCAAAATGGCGCTCCTACCGCTGCATTAAATCCATTTGTCAAAGATTAAGTATATGATGTTAACGCGGACAGTGACTGCCGTTGCTCTATTGGTGACAACGGCAGTCCCGGCTCTCCGTGCCGACGGCAATGCACCCGGCTTTGCACGTGGCGCGGATGTAAGCTGGATTACGCAGATGGAATCGGAGGGACGCAAATTCTACACTCCCGGTGATAACCGTCAGGAAATGGAGTGTATGCAACTTCTCCGTGACCATTGTGGAGTCAATTCAATAAGACTTCGTGTATGGGTCAATCCCAAAGATGGCTGGAACAATATAGATGATGTCGTACTCAAGGCACGTCGTGCCGAGAATCTCGGGCTCAGAACCATGATAGACTTTCATTTTTCTGATACTTGGGCCGACCCGGGCCATCAGGAAATGCCGGAGGCTTGGAAAAATCTCTCTCTTGATGAGCTTACCACAGCAGTTGGAAATCATGTCACTGAAACTCTCAATGCCTTGAAAAATGTTGGCGTGACACCTGAATGGGTACAAGTCGGCAACGAAACGACTCCGGGAATGATGCTCCCGGTCGGCTCGGTCGATAATCCTGGTCAACTTACGAGGCTTAACAATGCAGGTTATGATGCTGTCAAATCCGTGTTTCCTGAGGCTAAGGTTATCGTTCATCTTGATGGCGGAAATCATCAGTGGGCGTATGACAGAATGTTTGACATTCTTGAAAACAATGGAGGTAAATATGACATGATTGGCATGTCAATCTATCCCTATTGGGCAGAACAGCAGGGTGAGACCGGCGGTTGGACGAAAATAGCCGATGATTGCATAGCAAATATTAATCATCTGAGGCAGAAATACCATAAGCCCGTGATGGTTTGTGAAATTGGCATGCCTTATGACCAAGGTGAGCTTTGCAAGCAGTTAATCACTAAAATGATGGGAGCAGAAGTGGAAGGCATATTCTATTGGGAACCCCAGGCACCGAATGGCTATAATGATGGTTATAATCTTGGATGTTTTGACAATGACGCTCCGACTGTGGCATTGGACGCGTTTAAGACTAAGTAATGATATGAACAGATACTCGTTATTCGTGGTAATGGCTCTTTCGGGAGCCATTACTGTAAATCTCCATGCTGAAAGGACAGTGACAACCCTCAAAGAGGGGTGGGAGTTTACCAAAGGAAGACCGGATGCCACGACATCGTGGGAGAAGGTCAGAGTTCCGCATGACTGGGCTATTTATGGCCCGTTTGACCGAGCGAATGATCTTCAGACTGTCGCTGTAGAGCAGAATGGAGAAACCGAAAAAACTGAGAAAACAGGCAGAACCGGAGGTCTCCCTTTCATCGGACAGGGAACGTATCGTACAGTTTTTGAAGTACCTGATACAGCTAACCGCAATATTACCATCATATTTGACGGAGCCATGAGTAATGCCCATGTCATAGTCAATGGAAAAGAGGTAGCTTACTGGCCTTACGGATACAATTCGTTTTATGTGGATGTGACAGATGCTGTCATACCCGGTGATAACAACGTGATTGTTGAACTGGAAAACTTTGAACGGGCATCCCGTTGGTATCCCGGAGCAGGTCTGTATAGGAATGTCCATGTTGTCAACACGGATAAAGTGCATATTCCTACGTGGGGAACCTACGTTACTACGCCTTATGTTTCATTGGAGAAAGCCTCGGTAAAGATGGAAATAGAGATTGCGGGAACTAAAAAAGGCGATAAACTTGGTGTCACAACTGAAATCCTTTCTCCTGATGGAAAGATTGTGGCAACCAACAATGCCCCCTTCATAGCACAAGGTCAGAATCATTTTCAAAATTTCCTGATTTCACAACCTGAGTTATGGAGTCCCGAAAATCCACGTCTTTATACCGCCAGAACGAAGATTGAGAAAAACGGTAAGATTGTTGATTGCTATGACACCCGTTTCGGTATCCGCAAACTTGAATATATCCCGGAACAAGGTTTCTTCCTGAACGGGAAAGCGACTAAATTCAAAGGAGTCTGCAATCATCATGACCTCGGTCCGCTTGGAGCTGCTGTAAACAAGTCCGCATTGCGTCATCAGGTAGAACTTATGAAGGATATGGGAGCAAATGCTATAAGAACTTCCCACAATATGCCTGCTCCGGAATTGGTGGAGTTGTGTGATGAACTAGGCATGATGCTTATGGTTGAACCGTTTGATGATTGGAGTTTCCGGCCGAAATCGCCTAACGGTTATGGAGCTTTCTTCAATGAATGGGCTACTGACGACGTGACTAATATGGTAAAGCATTACCGAAACAATCCCTCTGTGGTGATGTGGTCAATCGGTAACGAAGTCCCAAGCCAATGGGGACCGGATGGAGTCGCTGAACTTACCATGCTTCAGGATTTGGTAAAAAAACTTGATGCAACACGGCCCGTCACCTGTGGAATGGACCAGATTGGGACGGTGTTGGACAATGGTTTTGCAGCATCTCTGGATATTCCGGGATTCAATTATAAACCACAGTATTACAATAAGGCATTTGAGATGCTTCCTCAAAAGATGATTCTGGGTTCCGAGACCGCTTCGACTGTATCTTCAAGGGGAGTGTATCATTTCCCTGTTTCGTTTGAAAAAGAACATAATTCTGTGCTCCATCCCGACCATCAGTCTTCGAGCTATGATAACGAGACCTGTGATTGGTCAAATACGCCCGACATAGATTTTTATATGGATGAACAGCCGTGGGTACTCGGTCAGTTCGTATGGACAGGATTTGACTATCTCGGTGAACCGTCGCCATACGATACTGATGCGTGGCCAAGTCATAGTTCTGTATTCGGTATAGTTGATTTGGCATCTCTGCCTAAGGACAGATATTATCTTTATCGTTCTGTATGGAATACTGAAGATTCTACCCTCCATATTCTTCCGCATTGGAATTGGAAAGGGCGAGAAGGACAAGTTACTCCCATATTTGTTTATACTTCATATCCTAAAGCAGAATTGTTTATCAATGGCAAAAGTCAAGGCATTAGAGAGAAGAATGATTCAACCTTACAAACCAGATACCGTCTTATGTGGAACGAAACAAAGTATGAGCCGGGAGAAGTGAAGGTTGTGGCTTATGATGCTGTCGGAAATAAGACTGCTGAAAAATTCTTACGGACAGCAGGTAAACCACATCATTTGGTTCTGACATCCAACAGAAAAAGCCTCGTTGCAGATGGTGAAGATCTTGCATATATAACTGTTCAAGTCGCTGATAAGAATGGCAATATCATTCCTACGGATAACCGAACAGTCAACTTTTCAGTATCTGGTGCCGGGACATTTGAAGCGACAGCTAATGGAGATCCTACTTCACTCATGCCATTTCAGAATCCGAAAATGAACTTGTTCAGCGGAGCTGCCACAGCAATTGTCAGAAGTGCAGATAAAGAAGGTGAGATAAAGTTTACCGCTTCTGCAAAAGGAGTCAAACCGGCAACTTTATCTTTACAGGTAAAATAGCAACTGTTAAGGTAAAAAAGATTGTTAAGGTTGCTTTCCATCGGGAAAATCTAAACAGGATTTTCCCGATTTTCAAGAATGCCCATAAGGTCGTCGGTAGCATTATCGGCATGAGAGGGAAGCAGTTGAGTGGGGTGGGGGATAAAGCAATTCCCCGCTGAGGGCGAGGAAGGCTTGGGGTAAAATGTGTTTATGTGAGATTTGAATCTGTGCAAATTTAACTGTTTTAATATTTATATGCAAATATTTTCAAATGATTTAGCAGAATGAGCATGTTTTTGCAAAGAATTGGGTAAATGGAGTCAATTCCACGTGATGTCATTCAGCAGCTGCATGCACAAAGGTCTCCATGATTACCCGCGGGTAATGGCGGTATTCGAGCATGTGAACCATCTCGGCTACTTCTTCAGGGGTGCAGCCGGGGGCGATATGGATTTTTGCCTGGCAGATTATCTTCCCTTCATCGTATCGCTCGTTGACATAGTGGATTGTAATGCCGGTCTCTTTCTCTCCGGCTGCTACAACCGCTTCATGCACATGCATCCCGTACATTCCTTTGCCCCCGAAGCGGGGCAATAGTGCCGGGTGGATATTGATTATGCGGTCGGGATATCGGCGTATTAGAAATTCCGGTACGGGGAGAAGAAATCCTGCAAGCACGATGGCAGTTATGCCATATCTTTCCATGACGGGCAATACTTTGTCGGGGTCGTTGAGCTCGTCGCGTGTCATGACCGCCGACGGCACGTTAAGCTCGGCGGCGCGCTCCAGCACTTTTGCCGACCGGCGGTTGGATACCACCAACGCCACCTCGGCATCACATTCGTGGTCGCGGAAAAAGCGGATTATGTTTTCGGCGTTGGAGCCATTGCCTGAGGCAAATATGGCGAATTTTTGAGACGGAACACCCGCCGACGCCAGATGCTGCGATTCTGCGAAACGCGGAAACTCTTTTCCATCACGGGTGATACGTTCGAAAAACATGCGCTCGGGTCGCACCCAGAAACCGTAGCCACCGTATAGGGCACGGTAGGTCACGAGACGGTCAAGAGTCTCGCTGTCGCGTCCATGACACACGAGCCGGTAGTAGTTGCCCTTGAAATGCCGGAAATATCTTGCTTCGCGACGGGGAAACGTCTCTGTGATTTTCAATACGGCAGGTACCAATACAGTTTTTACATTGTCAGGCGACATTGTGTGTTCACCGTCATACTCAATAACGGTAGAGTAAAGCGAGCTGAACTTATCGCGGGTATCTGCAATCGTGTCGCGTGACCCGTAAAATCCCCACACGCGGTCGTAGTAAAACTTGTCATAGCAATCAAACTGATGCTTCTCCATCTCGCGAAACTTGGCTACAAGTTCAGCCGTGACACAGTAGCATGTGACCCCGTCGGCGCGTGGCGATTTAAAATCATGGACACCCAATCGCGATTCAAGGAAATCCGCCATACGGAACATGGGGCTGCACAGAAGAGCCGGACAGCCGGCTATTTTTACAATCTGCTGGTCGAGAAAAGCACCGTAACTGCTCCCGACGAGGAGGTCGGGCTGCCAGCGGTCACAAATGTCGAGAATTGTGGCAATCGCTTCTTCGGGATCAACGGGAAGGTCGGGCGACACGACTTCAGCGATGTCCGCAAGTTCCGTCTGGAGTGCGCGCGCAATCGGGCAGCTGCCGCTCCAGTTAAGTCCATGTAAAAACAATATTTTTTTCATGCTCAATGCTGTTGGGTTATTCGGTTAGGCAAGAAAATACAATCTCGGAAATGTCAGCAATTATCGCCGAAGTCCCGGCAATGTCATAGGCGGAGTCGGCAATGAAAACGGAGATTGAGTAGAACCTGCCGCCGGGTATCTTTATGTATCCCACATCGTTTACGCCGATTATCCTTCCTTGCGAGTTCCTGTCGCCCGTGCCGGTCTTATGCCCGATTGTCACGCCGCGACCTGCGAGCGGTTTCGCGAGGCGGTCGGCGCCTGTAGAGCATGACTCCATCAATCGCGCGATTTCAGCACATTCGGGTGAAGAGTGGCTGAGGTCGCGGTAAAAGCGGTCGACAAGCCGTGACATCTCAAGCGGTGTAGAGCGGTTCAGGTAGCAGAGGTCTGTGTCGCGGTGCATCTCATCTTCCGTCGAGGCTACGTTGATGTCAGGATATCCCATGGACTTCATCAGGCTGTCGGCGGCAAGTGGCCCTCCGGCAAGACGGAAAAGTATGTCGCAGGCATTATTGTCGCTTTGCTGAAGCGTGTAGGCAAGCAGTTCGTTAACCGGCAGCCGCAGTCGTGTCACCCCGTACTTGTCCCGGAGTGGGCTCCATGTGTTTTCCGACAGTTCCGACGGGAGTATGTCTATAGTGTCGCTCAACTCTATAGCGTTGCGCGTGCAATAGTCGGCTACGGCGATTGCCTGCGGAAACTTGTAGACACTTAACATGGGAAAGTCCTTTGTCCCGTTGACGGCGATGGTGTCGGCGCCGTCAACTATTACAGCCACGCCTATGCGCGCGTCTTTTCCGTCAATGTATTCGCTGATTTGCTGTTCCATGCTTTTCTCGGCATGAAGAGAGAAGCAAAAAAACGAGAGAATAGATATCAACAATGTATTATAGCGTATCATCATTTTTGCTCTTTTTATGTTTAGATTGCAAAAATAAGCAAATAACGCGGGATTCCGGTAAATTTATTACGCATGTCGTGCCACCTGCAGAAAAATCTCATCCCCTACACGTCGGAATTGCGCTGGTGATACGCCTAAATGCGGGGACAGTCACCCGCGACCTATGAAATTTTAGGACAAAAGTTGCTTAATTCAAGGATAATGTATAACTTTGCGGCGGTTTTTCAACAAAAATTCATCGTGGGAAAATTTTCAGCATTTAAGCTCCCCTTAAAGACATTGCCTGTCGGCAGTCATGATTTCGACTATCATCTCGACAAGCAATTTTTCGTCGATATGGAAAGCGCCGATATACGCGACGCCAATCTCGACGTGCATGTCAACGTCGTCTATAAAGATGACATGTATGAGCTTACGATCACGATAAAGGGCGAAATCACTCTTATCTGTGACCGCTGTCTTGATGAGTTGCCGTGGCCTGTCGATACGTCATATCACATTTTTGTGAAGTACGGTCCCGACTACTGTGACGACTCCGATGAGCTTCTTGAGATACCTGAAAGCGACCAGTATCTAAACATATCATATATGATTTATGATACAGTGGCGCTTACCATTCCTATCAAGCATGTGCATCCGCTCGGTAAGTGTAACCGTGCCATGAGTTCGCTGCTTAAAAAGCATCGTGCGCCCGGTTCGATGAGCGATGAGGATGAAGGGCTTGTGGAGGATATGATGGAGGAAATCGATGAAGCTGAAGATAACGAGGCTCCTTCCGATCCCCGGTGGGATGAATTGAAGAAACTGACTGATAACAATTAATAAAAACATAGTACAAATGGCACATCCTAAACGTAGACAATCGAAGACCCGTACTGCAAAGCGCAGAACTCACGACAAGGCACTTGAACCCACACTGGCAATATGCCCTCACTGTGGCTCATGGCATGTGTACCATTGTGTATGCCCCGTATGTGGCTACTACCGTGGTAAAATCGCTATCGAAAAGCCTGCTGCTGTCTAAGCATAGAAAACACCTCTCTGCCTCTTATAAGATAAGACTTCACTCCCCGGGCGACTTCGGTTATAAGCCCGGGAGATGATGTTTTTACTCGTAAGTAACAAGAACAAGTATTGCTATGCTATATCCAAGAATTGCAGGTGTTGCAGCTTACGTGCCCGATGACATCCTTGACAACGACATGCTGTCAAAGATGGTCGACACAAGCGATGAGTGGATTACCACCCGCGTAGGTATCAAGCAACGTCGTATCCTTCATAAAGAAGGAGCCGGGTCGTCGTATCTCGGCATCAAGGCAGTCAACAGGCTGCTCGAATCTACCGGTACCAATCCGGAGGAAGTGGATTTGCTGATATGCGCCACCTCCAATCCTGATTACCGTTTCCCTTCAACCGGCTCAGTGATTGCACATGAGTGTAATCTCGCCCATGCTTATGCCTATGACATCCAGGCGGCATGTGCCGGCTTCCTCGTGGCTCTTCAAGATGCCTCGGCTTATATCCGTTCGGGCATGTATAAGAAAATCGTGGTCGTTGCAGCCGAAAAGATGTCATCTATGACCAATTACAAAGACCGCACTACTTGTCCGCTTTTCGGCGATGCCGCAGCTTGTATGCTCCTTGAGCCGAGTGGAGAGAAGGTAGGTGTGATTGACGGTGTATTCCACATTGACGGCACAGGTCTGCCCCATCTTGTGATGAAGGCGGGTGGCTCGGTAAAACCGGCAACTCATGAGACCGTTGATGCCGACGAGCACTATATCTATCAGGAAGGCAGGGCTGTCTACAAGCATGCCGTGACCGATATGCTCACTTCTTCCATCGATGTAGCTACACGCAACGGACTCACGATGGATGATGTCGACTGGCTTGTACCCCATCAGGCTAATCTTCGCATAATCGAGGCAGTGGCTGACCGTGCAGGTATCCGGCCGGAAAAAGTGCTTGTAAACATCGAGCATTATGGTAACACTTCTGCCGCATCAATCCCCCTTTGTATCAACGAGTTTAAAGATAAATTGAAGAAAGGTGACAAGTTGATACTCACCGCTTTCGGTGCAGGATTCACATGGGGTGCACTCTATGTAATCTGGGATTTATAATCAGGGACTACTGATTAAACGCTTAATTAGCCGGGAAAAGCTTTTGACTTTTCCCGGCTTTTATTTTATATTTGCAGAAAGGATAATAAGAAGTGTTCCATGAAAGAATTGAATATAGTCACTCCGCTCATATCAGTCACCTACGATGAACTTTCTCCGGATGACCGGAGGCTTGTGGATGCCGCCAAAAAGATGACATATCGCGCTTACGCTCCTTACAGTCATTTTAGTGTCGGCGCGGCAATCCTTCTTGATAATGATGTCATAGTTACAGGCTCCAATCAGGAAAATGCTGCATATCCGTCGGGATTATGCGCCGAGCGCACTGCGGCTTTCTATGCCCATGCCAATTATCCTGACGCGCGTTTCAAGGCTATTGCCATCGCTGCGCGTGAAACTTCCGGTGAGGAAATCCCGCAGCCTATATCGCCGTGTGGCGGTTGCCGTCAGGTACTCGCCGAGTATGAGCAGCTTGCCGGTCATGATGTAAAGGTGATTCTTGCCGGTCGCGACTGCATATATATCGTGCCTTCAGTAAAATCACTTATGCCTCTTGCATTTACGAGTTTCAGCTAAATGTAGATGCGAATGAAATTCATGGGGAGCGTAAGCTTATTGTTGCGATTTTTTCCAAAAAAGATGAGTGTAGATTAAACCTTTATTTGGTTAGTAAGTCAAAGTGATTGTGAATTAAATATAACTTACCACTTAAAAAAACTTACTATACCAATGGGTTTGAATCTCAAGAAGTGCCTCACTGTTTTCTCTGCCGCAATACTCGGTTGCGCTACATTGCTTGCCGCCAATATACGCGGAACTGTGACCGATGACAACGGCGAGCCCCTCATAGAGGCGACAGTCAGGCTGCTTGCTGCAAAAGACAGTGCATTTGTAAAGGGTACGACTACCGACATCAACGGTAAATTTACACTCAGGGACATAAAATCAGGGTCCTATATCATCCAGACGAGTTATATTGGGTATGATAATGCCACAGTCAACACAAAAGTTGGCGATTCTAACGTGAATATTACGCCGCTAAAGATGAAGGAGTCTTCAATCATGCTGAAAGAGGCGGTGGTAAAAGGGGTAAAGACTGAGATAGTGGCGAAAGAGGATACCCTTGAATATAATGCAGGCTCTTACAAGACCCAGCCTAATGCCGTGATGGAGGATCTTCTTAAGAAGCTTCCGGGCGTGGAAGTAGACTCCGACGGTAAAATCAAGGCGGGAGGAAAGGAAGTCACCAAGATACTTGTTGACGGCAAGGAGTTTTTCTCCGACGATCCCAAGGTTGCATCAAAAAATCTCCCTGCCAATATGATTGACAAGCTCCAGGTCGTAGACCGCAAGAGCGACCTTGCGCGCCTTACCGGAGTTGATGACGGCGAGGAGGAGACTGTAATCAATCTTACCGTGAAGAAAGGTATGAAAAACGGTTGGTTCGGAGTTGTCAACGGTGGATATGGTACCGATGACCGTTATGCAGCCGATTTCAATGTGAACCGTTTCTGGAACGACAACCAGATTACATTCCTCGGTAATTTCAACAATATCAACCAGCTTGGATTCACCGATAGCAACGGTAGCCGTTTCCGCCGTTTCGGAGGCAACAACGGTATCAATACATCCCAGTCGTTTGGCGTTAATTTCAACGTGGGTAAGAGCGATGAGTCATTCCGTGTCGGCGGTGACCTTCTCTACAGTCACACTGACCAGGATACGCGCACAGCTCAGGAGCGACAGTACCTTTTCACCGACTCCACATCTTATGTAAGCAGCGGTTCGAAGAGCCGTGACAAGGGACATAACATCCGTGGTGATTTCCGCGTGAAGTGGAAAAAGGATACTCTTACCACACTCGAGTTCCGTCCGCGTTTCTCATTAAACTACAATAAATCGACAAGTGCCGACTCTTCGCGTACCTATGCAGGTGACCTTGCCCGTTCACTTGTTACAAGAAGTATCAATACCGGCCGCTCAAAAGGTAATTCCTACGAATTTGGAGGCGAATTGTGGCTCAATCATAAATTTGCGTCCCGTCCCGGCCGTTCTTTCTCGGTCGCTATTGATTACCGCATGAGCAATGTCAGGGAAGATGACTTCAGCTACTCCTATAACCGTTTCTATCTTCTTAAAAATGTACTCGGCAACGACAGTGTCGATACCTACGACCAATACACCGACAATCACACCTGGAGTAATCGTGTGGGTGCGCGACTTACCTGGACTGAACCCATCGGAGATGTAAAAAACGGCAGGTTCATAGAAATAAGCTATCGCATGAACTATCGGTGGAATAATGCCGACAAGCTTGTGTATGACCATCCCGTCGATTATCCCGATGGAGGTTATGACCCTGTGGTCGACTATATGCAGAGTATATTAAACGACGAGTTGAGCAACCGTTTCCGTAACGACTTTTTCACCCAGCGTTTTCAGGTTGGTTTCCGGCAGGTGAGAAAAGATTATACGCTTAATGCCGGAGTGGCATTTGTGCCGTCGATGTCAAAAAGCAAGGATCTTATCAACAGTCAACGCAATATTGATACGCGATGGGTGTTTAATGTGGCGCCATATCTGCGCTTCCGCTATAAGTTCAGCAAGACACGTAACATGAATGTCGATTATCGTGGTAATGCCAGCGAGCCTTCGATATCACAGTTGCAGCCTGTTGCCGACATGAGCAATCCACTCCGCATAGTAATCGGTAATCCGGAATTGAAGCCTTCGTTCAATCATAATGTAAGGGTGCGTTTCAGCGATTTCAATGTTGAGGCTCAGCGTTCGATTATGATGATGGCTAACGTAGGTATGACTCAGAACAGCATTGTATCCAATACTCAGTTTAACCGCGAGACCGGTGGTCAGATAACTACCTACGAGAATGTAAACGGCAATTGGAATGCCAATATGTTCGGTATGATTTCATTGCCGTTCCGTAATAAAAACTGGCAGTTTAACGGAAACCTGTTTGCCCGTTATTCACAGGCTATCGGATTTAATAATGGCGAGCGCAGCCGCAGTAATTCGTTTAACATCGGTCCGTCGGTGTCACTCGCCTTCCGTCCCGAAAACTGGGAATTTGAGTTGCGCCCTTATTTCAACCTGCAGCAGACTACCAATTCATTGCAATCGGCGTCAAACCGTTCAGTCCAGACCTATGGCGGCATGTTCAATTTCGGATGGTATGCTCCTTTCGGTCTCGTGGTTAACTCCGACCTCAGCTATACCGGTACCAGCGGTTATTCGGCGGGATTCGACCAGAACCAGTGGATGTGGAACGCATCTATCGCCTATCAGTTCCTCAAAGGGAAAGAGGCAACCGTGGCTATAAAAGGTTACGACCTTCTGCAGCAGCGCAAGAGCGTGATGAGAAATATCACCGCCAGTACTATCGACGATACGAGTTATAACTCTCTTACCCGCTATTTCATGATAAGTTTCTCTTATCGCTTCAACACGTTCGGCTCAGGTAACCAGCCTGCTGACCGCAATGCTCATCGCGGACCCGGCGGACGTTCCCCGCGCTTCTGATTAAAAGATTACACTATATTTTCTATTCCACACTTGACGTTGAGTCGCATGCCTGAGATTTGGTGTGCGGCTCAAAACTTTTTTATGCAAAATGTTATTATAATATAAATGATGTCAATTCATCACTGATTGTAACTATGCGGGTAACTCGACGACCTTATACTTTTGACCGGGTGGTGCGTATCATCATCACTGTCGCGCTTATATGCGGTTTTGTATGGCTGGTCAACATTCTCAAAGACGTGCTTCTTCCATTCTGCCTTGCATGTCTTCTCGCTTATATCCTTGAGCCTATGGTGGAGTTCACCCAGAAGTTGTTGCATCTTAAAGGTCGTGTGATTCCCGTGTTCATCACTCTTTTTGAGGTGGCTTTTGTCATCGCGTTGCTCTGCTATTTCTTTGTCCCGTCTGTTATTGACGAGATTCATCAGATGTCACTGCTCATTGACAAGTATTCCGACAAAGACCTGACCTCCCCGCTCATCCCCAAGGCACTCCATGACTATATGGTGGAGCGTTTTAATCTCGATGACTTGACCCGATATCTTGACGGACAGCATGTGATGGCGATTCTTGACAAGGGCACATCTTTCCTGTCGCAGTCGGTGAGCATGGTCCTGCACTGGCTTGAATGGCTTCTTACATTTATCTATGTGATTTTTATCCTTATCGACTATCAGCAGCTTATGAAAGGATTCCGCTTGCTTGTGCCCCCGCGATTCCGCCCGATAGCCTATAAGGTAGGGGACGATATCAAAAACAGCATGAACAAATATTTCCGCGGACAGGCGCTGATAGCGCTGTGTGCGGCTGTATTTTACTGTATCGGCTTCTCTATTGTCGGTATTCCGCTTGCGATAGTGCTCGGTATTCTTGTCGGAATCCTGTATCTGATTCCTTATTTCCAGTATATCACGCTTATACCGGTGGCTATCGTGTGCTTTATCGATTCGCTCGGCGGCACGGTCGGCTTCTTCCCTGAACTTGGAAAATGCCTGCTTGTGTATGTGGTGAGTCAATGTATCTGCGATTATGTGCTTACCCCTAAGATTATGGGCAGGGCACTGGGACTTAATCCCGCCATTATCCTGTTGTCGCTATCGGTATGGGGCACATTGCTCGGACTCATCGGCATGATAATCGCCCTCCCGCTCACCACGCTCCTCCTCTCCTATTACGAACAATACGTCATCAACCGCACCGACACCTCCGCCACGACCTCCGATCAACCATCATCAGAATAGTGTGGTTACATCTTTGAGCATAAACTGTAATTAGTTATATTTGCAGTATCTATAACCTGACATAATAACCGCCGATAGTAAAATAAAGCATTTCCCTGTCTTGTTTTACGACGGCAAAAAAACAGTAGTATGCAAAAAGCAACTGATAAAATTTTGCTCAACCAGATCAACGCTGGAATAAATGGGCGTAGGAAGGGGCATTTCTATGAAGAAGAGTTATCAAGGAGAGTCAATGAAATGCAAATGCCATATTTGCGAAGCGAGGCACGTGGCGGTGTGGTGCATAAAGGAAAACCGGAGATTATCTTAATTGATAAGATTTTGGATTATTTGTGTTGGGACAAATGCGATAACGTCTCAGCTTATGCGACCGGAAAACTTGCCACATCGGAATATGGTGAAAAACAAATCGATATCGAAGGGGTATCGATTACATCGACTAAGAGTGATATAATATTAGTTATGACTAATTCTAATGATAAAAGAATAGTCGGAATCTCTGTAAAGCAGTGCAATAACAAGGTTTCTACTAATCCGCAAATCTTTTTTACAACGGCGACTGCATTTTATAATCTTTTACGGGATAATGGAATGGCATTGACTGATAGGGCATTGCTGGCGATGAGGCAGTTTTGCGGCGACTTGGGATTTCGCCCGATGGATAATTATGATTGCTCAGACAGAGAATCTACACCTGAAAGATATTTTTGGGAGGAGATTGATAGTCCCGGACGAATGGAATGGGAGCAAGTATTTAAGGATAGGCAAGATGATGTGACAAGACTGTTGCTTTGTAAAGGATATAATGATGATCCATGCCCTCCTGAAATAATTTTACACAAGACAAGGTATTCCGATTCTTTTGACCGACAGGAAATCGTAGTCTTTGATATCGGGCAGTTTTTAGATTTGTCAAAAAGATATTCATCTTTTGCGTGTACTTTATATCGAGTGAATAAAGGAAGATACAAGGAGTCGCAAGCCATATTGCATCAAGCTCCGCGTTTCGGAGTGATTCAAATGCAACGTGGCGGTCAAAAACAGCATCCGACCCAACTTCAGTTTAATCTGAAATCAAATTATTTCAAGGAATTTGAGGTATTATTAAATCTTTGATATGCCGAGCAAAGTAATATGCAAGAAGTGGTGGAACCGCGTTGCCGATTATAGTTCTTATCGCACCTTCCTTTCCTGTAAGCTTAAATGAATCTGGAAAACTCTGCAGGCGCAATGCTTCCCGGATAGTCAGGGCGCGCGTAGCAATCGGATGCACATTGTTGCCTCCCGAAATCATATTGAAATTGGTGGTTACAGTTGCTCCCGGTTCATTCCATACCTGACGTTTGTATGTCGTGTTGTAACCTGACAGTGGGCGTAATGCCGGGTCTTCATTGTCATGGGCACTTTTGCCTTGGGGTACGTTGTATAGCCAGCGTATTACATGCTCAGGATGTTTGGTCGCTTTATGATAAGGGTCATTCAAAGAAAATTCACCTGCCTCAAGATATTCCAAGTCAGACACAGCATCACCGAACGTGAATTTGCATCTTTGTTGTCCAAATAGATTTGCCGTTTTCCCACACAAAGGGTAGGGAATGGTTGGTTCAATATTTAGATCGTTACGGGTTGCAATAAATATGATGCGTTCGCGGTTTTGGGGTACAAGATAATCGGCGGCGTTTACGATATAAAATCGCCCGCAGTATCCGGTTTCCTGGAATGTTTCAAGGATTACGTCTTTTACGAGATGTCCTTTGTCATCTTTCATGGAAGTTAGAAGCCTTACATTTTCCATCAGGATTACCTTCGGGCGAACTTTTTCAGCAATATGGAGGTAATCGCGAAACAGTGTGTTGCGGGTGTCTGTTACATCTCTTTTCCCGGCGAGGCTAAATCCTTGGCATGGAGGGCCACCGGCAAACAGGTCGATGTCGGGATGACGTTGCAGCAAGTGTTCAATTTCTTTATCGGAGATATCTCTTATGTCATTTGACAGGAATGTCACATTTGGAAAATTTAGCCGGTATACATCTCGATATTCACTTACCAATTCATTGGTCGCAACGATATTGAATCCGGCGGCGGTGAGCCCGTAACATAGTCCACCTCCGCCGGAGAAAAAGGAGATGGCTTTAGGCCCTGTTCCGTCATTTTCACGAAATTTCCGAGACAGTGAGTCAAGCATTTCAAGATACTCATTGTTTCGGGCTGTACGGCAATAGCCCCGCCGTGGATTTGTGGCAACTATTGATGAATCAAATACTTCCCTGGATATCCGTTTTTTTCTTCGGGGTTGTATGTCGCCGTTAGTGATTTTTTCTTTTATCTGCGAAAATTTTATTGCTTCTTCTTCGGTGGGGGTATATTTTTTCAGCTCAATACTCGATAGACGGTGTTGAGGGATGCCCATTATCTCTGAGAATTGAGCTTGGCTGATGTGTAGATCCTTGCGTAGCTGACGGATATTCATTGATTGACTTTTGCAGTGGTTTACTGGTGGGTGAGGTCGCGGAATATGTCAAGGGCGGTTTTTATTTCATCTTCTGTGGCGGTGCGGTCAATCAATATTTCGCCGATACCGCTCAACTGGGTAAAATTGATGTCGCTGCTCATGTTTTTCTTGTCGTGGTGCATAAGCTCGATTAGTTCCGGATAGTCGCCGCAGGTGATGGGAAATGTCCCGTAGCTTTCATATACATACCGGGCAAACCGTTGCAACTCAGCAGAGGGGAACCCCGTCTTCATGTGGCTCAACACAAGCTCGGCAACACATCCCCATGCCACGGAGAAACCGTGAGGAATAGGGTTGCCACGCCGCATTGCCAGGCTTTCAAAGGCATGACCGACCGTATGTCCGAGGTTGAGGGCACGGCGTATGCCATGCTCATGAGGGTCTTCCTCTACGATGCGTCGCTTCACCATCACCGATTCCTTTAGCAGGGCGAGGAGCCGCTCTGCATCGGCTTCCTCCACTCGGTAGCCGAGAAGCTTGTTATAATTGTCGGCATTGTCGATAAGCCCGTGCTTGAGCATTTCAGCGTAGCCCGACCGCAACTCCTCTACGGGCAGCGATGCGAAGAAACGGCTTGATATAATCACAGCGTCGGCTTCATTGAATACACCGATTTCATTTTTCAGCCCGTTGAAATTTATGCCGGTCTTGCCGCCTACTGCCGCGTCAACAGCCGAGAGCAACGTCGTGGGGACATTGATGAAGCGTATTCCGCGCTTGAAGGTTGATGCTGCAAATCCGCCCATGTCGGTCACCATGCCTCCGCCGAGATTTATCATCAGTGATTTACGGTTGGCTCCTCCTTTTTGCAGTTCAGTCCATATATGTGCCAGAGAGTCGAGATTCTTATTGATATCACCCGGCTTGACTGTGATTACTTTTGCATCGGCAAGTAGGGCAGAACTGTCTATAAGCGATGGGAGCACATAGCGACGAGTATTTTCGTCAACGAGTATGAATGTGAGCGGTGACCCTGCGCCAATTATTATATTGTCAAGAGCCGCCGCCACATCGTTGGTAAATAGTATATCCTGATGTTTCATATTAGATTGACATATTAAAAGGATTAATAAATTTGCCGATATTGTCGGCGAGGGAGTCCATCGACGGGTACACGATATCGGCTCCGGCATCCCATAATGCCTGTTCGGGAATAGGCCCGGTCGTCACCCCGATTGTGAAAGCACCGGAAGCGGCAGCCGCCATCACCCCTATAGGAGCATTGTCAATGGCGATGGAGTTTTCGGGATGTACCCCCGCAAGCGACATCCCTTTCAGGAATGGTTCGGGATGAGGCTTCCCCTTGGTGACATCGTGTCCGGTCACCCTCATACCGGGAGGAAATGCACTGGGATAATCCGCGTCAAGACGGCTTAGCAGCGTGTTCTGTCCCGATCCGGTCACGAGCACTGTGGCGATGTGCCTGTCAAGGAGAACTTTCACCATCCTTTGTGCTCCGGGCATCGGTTTAACGGGCGGCATCTCGCTGAAAAGCACTGTCTTGCGCTTGTAAAGCTCTTTTGCCTGTTCAGGTGAGGCATCGTGTCCGTAGGCACGGCGAAACAGGATATTGATGGTATCAACTCCGGTACGCCCTTCATACATGAAAAATTCATCGCGGTCACAGTCGATGCCGATTTCCGACATCATGTGGTGCCATGCATCAGCGTGATGACCCATCGAGTCGTAGAGAGTGCCGTCCATGTCGATAAGGGCGGCGGTAGGCGCGAAACTCATAAGGTCGTTGCGCCTCATATAATTCATTATAGCATCTTGCTCGGTCATTTCTTCTTCTTTTTATCTTTTGTTTTGGCAGCCGGTGCTTCCTCAATCGGTTGCGGTTTGGGAGGTGCGGGCAGTAATCCCTGATTTATGAACATCACGGAATCTTCGTGAGATATCGTGTCATTTAGTTCATCAAAGTTTACATTGTCAGGACGCTTTTCGGGTCTAAGCGCACCAAGACGTGCATTGCGGGCACCACGCCGGAACACATTGTCAATTTCTTTCAGTAGGTTGATGCGGGTTGTGTCGACAATGGCAAATGTCTCGCCGGCTTTATCGGGCTTGTATTTCGCTCTGCCGAGCCGTACCTTCATCTTGTCGGCATTTCCCGAGAGGTTTATACCAAACTTAAACGGTATAGGCGATTTCAATACCGATACATGATATTTGAAATTCATGGCGAGATCATTGGAGCCCATCACCGCAAGGCGATACCTGTCGAAGTCAAATACAAACGGGAACATTTCAAGTCTTGAATCCTCTACAAGCATTTCCACCGCCATGTGGGGAATCACGTTGGTCTTCTTGTCCTTAAACAGAAGCCACTTCGACAAAGTGCGGAAAGTTTCTGCGTCGAGTAATACAAGGTCTTTGCCTTCAAGCTTGACAGCTGCGTTCAACGAAGGCAGTTCGATATTCATAACCGAGTCGATTTTCGCGGTCGCGGCAATATCAGCGTCAATCTTTCCCTGGAACGACTGAAGAAGCGGCATAAGTGAATCTACTGCCGGCATCATGCCGATAAATTCCTTTATGTTGATTTCCGATAGTTCAAGTCCGAAACCGAAGCGTATATCTTTTTTCGTCGGGGCGGTGTATAGTGCCGTGAAGCGGGCATCTCCGATTCCTGACTTGGCTGACAGGTCACGCAGATTAATCGCGCCATCCTTTACCAGCAGCTCACCGTTGAAGTCTGACATATACATATTGGAATATATGATGTTGTCGGCTTCCATGGAAATGTCTGCATCGATGTTGACCGGCACAAGGAGAGCCGCCATCATTCCGTCTGCCGTCACCGAGTCGGCAAGATGGTCTATGTCGCTCTCCGAGTCTATCGGCGCAAGTTTTACCGAGCCATCTTTTATGCGGTCGGCAAATGCCGCTCCCTTATATGATGCCTGCACCAGCTCATTGATGTTCAGTGTGTCGCTCTTCACTGTGAGATTAACTTTCAGCGGTCTTCCTGATGTCAGGGCGCGGCGCATGTTGCGTACTCCGCCGTTGATGGTGAAGTCAGAGCTTCCGGCGCGATATTTTACATCGTTCAGAATCACACTGTCGGTGGAGAATTTCACGTCGATGTGGCTAAGCCTGTTGCGCACCGGAAAATACGGCGTAAAAAGTCTGCCACGTTCTGCAGTTATGCTGCCGGCAACATTCCATTTTCTCAACAAACGCTTTGTTGAGGTATCGACACCAAAGTCCACCACGTCATACTGACTCATCTCCATTCTGCGGTTATTTGCCATGGATCTGCGCATGATTCTCATTACTGAGTCGGGGGTGGCGTCCGGATTGAGTGCCGCTATGGAGTCGTATCGTTGCTTCATGCGCGGATTCATTGGTTTTACCGGTCGCATGTGGGCTGTTGCATTGATGTTGCCTTTACGGAGAATCACGCGATTCATCGAGTCGGCGTAAAAAATAGAACCTATCCCGGCACCGACATTCATCAACGGCAGCCTTGCCTGCTCCTCAAATCGCTGAAGAGATGCGTGAGCGTATAAATCGCGCGCAAACACCTTTGTGGAATCGGGGTCGGAATATCGCAGCCGTGCGATATTGATTGTGCCGCCGATAGGATTGATGGCGGTGGTGTCGGCGGACGATGCCTTGTTGGAGCAACCGATACCACCCTTAAGGTCACGTAACGCCACGTCAATCCCCTCGATATTCATCGAAAGGGTGTCGATGCGTACCGAGGCGGTAAGGAGAGAGTCAACCCGGTTGTTGTCAGAGACAAATCCGTTGTTGGTTCCGAGTTTGATACATGCGTTGCGGGTATATAAATCTATTCCTATATCGGAAGAGGAGAGGTCGATATTGTTCAGGTCGAGGTCGCCGTTTAGGAGTATTTTGTGAAATCTTTTCGGGGTGAGATCGTTTAGACGCAGCTGTGCGTCGGTATCGAGCTGTATCCTGCCTTTCACTGTACCGGGAAACATTGACAGAAGAGATTTGGGCAGATTGGCAAGATTGACATTTGCCTTGACATGTCCTTTTATGGCGGGATTGGAAATCGGAGAGGCGATGCCGCCGTTGATATCCACCCCCACACCTTCTCCGGCGACCGACAGCTTCGCGAGTGTAGCTGTAGAGGCATCGGGGTTGTCGCCGTTGAATGACGCCGATACGCTGAGGTTGATGCGGTCAAACTCGTATCCGTCATAGACTGCGTCGCATTGCGGCACTTCAAGGGTGCCATCTACCCATGGAAGCCCCTCGCTGTCGATTGGATAGGGGCGTGTAAGGTTAACGGCAATGTCGGCTGTCATTCCTGTGGTGATGCCTGATAGGTCGGGACGCCACTGTTGCGGTATCATTGCTAATGTCTCCATGACGGGCAATCGGTCAATATTGATGCGCAGTTCATCGATTGTTACAGGAGTGCCGAGGGAAATCGCCGCGTTTATAATTGCGCTGACGGGTGTCATCGCAATGGTAAAATCCTTGAATAAAAATTTTTCCGGGGTCCCATGTTCCCATTCAATGTTGCCGTCAACGGTTACTGACATCGAGTCTATGTTGACATCAGGAGGAAGCAACGCGGCTACCGAACTGTTGAGCTGAAGCCGGTAGGCAGGCTTTTCCGACGAAATGACATCGGAGCGGTGGAGGGTAAGCCCTATGTTGATGGAATCAGCCAGAGAAATATATCTTACCGGGAGCGAGTCGGCTATTACAAAGCGGTTGATAGATATGTCGGGCAGCGATAATGGCTCGGGGCTCTCTTTCTCATCACCGGGAGGCACGATGTCGTAGTTGACAGTCGTGCTGTCGTAGGCGACAGCGTTGACGCGCGAGCCTGACAATTCCACATCGTGCAGACTGATATTTCCGGCAAGCAGTGCAAGCACATTTACTCCTCCGCGGAAATATCCGACATGAGCCAGCGTGTCGGCATATTCCGGCAACGCGCGTCGTTGTGCGGTATCAAGCGACGTAAACGCACCGCTTTTCAGGGTCAGCGAGTCAAGCTCTATATATAATGTAGGAAATGTCTTCCAGAATGTAAGCTCGGCGCGCGATAGTGTCACCTCGGCATTTAGATTTTCATTGGCGATGTCAGTGACTATCGGGGTGAGTCGTCCCGGTGTCAGAATCCACACCATGAGAGTGACAAGTATCAATATAAGCGCAACGATACTTCCTGCTATCCATGCTACCCATTTTGTGATACGGTGCAATATGCTTTTAGGCTTTTTATTCTCGCTCATGACTGTTGTTTTTTAGGTTTTCGCGCGGTAATATGGAAGCAGCCTTGCTTGCGCTCATATTTGATATAACATTTTCCTTCGTCACGCATCTGTTTCAGTACTTCCCCGAGAAGGTTTTTCAGGTCCTCTTGAGTGCGCGCCACTGTTACCGAGTCGCAGATAAATTTAGCGTAACTGATATCAAAGGTCGTGCCGTAACGGTGAGCTGATTCTTGTGTGGCATTTATGTTTCTCCTGCGTAATTTCTTTACCGCGCCCTCGGTACGTAGCACACTGGTCACTTTCAGCCTGTAGTCGCCTCCTCCGCGAGCCTGGAGCGAATCGTTGAATCGTGAGCCTATTTCTTTCAGAAGGTCGGCGGCTTCCGGTATAAGAAACGGCACGGAATGTGTGAGGTTGTCTACATAATATTCACGGCAGCTCTCAATCCTCTTGATGCCGCGTTTCAGGTTCCATGCCTTTGCCGCTCCGTCAATCGGGTCTATGCCGATAGCTTTTGCTTCGACAAGATGCACGTGATTACTGTCGTTGAACACGCGGGCGAGAGAGCCACCGATAGGGTTGATTTTCATTTTCACGCATCCTCCGTCGGGCATTGAGTCAAAATGTGAGAAGTAGTCGGTGTTTTCGGGCGACGACACTTCAAGCGACTCGGCGGCATCGGTGCGCGAGCAACTGCATCCTTCCATGAAGAGAGCCAAGGGCGAAAATAGCAGCAGGCATGCAATGATTGATTTCATCAGCTAAAGTAAATATATAAATTAAGGTGTAAAATTAGTGAATTGTCGCCTAACCGCAAAAAAACAGACGGCATTACTTGTCACAAGCTCTGCCGTCCTTCCATTCATGAGAAATCTATCTACTATTATATGATGGATTCTATTGAATGCTTAGAAAATTAATAGTTGAGTTGTATTAACATTGAGGTTTGTATAATTTCATTGCGCAAGTATAGCTATTTTGATTTGATTTGCATAATAAAATTGCATTAATTTTTCATTTTATGCTTAAAAACATGTTTTACGGTAAAATATAGGTGCAAAAATACCCTGTTGAAGGAAACGTGACAGTCAAAATGGTTGTCGACTTAATAGCCTCCCGCCCGGCATGGTGGCAGGCAGCGTGAAAACAAATGTGACGGTTATGGAAAAATTTCCTTAATGGCTTGTGGCAGTAAGTAAAAAACCTTAAATTTGCATGGTGAACAATAGCTACAATAAAAATTCATTAATATATTAATTTCTAATTTCAAAACTACTATGTGGTTAACAAGCTCATCTATAGGGCGTAAATTGGTCATGGCCATCACCGGTGCATGTCTCGTCCTATTCGTTACTTTTCACTGCTTGATGAACGCAGTAGCAATCGTGTATCCGTCGGCCTACAACGTGATATGCGAGTTCCTCGGGGCAAACTGGTATGCGCTGATTGCTTCCGCAGGTCTTGCCCTGCTTTTCATTTTGCACATTATCTATGCTGTGTGGCTTACCCTGCAAAACCGCAAGGCACGTGGTAACGACCGTTACAATGTGTCAAAGAAGCCCGCAACAGTAGAGTGGTCGTCTCAAAACATGCTCGTGCTCGGAATCGTGATCCTCGCGTTCCTCGTCGTTCACCTGATTCAATTCTGGGCAAAGATGCAGCTTCAGGAAATCCGTGGCGCTGAAGGCGTGCTTCCTCCTTCAATGGGTACACTCTTCATCCAGGAGGCATTCTCCTCCGTATGGACTCCGATTATCTACATCATCGGTTTCGTTGCACTTTGGTTCCACATGAATCATGGTTTTTGGTCGATGTTCCAGTCGGCAGGATGGAATAACATTACCTGGCTTCCCCGCCTTAAGAAGATTGCCTGCTGGTGGACTTCAATCGTTGTGCTTGTCTTCATTGCACAGGCTATCGTGTTCACAGTCAATGCCAACAACGATTTCTATAAGAAGGATGCCACTCTCCGTGAACAGTACAAGGAAGTGATGGGCGACGTGGTAGGCATACCTGTTGACCGCTTCAAATATGATGATTTCTCAACCACGGTTCGTGAGCATGTCTCACAACTTCAGGGGCTTCTCGCTCAGCCGCAGCAGGCTATGCAGGTAGGTGCCACCGAGGAAATGCTTAACACCGAGATTGCCCGTTTTGAGCCGGTAATCAGCCTCCTTGACTATCTTGAAGACGCTCCCGCTACTACCGTTAATGTTCAACCTGAAAATTAATTTGCGATATGGATTTAACTAAAGAAAACGTGAAAGTGATGAATCCGGCTGATTCAAAAATCCCGGAAGGTCCTGTCGCTGAGAAGTGGACCAACTACAAGGCTCATCAGAAACTTGTCAATCCCGCCAACAAGCGTCGTCTTGATATCATTGTTGTCGGTACTGGTCTTGCAGGTGCGTCTGCCGCCTCTACTCTTGCCGAGATGGGCTTCAACGTGCTTAACTTCTGTATTCAGGACTCACCCCGCCGCGCTCACTCCATCGCTGCACAGGGTGGTATAAACGCAGCCAAGAATTATCAGAACGACGGCGACTCCGTGTACCGTTTGTTCTATGATACTGTAAAGGGCGGTGACTATCGTGCCCGTGAAGCAAACGTATATCGTCTTGCCGAAGTGTCCAACAATATTATCGACCAGTGTGTCGCACAGGGTGTACCTTTCGCACGTGAATACGGCGGTCTGCTTGCCAACCGTTCATTCGGTGGCGCACAGGTGTCGCGTACTTTCTATGCAAAGGGTCAGACCGGTCAGCAGCTCCTTCTCGGTGCTTACTCCTCGCTCAACCGTCAGATTAATCTCGGCAAGGTAAAGAGCTACAACCGTTATGAGATGCACGATGTAGTGATGATTGACGGCAGGGCTCGCGGTATCATCGCCAAGAACCTCGTTACAGGTAAGTTTGAGCGTTTCGCCGCTCACGCAGTGGTTATCGCCACCGGCGGTTACGGCAATGCTTACTTCTTGTCGACCAACGCCATGGGGTGTAACTGTAGCGCGGCTATGGCTTGCTACCGCAAGGGCGCATATTTTGCTAACCCCGCTTACGTGCAGATCCATCCTACTTGTATCCCCGTTCACGGCGACCAGCAGTCTAAGCTTACGCTTATGTCGGAGTCGCTCCGTAACGACGGTCGTATCTGGGTGCCCAAGAAACTTGAGGATGCCAAGAAACTCCAGTCGGGCGAAATCAAGGGTTCCGATATCCCCGAGGCTGACCGTGACTATTATCTTGAGCGCCGTTATCCGGCATTCGGTAACCTCGTTCCCCGTGACGTAGCTTCCCGCGCTGCCAAGGAGCGCTGCGACAAGGGTTTCGGTGTTAACAATACCGGTCTTGCCGTGTTCCTTGACTTCAGCGATGCTATCAACCGTCTCGGTCTTGACACAGTGCGTCAGCGCTACGGCAACCTTTTCGACATGTATGAGGAGATTACCGATGTTAACCCCGGTGAAGTCGGCAAGGAAATCAACGGAGAGACTTACTACAACCCGATGATGATTTTCCCCGCCATCCACTACACTATGGGTGGTATCTGGGTTGACTATGAGCTTCAGACTTCTCTCAAGGGTCTTTTCGCTATCGGTGAATGTAACTTCTCCGACCACGGTGCCAACCGTCTTGGCGCGTCAGCCCTCATGCAGGGTCTTGCTGACGGTTATTTCGTGCTCCCCTATACAATCCAGAACTATCTTTCCGACCAGATTACCGTTCCTCGTTTCTCTACCGATACTCCTGAGTTTGACGAGGCTGAAAAGAAGTGTATTGAGGCACAGGAAAGCTTCCTGAAGATTCAGGGTAACCGCTCTGTCGACTCAATCCACAAGGAACTCGGTCACATCATGTGGGAATATGTGGGTATGGCACGTACCAAGGAAGGTCTTACCACTGCGCTTGAAAAGCTCAAGGCTCTCCGCAAGGAGTTCCAGACCAATCTTTATGTCCCCGGAACTGCCGAGGGCATGAACATCGAGCTTGACAAGGCATTCCGCCTAAACGACTTCATAACCATGGGCGAGCTTGTCGCTTACGATGCGCTCAACCGTAATGAGAGCTGCGGCGGTCATTTCCGCGAAGAGTATCAGACTGAGGAAGGCGAGGCTAAGCGCGACGACGAGAACTACTTCTATGTATCGTGCTGGGACTACCAGGGAAGCGACGACAAGGCTCCTGAACTTATCAAAGAGCCGCTCCACTATGAGGCTATCAAGGTCCAGACCCGTAACTATAAGTCGTAATTTTCACAACATTAAGAAAAGTAAACTCAAATGGCAAATATAACTGTTCAACTTAAGGTGTGGCGTCAGGCCGGACCGAAGGAAAAAGGCGAGTTCAAGACTTATACGGTTGAGACCGACACAGATACCTCTTTCCTTGAAACTCTCGACATACTCAACGAGCAATTGGTGGCTAAGCATGAAGAGCCTATCGCTTTTGACCATGACTGCCGCGAAGGTATCTGCGGTATGTGTTCACTCTATATCAACGGACACCCCCACGGTCCCGCTACCGGTGCCACTACATGTCAGCTCTACATGCGCCGTTTCCACGACGGAGAGGTAATCACTGTCGAGCCTTGGCGTTCAGCTGCGTTCCCGGTAATCAAGGACCTTATGGTCGACCGCAACGCATTTGATAAGATTCAGCAGGCAGGCGGTTACGTGTCGTTCAACTGCGGCGGTGCACAGGATGCCAACTGTCTGCCAATTTCCAAGGTAAACGCTGACCTCGCTATGGATGCCGCTACATGTATCGGCTGCGGTGCGTGTGTTGCTGCTTGTAAGAATGGCTCGGCAATGTTGTTCGTGTCAGCTAAGGTAAGCCAGTTTGCCCTTCTGCCCCAGGGTCAGGTTGAGCGCGCCCGTCGTGCCCGTGCCATGGTCAAGAAGATGGACGAACTTGGATTCGGTAACTGTACCAACACCGGTGCTTGCTCGGCAGAGTGCCCGAAAAACATCTCGCTCAGCAACATCGCCCGTCTTAACCGCGAGTTCATCAAGGCTAAGCTCAAAGATTAATCTGTCACTACAGATACTTGTTTCCCACACCCCGGCGGCTTTGCTGCCGGGGTGTGTTGTGTTTAAAAATTCATTTATCCTTTTTGTCAAGATTATTTTGTGTATTTTGACGATTGACGTAATTTTGTGGCTGAATAAATAATAAACGCTATCTCATACGGCAATGAAATTTTCACCTAACAGTATCTGGCTGTCATCCAAGGACTATGTGATTATTGTCTTCGGATTGTTGATATATGCTTTCGGTTTCTGTGCATTCGTGCTTCCTGAAAAGGTCGTTATAGGCGGACTTGTCGGTCTCGGCTCAATAGTCTACTTCCTCACGGGCATACCGGTCGCAATCACCTCGTATGGTTGCAATCTTGCATTGCTTGCCATAGCTTATAGGGTTGTCGGAAAACAGTTTGTGATACGCACAATCTTCGGGGCGACTGTCATAAATTTCTTTATAGGTGTACTTCAGCCCTTTTTCCCGGAACCTCTCATCGCGCAGCAGACTTTCATGAACATAATTATAGGAGGTGTGCTTTGTGGTGTAGGCATAGGTCTTGCGTTCACCCATAACGGTTCTACCGGTGGCACGGATATAGTCGCAGCCATGGTGTCGAAACACAGTAATGTTTCGATAGGCAGAATGATGATTTACTGCGACTTTTTCATAATCTCGTCAAGTTTCCTCATCTTCCATCAGATAGACAATGTGGTCTACGGTCTTGTGGTGACCTTCCTTGCCTCGTTCATGGCTGACCAGATTATCAATACCACCCGTCAGGCTGTCCAGTTCACAATAATCTCGGCACATTGGGAAAAGATAGCCGATGCCATCAATAATGAGGCACGTCGCGGGTGTACGGTGCTTGAGGGAATGGGCTGGTATTCAAAACATCCGGTTAAGGTGCTTCTGGTCATGTGCCGTAAGATTGAGTCCGTGACCATATTCCGTATAGTCAAGTCTATTGACAAGAATGCATTTATAACTCAGGCAAATGTGAACGGTGTATATGGTCAGGGATTTGACATGGTAAAGCTGAAGATGAAAGATGGTAAAGGAGTGAAAGAGAATGACGGGCTTGAACCGCCGGCAGCGGCAGTGCCTCATGATTCTGCTCAATGAGCCTCATTAAGACTTTTTATAAATTATAGTGCCGTTAAATTTAAGGTTTTTTTGCGTTTATTGCCGAATATTTACTAACTTTGCAGCCTGCAAAATTGTGAGACAGGCAGTTGCCGCTCTGCGCAGGTAAACGCAAAAAGCTACTATTAGATAATTATGAAGCTATTACAAGCTAAACTTGACAAGTATCAGGAACCGCAGAAAGCCAAGGCTTTAGGCATTTATCCTTATTTCCGTGCAATATCAAGCGAGCAGGATCCCGAAGTGCTGATCAACGGCAAGAAAGTGCTGATGTTCGGCTCTAACTGCTATACAGGTCTTGTGAATCACCCCAAGGTAAAAGAAGCTGCAATAGAAGCTATAAAGAAGTATGGTACCGGATGTGCCGGGTCGCCGTTTCTTAACGGTACTCTCGACATTCATAAAGAGCTTGAGGCGCGTCTTGCCGCATACGTAGGCAAGGAGGATGCCATGATATACTCTACAGGCTTCGAGGTTAATCTCGGCGTCGTGTCTACTCTTACCGGAAGAGAAGATTACATACTTTTTGACGAGCAGGACCATGCATCGATAATCGACGGTCGGCGTCTTTCATTCTCGCAGGCTTTGAAATACAAGCACAATGACATGGAGTCGCTGGAGGCACAGCTTAAGAAGTGTGAGCCTGACAAAGTAAAACTGATTGTTACCGACGGTGTCTTCTCCATGGAAGGCGATGTTGCGAATCTTCCCGAAATTGTGCGTCTTGCCAAGAAATACGATGCTACAATCATGGTCGATGAGGCTCACGGTATCGGTGTATTCGGTCGTGGCGGTCGCGGTGTATGTGATCATTTCGGTGTAAGTGACGACGTAGACCTGATTATGGGCACATTCAGCAAGTCGTTTGCATCGCTCGGCGGATTTATCGCGACCGACAAAGAGATTACCAACTTCCTTCGTCATCATTCACGCTCTTACATATTCACCGCATCGATTACTCCCGCTTCGACTGCGGCAGTGATGGCGGCTCTTGACATAATGGAGAGTGAACCTGAGATTCAGGAACATCTTTGGGAACTGACTAATTTCGCTCTTGACGGATTCCGTCAGATGGGTTGCGAGATCGGTCACACATCTACTCCGATTATCCCGCTTTTCATCCGTGACAATAACAAGACTTTCGCAATCACCCGCGACCTTCTCGAAGAGGGTATATTTGTCAATCCGGTTGTTTCGCCTGCCGTTGCGCCTCAGGATACTCTCATCCGCTTCAGCCTTATGTCTACCCATACCAAGGCACAGGTCGAGACTGCGCTTGAAAAGATTCAGAAAGTATTCAAGGCTTACGGTATCATTGCATAATATCAGTAGCCATTCTGTAGATATAAAATATCCCTGCTGCGTGAGGCGGCAGGGATATTTTTTTGTCTGCAATGAAAATTTTTCTGCAAAAATTTTGTTTATATCAATATTATTTCTAACTTTGTAATGATTCTAAAATTGTAGACTTTCTATTATGGATATGACAACACGAGCTACTGAATATTTGCAACGACACGGGGTGCGACCCTCTGCCCAGCGTATAGCCGTGACGCGTTTCATGATGGAAAATCCGGTTCATCCTTCTGCAGAAACGATTCATGGCGCACTTGTAAAGGAGATGCCTACATTGTCGCTTGCCACGGTGTACAACACTCTGCGGGTGCTTGTCGACACCGGTGCTGTGACGATGCTGAATGTCGATACCCGCAATTCGCGTTACGACCTTATAATGTCGCCTCACGCTCATTTCTGTTGCCGTAAATGCGGCAATCTTTACGACGTGCCGCTTGCAATGACACCGGTTGCGATGTCGCAGGCTGCCGATATGGGAGGATTTGTAATTGAGGATGTCGATGTTTGCTACCACGGTGTATGTGGTAAGTGCAGCGCGTCATGAATTGAGGAAACAGATTTTAATTAACCAAATTCGTATAACTATCTAAATTTAAACAAAATGGCAAAGAAATTTATTTGTACTGTATGTGGATACGTTCATGAAGGTGATCACGCTCCTGAAAAGTGCCCGGTATGCGGTGCTCCCGCAAGCAAGTTCAAAGAACTCGATGAGACTGCTGACCTCGTTTTCGTTACCGAGCATGAAATCGGTTCAGCAAAGGGTTGCGACGAGGAGATGATTAAGGACCTTACCGCTCATTTTAACGGTGAGTGTGGAGAAGTAGGCATGTATCTTGCCATGTCTCGTCAGGCTGACCGTGAAGGCTATCCCGAAATCGCAGAGGCATTCAAGCGTTATGCTTTTGAAGAAGCTGAGCATGCTGCAAAGTTTGCTGAACTCCTTGGCGAGGTAGTTTGGGATACCAAGACTAACCTTGAGAAGCGTATGGCTGCCGAGGCTGGTGCCAACGAAGACAAGATGCGTATCGCACGTCGTGCAAAGGAACTCGGTCATGACGCTATCCATGACACAGTTCATGAAATGGCAAAAGACGAGGCTCGTCATGGACAGGGCTTCCAGGGTCTCTACAACCGTTTCTTCAGGAAATAAGCAGTTTGATTCTAATTGAGAAAATAAGGGGTGGTATTTGCATGTACCGCCCCTTTGTCATTTAGGGCTATTCCCGTGTGTTTGATTTAAGGAGTCCGGAAGTTTTTCTCGAACAGTGTAAGCAATAAAAAGAGGGATGTGTCGAATATTCGACACATCCCTTTCTTGTAATCTTTAAGTAAACAGCGGCTTACTTGCGGATACCAAGCTCTTTCTGGGCGATGATGGCACGATAGCGGTTGATGTCCTTCTTGATAAGATAATCAAGGAGGCGACGACGCTTACCTACCAAAGCCTTAAGAGCGCGCGCAGTAGTATAATCTTTGTGATTTGACTTGAGGTGTTCAGTCAAATGAGCAATACGAACCGAGAATAATGCTATCTGAGCTTCAGGTGAGCCAGTATCAGTCTTGCCCTTACCGTATTTCTCAAAGATGTTTACTTTTTCTTCAGAATTTAGGTGCATTCTTAATGAAATTAAATGTTAATAAATATACAGTTGCTCTAAAGAGCGCACAAAGTTAGTCATTTCTGTTGAAATGTCAAAAACTTAGTCAAGGTTTTTGTCTTTCGACGGATTGCGGTAATGGATTTTGCCTTCGATATACTCCTGTGTGGCGATAAGTGTGGGCTTGGGGAGTTTTTCGTAGTAACGTGAAATCTCGATTTGCTCACGGTTTTCTGAAATTTCCTCAAGGTTGTCATTGAGTGAAGCAAACTCCTGCAATTTCTTTTCAAGGTCATGCTTCATTTCTCCGGCTATCTGGTTGGCGCGCTTTGCGATGATGCACACTGTTTCGTAGATGTTGCCGGTGTCCTGCGACATCTTGGTGAGGTCGCGGGTGGTGGTTGTGAGAGGTGCGTTGGATTTCTTGTAGTCCATTATATTAATTATTTATTCGTTTACGTATTTGCTGGCAATCTTCATGATGTTGTCTGCCTCCTTGCGGTTGGAGGTGTCGGGGTAGTTGTTGATGAATGAATAATATTCATCGATTACCTCGCGGAAGCGGTCGGCTTTCTTTTCCTCGACGCTCTGTGCAGCTTCCTGGTAACGTGATTTCAGAATCAGCATTTCCAGTTCTTCCTTGTACTTTGAATAGGGATAATTCTTTATCGCGTTACGTGCAACGATTACCGCTGACTCATAGTTGTTGCCCATGTAATTGCCGAGATTATAGTAAAGCTGGGCGTTCTGCAGCTCTTTAAGCGTTAGCTTGTCCTGAAGCTCGAATATCGCGTTTTGAGCCACGGGCACCTTGTCGCTCTTCGGGAAATAGTCAAGGAAAGCCTGAAGCTCTTCTATTGCCTTTATTGTGCCGCTCTGGTCGAGCTGTGCTTCGGGGGAGTCGAGATACCATCCGTAACCCGAATAGAAACGTGCCATTTCAGCAAATTTACCCTTTGGGTAGCGGGTGTAGTAGGTATGGAAATATGCCGACGAGTTGATGTAGTCCTTGTTCTCATACAGGCTGAGTCCCAGCAGATATAGCGATTCTTCCGCATTTTTTGTCCCTTTCATGGTAGCGACTATGTCCTGCAACACGGTTGCTGCCTGGGTATATTTCTTCTGGTCAAATGCCTTTCGGGCGTATGCAAGCTTTGCCTCGTTGTCAGTGCTCTTAAGGATGCGGTTATACTCGCCACATGACGACACGACGGAGAGCATCAGCAGTGAAAGTGTTATATAAATGTATTTACGCATATATGCTATCGAATATTCAAGCTGCAAAGTTAATAATAAATCGCGTGATTTTGTAAAAAACGGGCATTTTTTTGACTGACATCTTCTTTTAACTCAATTTGACCGACAATTTTGGATGTTGACAACCCTTGTTTCGCCTTTTTTAATTAATTTTGCGCTTGATTGGTGTAGTATTGCATGGCGCGATACTTTCGATTAACTAAAAAAGATTTGATATAGTGGAAGAGTCATCAAAACAAAATAATGGGAATTTTATAAAGAAACATCCGATATTGTTTAACTTTCTGCTGATATTGCTTGCCGGATGCGGGGTGGTATGGATTACCCTTGTGTGGCTCGATATCTGGACCGACCACGGAAAGTATGAGGTGGTTCCCAACATGAAAGGGCTTTCTTACGAACAGGCGGCTACTGCATTGCGTACTGCCGGTCTTGAGCCGGAGCTTTCCGACTCGATATATGATGACAAGACACGTCCCGGTACTGTGCTTGAACAGTCGCCGAGGGCAAACACCAAGGTTAAACCGGGTCGTACGGTGTACCTTACCGTAAACGCTTTCACTCCTAAAATGATTTCAGTGCCCGACCTTGCCGACATGTCGTTGCGCCAGGCGCGATCTACGCTTGAAGGTCTTGGCATCAAGAATATACGCGAGCATTATGTTGTCAGCGAATACCGTGACCTGGTGCTTGCCGTCAAGTTTAACGGCATAACCCTTCAACCCGGGGCACGTATTCCGGCTTCGGCGACTGTGACTCTCGAGGTAGGGGAGGGCATTGCCGGGGAGACCGACAGTCTGACTGTAGCCGAGGCGATACTCGGTGATGAGGAGGCGGCTGAACTCGATATCAATTAATAAACGCGACCGGTCGATATGGAAGAGGAGATTATTATGCCCGACACGCTGTATGAAGGCGTTCCCGACAGCCTCGCGCCGTTAGATGATGACGAGACCGAGGATGACGGAAGCGGCATGTATGAGCATTTCCGGTTTGTTGCCGACAAGGGACAGCAGTTGCTGCGTGTCGACAAGTTCCTTGTGGCGCGACTTGAAAAGTCGTCGCGTAACAGGGTGCAACAGGCTGCTGATGCGGGGTGCATCCTTGTCAACGGTAAGCCGGTAAAGTCTAATTATCGTGTGAAGCCGCTCGATGTCGTCACTGTGGTGATGGATCGTCCGCGTTATGAACTTGAGATAATCCCCGAGGATATACCTCTTGATATTGTGTATGAGGATGAACATCTGTTGGTTGTGAATAAGCCCGCTGGACTTGTCGTGCATCCCGGTCATGGCAATTATCACGGCACATTGGTCAATGCGCTCGCCTGGCATTTCAAGGATAATCCTGACTACGATGTCAACGACCCGCGTATGGGGCTTGTACACCGTATCGACAAGGATACCTCAGGGCTGCTTGTGGTGGCGAAAACCCCCGATGCCAAGACCCACCTCGGCAAGCAGTTTTTCAACAAGACCACCAAGCGCGAGTATGTGGCGGTCGTATGGGGGCGCCCTGTGCCTCCCGATGGCAGGATTGAGGGTAACATAGGCAGAAATCCCAAAGACCGCTTGCAGATGGCTGTCTTTCCGGACGGTGACCAGGGAAAACATGCCGTGACTCATTATACGACGATAGAGCCGCTCGGATATGTCACTGTTGTGAAATGTGTACTTGAGACCGGACGGACTCATCAAATACGCGTTCACATGAAGCATATCGGTCATCCGCTGTTCAATGATGCCCGTTATGGAGGTGATGTGGTGTTGCGCGGTACCACTTCCTCTAAATACAGGCAGTTTATAGCTAATTGTTTTGCCGTGTGTCCGCGTCAGGCACTCCACGCCCGTACACTCGGATTCGTGCATCCCGCTACCGGTGAGGAGATGTTTTTCAGTGCTCCCGTTCCCGATGACATGACCGCGCTCATAGACCGTTGGCGTAAATACGACACTACCGAACAGTCGTAGATTTGCGCTGAGGTTGATTAACCTATTGAATTTAATTATTGACTCAGAAAAACAGAAAAAATAATATAGTTATGATACAGGATCCAAAACCATTTGAGGACATAGCTCCATATCCCGACAGTATGTTTCACGAGAAGATGCAGCATCTTGTCAAGGAGCCGGGATTTGAACATGCCGTAAAATGGGTGTTACCCCAGGTTGATTTCAAGGAATTGTGTGACAATCTCCTTCAGGTACAGGATAAAGATACATTCCAGCATAAGATAATGTGGCCGTTCCTTGAGATGCTTGCCGATAAGACCACTTCGGGACTGACCATCGACGGGATAGAACACATAGATAAGGATAAGGCTTATACATTTATCACCAATCACCGTGATATAGTGCTCGACACGTCATTTCTGAATCTATGTTTCTTACGTGCCGGTTATCCTACAACTCAGGTGGCGATTGGTAATAACCTGCTGATTTATGAGTGGATAAGCGATTTGGTGAGACTTAATAAGAGCTTTATCGTGAAGCGCGACCTTCCCAAGGTGAAAGCACTTGAGGCGGCAAAGGAACTGTCGGGATACATTCATTATACCGTAGGCGAGGAAAAGCAGTCAGTGTGGATTGCTGAACGTCAGGGCAGGAGCAAAGACTCGAGCGACCTCGCGCAGGATTCATTGATAAAGATGCTCGGTCTTGCCGGTGATGGTGAATTCCGTGATAATCTCAAGGAAATCAATCTTCTTCCGGTATCAATCTCCTACGAGTATGACCCTAACGACTATCTTAAGGCGCGTGAGTTCCTGTTGCGTCGCAACGACCCGGAATTCAAGAAGACCCAGCGCGACGACCTGTTTGCGATGGAGACCGGACTTCTCCAGCCGAAGGGTAGGGTGCATTTCTCCGTAGGCAGTCCGGTGAATCCCATGATTGATGCGATTCCGGATGATGCCGACAAGAGTCAAGTGGCGCGTGATGTGTGTCATATTGTCGACTGTCAGATTCATTCAGGCTACATGATTTTCCCCATAAATTATATCGCTTTCGATAAACTTTGCCATACAAAGCAGTTTGCCGACAAGTACACGCCTGAAGAAGAACACGAGTTTGAGCGTTACATCAAGTCGCAACTTGAAAAAGTCGATGTGCCTGAACTAACCGAGGAGGATAATGGTTTCTTATACGAAATGATGCTTACAATGTATGCAAATCCGCTAAAAAACAAGATTTATGCTGAATCTTGCGGACCTGATACGGTCGGTAAGTGAGAGACCTGACATTCTTTGGATGATATGACACTATGAGGTTGCCGTTATTGATTATGATTATACTTATGATAGTCAACGTGTTTGTTGACTATTATATTTGGCGTCGTATAACTGCCGTGGCGCGGCGTCGTTTCTGGGGCGTGGCATACGCGTGGAGTTCGCTTCTTTGCCTCCTGTTTTTGATAGTGACGGTATGTTTGCCCAGACGTAGCGGCAGCGACGGGATGCTGGTGTGTATAATGTGGATGTTGTATGCTTATTTCTCGATTTATATACCCAAATATTTTTTCTGCCTCATAAGTTTTATCGATTATCTGCCGAGGCTTTGGCACGGCAGGAGATGGAGGTGGGCGTCAATCACCGGCGCGGTTGTCGCGTTGGTTGTCTTTGCCGTTATGTGGTGGGCGGCTCTCATTAACCGCACGTCTGTGCAAATAAATTATGTTGAGGCTGAGTTTGACAATCTTCCGGAGCAGTTTGACGGATACCGCATAGCGCAATTTTCCGATTTTCACGTAGGAACCTATGGCACAGATACAACCTTTGTCAGTGAGGTTGTCGACGTGATTAATAATCAGGGTGCTGATGCCATAATGTTTACAGGCGATATCGTGAATCGCCGCACTGACGAGCTGTTGCCTTTTACCGGCGTTCTCTCACGCCTTGATGCACCGGACGGGGTATATTCTATCCTGGGTAATCATGATTATGGTGATTACAGTACGTGGGAGAGCGATGCTGCAAAACAGGACAATATGAATTTGATGTGCCGTCTGCAGAAAAAAATGGGATGGCGCATGCTTAATAACGAGACTGAATTTATACGCCGCGACGGTGATTCGATAGCTGTGGTTGGCGTTGAGAATTGGGGTGACCCTCCATTCACGGTATATGGCGACCTCGACCTGGCATATCCGCAGCAAAGCGACAGCACATTCAAACTGCTCCTCAGCCATAATCCTGCCCATTGGGTAGAGAAAATCGCTGATAATGATACGGTAAATATCGGGCTTACTCTGTCGGGTCACACCCATGCCATGCAGATGGAGGTTGCCGGTGTATCACCTGCGGCTTGGCGTTATCCTACATGGGGCGGTGAATACAATGACAGTACGCTACGGCATAAACTTTATGTCAATATCGGGATTGGCACGGTCGCCATCCCTGCGCGTATAGGTGCGACACCTGAAATTACGGTCATAACCCTGAAAAAGACGCATAAATAAAAACATATACATATTATCTTCTTCATAAAACATGAGCAGTGAGCTTTTTTCTATTATAGCCGGAGAGATGAGTGTGCTCCGCAAGCAGGTCTCGGCAACAGTAAAACTTCTTGACGACGGAGCCACAATACCTTTTATAAGCCGCTACCGCAAGGAGGCTACAGGTGGTCTTGATGAAGTGGCTATACATAATATTCAACTACGTTATGAGGCATTGTCGGCGCTCATGAAGAGAAAAGAGGTGATACTCGCCACGATAAAAGAGCAGGAAAAGCTTACTCCGGAGTTGCAGAAGAAGATTGAAGAGACACTTGACCCGTCGGTGCTTGAGGACTTGTATCTCCCTTATAAACCTCATCGGCGCACCCGTGCGGTGATGGCGGCAGAAAAAGGGCTTGAGCCGCTTGCCCGCATGATAATGGCGCAGAATCTCGACAGTGTGGCGAAGGCTGCGAAGAAGTTTGTCAAAGGAGAGGTTGCCGATGAAAAGGAAGCGGTGGCAGGCGCGCAGGATATAATTGCCGAGTGGATGAGCGAGAGTGAGAAGGCGCGCTCCATAGTGAGGTCGCGTTACCAGCGCAATGCCGTTGTGTCGGCTAAGGTTGTCGCCGGAAAGGAAACCGAGGGCAGCAATTACAAGAACTATTTCGATTTCAGCAGTCCGCTGCGTATGGTCACCTCCCATCGTCTGCTTGCCGTGATGCGTGGAGAGTCGGAAGGATTCCTGAAGATGAATGTCTCTATTGATGATGAGGAGATGATTGACCGCCTGTCGCGCCTTTTTGTAAAACCGGGAGCGAGCGAGGAGGTTGCCGCAATTATAAAGTCAACCGTAAAAGACAGCTATCGACGACTTATACGCCCGTCGATAGAGACTGAAGTACTCGCGTTGTCAAAGGCGAAGGCTGACGACGGCGCGATTGCCATGTTTGCCGACAATGTGCGCCAGCTGCTTCTTGCTCCGCCGTTGGGTCACAAGCGTGTGCTTGCCATTGACCCGGGATTCCGTACCGGATGTAAGGTGGTGTGCCTTGACGAACAGGGCAATCTGCTTCACACTGAGGTCATATATCCAAATCCACCGCAGAATGATTTCCACGGTTCGGCGTTTAAAGTGAGCCGTCTGGTGGAGTCCTACCGTATAGATGCCATTGCTGTCGGTAACGGTACGGCAAGTCGGGAGACTGAAAACTTTCTGTCATCTATACGCTATCCACGGAAAATACAGGTGTTTGTGGTTAGTGAGAATGGTGCGTCGGTCTACTCCGCCTCTAAGATAGCGCGCGACGAATTCCCCGACTATGATGTCACGGTACGCGGGGCTGTTTCAATCGGGCGCAGGCTCATAGATCCTCTTGCCGAATTGGTGAAAATCGAGCCTAAATCTATCGGGGTAGGACAGTATCAGCACGATGTCGACCAGACAAAGCTGAAGGAGGCTCTCAACTATACCGTGGAGAGTTGTGTAAATTCGGTCGGGGTAAATGTCAATACCGCTTCGAAAGAGTTACTTTCCTATGTGTCGGGTATCGGTCCGTCGCTTGCTTCAAATATAGTCGCTTATCGTGCCGAACATGGCGATTTCAAACGTCGCGAAGATTTGCTTGATGTGCCGCGAATGGGGGAGAAGGCTTACCAGCAATGTGCCGGATTCCTCAGGATACCCGGAGGGGAGAATATCCTTGACAATACGGCGGTGCATCCGGAGCGTTATGAACTTATCGGGCGCATAGCATCCGACAATCGTTGCACGGTTGACAATCTCGTCAAAAATCCGAAGTTGCTGAACGAGCTTGACCTCACTCCCTATGTGGACAAGAATGTCGGGCTCCCCACGTTGACCGATATTGTGCTTGAACTTGAAAAGCCGGGAAGGGATCCGCGTGCAGCGGTGGAAGTGATGGAGTTTGACGACAAGGTGCGCGATATTAAGGACCTCTCTATTGGCATGGAACTCAACGGTATTGTTAATAACATCACTGCATTCGGGTGCTTTGTTGACCTCGGACTGCATGAAAACGGGCTCGTACACATTTCGCAGCTTTGTGACCGTTTTGTATCCAATCCTGCCGAGGTCGTTTCGCTCCATCAGCATGTACGGGTCAAGGTTATTGACATTGATTATGAGCGTGGTCGCATAGCATTAACCATGAAAGGCATTCCGCAGGGATGACAACCGTGATTGTAAGCCTCGGCAGCAATGCTCCCGACCGGGAAGAACGCATGGCGGGGGCTATGAAATGGCTGGCGACTGTGATTGTCGGCGCGAGATTCTCCCGCGTATATGAGACTCCTGAATACAGCGGACGATACCCGGCTTATTTTAATTGTGTTGCAGAAGGGATGACAGCGCTTGATGCCGATACGCTTAACGTCATGCTGAAAGAATATGAACGAAGTGCCGGGCGCACCCCTGAGTCAAAACTGACAGGTATAGTGCCTATCGATATTGATATCGTGGAATACGGTGAGAGACTGTTACGTCCCGTGGAGTTTGAGCGCGAGTATTTTGCTATCGGTTACAGGCAGCTGAGGGACAAGGATGTCTAATACTCGATTTTATCGTTCTTTTCCGCCCAGAGTTCAAATGCCTTGACGGCGTTCTTTCTTGCTACATGGATGCATGGTATGGCACGTTCATCAGGCTTCTTGTCGATTTCTTTGTAGATGAAGCTGTCGCTGAAATTTATTCTGTCGGCATCATATTTGGTATTGCCATAATATATGCGTTTCACACCCGCCCAGTAGAGCGCACTGAGACACATAGGGCATGGTTCGCAGGAACTGTAGACAACGCATCCTTCAAGACGGAAATTGTTTGTCACATGACATGCGCTACGTATCGCGTTCATCTCCGCGTGGGCGGTCGGGTCGTTGGTACGCGTGACATTGTTGACACCGGTCGCGATTATCTCACCGTCGCGCACTATTACGGCGCCAAACGGTCCTCCTCCGTTTTTCACATTATGTTCGGCAAGTTCGCAGGCGATATCCATGAATCGTTCATCTTCAGGTGTGATAGCGGGATGTGTCATAAGTGCAATAATTTATACAGATATAAATAATAACTATAAATATAACGCACCTGATGCGTTAAAGTTAGGTCGGTTATTCGTGTGATTCCCAGTATTCGTCGGGGATGTCTACCTCTATTATCTCTATTGTCCGCTGTGCCATACGGTAATAAAGGCTGAGTATCCGGTCGGAATAATGCTTGTTTGCAGCCCATCTCCCGTTAAGGTCTTCCCAGGTCGATGCCGAGCCTCGGCTGACATAAGAAAACCTCGGGTCTATTATTGTTTCTCCTGCGGGAAGCTCATCGCGGCTTCCATAGGCATAGAGGTGCTGTATCTGTGCCGTGACTCCCTCCTCAATGCTCTCAAAAGCATGACCGCGCTCCTTGTTGACAGTCACTCCCAGTCCGCAGAAATTATATTGGTCAGAGGTGACTGCAGTGTCATCGGCGAAGCGGAACCATCCTGTCTCCAGGATTGCCTGACACAAGGCGATGTCACCTCTCACACCATATTTTTTACCTATATTGTAGTAAGCCTCGGCGATTTCACGCGGAAAACTCTTATTGTGGGTTCTTACAAATTCATACATCCTGTCGACGCTTACTTCAAGGTCGCCGCATATCGGGGTTGCCGCGTTAAGTGTAAACGTGAACGCAGTGATGAATATGAAAAGTATCGCCACAAGATGTCGTGTCATTTCGCCCGTTGGTAGAGATAGCGCTTTATGGAGCGCTTCGGAGTCTTTTCAAATTCCTGATAGTAAATTTTTACTTTAGACAGCTGGGAATATGCCGGAAGCTCCTTGTTGAGAGTCTTGATATTCTCGTTCATGATATTTTCCATGTTGTCCATAGGTATGCCGTCTTTAGTTGCCTGGTCCATGTCGGGATATATGAGTGCCACGAGTTTTCCGTCGCCGTCTATTACGATTGATTCGGCTACGTAAGGCATATTGTTGAGCTTCTGCTCGATTTCCTCGGGATAGATATTCTGTCCCGACGGACCGAGTATCATGTTCTTGTTTCGTCCGCGTATGTAGATATATCCGTCTTTATCCATCGTACAAAGGTCGCCGGTATTCATCCACCCGTCTTTCATCACGGCATCTGTGGCATCCTGATTCTTGAAATATCCTTTCATGACATTGGCGCCTTTGACCCATAGTTCGCCGGGGGTGTTTTCCGGGTCGGGAGATTCTATTCGACATTCCATACGGTCGACAATCTTGCCGCATGACCCCATGCGCTGTATATCCCAGGGGGCGTATGCCACAAGCGGCCCGCACTCAGTCATTCCATAGCCTACGGTGTAGGGGAAGCCTATACGGCGCAAAAATGTCTCGACATCCTTGTTGAGACCCGCCCCGCCGATAATGATTTCCTGGACGTTTCCTCCGAATGCCTCGGTAAGCCCTTTCTTTATCTTTTCAAGCAGCTTGTCGTCGATAAACGGTACATGCAGCAGCACTTTCATCAGCGGCTTGTCAAGAAGCGGGAATACCTTTGTCTTGACAATCTTCTCGATGATGAGCGGCACGGTGACTATAAGCTTCGGACGCACTGTGGCAAACGCGTCAAGTATTATCTTGGGCGACGGGACTCGCGTGAGGAAATATATATGGCATCCTTTTACAAACGGATGGATAAACTCTACAATCAATCCGTACATGTGGGCGAGAGGAAGCATACACACTATCCCGTCGCCCGGCTTCAGGAACGTCACGCCGTCGATACAGAAGCGTATGTTGCTCCAAAGGCTTTCATACGAGAGCATGACTCCCTTCGAGAACCCGGTTGAACCGGACGTGTAGTTTATTACGGCAACATCGCTTTCTCTCTCCTTTGGATAGACGACATCTTCAGGAGTGAAGCGTTCGGGATATTTTTTGCCGAAAAGCTCGTTGAGACGCTGACGCGCCTCTTTAAGCCGCGCGTTGCGCGACATGAGAAGCGAGAAGTCGGATAGGTTGACGACGCCTTCCAATTTTGTCATGGATGCAGGGTCGAGATTTTCCCAGATGGCGTCATCGGTGAAAAAAAGTCTTGCGTCGCAATGTGACACGAGATGATGTATATTGTCGGGCTTGAACTCATGGAGTATGGGTACTGCCACCGCTCCGTAAGTCATTGTCGCGAGAAACGCTACAGCCCATTGTGACGAGTTTTTACCGCATAGCGCTATCTTGTCGCCGCGCTTTATGCCTGCATGTTCATAAAGCAGGTGTAATTTTGCAACTTTGCGTGCGATGTCGCGGTACTGATATGACACACCGTTGAAATCTGTGAGTGCGAGATTTTCCCAATTATTGCGGATTGAATCCTGTATATACTGAATCAGGCTTTTATGCATATTTGTAGTCGAATGATTTAAGATGACAAATATAATACTTTTCTGAGTCTAAACACATTACTTTCCCCAAAAGTTTTCTGTGTCTTTGAGGGGATGGTAGCGCAGGGCGAGGATGCGTCGTGTCGATGGGGTAACTGCGAAGTGACGCGACGCACGCATTCCGGCAATCCAGAGTATAGTGTCGTCACGCGTCAGCAGCCATACGGTGTTCTTTTCATTAACCGGAAGCTTGGCGTCGGAAAATATGTCGCTTACAAGGCGTGAGCCTTTCATGCCGAACGGTGCTATCCTGTCACCTTCCTTCCGGTGGCGCAGCGTAAACACTGGTGACCCTTCGAGTGCAGATGAGTCGAGATACAAGGTGTTGCCGGTGCGGTCGGGCTTGAAGTGGTCGGGGGTAATCCATTCCGCTGTCAGCCATTCGGGGAGAGAGCCTGCATCCGCCGGGTCGATTGTCAGTTTTGTGTCAGGATGCGTTCTGTTTTCTCCTATAATCAGCTCCCCACGGTTGAGGGTGGCACGATGGGTCGAGGAGAAAAACTGTTTCCCGGAAGCTGTCAGTGAGTTGACGGCTTCCATCATGTCATTTACATGAGTGGCGTTAAACCCGTATGGTTTCAGCATTTCAAAAAGCAGTGCCGGGGCTTGCGGAAATTCACCTGCAAGTCGGGCAATGCTGATTCGGTTGCCGTTTATGAAGCGTGACGCGGCATCGTTGACAAGCGTGTCAAATAGCGTGGCGCTATCGCGGAGATTGTGCAGTGTCGTGGCGAGCCCTTTGTCAGCATCGGGAAATTCCCGGCGAAGCTCCGGCAGTATGATATTGCGGAGCTTGTTGCGCTTCACGTCGCTTATAAGGTTTGTGCTGTCGGTCACATACGGAATCTTTTTATCGGAAAGGAAAGCCTCGACTTCCTTTCTTCTGCAGTCAAGCATGGGACGGATAAAGATGTCGTTGCGGTACTTCATGCCTGTAAGCCCGGTGATTCCGGTGCCCCGGAGAAGGTTTAGCAGGAGAGTCTCGATATTGTCGTCGTGATGATGGGCGATTGCCACCGGTATTCCGCCGTATTCTTCCGAAAGCTTGCGAAACCATTCGTAGCGCAGGTCGCGGCAAGCCATCTCGGTCGATACACCATGCTCTTTCTTGTAGGCGTCCACGTCGAAATGCGTCTCCCGGTATTGCGATGCGTATTGCGATGCGACCGATTCGGCATAGCGGCGGTCACGCTCCGACTCTTCGCCACGAAGATGAAAGTCGCAGTGGGCGGCGATACAGTCATATCCCGATTCATGAAGCACGACAAGAAGGGCTACCGAGTCGGCACCCCCGCTCAGTGCCACAATCACTTTTGAGGCATGAGGAAGGAGTCTGTTGCGTTCTATACAGCCGCTTACTTTTCCGATAAAATCATTCATAGAGGCAAATGTAGTGAAAAGTTCGCGGAAATTTTGTAATTTTGCCAATATAAAGAAACAGAACAGAGCTATGTTAGAAAAAATAAATGCGCTCAAGGCTGAAATAGACGGTCTCACCGCATCGAGTGCCGCTGAAGTCGAGGCGTTACGTATCAAATATCTTAGCAAGAAGGGTGCCGTTTCGGAACTTATGAACGAATTCCGCACTCTTTCTCCCGATGACAAGCGTACTCTCGGTGCGCCTCTCAACGAATTGAAAAATTATGCCACCGACCGTATAAACGCTCTCCGCGAAGCTCTTGCCGACAAGGAGAGTGAGGTGAGTGACCTTGATATGAGCCGCACGGCATCGCCCATAAAGCTCGGTACACGTCACCCGCTCTCAGTGGTGCGCAACGAGATTGTGTCGATATTCTCGCGTCTCGGTTATTCAATCGCCGAGGGCCCGGAAATCGAGGATGACTGGCATGTGTTTTCTTCGCTCAACTTTGCCGCCGACCATCCCGCCCGCGACATGCAGGATACTTTCTTTATCCAGCGTAACCCCGATGTGCTGCTCCGTACCCACACATCTTCCGTTCAGTCACGCGTCATGGAGAAGACACAGCCCCCTGTACGCATAATCTGCCCGGGACGTGTCTACCGCAACGAGGCTATCTCGGCACGTGCCCACTGCTTCTTCCATCAGGTAGAGGCGTTGTACGTCGACGAGAATGTGTCGTTTGCCGACCTGAAGCAGACTCTTCTTTACTTTGCACAGGAAATGTTTGGTCCGGAGACGAAGATACGTCTTCGCCCGAGTTATTTCCCATTCACCGAACCTTCGGCTGAAATGGATATTTCCTGCAATCTTTGCGGCGGAAAGGGATGCTCGTTCTGCAAGCATACCGGCTGGGTCGAGATTCTCGGTTGCGGCATGGTTGACCCCAATGTGCTTGAGGCATGTGGCATAGACTCGAAGAAATATACCGGTTTCGCCCTCGGAATGGGAGTAGAGCGAATCACCAACCTTAAGTATCAGGTCAAGGATTTGCGTATGTTCTCTGAGAATGACACCCGCTTCCTTGAAGAATTTACTTCCGCTCACTGATAAATGACGGTAAAAGAGCGTTACAGGCTTACGATAGAGTGGTTTAAGACCGCGATGCCGGTGGCTGAGACTGAGTTGCATTATACCAATACGTTTCAGCTCCTTGTCGCTGTGATATTGTCGGCTCAATGCACCGACAAGCGCATCAATATGGTCACTCCGCCTCTGTTTGAGGCTTATCCTGACGCACATGCAATGGCTGCCGCCTCGCTTGACGATATTTACGGCTATATAAAGTCGGTCAGCTATCCCAACAACAAGGCGAAGTCGCTTCTTGGCATGGCTCGAAAACTTGTTGAGGAGTTTGATGGCGACGTGCCTTCTGACATGGATGCGCTGATGAGTCTCCCCGGAGTCGGCAGAAAGACGGCAAATGTCATGCTGTCGGTCGTGTGGAACAAGGCTGCGATGGCTGTTGACACCCATGTGTTCCGCGTAAGCGAGCGCATCGGTCTTACCACCGGCAGCAAGTCTCCGTTGCAGACAGAGAAAACGCTCTGCGCCAATATCCCGGAAGAACTAATCCCGAAAGCCCACCACTGGCTGATACTGCATGGAAGATATGTGTGCAAGGCGCGTCGCCCCGACTGCCTTAACTGCGGGCTGACAGGCGTGTGCCGGTACTATCGTCAGGAAAACAAATAAAAAGCAGGCACTCTGTATGGATGTTGAACTTACATTCCTGTTTGTAATCGAGGTCATAGGCACAATCGCCTTTGCCATAAGCGGAATACGTATGGCGGCGGCGAAGCATTTCGACTGGGTTGGCGCTTACACAGTCGGGCTT
>ERZ780149.177-NODE-177-length-85227-cov-4.943233_pt1 | contig 85227 bp, 59 predicted proteins | sample MGYA00511367_ERZ780149 | MGnify/ENA primary metagenome ERZ780149 (study PRJEB29588, sample SAMEA2153852) | human gut metagenome | biome: human gut; feature: human-associated habitat; material: faeces | place: Denmark | collected 2008/2010 ... | reverse complement strand
GTCGGCTACCCATCGTCGCCTTGGTGGGCTGTTATCTCACCAACTAGCTAATGGGACATGAGCCCATCTCAAACCACTGAATCGTTTTTACCCCTGCGCGATGCCGCGCTGTGGTCTTATGCGGTATTAGCACCAGTTTCCCGGTGTTATCCCCCTGTTTGAGGCAGGTTGCTCATGTATTACTCACCCGTTCGCCACTAACCTATTGCTAGGTCCGTTCGACTTGCATGTGTAAGGCATGCCGCCAGCGTTCGTCCTGAGCCAGGATCAAACTCTCAAGTTCAATCTTGACTGTTCCGACTTTGTCTGACAAATTTACTTTGCGTAAATTGGAATTTGACGTCGAAATTTATTTCGTGTTTTAATTCACTACAATTTCTTAATTCGCTTTTCCATATCTTCAATTTTCAATGTGCTGCTGTTGCCTTTCACGGGCGACAGTGTTTACATACTACCATATCTAAATTCGCTTGTCAACGATTTTCGCAATATTTTTCAAAGTTTTTTTAACTTTTTTCAAAAAGATTTTGAATGCACAATCTCGCGTTGTTTCCGATAAATCCTGAGCCGCAGCGTTTGTCGCCGGCGACGGGTTTTAAGGAGATTTGCGATGCGCGGTTATCAAAACTTACCGCGATTTCGTCAACTGAATTTTCAATGTTCATTTGTAAACAACATTTGCGAATTATAGCCTTATCTTTTTATTCCGTCAAGCAAAAAACGGGGGTTTTTTACAAAAAAATTAAATTTTTTGTATATTTTGACATATCTTTTTATTTGTCAAAGTCAACAGGACAGACATTGCCTTGAAACACTATATATAGAAACGTGCGCGCATACGCGCGTGCACGCGCTCGCGTATGTATGCGCGTCAATATAATAAGAATCTTTCGTTTTCTATTTTTTCGACAAACGGTCTTTTTGGGATTTTTTGAAAAAGGCGGTTTTGAAACAGGATTGCAATAATGCAAAGTTTTTCCGATTATTCTTAATCTTACGAAAGCGGTTTATTAAACTTTCAATAATCTTGCGTAGGCAAGATTTCACCCGCCGAAGGCGGATTTCACCACAACGTGATTTCATTAAAAAAGCCCCCTTCGCGTTTTGCGAAGGGGGCGCGTTGTTTTTTTTATTATTTGTCAAGCCAGAGCGTTCCGCCCGGATTCATAATACCGTTGGGATCGAAATGGTGTTTCAAAGCTTTCAGCATATCCATCTGAACGTCGCCGAGTTGTTTTGCGTTGTACGGCGCGAAGAGTTTGCCAATGCCGTGGTGGTGGCTGATGCTTGCGCCCGATTCCTGAATCGCGTTAAGCACGCCACTGTGGAACTCCTTGAACTTTTCGATGCCCTCGTCCTTCTGCATCCAGATGAAGTAAAGGTTTGCGCCGTTCTGATAGCAGTGCGAGATATGGCAGGTGCAGATGACGTTGGGGTGCGATTTAATGAACTTTCTGACGTAGTCGTGAATGTGATCGACTTCGTCCCAGGGCATTGCACATTCGAGGGTGTCGATGATAACGCCGAAGTCCTGATAATTGTCGCGCATATAGGGATCGGAGAAACGTCCCGACGACCATTTCGGCACGACGATGCCGGGCAGGAACGACGTCAGATGATGTTTTCTCGCGTTCTTTTTGACGTTTCTTATCGTCATTCGCTGATAATCGGGATCACCGTCGCAGAAACCGACGATAAGACAGCATTTTCCGAGTTCGAGCCCGAACGTCTTCAAAAGTCCTTCGATTTTGCCAAGCCCGTACATTCTGAGACCAAGGTCGCTTTCTTCGCCGTCGGAAATTCTGAATACGGAAGGTACGCCGCGTTCAGCCTGCATAACGTCGCGCATAAACGCAACGCCGCTGTCCCAATCGCGCGAAAGATAGCAGAAAGGTTTTTGCACGCGGGAACGTCTGTGGAGTTTCAGCGTAACTTCGGTAAGGATGCCGAACGTGCCTTCGCTGCCCATCATAATCTGGTTAATATCGGGGCCCGTCGCTTTTCTGGGAGCGCGTTCCGTACGGAAAGTACCGACGGGAGTAACGTATTGCTGAGTGAGAACAAGATCTTCGATCTTGCCGTAATAGCAACTGTTCTGCCCCGCACCGCGCGTTACTACCCAGCCGCCGACCGTCGAATACTCGAACGACTGCGGGAAATGACCGACGGTGTAAGCGTTGCCCGACTTGAAATTATCGGGGTTGTTGAGATACGCTTCAAGCGCCGTTCCGAAAATACCGGGCTGCACGGTAACGGTTTCGTTGATTTCGTTGACGGAAATGATTTTGTTGAAGTTTTTGCCGAGATCGAGCGTGATCGAGCGTTTTACCGTAGGTTCGACGCCACGCGTTACGGACGAGCCGCCGCTGTAAACGTAAATCGCAATTTTGTGCTCGTCGCAGTATTTCACGATGTTTTCGATTTGTTCGGTCGTCGAGGGATACAGTACGAGGTCGGGCACGTTTTCGACAATACCTTCGCGAAGGCGCATAAGGTCGATCATCGTCTGACCGTATGCAACACGAAGCCTTGTGTAATCGTCGTCCGCGCCGTCGCCCGCCACAAATGCGAGAAGCGCCTTGTGTTCTTCAACGGAAAGTTGCGACTTTATCTCGTATTTCACGGGAGAATCGCCGAAATTCTTCTTGCTGTTTAAAAACTCGGGCGTGAAGTCCAACTTTTTCATCATATAATTGAACATTCCTTCGCTCGGAACTTTATATTCTTTCGGATTGCCCCACTTGAAAATGCTGCGATAACTGCCGGCAGGGGCTTCCGTCGTGTACCAATCGAGTTTTATGCCGTTTTCGTAGGTTCTGGGATGACCTGCAATGGGGTCTTTAACGGTTCTCCAAGGAACTTTCGGATAAGAGTTTTTTGACATAATTTCACCTCATATAATTTCTATGATTCAATTATAATAGCGCGCACAAAATAAAGTCAAGGTTTTTTCCGCATTTTGTCGGTCAAATAGCCGACATAAAAAGAACAAAAACAAAAGACTGTCGCAAGGACAGTCTTTTTGACATTTTATTGCGTTTTAATGTGTCATTTTGACAGTAAATCGGAAATTTCGATAATTTGGTCGAGAGTCAGCGTTTCGCCGCGCGCCTTTAAGTCGATATTCAGGCTTTCAAGGATTTTCGCCGCCTCGTCTTTTTGCACGGGATAAACCGCCGTCAGATTGTTCAGTAGGGTTTTTCTTCTCATCATAAACGCGCACTTGATTGTTTTGTTGACTTTTTTCTTGTCGACGCCCGCATACTTATCGTATACATCGATTCGCACGATGCTACTGTCGACTTTCGGCACGGGATAAAACATACTTTTGTCAACCTGTCCGACGATATTCGCGTCGCCATATAAGGAAATTGCCATTGTAATCGCGCCGTAATCCTCGGTTGCGGGTTTCGCGACGAATCGGTCGGCAACTTCTTTTTGTACCATAACGGTTATCGCCGACGGATGCACGCCTTCTTCCAGAAAACGCATTACGAGCGCGGTCGTGATATAATAAGGAATATTCGCAACGACTTTGAAGTTTTCGCCGACGATTTCAATAAGTTCCTTATCTTTCATTTTCAGAACGTCTTTGAAAATCACTTCGACGTTATCAAGCCCCGAAAGCGTTTCGTCCAGCACCGGCTTCAACGCGCGGTCAACCTCGAACGAATACACCTTTTTCGCTTTTTCGGCAATCGCGCGGGTGAGCGTGCCTGCGCCCGTTCCTATTTCGACGACGACGTCGTTTTCGTCCACGCCCGAAAGCTCCACGATTTTATCGAGGAGATTTTTGTCCGTGATGAAATTTTGCCCGAGATTATGATTGAACCGAAAACCGTTGTCGATTAAAATATCCTTAATCTTTCTCATTGTTCGTAACTTTGGACGTACGTCCTGACTCTGAACTCGACGCCCGCCTGTTTTGCGACGGCGCGGCATTTTTCGATTTCTTCGTTTCCGATGACGTCAACGACGGACATAACGGTGCGGATACCTTCTTTTTTGCAGTTTACCGCAAAACGAAGCATTTCGTAAAACCCTTCTTCGTTGAATTTGCAATGGCAGATTTTATTGTACTTTTCGGCGTCGGACGCATTCAGACTTATCGACACGGTGTCAATAAGTCCTTTGAGTTTCATTGCCGTATCGGGCCCCGAAATAAGCCCTGCCTGACCGTTCGTGTTAAGGCGGGTTTTCATACCGTGTTCTTTGAGCCATTTTGCAACTTTCAGCAACACGTCGAAAGCGTACAGCGGCTCGCCGAAACCGCAAAACACGGCTTCTTTATACTTTGAAAGGTCGTACTTTTTCAGGTCTTCGATGACTTCGTCGGCGGTCGGCTCTTTGTCAAGCCACAGATAATAATCCAGCACTCCGTCGCCGGTATGCCTTATGCAAAATTCACAGTTATTACTGCATTTATTGGTAAGGTTTAAGTATATTTTGTTGTCGTAAACGTAAGTTAATGTGTTCATTTTATCTTCTTAAACAATCTTTTTGCATTGTTCGTTGTGATTTCTTCAATGTCGTTTATTGATAAATTTTTAATCGTCGCAAGTTTTTCGGCAACAAGGCGGACGTTCTTCGGAAGGTTTATCGTGCCGCGAAGGGGCGTCGGCGCAAGGTACGGGCTGTCCGTCTCGACAAGCAGTCTGTCAACGGGTATTTCCGCCGCAGCCTCCACCGAGTGCCTTGCGTTTTTATAGGTAATCGGCCCGTCGAAACCGAAGTACAAGTCGTATTTCAAAAGGCTTTTTGCGTATTCCGCCGTGCCGCTGAAACAATGCACGGTTCCGCCGTATTCAAGGAGTTTTTTATTATCTTTTACGATATCGAAAAAATCGCCGTACGCGTCCCTGACGTGAAAAACAAGCGGAAGGCGCAGAAAATGCGCGAGTTCCATTTGTTCGACAAGCACGGTTTTCTGGATTTCCCGCGGGGAATTTTCGTAATAATAATCAAGCCCGACTTCGCCGATTGCGGCGACTTTTTCGTTTTCCGCCATCTTGCAAAACTCGTCGTATTGCGCGGTTGTCCGCCCCGACGCTTCCTGCGGATGAATCCCGACGGTCGCATACACGTCGCGGTTGTTTGTCGCAAGCGCGAAATTGCACACGCTCGACGCGTAATCGCTTGACGAAGTAACGACGCAATACAGCCCGTCTTTTGCCATATCGCTTATGACGCTTTCGGCAAGCGGATACAGCCTTTCGTCGTCAAGATGGCAATGCGTGTCGATGAGCATTATCTGACGACAGCGCCGCTTTCCACGGCGGATTCGGGCGAAACGAGCGTAACTTTCCCGTCTTGTCCGCACGCGCAGAGTATCATACCCTGACTGTCGATGCCGCGAAGTTTCACGGGTTTAAGGTTTGCGATTATGACCACTTCTTTGCCAACCATTTCTTCGGGCGTATAGAACTTTGCAATGCCGCTGACGATGCTTCGTTCGACGCCGCCGACGTCGACGGTAAGGTGCAGAAGTTTGTCCGCTTTTGGCACTTTTTCGCACGCGACGACTTTCGCGACTCTTAAATCGAGCCCCGCAAAATAGTCGATGTCTATTTCGGGTTTTTCTTCTTCCTTTACTTCGGGGGCAGCGGGTTTTTTCCTTGCCTCGTACATTTCGTGCGCCTTATCGACGACTTCTTTCACGTCAAGGCGTCTGAACAAAATTTCGGGATTTTCAACGACTTTCGTGCCGTTTTCAATGCCGCCGAAACGTGCAATTCGGCCGTAGTCGCGCACAGTTGTGCCGAAATACGACGTTACTTTTGCCGCGGTGTCCGGCATAAACGGTTCCAACAGCGACGTGCCGATTACGATACTTTCTGCAAGGTTATACAAAACCGTTTTAAGCCTTGCGGTCTTGGACTCGTCCTTGGCGAGCGCCCACGGCATAGTTTCGTCGATATATTTGTTTGCGCGTTTGAAAATCACAAAGATTTCGGAAAGCGCGTCGGATATTTTGAATTCGTTGATTTTTGCGCGCACTTTTTCGTATGCGCCCGTAACGGTTGCGATAAGATCGTCGTCGACGTCTTCCTTCGCCCCTGCGTTTTCAAGGACGCCGCCGAAATACTTGTTGCTCATCGCGACGGTGCGGCTGACGAGATTGCCGTAAATATTGGCAAGGTCGTTGTTGATTTTGTCGGTGATCCACTCCCAATTGATGATACCGTCGGTTTCATACGGCATTTCGGCAAGCAGGAAATATCTTACCGCGTCGACGCCGAAAAACCCGACAAGGTCGTCGGCGTAAATAACGTTGCCTTTCGACTTGCTCATTTTCCCGCCGTCCTGCAAAAGCCACGGATGACCGAACACTTGTTTCGGCAGCGGAAGCCCCAGACTCATCAGGAAAATCGGCCAGTAAATGGTGTGGAATCTGACGATATCCTTGCCGATAACATGCACGTCGGCGGGCCAGTATTTTTTGAACTTTTCGTCGCTGTTGCCGTCGACGTCGTAGCCGAGCCCCGTGATATAGTTCGTCAGCGCGTCAAGCCATACGTACACGACGTGTTTCGGATCGAAATCGACGGGAATACCCCACTTGAACGAAGTGCGACTCACGCACAGATCCTGCAATCCGGGCTTAATGAAGTTGTTGACCATTTCGGTTTTTCTTTGCGTGGGCAGGATAAACTCCGGATGTTCGTCGTAATATTTTTTAAGGGCGTCGGCGTATTTCCCCATCTTGAAGAAATAGGCTTCTTCTTCCGCCATTTTCACTTCGCCGCCGCAGTCGGGACATTTGCCGTCCACAAGCTGCGTTTCCGTCCAGAACGACTCGCAAGGGGTGCAGTACCAACCCTTGTAAGAGCCTTTGTATATATCGCCGTTTTCGTACATTTTTCTGAACATTTTCTGCACCTGACGTTCGTGATCCTTGTCGGTGGTGCGAATGAATTTGTCGTACGAAATGTTAAGCAGTTTATAAATGTCTTTGATTTCCCCCGCAACCATATCGACGAAGGCTTGCGGAGTCATACCCGCCTTTTCGGCTTTTTCTTCGATTTTTTGACCGTGTTCGTCGGTGCCTGTCTGGAAGAACACGTCAAAACCTTCGCGACGTTTGAAACGTGCGATTGCGTCGGACAACACGATTTCGTAACTGTTGCCTATATGAGGCTTCCCCGACGTGTACGCGATTGCGGTTGTGATATAATATTTCTGTTTTTCGGACATATGAGCCCTCCTTATAATAAGTTCCGGTACATTATACAATTTATAATGCGTTTTGTAAAGTATAACTCCCCGTCTTCTTGCATACGATTAAACGTGAACGTCGTCTTTACTTTGATTTTTATCGTCGCCGTCGTGATAATTTCCGTGACTTCGCCCGATGAAGTTACGGCGTCTATGCTTGCCGGCGCGACGAACGCGGTGTCGCTGTCGCTTAAAATGCTGGCGATTTATGCCGTGTGGACGTCGGTGCTGAAACTTATGGAAAAAACGGGGATTGACAAAAAACTCACGAAACTTTGCCGTCCGCTTACCCGTCGGCTTTTCAGAAACGAAAGCGAAAAAGCAGTCGATTTAATCACCCTGAACGTTGCGTCGAACGTGCTCGGACTTGGAAACGCGGCAACGCCTGCCGGCATCGACGCAATATATCTTATGGACGACAAATCGGGCGTCGCGACAAAAAATATGGTAATGCTCACGGTGATTGCGGCAACGTCTTTGCAACTCCTGCCGCTTACCGTGTTAAGCCTTATGACGGAGTACGGAAGCACAGCCCCGTCCGCGATAATTCTGCCGTCGATAATATCGACGTTTTCGTCGACGGTAATCGGCGTTCTGCTTGTTGCGGTATTTATCAAATGAATTACGTTATTCCCGTAATTTTGGTTTTATTGGTGCTTTTTGCAGCGATAAAACGCGTAAACGTGTATGATGCCTTTGTCGAAGGCGGTAAAGAAAGTATGTCGCTTGTCAAGGACGTGTTCCCTTATCTTGCGGCGATTTTCATCCTTATCGAACTGTTTAAAACAAGCGGACTCACCGTATATCTCACAAAGATTTTTGAAAAACCTTTTGCCTTTTTCGGCATACCGAAAGAAGTGACGGAAGTCATGATTTTGCGTCCTTTCAGCGGCGCGGGAAGCGTCGCCCTTCTTGAAAACATTTTCAAAGATTACGGCGCGGACAGTTACGTCGGGAAGTGCGCCGCCGTCATCATCGGCAGCAGCGAAACGATATTTTACGTTTGCGCCGTTTACTTTTCAAAGGTAAAAGTCAAAAACCTGCGCTTCGCCATTCCCATTTCCCTTGTCGCATCCTTTTTCGGCGCGGTCATCGGCTGCCTTTTCGTAAGGATATTATAAAATCCGCCCTGAATGCGGATTTTTATATCGTCGGATTTTTTTAATCTTGTTTGCTCGGAAGACACTCGATAAACACGGCTTCGGTGTCGGTCGTGATTCTGAATTTCCCTTCCGCAATAAAAGGCAGATAAAAATAATCGCCGCGGCGCACGTCTTTTTCATAGTTTTCGCCGACGATTTTCGCGTTGCCTTCAAGGCAGATATAAACCGCGGGCGCAAATTCCGTAATGAAATTACCGCCGTTTTTTATCGTATGGCGGATTTCCTGAAAGCACGGCGTATCGTCATATCCGATAAGGATTTCCTTTTTATAATTTTCGGTATCGACGACGACTTTCGGCGATACTTTTGCAAACTCTTTTGCGGCGGCGCCGTAAATATCGTAGTTTATCGCGTCAAGCGCGACGTCCTTTTGAAGCCCAATAAATTCTTCGTCGTAACTTATGTGATAATCGCCGCACCACCGCTCGGGCTGAATTGTAAAATCCGTGGGCTCCTGCACTTCGATAATCGTGCAACCCGCGCCGATTGCGTGAATCAGCCCCGCGCGGATAAGCCACAAATCCCCGACCTGCACGTCCACGCCGGAAAGCAAATTGCCCATAATGTCTTTTTCGGTTTCGCTGCGTTCTTCGAGTGCGCTCAACTCTTCTTTCGTGATTTTGTCCTTAAAACCGAAATAAAGTTTTGCGCCGGGACGAGTCGCGATGACAAGCCACGCTTCGGTTTTGCCGTATTCGGAATTAAAGTGTTTTTTTGAAAACTCTTTCGTGGGGTGCACCTGAAAAGGCAGCCTTGTCGCGCTGTCCAGAAACTTCACAAGACAGTCATATTTGCGGTGTCCCAAAAGTTCCGCGCTATGCTCTTTTAACAGGTCGTCAAAGAAAACCCCAGTTCCTTTTACTTTGGACACGCCGTCGCGCGCGCCGAAGTATTTCGGATTGATCGCACGCACTTTGCTTGCTACCCATTCTTCGGGAAACATATTGTCGGTGCCGTCGTCGTATCCGTCGTCAAACAACGCTTTGAAGGGTTTACCGCCGTGATATATACGATAAACTCTGTTTCTTTCAAAAAATATCGGTTTTGTTACTATGTCTTTAATGTCGTTCATAACTTTATCGCACCAAAAAATTCTGTCGTTTTCGCGCCCTTTTCGTTGCCATTTCGCATTGCCGAAACAATGTTTTCTTTTGTCGTTTTTTTGTTTTCGATTGCCGCAAGAAACGCCCCGAAAAACGCGTCGCCCGCGCCCGTCGTGTCAACGCTTTTGCATTTATATTCGCTTGGCACAACGCCCTTTTCGCCGTTGAAATAATACGCACTACCATTCTTTCCAAGCGTTACGAGAACCAACTTGTCTTTGTCGCACAGTGACTCCGCCGCAGCGTCGATCCCGGAAATACCCGTGAAATCAAGTAGTTCGTCTTCCGAAAATTTGACGATATCCGCGCGTTTTACAAACGGCTCGTACGCCCTTTTTGCGGCGTCGAAATCACGGAAAATATCCTTCCTGAAATTCACGTCAAAACTGAGTTTCGCGCCGATTTCTTTCGTTTTGTCGGCAACTCTTTTTGCAAACGCGCGCCCTTTTTCTTCCGACAGCATAAGCGAGCCCAAATGCACGATATTAAGGTTTTCGTACTTTGCAAAGTCGATTTTGTCAAAGTCGATATTAAAATCGGCGGGGTCGTGGCGATTGAACGCAAAATCCCTTTCGCCGTTCATAAGAGTCACGAAAGCAATCGTCGTGTTGCGTTTTTCGTCCGTCTGAATGTCAAGGCTGTCAAGGTTTGCTTTTTCTGCTTCCGCCGTGACGAAGCGACCGATTACGTCGTTTCCGACGCGCCCGACGAACCCGACTGTCGCGCCGCTTTGCTTTGCGTTAACGGCAAGGTTGAACGGCGCGCCTCCGCAAAACGCCCTGAACGTCAATGCGCCGTCGTTTTTTTCGCCGATTAAATCCGCAAGTATTTCTCCGATCGATAAAATCATAATTTCACCTTAATTATTGCTAATTATAGTATCGCACTTTTTTCTTTCTTTGCCAACAGAAAATAATGAATTGTTACAAAACAATATTTTTATAAAAACAAACCGCCGTAAGGCGGTCAATTATTTTTTGTCGGATATGGTTTTCAAAAACTCGTAAAGAGCGTCGCGCGACTTGTCCGAAAGATTTATTCGGTCGTCCTTCGCGCTTGCGATAACGCCGTCTTCTCCCTCTCTCCCGACAAGATAATCGATGCTAACGCCAAAAAAATCCGCAATCGTCACAAGTTGCTCAATCGACGGCTGAGTTTTGCCGTTTTCCCAGTTATTGTACGTGCCCTGACTTACGTTGAAAATCTTTGCGATTTCTCTTTGCGTCAGCCCTTTTTCGTTTCTTAATTCAGATAACTTAATCATAATCATATTTCCTACTAATAATTATCAAGTTTTTTAATTTAATGTCTTGAATTATTAATATTTCTAATCTATAATGTTTAATATGATTAAGTTTTATAATCAAAAATCAAATAATTATCATTTTTCCTTATGCGAAATAAGGCGGCAACTTTTACAAATGCTTGCAACCGGCGATTATTACGTTTGCTTTTGCGACGGAAAAATGTTTGAAGCGAGCAAAAAATCTAACGACTTTGTTATTCTGACAAACCTGAAAAGCGGTGTCTTTGCCGAAATCCCCGTCGATTCGTTAGTGCGCGGAATTCGGCTTGGGCTGTTTTCATTAAAACAAAAATAAACCGCCTTTTTGGCGGTTTATTTTTATTACTAGTCGTAATTTTTACTCGTTGATAACGGTGATAAATCTTGCGGGCTTGTCGCCCATTGCCATCTGCGCGTGCGGAAGCGACGGATCGAAATACAAACTGTCGCCCTTATGCAGGTAAAACTCCTCGTCACCGACAACCACTCTCAAAAGCCCTTCGAGAACGTAATTGAATTCCTGCCCGGCGTGACACACGAGTTCGGGCTTGTCTGTGGGGGAAATATCGACAAGCATAGGTTTCATCTGCTTGTTCTGAAAATCGGCGGCAAGCGACGTGAAAGAATACCCGGGGTACCTTTCGACGCGTTCGCCCTTATTTTCGTAAACTGCCGCGGCGTACTTTTTCGTGGGTTGTTTCCCCGTGAAGATAAAGGACGGCTCGATATCGACGATCGACGCGAATTTGTAAACAAGCCATATCGGCGCTTCGTCCTCGCCGTTTTCAAACGCGATATATTCGTTTTCGGTCACGCCGAGTTTTTCCGCCATTTCCGCCGTGGAAATATCGGAAAACGTCCTGAGTTCATACAGCCTGTCTTTGATATCTTTTGATTCAGCCATTATTTTTTTGCCGCTTCGTTAAGGCGTGCGATGAGTTCGTTTACGTCGACGTTGTGGACTTCTGCCGCCTCGCCGACCGTTTCGCCGTGAGCGATTGCACAGCCCAAGCAATGCATACCAACGCTTGTGAGAACGTTTGCAACGGCTTCGATATTAACGTCGCCTTCGATGATGTCGCCAATTAAAGTATCGGGAGTAATAATCATTATATTCACCTCGTTAAAAAATTTTCAGATTATGCCGGCGCTTTTCAAGCCGAAATACGCGCCGACGATGACGGCGGCGATAATAACCACCGTGAGCGCAACCTTCCAGACGGAAATCGGCGTTTTGCCGCCCGCTCTTCCCGTCCTTCCGTTTACGAAATAGTTGTAAATCTTATCGCGGTATTTGAAACCGCTGCACCACAAAGGCACAAGGATATACTTGAAAGTGCTGTCATTGAAACTTGTGTCGATGTGGAGGTAATCGACCACGTCGTAATGATACTTCGACAAAATCGCGCTTTTGATACGGGCATTCATTTTTTCTTTTGCCGCGCCGTAAGCGTCGTTGACGCTCGTGTCGTATCTTTCGGACGAATGTCCCGCGATGTATTCCGACGTGTACTCGACCGCGTTATCGGTATCGAACCCGCCGACCTTTTCAAATTCCTTTTGCGAAAGTTTCGGGCTGACCTCGATAAGAATGTCGTTGAAGAATTGCGAATACGTGCCGCTGACGACGAAGTATCTCGTGCGCGTTTCGGTACGGCGGTCTTTGCCGCTGCCGACGGTCACGGTATAATATTCGCCAAGGCGCCCGTTGTAAGTGCTGAAAGTATCGCTGTCAAAGCTGAACGTCGGCGAATATACGCTGTTCAGATTTTCGGGCTTAAAACTCTTTTTCAGCTTAATCGGCGCATAAAGTTTCTTTTTTAGCCATTTAAGTGCGTTTTTTGACGCTACGTCGCGCGTAATCCTGAACGGAAGAATCGCGTCGGGAGCAAGTCCCGGGATGTCGTCAACCTTTAAGACGTTGGTCGCGCCGCAGAACGGACATTTTGCCGACGTGTCGAAAACGCCGTGCATTTCGCACTTTGCGTGGCAGTTCGGGCATTGATAAGTAATGACTCCGTCTTCGTGGCGAAGTTTGCTTTCGTCAAAGCCGTCGACGTTGTGTTCGTTCTCGAAAACGTTGGCTTTCGCCTCGACGGTGTTATCGCAGTACGGGCATCTGAGTTTGCCCGACGCGATATCGAAGTACATATCCGCGCCGCAAGTTTTGCACTTTACGACGTCGGTCGAATCAACTTTTTTGTCAGCCTTTTTGCCTTGCATCGTGTGTCAATCAGTTAAGTTTTTTGCCGCATTCGGGGCAGAATTTTGCGTTTGCGCCGACTTTTGCGCCGCATTCGGGGCAGAATCTGCTTTCCGCCATTTTGTTGCCGCATTCGGGGCAGAATTTGCTGCCTGCTTTCACGTCCGCGCCGCATTTGGTGCATTTTACGGTGTTGGCTTTTGCTTCCGCAGGAGCGTCTTTTGCGCCCTTCAACGCTTCGCTGAAAACGCCTGCCATCGAAAGTCCCGCTCCGAGACCGATGCCTGCGCCTGCAAGCGAGCCGCCCGCGCCCTGATTGTTTGCCGCTTCACGCATAGCGTGCGCCGCCTGATACTGGGTGAACGTGCCCATCTTGTCGCCCAGAACGCCCATCGACGTGCGGGTATCCAAAGTCTTTTCGACTTCTTCGGGAAGCGAAAGATTTTCGATATAGAAATCAATAAGTTTGAAGCCGTATTCGGTGAATTTGTCGGCAAGTCTATCTTTCGTGGAGCCGGACAGTTCGTCGTACTGCGTTGCAAGATCCAGCGCGGCAATGCCCGATTCGGCGATGACGTCGGTGACCGTCGACAAAATCATTTTCCTTAATTGGTCGGCGATGTTTTCGGTCAGGAATTGTTGGTTCGTGCCGGAAAGTTCGCGCATGAGTTTGACCGCGTCTTCAACCTTATAGCTGTAAATGCCGTAGCCTCTCAGACGGATAACGCCAAAGTCCTTATCTCTCATCATAATGGGATTGGAAGTGCCCCATTTCTGATTTGTGAATTGTTTGGTATTCACGAAATAGACTTCGCCGGTATACGGGGTTTCAAAGGCGTATTTCCAGCTGTACAACGCCGTAAGAACGGGCAGGTTTTCGGTGTCGAGTTTATATCTGCCGGGCGTGAAAACGTCGGCGATTTTGCCTTCCACGACGAAGATGCAAACCTGCGATTCTCTGACGGTCAGTTGTGAGCCGCGCATAATCGCGTATCTGTCGGGGACGTCAAAACGATACAAAATTGTATTTTGAGTATCGTCTGTCCATTCGATAACCTTCAAGAGTTGTCTTTTTATAAAATTGAATGCCATAATAAGACTCCTTATTTTCGTTTTAATATATTATATCACAACGTTTCAGACTTTTCAATAATTTTCTATGCAATAAGCAACAATACCGGGAGCGTTATCGCGACAAGCAGACTCCCGACAACGACGATATTCGCGGCGGTTTTCGGGGACGTATTTGAAAGCTCGGCAAAGTTTAAGGTGATTGCCGCGGGCGGCATGCACGACAGAATATACGTTGAGATTTTCAACGTTTCGTCGACAGGCAGCGCGTACATTATCCCGAACGTTATAAGCGGCAACGCGATAAGTTTCAGAAAAATCGCGACGACTTGCCTGTAATCCATTAAATCCCTGAACTTCACGAAAGCCAGCCGCATGCCAAGCACGGTCATTGCCGTGGGCGTTGACATTTTTGAGAAGAACTCCACAAAGTTCATGACGGGCTTCGGGAACGACGTGTTTGTGAAAAACAGCGGCAACGCAATCAACAGACACAGCGTCGTCGGATTTATCAGGAAGTTTTTGACGGAAACGTGTTTTCTGTCGCCGCTCATCATAAACATACCGAGAGTCCAGCCGATAAGGTTCATCATGACGCTCATAACCGCGCTGTAAACAATGGCTTCGGGATGGTCGGGAAGCAACGCCTGCAATATGGGAACGCCGAAAAATCCGACGTTTCCGAACGCCGCCGCAACGGTCGCCACGCGCGACGCCCCGTCGATTTTATAAGTTTTTATGTTGATAAGGAAGCCGATGCCCATTATCAGCACCTGCATAAACGTCGTAACAAGCAAAAGTATGCCGATGTTTATCAGGATTTCCCTGTTGCACTCCGCCTGCTGGAAACTGTATATCGACAGCGCGGGGCTGCACACGTACAAAAGGAACACCGCAAAACCTTTGATGTGTTCTTCTTTCAGCACGTTTGCCTTTGTCAGGAAAAAACCGGGCAGGCACAGCGCGACGAGCATAAGCGCGTTTAATCCCGTGATCTCAAAATTCATAGCCTTATTCTATCACAATCGTAAGAAATATTAAAGCGTTTCTGACATAAAATCAGCTCCCTTTCGGGAGCCGATTTTAATTTTGATTTATTCAGTTTTTGCTGAACACTCTGATTTCGAACGTTACGCCGTTCTGGACGAATGTTTCGTCTTCAACGAACTTGTACTTGCCGTCCGTCGCTTCGACGAAGTTGCCGTTGTCAAGGTTGAATCTTTGTCCGTCGTACGTTTCGTCCGTCGCGATAAGCTCATATCTGCCCTTCTTGAACACGCTTGCCGTGCCGTAAGTTATGCCGAGATGATCTTTCGCGTTTTCAATCTTCTCGATTTCGCTGTCGGTCAGGCGGATAAGGTCTTTTGCAAGCCCTTGTTTTTCGGTGCCGTCCTTGTAGTAAACGGTGACTTCCGCGGTCGATTCAAGATATGTTCTGTCAATCACTTGGTCGTTATCGATAAGCAACACGACCTTGGTTGCGACCTTGGGCGTTACGACGACTTTGATGTCAAAGATTTGTTCGTACGCGCCGTTTACGTCGTACAACGCTTTCACGGTGATATTACGTTCCGTCTTTACGCCGAGTTCCGGCACGACGAACATCGTGAACGGAGTCTGCGCGGTGTCGGTTGCCGCGAACGTGTCGGTATAGAACTTGAAGTTGTCGACGTGGAACTGTTGCGTCTCGGAAGTAATCCTTGAATGTTTTACTTTGACGTAAAGTTCTTCCGCGTCGAAGATATTGATCGCATACCTGTTGTCTGCGGGTTTGCCGTCTGCGTACTTGTCGTAAACGTAGCCGGTAACTTTGCCTTCGACGTATCTTGCGGTGTTGTCCGCCGCAGCCAATGCCGCATCGACGTACTTGCCTTCAACAAGCGCATATTGCTTCTTGTCTTTGTGCAAAGTCTCGTCGTACGGGATGAATGCGTCTCTTGTTTCGAGGACGTAGTCGCCCGTCGCGCTTAATACGAACGCGTCTTCGTACTGGTTGAATTTAAGGTCGCCGCCCGCAAGCGCGCTGAGCGATTCTTGCGTGATACCGACGTCGAGCTTGATTTTTTGTTTGTTGTTCACGACTTCCGTCTTTTCGACCAAGCCTGTCGTACGTTTGATTTCGTACTTATTGATGACCGCAACGATTCTTCCGCTTGCGCCGTTTTGCGGTTTTCTCATATCGTACTTGAAGTCGTCGTAGTTCCACTCGATCACGTCGACGGTTGTCGTCTTACCTGTGCCGAGTTTTACGGTGATTTCTTTAAGTCCGGTGTAACCCGTATCGGTTACCGTGAGAGCGTACTTGCCGTTGTCCGTATTCGCGCCGCTTCCGCCGAAGAGTCCGCCAAGGCTGTCAAGCAAACCTGCCGCAGTGCTTTCCGCAGCGACGTAGACGTACGTGCCGTTTTGAAGCACTTTGCCGTTGAACGACCTTGTGAACGTTCCGTTGCCGCCAAGCGTATGCTTGTTCCATTCCGCAAGTTCGGTTTCATCCGTAGGCGCGGTGCCCGGGGTGAACTCGTACGTGCTGCCGTCAAATCCGACGTATGAGAACTTGTCGCCGTTCTTCGTGAACGTTTCGCTTGCCTTAATGGACGGGAGTCCGAGGTTGCCGACGATATCGAAGTTTGCGGGCGTAAAGTCAAATGCCGTGCCGCCGTTCAGAATTCCGAATTTTTTGTCGTTCGGCAAGCTTCCCGAAACGATATCGACGTTGTTGTATTTGACCTTTATGCTCTTCTGGATACGAGAGCTGTAACCGACCTGATACCAGAACAGTTTTTCAACCGTTGCACCTTCTTCGACGGTGTCTTCGTCAATCCAGTTGAACTTGCCGTCGACGGTGTAATCGGTGCCGTTGATATTGACGGTGCCGGGCTTATCCTTGTCGTAATCTCTGGACAGAACTTGCAATTCGCCGTCCCTTCTCATAATTACGATAATTCTGGGCAAGCCTGCCGAAATATTGTCTGTACCTGTCGGATCTTTGGTCGGATCAACCGTAATCTTGTTGGTTTCGACAAACGTCGTGCCGTCCGCCTTGAAGTAACCGAACAGACGCAGGAAGCCCGTGCTGTTGCTTACTTTGACTTTGACTTTCTGCACTTTGTAGTTAAGCGCATAGCCCCAGATTTCGCTTTCTTTGCCCGGAATGAGTTTTGCTGTCGACGTATCCCAGACGATGGGCGTTCCGCCGAGTTCCGCATAAGAGTCATTTTGACCTTTTTCGGATTTCGAATCGTATTCCGAAATACCATAGAAGTCTGCCGCGACTCTGTCAAGGAGACCTGCGGATTTCAATGCCGCCGTCGTGAGTTCAACAGGATCGAACGGGTTCGCGACGTTTATGGTCTTTCCGGAGTCTTTGCTGGGTTCTGTACTGTTGGTGTTGTAGTCTCTTACCGCCGATACCGAGCGCAATGTCACGTTGTCGTCAAACTTGATGATGATTTCCGCAGAATTTTGTCCGCATTTCACACGTTTGAATGTGTCTCCGCTTGCCTCTGTGCGTTCTTTGTTTATCGACAATGCGATTTCTTTCAGCACGCCTTTTCCGTTTCCGTCTTTAAGACGCGATTTGTCGATTACGATTTCGGCGTAATTTGACTTTGTCGCATCAAGTTTCGGAAGCGGGAGCAATCCGCCGATGATATCTCTCAAGACGTTGCCGAACGATCCGCCGGGTTTAAGCATGTTTTTAAGAATGCCTGCCATTTCGCCGATCATATTCGCCGCAAACGTTTGCAGATAGAACACGCATTTTCCGTGAGCGTTCACGCTCTTCACAACCGTGCCGTCTTTCAGCGTTACGTCCTCACCTTCGGTGTAAACCATCTGATACAACGCTTCGTCGCTGAACAGTTCCGCGGCGGGGGCACTCTTATCGTACATACCGTAAAGCATATAATACAAGCCTGCCAACGCTTCGTTCAATCCGTCTGCGTTCAAGTCGACGCGGATTGTCGAAATATTTTTGTCACCTTTGTTACGTCCTTCAACCGATTGGTTGTTCCACCAGTTGACCTGAACGCCATTGATAAATCCGGAAATGGTATCTTTCAGGCTCTTTTCGGTGGTGGTATCGTCGGACGCAAGCGCCGTGGACGATGCCGAGCCGAGTCCGCCGAGGAGTCCCAGAATGTCAAGGTCAGCAACCTTCATCTTTCTGGCAAAATCCAAAGAAAGCGGAATGTCCAAAACCTCTGAAATATCGATGTACAACTGATTGTTGAACAGCCATGCGCCGATCTGACGCGGGTTGTTCGCACCCTTTTCGTCATAACTCTTGACAATCGCTTGGAACTTGCCTGCGTACGTCTTGACGCCACCCGTCAAGTGTTTGGAGTTTTTGTCCGTACGCGACAGTTGGATACTCGTGTATCTTTCTCGGTTGCCTTCTTGACTATTGACATTATAGTAATGTTGCGTATTCTTGTACCAATCAATCGAGATTGCGGGGTCGATACCCTTAATCACTGAGGTCAAGATATTGATAAGGCTCAATCCTTTCGCGTCGCTTAACACAAGTCCCGAGAACGCGTTTGCATTGGTGCCGTTGATTGCGTCAAGTACGCCGTTTCCTGTGCCGGCTTCGTTAATCTTGCCCTTCGTCGCGCCGAACCTGATGTACCTTCCCGACTTTTCTTGTCCGTTTGTAAGCACGAAGTTGTGGATTTTCAGGTTGACCGCGCTTTCGTCGCTCTTGTTTAAGCCGAGTCTAAGGTCGATTTCCAAGGATCTGTTGTACATTGCAGACGCATGGTTGATGGAAAGCGACAAGGCTCTGTCGTTATTCATCTTCGGCAAAGGAATGACCGTTGCGGTTGCGCCTTCACCGATGGTGATGGTCTTGTAACCCGCAAGTTCGCCTGTGCCGTCCGCCACGTGCAACGTATCGCCGAGCAGGCTCGTCAGAAGCCCTTCGATGAAGCCCCAGCCGATTTCGACGGTGAAGCCCACTTTGCCCGGGATAATGGTAAGTTTTGCAATGTCGCCCGATGCGGATGCAATCGCGACTTCGTTATCGCCGCTTGCAAGCGCGGTTGCCGATGCCGATACAAGTCCGCCGATAAGGCTCTGCAAACCGATGATCTTAACCTTGAACAAGGACAAGCCCGAAAGGTCTGCGTAAACGTCCGCGTCGCCTTTCTGTTTATACATCGTGAGCAACGAACCGTAGCCAAAGGGTTTCAGGTTCAGGTCAAGGTACAACTCGATATCGCTCCACCAGTCGACGTCGCCGCCCTGCAATGCTTTGACAAGGTTTGCAAGGTTCAGGGATACTCTCAGGTCGATGTCGCAACCGATTTCGCCACTTGACGGCAGGTTCAGCGTGAAGTTGTTGATGCCTAAAAGCGATTTAAGCAGTACGCCGAGGTATTTCTCGAAGTCGCTTTGTCCGTTGTCGACGCAGTTTTGTCTGATCTGTACGTTGAAGCCAAGCGCAACCGTTTCAAGACCGATTTCGCCTTTTTCAATGTCGTATACGGTGACGAATTCGTCTTTGTGGCTCGTTACGACTTCCGCATATCTTGTTTCGGCATGGCTTACTTTGGTGGAGTTGCCCGTGATTTCAAGATTCGTCGTGCGGAATCCGAAGTAGAGATTGTCGTTGACCTGCACCGCAAGGTCAAGTTGCGTATCGGCGTAACCGTCGCCGTTCAGATCTTTTCTGGAATCGAACAGCAAGACTGCGTCGCCGAAGTCGGGAAGTTGAATATCAAGGTTCAACGCGCCCAGAATGGTTTCAAGCAGGCTGTTGATAAGGTCTGCGTTGATGCCGAAACCGAAGCGGTTGTTTGCAAGAAGCAACGAAATGTACGGTTTGTTGCCAGAAACTTCCTTATAACGCTTTTGTCCTGCGTGTTTTCCTGCGTTGTACGGCACGTATTTGCCGTCGATAAGGACGTATCCGCCGTTTTCGTCTTCTTCGTACGCAACGGGGAACAATACCTTGCCCCAGCTTGATCTGAACGCGCCCTTATTCACGTTGTAACGGGTTACGTTCTGATGCGCCTCGTTCGCCATGTCGTATTCTTCAACGCTTCTTGCGTAACGGGTTGCGCCTGCATGTTCTTTTGCATTGTACTTCACGTATTTGCCGTCGACAAGTACGTATCCGCCGCTGTTGCTTTCCGTATAGACAAGCACGTATTTGCCGTCTGCCGCTTCGACGAAGTCCGAATACTCGATATGGTTCTTGTCGTAGTCTCCGACGTAGCTGCTTGCAAGAGCAGCCGTCTCGCCGCCGCGTTTGTTGTCGTCGCCGACAAGGTACTGATCAAGCAGCGGCAACAATGCGTCGTTGATGGTGTTGCCAAGGTTCAGACCGCCAAGTTTGACCTTGGGAAGTCCCCAACCCGACAAATCAACGTAAACGCTTTGTCCGTCAAGGTACACGCCGAGTTTAAGTTCTCTTACGGGCTCTTCGCTGGTCGACTTGAAAATTTCAACCGAAAGTTTCATATTGTTGAAGTCCGCAAGGTCGATGTGCGCGCTTATCGCAGTGGCGTAAACAGCGTCGATCTTGTCGTCTTTTACGAGGACTTGCAACAATCTGTCGGGGAAGAGTTTCTTCTTCAATATGGTTTCAAGGATATCGACGACAGGACTGATATCGAAGCCATCCGTCTTATTGGTCGCTTCGTAATACCATTCCGATTCAAAGTTGATATCCAGTTTCAGTTGTTTAATGTTCTTGAAGTTCGCGCGGTCCGCCTTCTTGATGAAGGTGTATTCGGTCATATCGAATCCGTCGGGAGCAGTCATGTTGATGCCGCCGATTCTGAGTCCGATATAGAAGTCGCGTTCTCCTTCCGAAACGTAGTTGTCGTCGCCGAGAATCATTTCGATGCCGACTTCAAGGTTTCTGAGGTCGATATAGATTTCACCCTTCACAAGGGATTGTTGTTCCGTAATATCCGTGCCGACCAAAGTATTCAGAAGTGCGCCGATGAAGTTTTCTCTTAAAACGACCGAGATCTTGCCGCCGCCCAGACGTACTTCGCCAAGGAGCGCGTTCAGAACGCCGAAGATATTTTCGGGGATAAGTCCCGTATTCTCGTTTGCGCTTGCGTATGCCGCGCTGGACGTCGCCGTTCCGAGGATTGCGTTCAGGTCAAGTCTTGCGACGTGTTTGCCCTTTCCGCGGTATCCGCTGTTGTCGATAAAGACCGACAAAATGCCGTCCGCCTCACCGATTGCGGTGATGACGATCTTGCTGCCGTCTTTGCGCGAATCTTCCGAGAACAACATCGTATCGGAATTGATCGTAATGCGGATTTCCGTGCCTTCAAGGTTCAGACCTGTGCCTGCGATAAGTCCGCCAAGCAGTTTCTTCACGTCGATTGCCGCCGCGATGTCGATGCTGAAATTGCCATTTCCGTCAAGTTCGGATTCGGGGAAGAGCACCTGATACAATACCCTTGCGCTGTTTTGGTTAAGTCCGAGAAGTGCCGCAAAGTATTTTTCCCACGGGACGAAGTTGTCGCCGGTGTCTTTTGCGAACGAATCAGCGTCAAGCGACAGGTTCAGATAAATCTTTCCGCTCTTACCGAAGTCAAGGCTGTCGACAAGGACGTCCATGATTTCCGATGCGGAGAGAATACGGTTAAGGTCGACGTCGGCAAATTGACGATAATTATCCGCGTTTGCGGGTCTGAACGAAATCGTGTTTTCGGCGTCGAGGAATTCAAGATAGCTGCCGTCGGTGTTGCCCGCGCCTTCTCTCTTTTCAAAGTCGAACCCGAAAATGTTCAATCCTACGTTGAGCGCAAGTTTGTGATCGTTGTAAACGTCAAGGATGCCGATATCCGCGCCGAAGATGAACGGATCTTTCGTTGCATGGACGCTTACGAGCAATGCGTCGAGAATGTCTTCAAGACCTGCTTTGTCCATAAGTCCGCCGATAAGACCGAGCAGCGCTTTGCCCGTGATATTGACTTTTGCGTTGCTTGCCACGTCATAACCCGCAACGTTGTCGGCGATACCGTAGTTTCTGAGATCAGCCCAGACCGCCGAAATGCTGTAAACGGGCACTTTGACGTACGACTTCGCGCCGCCTACGCCTGCGCCTTCGACGTACTTCTTCTCGGTTTCGTCGTAGTGATAAAGTTTGGGTGCGTTGTGGCTTTCCTTTGCCGGCTCGTATACGTTATATTCGTACTTGCAGGTTTCCGAATTGTATTCTTCGATATACCACGCGCTGCCGCTTGCTACTTTCACGAATTTGTAAACCGCTTTGAAGGTGCCGTTTGCGTTCTGCGTGTACGTGCCGTCGGCGTTTTGTTCGTATTTGTCTTCTGCGTTAACGGTTTCTCCGTCCGCAATCTTTACGTAATTGCCAATGACTCTCTTGTAAAGCGCAGTCGCGGTTACGTCCGCATCGCCTGCCGCCAATACGAATGTGCCGTCCGCGTTCATTACGTACAAGTCGGTAAGTTTCGCATAAGTCGTCGCCTGTTCGTGCGTGTATTTCGCCTTGTGGCTGAACTTTTCTGCGTTTTCCGCGCTGAGCAGCGTGTAGCCCGTATCCTTATTTGCGCGGTCGCGTACGTACAAGTCTTTGCCGTCTTCCGTCTTGAATTCGGCGGTAATAGTGCCGGTGTAGTTTCTGTAAACCATTCTCGGCTCGTCTTTTTCGTTCAACTGTGCGACGTGCACGAACTTTGCAGGCGCAGCGGAGTTAATGGCGTTTGCTTCGTAATATACGTAGGTGTACGGTTGTTGTTCGTCTTCAACCCACGCGTCGGTCGAACCGAGCGCAACGGAAGTCGCCGAGCCTTCGCCCGTGAGAAGTCCGTTGATAAGGTCAAGCACGTTTACGCCCGTGATTTTGAGCATACCGAGGTTCTTGTTGTTACCCGCGTTTTGTTTCTGGAAGAAGTGCGATACGTCAACGTAAAGCGTGCCTTCCGAACTGATGTAGGTAAGAACCGCAAGCGGTACGATGCCCAACTTCTTGTCGACTCTCGTAAGGGAAATTCTGAGATCGACCGCGTTCAGCGCAAAGTTCTTGTCTTTCAGGCTGTATTTGATGCCGACCGCCGCTTCGATTGCGAAACGAATGTCGATATCTTCTTCGATGACGAGTTTGGTTTCAAGGTCGCCGACAACGCCGCTCAGAATGTTTGCAAGAGCGATGCCCGGTTGCTTGTCAATCTTGACCTGACCTTTCAGACCAAGCGCGACGCCGGTAACTTCGTCTGCTTCCGTAAAGGCTACGCCTGCGACTTCCGGCGAAGAAACAATGTCTTTCTTCGCGCCGAGTTTGGGCATATTGACGGCAAGTTTCAGGTGCGTCGAGTACGCGACGAGATCGAGTTCCACAAGACCGTTTCTGGTGCTTCGATAGAACATCGTCGTTTCGTCAACTGCGCCGAATTGTTTGACGTATTCTTTCTCACTGAACAGTTCGATATGATTTGTTACGGTGTTTTTGAAGAATACCATGCCGTAATATTGGCTTGTGCATCCTTCGTCGGTATAGTACTTGCCGTCCTTGCGGTAAATTTGTTCGTACGTGTTTTCGATACCGGCAAGGTTTATCGTAAGTCCGCTGAATGCGACATCTGTCGACTCTTTGGGCATTACTTTGTTGTAGTAGTCAATGTTTTTGTTCAAAACAATCGACAATACCGCGTCGATAAGATTTGCGAAGTAGTCGTTCTGGAACGCGACTTTCAAAGCCTTTCCGCCAACGCTGATGCCTTCGACGATTTTTTGTACGATACCGATAATCTGACTTGTTTCGACAGATGCGGTTGCTTCGTCCGACGAAAGCGCGGTGCCCGAACCCATTGCCGTCCTGATGATATCCATAAGGAATTCGCCGGTAACTTTGATGTTGGGCATTCCGAGTCCGTCAAGCATCAGATATACGTTGCCGTCCGCGACGTAGATACCGATAAGTTCATCGCCGTCGGATTGTGCGTAAATCGAGATTTGCGCTTTTACGAGCGGCAATGCCTGTTCGATCGCCGCGAAAATATCCGACGAATCGAAGCCTTGTTGCAGTTTGTTGAGAAGTGCCGCAAAGGCGATTTCAAGTTTGACCGACGCGCGGATACCCATGTTGCCGTTTCCGATTGCGCCGACCGACGATACGTTGGTGAGAACCGTCTTGCCTTCGCTGTCGAGAATGGATCTACCCATCGCCATACCGTTGGTGAACATTGCGCCAAGGTCAAGGTCAAGCGACAAGGTGAGTGCTTCCAGTTTCGGCTCGAACCCGACTATCTTCTTTTTGGGCTTGCCGTTTGCGTCGACGATTTCGTTGCCGTTTTCATCTTTCTCCGTTCCAAAGAGAATTTCGATGAATTCGACGTAATCGTTGATATCGATTGCTTTGACTCGTTCTTCAACGCCCGTGTTGCCGATCTTGATATTTTCGACCGCAACGTTTATGCCCAGAAGTTCTGCGGCTTCCGCGTTGAGTTTAAGCGAAATGTTGCTTTCGCGCTTAAACGTGCCGTTTTCGTTATCGATATAATATTTCTTTGTTTCGTTATCGTATGCGTACTTCGTGCCGATGAACGTCTCACCCGCCGGAATTTCGACGAATTTCTCGCCGAAGTTGACTTCGACAAGTGCTTTCAGGTCAAGACCGCCCAGGAGTTTTTGCGTGTTTTCGTCAAGACCGAGCGCCGCGATTCCCAACAGTTTTTGGATGAACAGCGTGCCGACTTCAACCGCGATGCGGTTGCTGTCAAGGATAAGCGCAGCCGCCGGCGAACCGAATTCGTCGTTTCCTACAACCGTGAAGTTGACTTCGGACGCAAGCGCGGACGAAGATCCGCTGCCGCCAAGCAGTTTTTTAAGGATTTCGACGCCGTTCGAGCCGCCCAGCAAATCGCTGAGTCTGAGCCCCGAAATGCGGATATTGTCAAATCCGAGCCCGTCGAGTTTCAGCAGGACGTTGCCGTCTTTGTAGTAAACGCCGATAAGGGTTTTTTCGCCTATCTTTTTGTTGCCTTCAAAGATCTGACCGACGATTTCGATTGCGGCAACCGAGTGGTCGACGTTCGTAAGGTTGAGCGCCAACGCAACGCGAAGCGACAATCTGACTTCCGCGCCGCCTTCGGGCACCGTGAGTTTCAGCCAGTTTTCGCCAAGCGTCACACCCGTAAGCACGCCGAGTTTATCGACGAATTTACCGAGGTCGAATCCTGTCGTCGCATTGTTATTTTTATCCATGAACTCCAAGCCGAGATTTACTTCCATGCTTAGGTCGATTACCGTTTCTTGTGCGATTGTCGCGGTCTTAATATCTTCGGGCACGATGGACTGTGTTCCGTCAATCAATCCGATATCGATTTTGCCGATGTTAAGGTTGAACCCGACGTGGCCGATTTTAAGCCCGATGCCGATACCGAACGAGTTGAAGTCGAAGCCGAATTTCAGTTCTTCGAAAATTTCGGTGCCGTCAGTTTTTATGACCTTTGTATATCTTGTGGTCAATGCTTCCGCGTATGCCGAATCATAGCCTTCGCAATCCGAAAGAATGCCGGCTTCCGAAAGTTTGACGTAACGTACGTCTGCTTCCGCCTTTGCAACGCGTTTATACAACGTCTTGCCGGCAAATTGCGCTTCGCTGCCCTTTGCGATTTCGCCGTATTCGCCGTTTGCAAGCAATACGTACTTCTCGCCGTCGTAAACTTCGCCGTCCGCGAGCGCTGCAAAGTCATACGCTTTCTTTACGTAAACTTCGCCGTCCGCGTTTTCGGGGAAGATGGGAGACGCCGTAACGATGGTGACTTCCACGCCGACTGCGCCGAACGCTTTAAGGCTTATCGTGCCTTTGTCAAAGCCGAGCAAGGTTTCAAGCAGCGTTTCGACAAGACTTGTCGTTGCCTGAACCGCGATACCCGTCGTGTACACGCCGTTGAGTTTGATGAATTCGCCAACCCACAGTTGCAGCATTGCCGCTTCGTAAGGCATGCGTTCATCCGCACTTGCAGACCCGATTGCGCCGAAGAGTTCGGACACGGGCATCGAGAAGATACCGCGACTTGTATTGATATATTTAATATATAACGTACTGTTATACAGATAGATACCGCCTTTGACGGTTCCTTTGGAATCAAGCGACTCGATTGCGAGTTCGACGTGTTTCAAAAGTTCCGCAATATCGATATTTGCGGTATTGGACAACGCCTTTACAAGTTCCGCAACGTTTGCGCCGACCGTAACTTTTACGCGCGCTTCCGCCTCGAATTCGCCGATGCTGACAAGGAGTTTCGCAAGAGCGTTAAGGTCTCTCAGGTCTTTGCCGGTGAACGCGGGGGTGAATTTGTAAATCACGTCTTCGATATAAATCGTATTATCAGTGGTTGACGCCTCGGACACACGATACAGTTTGCCGGTGTAGCCGTCATCTTTGAGGACGGGGAAGAACACTTTGTTTTCTTCCGCGACGAATTGATATTTGCCGTTTTTGGCGATATAATATTTCTTTGTTTCGTTATCAAAGCCGAATCTGACGCCCTTGAACGTTGCAAGTTCGTCTTTGTCGATTTCGTAGTAGTTGCCTTGTTTATAAAGGACAACGGCGCCATCATAAAGCAGATATTCTTTTTCTTCGTCGACTTTGTCTTTCGTTCTGTCATCGAGACGGAATTTTGTGCCCGTATAATCTCTGCCTGTAACAACGTACTTACCTGCCTTAAACGTGCCGGCGTCGTCCGTGACAAAGCCATTTCCGTTTTCTTTGTACTTCTTGTCGGCAGGATAGGTTTCGGTTTCTTCCGGAAGGATCGGGAAGTAAGTCTTTGCCGAATCACTGTCAACGAATTTGTACGTGCCGTTTGCGTTGTCAACCGTGAACGTGCCGTCCGAATTTTTCACGAATTTCGTGCCGACGAATTCTTTTTCCGCAAGGTAGTACGCGCCACGCTTGAACGTGCCGTTTACATCCTGTGCATAAGCCATTGCGCCGGTTTTGGAATACTTTTGACCTTCGTAGATTTCTTTTTCGAGAATCGGATAGTACTCAATATTGCCGGTGCGGTTGGAGACGTCGATAATGTCGCCTATAAAGTCAAGAATACTGTCGTTTGTGCCTTCCGTTCCGGAAAGAGTCAGCCCGAGTTCCATCGAGAGATAAATCTTTTCGTCGCCGACGGTATCGGATACTTCCGGGAATTTATTGTCGATACGGACAAGGTCGTGATCGGCTTCCGCTCCCGGAACAAGTTCTTTTCTGAACTTGCCGTTTTCGTCAACTTTTCCGTCTTTGTCGTATCTCGTGCCGGTGTAAACTTCCGAGGCGGGAATTTCGACAAAATCCGTGCCTTCCTTGAAGTAGCCTTTGACTTCCTGATTGTCAAGAGCTTTCGCGCCCGCTTTCTTCACAAAGTACGGGATAACTTCAATCGCTTCGCCCTGCAAAACAAGGGTTGCGTCAAGTCCCAGACCGATGCTGAAATCGGGGGCTTTGGTCGTGTTCGGGTTGTCGAACACAAGGTCGATGCTTATGCCGTTGTCTTTCGTCCAGCCGATGCCGCTGTGTTTGACTTTGACGAAAAGTTTATCTTCCGCGACAGCGTTGCCGTTCGCGTCGTAAACCGTCGTGCCCGCGACGAATTCTGCCGCTTTCACGACTTTTCTCGTCGCTTTGTCGGCGGAGTCGTACACCGCAAGATAACTCTTGTGGCTGTACATCACGAATCTGGCTGCCGCGTCGAAGAAGTACTGTTCGCTGCCCTGTTGCGACTCGAACGCCGCATTGTAACGGACGTAACGTTCTTCGACTTTTTCAGTGTAAAGGACGTCGTCGACCGAAGCTTTGCCGTCCGAAAGTTTTGCATAAGGGCTGCTGAGCGTGAACATTGCTTTCACGTCGTCGCTGAACCCGAACGTGTCGCCGAGAAGTTTCGCAACAACGTTTTCAAGCAATACGTTCATCAGGTTGGGAGCAAGAGCAAGGTCAAGTCCCGTATCGCTGATGCTTGCGCTTGACAGAAGATTTTGCAAAATCTTGTTGACAAGCACGTAATCGGTTTTCTTGTTATCTTTTTCGCTGTCGCCTTCGCCCGTCGCAAGCGCGCTTGAACCGCTGCCCGACGTCTTTTTGATCTGGTCGATAATGTTTTTAAGCGACGCTTTGAAGTTGTCGCCGCCGACCGCAGAAAGCGAAACGTAAACGTAGCCGTCCTTCAAGCTCACGAAAACGGGGTTGCCGTTAAGGTTGATCTTGATCAACGCTTCAACCATATTAAGGAGTTCAAGCGGATCGTATTTTGCCTTGCCGTCAGTGTATTCCGCGCCGAGTTTGCCCATTATGAGTTCGTAAAGAGCCTGACCTGCGGGCACAAGATACTTCGTCATTTTTTCGGATTTGACGTTAAGTACGACGTCGATACCGATCGAACCGTGCGTGTTTTTGATGATTGCGTCAGCCGTCAACGCTTTCAAAATACTGCCGACGGTTGCCGCGCCAGCGTCTTTTTCGAAAGCCGCTGCCGACGCGACGTTGCTAAGGATTGCGTCAAGACTGTGCTTGCCGTCTGAGATGTCGTAATTCAATTCGACGCCGAATTGTACGCCGAGCGCGCTCTTCGTTGCGTCTTCTGTCTTTGTCCAGGTGTTGTCCTTAATGGTCGTGCCGAAGATATCTTGTTTTTGGGTGCTGAGATTTACCTTATTGACAAGAATACCAAGGTCAAGATACGAGCACGTCGCAACGACCGAAAGCAAAGGTTTGTCTGCGTCTTTCAGGTTCACCGCGACTTCTGCGGAGAGTCCCAGACCGTTGATGATTTCGATAATATCGTCGCCGACCTTGTCGCCGACAAGCGCTTCAAGAAGTCCTTTCACGGTTTCTTCCGCGATCTTCACCTGAATGCTCTTTGACGCAAGTTCCAGAAGGATTTCCGCTTCGTTTGTTGTGGCTCCGTCGTCGGACGCAAGCGCAGCGCCTGTGCCTTCGACTTTTCCGCCAAGGTATTCCACAACGCCGCTGACCGTCTTGCCGAGCAGACTTCCGAGCAGGTCAAAGTTTTCAACCTTGCTTCTTACGGGTGCGCTCTGGCTGAAGAATTGCGTTTCGACGTACAGGCAAGGAATTTCTTTGCCCGTTGCGTCTTTTTCGGTTGTGAAGTACAAGCCGAGTATGGTCTTGCCGGTGGCTGCGTTTCTCACCTGCAACATAATGTCGGATTTACCGAAATCTTTCAGGTTAAGGTTCCCCGCGAGCCTTACGCGAAGGTCAAGGTCAAGTTCGTTCTGAATATCGAGATTGAGCGGGAATTCAAGGTCGGTACCCGTTGCCTGCAAAATGCCGGAAACAAGTTTTCCGATGGGGAATTCGCCCTGTTTCAGACCAAGATCAACGCCGATTTCGACGTCAAGCGCCATAGTTTCGATTTCGGAAAGCCCTTTGTAGTCGGCTTTATTAAGGTTTTTAAGTACGTCGTTGTTTGCCGCAAGACCGATCTTCAATCCGCCAAGAGCAATGCCGAGTACCAAGGGATCGATACCGACACTGAGTTTCAGAAGGTACGGTTTTTTATCCGTAACTTTCGTATTAAGTTCGATAAAGCTGTTCGTTTCGTTGAGTTTCAGGTCAACGCCGTCGATGTCCGCAACGAGTTTCAGAATCGCGCCCAGCATGTTCTTGCTGAGAGAAATCGTCATGCCCGACGCTTCGTCGTTTCTGTAAATGCTGATTTCTTTGACGATGTTGTTGACGATTGAAAGTATGCCTTCAACGCCGAGATCCGCCGATGCAAGTGCGCCCGTGGACGCGCCGCCCACCATACCCAGGACTTTATCTACGCCGATTTTGAGTTTGGTGTCTTTAATGGTCTTTTTGCCGTTGATGTTGATATAAATCGTGCCTTCCGTGACGTAAAGTCCGACAACCGTATTCTTCGTTGCCACCCACGGATAGTCGTCGGTGAGTTCAACCGCAAGGTCGCTATTCATCAAAAGCGCCTTGACGATTTGCATCGTGTCTTTTGTGTTGCCGCTTAAAAGCGCGCCAAGGTTCACGTTGCCGGCGATTCTGAGACCGATTACGTCTTTGAATTCGTCCTGAACGTTGAACTTAATGAGCAACGATTTCAGGAAGTTTGCAAGCGCGCCGGGGACTTTTTCATTACCTTTGACAATGCCCGAAAGCAATCCGCCGATTTCCCACTTGGTTTCGCCCGTGGTCGGATCCGCGCCGATTTCGATGCCCGCTTCCACGTTGACGTATACGGTAAGGTCCGCAATATTCGTTGCGTCCGCTTGGGGAAGGTTTTCGTTTTTCAGACCATCGATGAACTGTTCAAAGGTTACTCCGTAGTTTTCCTTGAACGTTTTTTCGGAAAGCTGAATGTTGCCGAGTTTGATTGCGACGTTTGCGGCGGTGTTGGACACTTTCTTGTATTCGCCGTCGACTGCCTCGACGTAACTTCCGTCGACGAGGTTGTATCTCGTGCCGGTATAGGTTTCGTCTGCCGCAATCTTTACAAATGAGAACGGTTCGGTTGCGCCTTGTCTCATGATGAAGATACCGATGCCGATACCGCTGAATTTTGTGCCGCCTTCGACCACGGACACGTCGCCGTCTTTGATCTGACCGATGACGATAGATGCGCCGAGTTCGGGCAATTTAAGTTTCATTTCCGTGGTTTTGCCCGTGGGTTCGCCGTTTTCGTTAAAGACGTCTTTCATCGTGGAGCCTTTCGTGAAGACTTCGTAAAGAGCGACTTCCTGTCTGGAAGCGTCCACTTTGACGTAGGTGGTAAGACCGCTTGTCTTGTTGTACGCGGGGATAAAGCCTTTCGTAAATTCCATCACGTCCTTATCCATATCGAACATAAGAGTGTCCGCACGTTTGAATTCGGATTGATAGTACTTAGGCGCGCTCGCGTATATATCCTTATTAGAAGCGTCAATGAGCGTGAACACTCTGCCGGAGTTTGCAAACTCTTTCAAAGTTCCGTCGGCGTTCTTTTCAAAGTATTTTTCGTCGATACCCGTAGCATTGTCTTTCAATACGTAGAAGAAGCTGCCTTCTTTCGCTTTTACGAAGAAGTCGTTACCGACGTAATCGTTATTAAGCGTGAATTCGCCGTTCTCGTAAACGTATTTATCGACGTTTCTCTGATACAGGTCTTTTTGTCCGACGGGATTTGCCAAAGGATATGCGTTTTGCAAAATCGTATAATCGGTGTTCGCGTCGTAAGCGTAGTATTTATAGCTCGTTGCGCCCGCATTGTATTCGATATAATCGTTCATATCGCCGACAAGCACGCCGACAAGAAGCTTCATAACGCCCGTCATTACCTGAATCTGCAAGCCTTTGTTGCCAAGGAGAATTACGGGGTTGAGTTCGGACAAGTCGATGTCCGCAGACGCCGTGCCGTCGCCCTTGTTGATAAGACCTTCAAGGAGCCCGATAAGGTCGAATTTCAACGCGACGGGCTGAATAATCGTGCCGTCGTCCGTTTTGAGATACAGCGTCGTGGTTTTCTGGTCATAGTAAAGACCAAGGAAGACTTTACCGTTCGATTTTTTCCTAATTTCGATGAGAATACGGGAGTCGTTCTGGTCGGGCTTGCTGGAAATGTCGATATCCGCAACGATATTGAAGGTCAAACCGCCCTTGATTTCGTCTTTGATGTCGATTGTCGTGCCAAGCGCGAAGTTCGCGACAAGCGCGCCCAACAAATCTTCAAGAACGTAAGTTTCGTCGTCAAGCGCGACGTCGATTTCCGCGCCGAGGCCGAGATATACGTTGCCGCCGTTCAAGAGATCCTGATATTCGTCTTCCAGAATATTACGTTCGCCAAGTGCGGCAAGGTTGCGCTGACCGACCGTAAGCACGATGTGTCCGAGACCGAGTCCGAGACCGAGCGCCGCATTGTCGCCCTGCTGAATGTCTACGTTTGCTTTCAGCCAGAGTTTCGACAGGTTAAGTCCGTCGTATTCCAGAGAAATCGCGGTGCCGCTGTTTGAGAAATTAAGCCCTTTCACGATTTCCGTATCGACGCCCAGACCGTTAAGAAGCGCGGTGATAAGCGTATCCGCAATCGCAACTTCCAGTCTGTCGCGGTTTACGGAAATGCAGTTGATGTTTGCAAGAAGTAATCCTACGATATCGAACTTCGCCTTTTCTTCGGTTGCGGGAGCGTCGCCGCCTTCACCTTCGGTTGTATCGCCTTCGCCCGATGCGAGTGCGCTGCCGGTGCCCGAAACGTCTTTGCCGAAAAGTTTGAAGTTTCCGCCAAGGGCTTCCAAAATATTGATTTTATATTTTCTGAATGCGCCGTCGCTGCTGTTGAGATAAAGCATGCCGTCTTCAAGCAACAATACGGCTGTTTTTGCGTCTTTTCCTTCGCCCGTCGTAATGTCGATGCGCGCGTCGACTGCGCCGAGGATCTTTGCAACGTCCGCGCCGTTCTTAATCGCGTTTACAAGCGCCATTACGTTGGCGTTGGCGTTGATTTTAAGGTTGAATTTCGCGTTGACGCCGTCGGGAGACTCCACTTTCAACGCAAGATTGTACAAAAGCTTTCCGAGTGCGGAAAGGTCAAGTACACTGTTTTCTCTGATGTTGAATTCAAGTTCGAGTTCCAGCCCGATACTTACCCACAGGTCAAAGTCGAATTCGCCGTCTTTGTAGGTTAATTTACCGGCGTTGATATATTCGCCGCCTTGTTCGGCGCTCTTGAATTCCTTGCCTTTGAGATATCCGTCAAGCGAAGGATCGGGGTTGCCGTAGTTAAGGAACAAACCGACGTTCGCGCCGAGAATTTGTCCGCGTTCTTCGGTCGCCATATTGACGGCGACGTCGATTTTCCAGCCTTCTTCGCCCTGAGGATAATCTTCGCGGGTTTGGTAAATTTTAAGGTCAAGTTGGTCAATGGGAAGTTTCATTCCGAGTGTGCCCATAAGACCTGCGATTACGTCTTTCGTAAGGCTTGCGGAAATGCTTTCCACCGTGAGCGGAGTCGAGTCGCCTTTGACGATATTCAAGCAGCCGATAAGCGCCATAATGTCAAGGCTTGCCGTTTCTTCGACAGCAGCCGAATCGTCGTCGCCCGCCGCAAGACCGTAGTGCGTCACGACAAGTTCGCCGTTATCCATTGCGGTTTGAACCGCTTCGATAAGCCCTGCGTTAATGACGTCGCCCGACGCCGCGCCCGAACCTTTGCCGCCGATAATTTCCATTATGCTGGGGATTTCGGGGATTTTCGCCGCGATAAGGTCTTTCAGAATCTGATTAAGATTGATATCGGGGATCATCGCTTTGCCGCCGCCGAGTCCGGACATATCGGCATAAAGCGCGTTGTCCGCGCCGATATAGTAAAGACCGAGATAGGTCCTGTCGTTGCCTTTCTTATCTTTTCCGTTCAGTTCTATGACTGCACGGGTTTTCTTGTTATCTTTAAGGTTGATTTCCGCACGCAATTTGAGGTGGAGGCTGATTTGGAGCGGTTCGAGAATCTGAATAGCATCGGATTTTTTATAAATTTCCGTGCCGGTAATGCCTTCAAGGGCTTTGGCAATCGCGCCGCCAACGGCGCCGTCGATGTTTTCAATGCTGTACTCTTGTTTTGCAATGTCGAGATTTACGTTAAGGTCGGCACTGAGCGTCGTGAAGCTGTAATTCTTCCTGTCCGCTTTGACCAGTTCGGGCATGGAATTTTTGACTTCGTTTGCGAAGTCCGCCGATTTGGAAAGCCCGCCTACGCCAAGTTCCATCGTCTTGTCGACGCCGCCTTTCGTGCTGACGACGTTCAATGCAAGTTTCTGGAAACGGTTGTTGCTGATATTCGCGACAAACGCCGTGTTCAGCGTCTTTTTGCCCGACAAAATATCGCCGACAAGGAAGTTGACGACGCCTTTGATAATGTCGGATTGTTTGCCCAGCAAGCCGTTGACGACGTTGCCGACTTGTTCAAGCAAGGTCTTATTCGTGAAAATCGCGTTGAGTTTTGTGGGCATCACGAGATCGACCGAACCGTCGGCGTTCGTTACGGAGTAACTGCCGCTTTCGGAAATAAGGGAAAGCATGATATTGAACAGCGTGAGTTTATCGTCGCTTTTCGTGCCGAGAATGGTGGAAATAAGGTTTTTAACGCCTGCGTCGTTAATAAGGCTGCCAAGGTCGTAATCCGTCAACACTTCTTCGATTTTCAGCTGGTTGAGAATATCCTTGAAAAGCCCCACTACGTACGCGATATCCGAATCGGACACGTAGTAACGATGCACCGCCTTGCCCGTTGCGTAGTCGTTGAAGTCGATATACATATCGCCGCCCTTTGCGTAAATGCCAAGGACAACCGTCGTAAGGTCGGCGCTTTCTTTCAGCACTTCAAAGGTCATCACGCTTTCGTTGACGGGATATTGTTTGTCATCGCGTCCGCCGAGCGTGTCGATGGAACCCTTGACTTTGACGGTGTATTTATCCGTCTTGCCTTCCTTTTCGACGTAAACGTACGGTGCGAACGAGAACGTTATGTACCTTGAGTTCGGCTCGATCGTCTTTGCGTTGATGATCGAGGTCAGCAACAGTTGTCTGGCAGCGTTACCGGACAATGCCGTCTTTACCGTTTCGGTCTGCTGTTGCGAACCGGTGTCGGGCTTAACGAACTGATTGAGGTTGGAATCCCCGCTCGTCGTTTGCCCACAACCTACGAGAAGAATCAGCGCAAGGGCGAGCACCGCCGCAAGCACTAACGCTTTCTTGTAAATCGAGTTGCGTTTCATAATAGCCTCCTTATGCGCATACATATGCGTGCGTGAAACGTGGCCTGCACAATTTCACATATATAGATAATTATATTCTACAAGAAAAAATGCCCGCCGTCAATACAATGTTGTTACTTTTTTCTACGAAAAATACCGAAAATCTTCCAAAAATTTTCCGACCACAATATGTTGTGTTTTCCGAGCGTTAAAAACCGCAAACGAAACCAAAAAAATTTTCGACAGTTGTAAAAAACGCCAAATTTCGTCGCAAAACCCGACAAAAACAACAATTCCGTACGCATTTTACGCAATTCCGTGCAACGCACTTTATGTCATTGCAATCGTTTGGTAATCACCATTCTTTCACAAGGTAGCCCTTCCGGGAGATTGCCACGCGTCATAAACTGCTCTTTTGACCAAACAATCGTCGAAGCGACAATGCTTGATCATAAGTGAAGCGTGCACCGTGTCAATTAATCTGTCCTGTTGACACATTTTACGGCAAAAATAAGCCCGGTCCGTGTCAACGGGACACTTTTCGGGCATTTTTCAATTATTCGGCAATCAAACTCTTATTTGTAACCGAGTGCCTTTCTTACTTCCGTATCGTCGAAAAAGTAGTTTTCGTACAGGTCTTTTTTGTAAAACGTCTTTATGTCGGTCTTTGCGGTCAATCCTGCCTTTTTGAGCGACGATTTTGCCCTTAACGCAAGCACCCACCACAATTCTTCGGGGAATTCGTACACCTTTACGTCGGGATACTTTTCGTTCAGCATCGCCTTGAACTTCGCGTTTTTGTCGCAAAGCGGATATATCACGCCGTTTTTGCCGTTCAATATCACGCTTAAAACGCTCTCAGCCGCGCTTTCGTCGCTGATTTCGGGATATCCCCCGTCAAAAGTCAGATAAAAATTCCGAAATTTCAGCGCAGGTACGCCGCCGATTGTAAATATTTCTTTCGGAAGCGGATACGCCAAAGGAATTTCCGCAACCGACACCGATATTTTGTCCGAAAAAGCAAGGATTGCGTTTTCGCAATCGGTCTGATTTTTCACAAACGGATGTTTTTCAAGATTTTGACCGGGATTGCGCCTGTTGAAATAACAAATCGCGCTCGCAACGTAAACCGCGCGCTTCACGCCGCTTTCGACGGCTTTTTCGACAACGGTTTTCAGATTATCCTTGTTTTCGCCGAAATACGCGACGGCGTCGATTTTGTCGAAATTAAGTTCGTCGCCGGGCGTTGCGACTTTCGGCGTTATTCCCGCTTTTTCGACGTTTTCCGAAAAGTTATCGGGCAGTTGATTTTCATAAACGAATAAGATATTTTCCATTTCAGCCTTTTTTGAATTTTTTGATTTTGTCGGGTTTCAGGTTTTTTTCGGCGGAGTCTTCGCGCATTACGTCGTGATAATCGTTTGCGGATATGACGTATTCTTCGTACGGCAAAAACTCTTCCTTATAAAAGAAATTGTGATAATCGGATTTTTTCACGCTTTCCAAATACTTCCACGGGGCGGGCGTCATACATTCGCCGCACCAGTATCCGCCGCAAAGCACGCCGTACGGCGTCATTTTGAAGGTATGGCCGTTTGCACATTCCCACAGTGTTTTGCGCTTGAAATCCACGCCGCGGGTACTCACGTCAAAACATTTTCCGCCGCGCGCCGCCGCATAAGTTTTCAGGTCGTTTTCGGTAAGATACGGCGAGTTTTCGCTCTCGTAAAATCCGGGCGGATCGCCGCCTTCCGTTTGAGTTATCGAAACGTCCGAGATTTTCAAAGGAAGTTCCCTTATTTTGTCGTATCCGCCGTAAAAAACGTTAACTCTGTCGTTCATTCCGTTTTCCTGCCAATAGTACGGCGAATTTGTCATAATCGACAGTTTTGACACGATAAACTTCTTAATAAATGGTGATAAAGTGCCGAATATGCGATTTGAGTTTTTTACCAAGTTTTCGGTAATATATCTTTCGACGCTGACTTTTTCAATGCCGAATGCGTCTTGTAAAACACGCCCGTCCTTTATCCACGCGCCGAATCCGCACCGTTTTACAAACCATCTCGGCTCGGCAATTTTGTCGACGTTGAGTTTAAGCTTTCCCGCAATATTCGCGACGAAATCGCGATATATTTCGCGCTCGCCGCAGCCGACGTCGTAAATCGCGTTTTCTTTCACTTTCTTTTCGTTTTCGTCAATGCTTACGACAAGCCTGAATATCACTTCCGACAGTTCTTCCGCCGTGATAAACTCTGCGGGCGCGTCAAGCGGATTTTTGAAAATCATCGCGCCGTCAAGCATGCGTTTTACAAAAGTTTCGTCTGCGACGGGGGCGGTACGGAGCACGTAAAAACCTTTTATTCCGCTTTCGACAAGGTATCTTTCGCCGCGAAGTTTCGACACGCTCGCAAGGTCGTAATACGCCGGCATTGCGGGGTGTCCGACCGCCGCGTACGGCCGTTTCATCGTTCTTCCGCCGTATATACCCGTTGTCGACAGCTCGATAATCTTTGCGTCCGAGCCCGTTTCGATAACGGCGTCGACAAGGTTTTTCGTATAAAAATAATTGACCTTTTCCGCAAAATCGGGAAAATGCTCGCTTTCGGGCATGCCGACGCAATCAAGGTTCAATATATAATCGGCTGCCGCGACAAGTTCCTTCGCTTCCTGAAAATCAAGCGGCGAGAAATCGCTGACAATGACGTTTTCGCCGTAATTTCGGATAAGTGCATCGACGCGGTCGCTTTCACGCACGCGCACGGGCGCAATCACGCGCATATTTCCGTCTTTTATAAGTTTTTCGGCGACGAGATACGCAAGGCTCGTATGCATACCCGTCACAAGCGCAGTTTTTCTCATAGGGATATTTTACCACATCGCGCGATGCCTTTCAACCGTTGTCGCAAAATTCCGCAAAAAAGAAGCGCGGATTTTCCAAACAAAAAACCCGTCCGAAGACGGGTTTCGATTTTGAAACGAAAATTAACGTTTGCTGAACTGCGGAGCCTTTCTTGCTTTTTTAAGGCCGTATTTCTTACGTTCTTTCGCACGCGGATCACGGGTAAGGTAACCTTCCTTTTTAAGCGCGCTGCGAAGTTCGGGTTCTGCAACGATAAGAGCGCGGGCGATGCCGTGACGGATTGCGCCTGCCTGACCGGTGTAGCCGCCGCCGCACACGTTTACGAAAACGTCGTATTTGTCAAGCGTGTTCGTGAGAACAAGGGGTTGACGGACGATAAGTTTCATCGTGTCCTGCGGGAAGTATTCGGTAATATCGCGTTTATTGATTACGATTGCGCCTTCTCCGCCGGGGATAAGACGAACGCGGGCGATGGCCTTTTTACGACGGCCGGTGCCCCAATATTGAACTTTTTTCTTTGCGGTTTTTTTAGTTGCCATAATTACACCTCATTAGAACTTCAACTCAACGGGCTGTTGTGCCTGATGATTATGCTCGCTGCCGGCATACACGTGGAGTTTTTTAATCATCGTACGGCCGATAGCGTTTTTGGGAAGCATACCCTTGACGGCTTTGTATACGACGAATTCGGGTTTTTCGGCCATAAGTTTCTTGTATTGAACTTCTTTGAGACCGCCGATGTAACCCGTATGATAACGGTAGTATTTCTTTTCAAGTTTTTTACCGGTGAGGCGAACCTTATCGGCATTGATGATAATGACGTAATCGCCCGTATCGACGTTGGGAGTGAACGTGGGTTTATTTTTACCGCGAAGAACCATCGCGACCTGACTTGCAAGACGACCGAGAACCATATCGGTAGCGTCGACCACATACCACTTTCTTTCGACTTCCGCGGGCTTTGCCATATAAGTTTTCATAATGGTAAAGACCTCCTAACAATTAAAATGTAAGCGTTTTGGGCGTACAATAATTACAAGGGGCTAACTTTATAACCAATGTACAATCCTAAATTTGACTTATATATAATATCCAAGAAAAAAATTGTTGTCAAGCATAAAACGTCATTTTCGACGTCAAAAGATTGTTTTTTCGGCAAATTTAACGTTTCCCGGCGAAATTATTTGTATTTCACCGAATAAAGCGTAAGCCCTTTTGCGGGAAGAGTTTTGCCCGCGCGCACCCTGTCGCCGGATTTTATTATGTCTTCAACGTCGTTTGCGGCGATTTTTCCTTTGCCGACGTCAACGAGCGTGCCTGCGATAATCCGCACCATATTGTACAAAAATCCGTTGCCCGTAACTCTGATTTCGACGTCTTCGCCGTTTTTTATTATTTCGACTTTTTCAACCGTCCTTACGGTGTCCTTTACGCTGCTTCCCGACGCCTCGAAACACCTGAAATCGTGCGTGCCTTCGATAAACCGCGCGGCTTTTTCCATTTCCGCAAAATCAAGGGGGACGCATATATTTTCCGCCGTGGCGTTTTTCAGCGGATTGAGATGCGGCGACAGATAAAGTTTATAAACGTACGTTTTTTCTTTTGCCTGAAACCTTGCGTGAAAATCGGGCGATACTTCCTCGCAACTCAAAACCCTGACGTATTCCGGGAGCATAGTGTTTATCGCAAAAGGAATTTTTTCGGCAGGGATCGACGTTTCCGCGTCGAAGTGCGCCACTTGTCCGAGAGCATGCACCCCGGCGTCCGTCCTGCCACTGCCCGTAACGGCGGTTTTTGCGCCGAACAGTTTTGAAAACGCGTTTTCCAGCACGCTTTGAACGCTCGTTCCGTTTTTCTGAGTCTGCCAGCCGCAGTAATTCGTGCCGAGATACGATACGGTGATTTTATAGCGTTTCATCAGAACAATCCCCCGAAAACGTACTTATCGACAATGACCAGCGCAAGGTATCCGCCGACGACAAGTATGCCGACGATATCCGAGAATTTAATTTTCTGCACCTTGTATTTCGTGCGGTTTTCGGTTGCGTTGTAACACCTTGCGTCCAGCGCGAACGCAAGCTCGTCGGCACGCCTGAACGCGTTGACGAAAAGCGGAATAAGCACGGGCAAAAGCGCCTTCGCGCGCTGATGCAGATGCCCCGTGTCGAACGTCGCGCCCCTTGCCTTCTGCGCGTTCATAATCTTTTGCGTTTCTTCCATAAGAGTCGGGATAAACCTTAACGCAATCGACATGATTACGGCGATATCGTGCACGGGAATTTTGACGTATTTCAGCGGCGTCATAAGGCTTTCAAGCCCGTCCGTAAGTTCCGTAGGAGTTGTCGTAAGAGTAAGGAAAGTTGTGCCGATAACCAAAAAAGTGAGCCTTAAAGCCATCATTATGGCATAATTAAGTCCGTAATCGGTAATTGTGAATATCCACCAGTGCGCGATGATTTTGCCCGTCTTCACAAAAAACAGGTTGAGCAGCGCGGTGATTACAAGTATCACCGTAATACGCTTCACCGATTTCAGAATCTTCGTGATCGGCACTTTCGAAACAAGCGAAAACGCCAGAATAAATATGAGCGTTACGGCGTATCCGAAGTAACTCGAAATAAAGAAAATCGCCGCGATATATAAAATCATCAGAAGAATTTTGACGCGGGCGTCCATGCGGTGCACGACGGAATCGGAAGGATAATATTGTCCGAAAGTCAGGTCTTTCATCTTTTCTCCCTCCACTTTACGACGGCTTCCACAAAGTCGTTTGCCGTAACGATGTCGTCCGAAAGTTCGACGCCGCGCGCTTTCAGCTCGTTTTTGAGTTTTATCGCGGTCGGAATATCCAGCCCGATTTCTTCAAGTTCTTCCGCGTGTTTGAAAAGTTCTTTCGGCGTGCCGTGAAACCGCAATTTTCCGTGTTCGAGCACGGCGATTTTGTTTGCGACCTCACTTATTTCGTCCATATTGTGCGACACCATTATTATGGTTTTTACGGTGGTTTCTTTCAATTTCGCGATAAGGTCGAACATTTCGATGCGACCGACGGGATCGAGCCCTGCCGTAGGCTCGTCCAGAACAAGGATTTGCGGGCGCATTGCGATAACGCCGGCGATTGCGACGCGGCGTTTTTGTCCGCCCGACAGTTCAAACGGCAAACGTTCTTTGAATTGTTCGTAATCGAGCCCCACCGTTTCGACGGCTTCTTTCACCCTTTCAGCGATTTCGTCCTTTTTGAGCCCCAGATTTTTCGGGCCGAACGACACGTCTTTTTCCACCGTTTCGTCAAAAAGCTGATATTCGGGATACTGGAAAACCATGCCGACTTCCGCGCGGAGTTTTTTCAAATCGGGCTTGTTGTGCAACTCGATCCCGTCGACGGTAATTTTGCCCGACGTGAGTTTTATAAGCCCGTTAAGGTGCTGAATGAAAGTGGATTTTCCGCTGCCCGTCGCGCCGATGATTCCCAAAAAATCGCCGTCTTCGACCGTGAGCGAAATATTGTCAAGCGCCTTATGCTCGAACGGGGTTTTGGGGGAATATACGTATGACAGATTTTCAATTACTATCGACATATCGCGTCAATCAGATCAGCCGCGTGCAACACGTCGGCTTCTCCGACAGCCCCCCTTTCTTTCAGTTTGACGTAAATTTGATTTATCAACGGAAGAGTGAGTTTATATTGCGAAACGTCCTGCTTAAACAGTTCTTTTGGCGAATCTTCAAAAACTTTGCTGCCGTCTTTCATGACGATTACCCTGTCGCAATCCACGATTTCGTCCATGTGATGGGTGATATGCACGACGGTAATTCCTTCTTCCTTATTGAGTTTTTTCACGACGTTCATGACGTCGCGGCGACCTGCGGGATCGAGCATCGACGTGGATTCGTCAAGCACGATAACGCGCGGTTTCATTGCAAGAATCCCCGCAATCGCGATACGCTGTTTTTGTCCGCCGCTCATATTGTGCGGCGTCGCGCGGCGATATTCCAGCATGTTTACGGCGGTCAGCGCGTCGGTGATGCGACGGCCGATTTCTTCACGCGGGACTCCCAGGTTTTCGGGACCGAAAGCCACGTCGTCTTCAACGATGCTCGCCACCATCTGATTGTCGGGATTCTGAAACACGACGCCGACGTTTTTCCTGATTTCGTAAATATCTTTGTCGTCTTTCGTGTTATGACCGAAAACGAAAACGTTGCCCGAACGCGGCAGAAGAAGCCCGTTAAGATGCTTCGCAAGCGTGGATTTTCCGCTGCCGTTTGCGCCGACCAATGCCAAAAACTCCCCTTCGTTTACCGAAAAGGAGACGTTTTTCAAAGCGTCGACGGGCTTCGAATCGTACGACTTATAGCGATAGCTTACGTTTTCGACCTTAATGATTTCCATAAAACCTCAATCGGAAATATTGTAGCATAACGCGGCGATTTTGGCAAAGATATTGACGGCAATAAAAAATATTGTATAAATACAATGGTTTGTGTAACGAATAAGGTTGACAATTTAAGAGCGAAATTTTATAATTACGCTTGCATAATTAATTTATTTATCTATATATCGTAAAATTTATACGTTATAAACAAACGGAGGTTCAAATGAGTACAAAAATGACCATTGACGGTAACACCGCGGCCGCTCATATCGCTTACGCTTTAAGCGAAGTTGCCGCAATCTACCCCATCACGCCGTCCTCGCCTATGGCAGAAAACGCCGACGAGTGGGCAACTGCGGGCAGAAAAAACATTTTCGGTCAGAAGGTTCGCATCGCCGAGATGCAATCTGAAGCGGGCGCAGCGGGCGCCGTACACGGCAGTCTTTCGGCTGGCGCGCTGACCACCACTTTCACGGCAAGCCAGGGCTTACTGTTGATGATTCCCAATATGTACAAAATCGCCGGCGAATTATTGCCCTCGGTTTTCCACGTAAGCGCACGTGCGCTTGCTTATCACGCGCTTAACATTTTCGGCGACCACAGCGACGTTATGGCGTGCCGTCAGACGGGCTTTGCAATGCTTGCAAGTTGCAGTGTTCAGGAAGTCATGGATCTGGCTCTCGTCGCACACCTTTCAACCCTTCGCGCAAGCGTACCTTTCCTTCACTTCTTCGACGGCTTCCGCACCTCGCACGAAGTTTCGAAAATCGAAATGATCGACTACGAAGACATCAAGAAAATCGTCGATATGAAGGATATCGAAAAGTTCAAAAAACGCGCTCTGAACCCCGAGCATCCGCAACTTAACGGCACCGCTCAGAACCCCGATATTTACTTCCAGGGACGCGAAGCCGGCAACAAATACTACGACGCCGTTCCCGAAATCGTGGAAGAAATGATGAAAAAGGTCGAGGGTATCACCGGCCGTAAATACAACCTGTTCGATTACTACGGCGCAAAAGACGCCGAAAAGGTCATCGTCATTATGGGCAGCGGCGCGGAAGCAGCCGAAGAAACCGTCGATTACCTTAACGCGAAAGGACAAAAAGTCGGTCTTATCAAAGTTCGTCTTTACCGCCCGTTCCGCGCAGACAAACTCGTTGCGGCACTTCCCAAAACCTGCAAATACATTTCCGTCATGGACAGGACGAAAGAAAGCGGCAGCCTTGGCGAGCCTTTGTATCTCGACGTCGTCGCGGCACTTGCGGAACAAGGCGTTACCGGCGTGAAAGTTCTCGGCGGCCGTTACGGCCTGGGCAGCAAGGAATTCAATCCTTCGATGATCAACGCCATCTATGAAAATATGGGCGGCGAAAACAAAAACCACTTCACGGTCGGTATCAACGACGACGTGACTCATTCTTCGCTGAAAGTCGTTGAAAAAATCGACGCTTCCCCGAAGGACGCAATCCGTTGCAAGTTCTACGGACTCGGCTCCGACGGCACGGTCGGCAGCAACAAAAACAGCATCAAGATTATCGGTAACTACACCGAAAAATACGCTCAGGCATACTTCGCATACGACAGCAAAAAGTCGGGTGGACTGACTGTATCGCACCTGCGTTTCGGCGACACTCCCATCAAATCGTCCTATCTTATCGACACGGCGGATTTCGTGGCTTGCCACAATCCTTCCTACGTCACGAAGTACGATATGGTCAGCGACCTTAAAGACGGCGGCACCTTCCTTCTGAACAGCATCTGGAAGCCCGAAGAAATGGACGCTATGCTCCCCGCCGAAATGAAGCGCACCATCGCAAGAAAACACATTAAGTTCTATACCATCGACGCAATCGACATCGTCACCAAAATCGGTCTCGGCAACCGTATCAGCACCACGATGCAGTCGGCGTTCTTCTATCTTGCAGGCGTAATGCCCTATGAAGAAGCCAACAAACATATGAAAGAATTCGTCGTCAAGTCTTTCAGCAAGAAAGGCGAAGCGGTCGTAAATATGAACTTTGCGGCAATCGACGACGCGGTCTCCGGACTTGTCGAGGTTAAATATCCCGAAAGTTGGAAAGACGCAACCACCGGCGCGGAAGTCAAACCCGTCACCGACGATCCCTACTACAAGGCTTTTGTCGAACCTATGCTCGCACAAAAAGGCGACAGCCTTCCCGTTTCCGAAATCGAAGCCGACGGCCACGTTCCCACCGCAACCACTCGTTTTGAAAAACGCGGCGTTGCAGTCAACGTCCCCGCTTGGATCAGCGAAAACTGCATCCAGTGCAACCAGTGCGCGTTCGTTTGCCCGCATGCGGCAATCCGCCCTGTGCTTCAACCCGCGGAAGTTCTTGAAAACGCTCCCGAAACCTTCGTTACGAAGGACGCGACGGGCTTTAAGGACTTCAAATACAGAATGCAGGTTTCCGCCCTTGACTGTACCGGTTGCGGAAGTTGCGCGAACGTTTGCCCCGCAAAGGTAAAAGCCCTTACCATGATCCCCTTGGAAGACGCTTTGAAGAACGGCGAAGAAAAGAACTGGGATTACTCGGTCGATCTTCCCGACACCCCCGCGGACTTCAACGTCAACACCGTCAAAGGCAGCCAGTTCAAACAACCTTTGTTTGAGTTCTCGGGCGCATGCGCAGGCTGCGGCGAAACTCCTTATATCAAGGTCATTACCCAACTCTTCGGCGACAGAATGGTCATCGCAAACGCAACGGGTTGCTCGTCAATCTACGGCGGAAGCGCGCCTACCTGCCCGTATTCGAAGAACAAGAAAGGTCACGGCCCCGCTTGGTCGAACAGCTTGTTTGAAGACAATGCGGAATTCGGCTACGGCATCAACCTTGCTTACAAATACAGACGTAACGAACTGAAAGACCTCGTTGCACAACTCGCCCTCGTCCTTAAAGACAACGCGGATTGCAAGGAAGCCTGCGACAACTGGATCAACAACATGAACGACGCCGAAGGCAGCAAACGCACCGCGGCGGAACTCGTGAAAGTCATCACCGCGCAAAAAGGCGCAAACGCAGACGCGGACGCTCTTATCGAAGAAATCCTTAAACGCGAAGATTGCCTTATCAAGAAATCCGTTTGGATCTTCGGCGGCGACGGCTGGGCATACGACATCGGCTACGGCGGACTCGACCACGTTATCGCGTCGGGCGAAGACGTGAACATCCTCGTTCTCGACACCGAAGTTTACAGCAACACCGGCGGACAGGCAAGTAAATCCACCCCGACGGGCTCGGTCGCAAAATTCGCTGCCGGCGGCAAACTCACAAAGAAGAAAGACCTTGGCAAAATCGCCATGACTTACGAATACGTTTACGTCGCAGAATGCTCCATGGGCGCGGACAAAGCGCAATTCGTCAAGGCAATTTCCGAGGCAGAAGCGTATCACGGACCTTCCCTTATCATTTGCTACGCGCCGTGCATCAACCACGGTATCAATATGAGCAAATCGCAGAACGAGGAAAAACTTGCGGTTGAAAGCGGATATTGGCAGCTTTATCGCTACAACCCCTCGCTCATCGAAAAAGGACAAAATCCGTTCAGCCTCGACAGCAAGAAACCGACCGGCGATTATCAGGCGTTCCTTATGGGCGAAAACCGCTACGCACAGCTTGCAAAGGCGAAACCCGAAGTCGCGAAAGAACTCTTCGCAAGGAACGAAAAAGAAGCGCGTATCCGTTACGAAGAATACAGCGAAATGGCAAAACACGAATAATTTTACCAAACAAAAACCCTCGCTTGTGCGAGGGTTTTTTATTGCCGTTTTCGGCATATATGATTTTGTTTTATGTGATTTTCCGCCCGTAATGCGGTTTATCTTAAAAGCGAGGCGGCGTTGTCGAAATTACGTTGGATTGCGGCAAACGCGTCCGAAAGTCTTTTGCCGTCAACGAAACAATGATTGACGGTTACGTTCAGCGTCATCACGAATTTGTCGTCTTCTTTCCTATATTTGTCCCAGCCGATTCTCGGGCACGACGACGACTCGATATTATTGTCGGGCAACGGGTGCATAAGACTTTCAACCGAAATCCACGGCAGACACGTCATATAATAATCGTCGTAATCCGAGGAATCGTTGTATTCCGCCGTAAACGTCGTTTGTTTCTTTTTCTCATCGATAATGCGGCGGGTGGTGTCGTAAAACTCCTTATAGTCGTTCGTCATCTTAAAGCCGGCATTGACAAACTTTCCGCTGTCGGTCATAACGGTGAATGTCGGATTGATTACGTCGTAAAGGCGGATTTCGTTTTTGACTTCGCGCATACGCATTTCCGGCACGGAATTCAACGCCGTCGTCAGAAGAAACAGCACGTTTGCAAAGAAACTCGTGCCGCTTTCCTTCGACGTTTTCACGACTTCCGTGACGTCGACTTTGACGTTCATTCCGTAACACGGGTTTGAAAACTTTCTGAACCAATCGTATTGCGACGGATTGTCGAGTTCGTAACTTTTAAAAACTTTATACATATTCCTTAATTGCATAAACGCCGCTTTATCGCGGCGTTTTGTATTGTTATCTTACTCTTATGCGGGTTGCGGGGACGTTTCCTTCCAGAATATCGCGGATTGAAAACTTGCTGTTGGCAATGATGACTTCCGTGCCTTTTTCAACCGGGGCTTTGATGTATTCCAGCTTCGCGCCCGCTCCGTTTGCGCCCTTTCTGGACGCGCCGTGGCAGAACTTTCTGTACTCTTCGATGTTTTTCAAAAGCTCTTCCGTGTTCTTCCCGTTGATTTCTCTGACAAGGGAATTTTCGTCGGAAATATCGGTGTAAATGCCGTTGACGCTTGTCAGGATCAGCAAACGTTTGGCGTTGACAAGACACGCGATCTGACTTGCGGTTTCGTCGTTATCAACGCATTCCACCGCTCTTTTCTTTTCGTTCATAAGCGCGCGGATTTCCATTTTGCGGTTTTCCTCGTAGCACACGGCGTCGTTGTAATTTATGATGGGAATCGCGTCTTCTTCGGGACAACGCAAAAGCACCTTTTTAAGATATTCTCTTTTTTCGGCGTCGTTGAAGTGTTGGTGTTCCACAAGAATCTGGCGCAGGCTGAAACGGCTGTCAACGAACTGACGATACCACCCCATAAGCACGGATTGACCTTGCGCGGAATAGTCGGTTTTGTTGTCTTCGTCGCTGCCGGTAAGTTCCCGCCCGGTGCGCTTGATGAAGTCGAGCCTGCCGATTTCCGTCGCGCCCGACGTAACCCATATGATACCGGGGCGAAGTTCGCGTGAAATGCGCGCGATTGTCGAGTAATTTATGTCGCCGTACGCCTTATCGATAAGCGCAAGGCTTCCCACCTTGCCGACAAGGTCGATGTCGAATTTTGCCATTTTATCCTCCGTAATACGAGGTTATTTCTTTCAAAATAACTTCTGTCAAATCTTTCTTTCTGACGGCGTCGGCGTTCACGTACACGTCGTAGCCGTATTTATATTTGTATCTGCTGTGATTTGCGACGTCTTTCAATATTTTTACGCCGTGCTTTTGAAGAGTCGTGAAACTTTCGCCCAAAAAAACGATAAGCGCGGTGTCTTCCAGCGCCTTTATATGCGTGAGTTTCAGATCGGTGAAGTCCGCCGCCGCAACCATGCTTTCAAATTCCACGGCGTCCTTTACGGCGATGTTGACGTACTTTTCGTACAGTTTGTTGCCGCCTTCCTTTAAGACGACTTCCTTCGACGCGCGGTTTGCGTAATATAAGGTAAGGTCGGGAATGGATAAATAATACAGCGAAAGACAGTCGGCAAGTTCTCTTGCGACGTTTTCGGTCAGTTTATTGTCAAATCCGGTGATTAAAATATTCCTTTTCATACCTTTATGATATTATAACCGCAATTTTTACTTTTCGCAACTAAATCACGCGGCGCATTGTTTTTCGCACGAAAATGCCATTTCGCCCGTGTGCGACACCGTGAGAACGACGTTTCCGCACTTGTCGGTGCGGTGGATTTTTTGTATTCCGTTTTCTTTAAGGCGGTCAAGCGTGTCTTGTTCGGGATGACCGTACGAGCTTCCGACCGAAATCACTGCGTATTCGCACGTGACGTGCTGCAAAAAGGAATCGCTCGACGAACCGTCACTACCGTGGTGCGCGACTTTCAGTACGTCGCAGTCCACGTACGGGTAAGTTTCGCAATAATACTTTTCGTTGCTCTCGTTACTGTCGCCCGTAAACACAAGTCGCTTTCCCGCATATTCGAGGATACCTATCGGCGACACGGCGTTTATTTGCGTTGCGCTTTTCAGATTTCTGCTGTCCCACTCTTCCTGCGACAGACAATAAAAAGTGAAGGTGTAATCCTGTCCCCTTATTTCGTATTTTCCGATATTGAGCGTGATGTTGCAATTCGGCTCCGACAAAGCGGCAATAAAAAATTCGGTATAGGGATTCGTGTCAATCGTATCTTTATCGGTAAACTTTTTGAGTTTGCTTGCATCAAGGTCGCCGACTTTCACGTCGCGCCCGCCGATTTTCACGCTTTTGTCAAGGTTGTTCGACCTGATGTTGGGCATATAAACGTTGCCCACCTGAAATTCGAAAAACACTTCGTCAAGATACGAAACGTGGTCGGTATCGCTGTGCGTCGCCATAACGCGGTCGATTTTGCCGTCGGGATTGAGTTCTTTCAAATCGCTTATCGCGGACGTTTGATACTTACTGCTTCCTCCTTGGCTGCCGCAGTCGATAAGCATATCGGTGCCGTCGGGGAACGCAATGTAAATGCAGTCGCCCTGTCCGACGTCGATGTAATGCACGACAAGTTGTCCGCTTTCCGGCATCGGCCCTCTGAACCACTCGGGCTTCACGAGGTAAAGCGCGCCGACGATAATCGCGGCGGTTACCACAATCGCGACGATTGCGATAAGCAGTTTCGGATTTTTCTTATGCAGTTTTTTCGCGGCGTTCACCGCGCCCTCTACCACGATTTGCTCGTTCGTCTTTTTTGCGATTTTCGCCTTGGCGTTTTTGGTGTTTTTCTGTTTCTTGTTTGCCATTTTGTTGCAACAAACACACTTTATCTGATTATTTTGTGATGATTAAAGTATGTTTTAAGTTATTTTTTGCAAAATGCCACCGCGGTTGCGGTGGCATTTGTATCGTCTTTTATCAGTCGGAGTCGACAAGGTCGCCGTATTGTTCCAGTTTATTCTTTTTGGGAATAGGTTTGCTGTCGCCGTGTTTGACGAACATCATCAATACGATTGCGATGATAATGCAGATCGCGCTGTACAGGAACAACATTTCGTTTTTGCTGTTATCCATAATAAGGCCAGCGATGAACGGGGTGATTGCCTGCGCGGACATCGTTGCGGTGTAATAGTATCCGGTGTATTGTCCGACGGTTTCCGCGGTGGAAAGTTCGGTAACCATCGGGAACGTGTTGACGTTTGCAATGATAAGACCGAAGCCCGCGATAAGATAAAACAGCGCAAACAGTACTGCGGGGACAATCGCTTTTTCGCCGGCGTGGACAAAGAAGAAAATAAGGAAGAACGAAATGACCGCAAGAGCAAAGCCCAGCATTATTGATTTTCTTCTGCCGATTTTCGCCGCGAGCGCGCCGACGGGAATAAACGCGATTGCGGAAATGCCCATACTCACGCCCGAGATAATGGACGCCACGCCTGCCGACAGGTTAAGCGTTTTGGTGGTGTAGACCGAAAGGTTTGACGAGATTGCGTTGTATCCCATAAACCACATAAATATCGACGCGAGAATAAGCCAGAACGATTTGAGTTTGCCCTTTTCTTCGTCGGTTTTTTCGTTCCACCAGACTTTCGGGGATTTGTGTTGTTTTCTGACACGCTTTGCTTCCAGCTCTTTCGCTTCTTCTTCGTTGCCTTCGCCTTCTGCGATAAGTTCTTCCGCAAAGGTTGCTTTTGCGTCTTCTTCGCCCTCGTCAAAGTCGTCGATGCCGTATTCTTTGCAGATTTCCTGACATTTAGCAACAAGTTTCTTTTCCTTCACGAAAGCAAGGAAGCCGCCAAGGAGCAGCAGCATACCCGCCGCCACCGAAGCGAAGATAATCGTATAAGTATTGACCGTCAGCGGGAACATAAGCGCTACGGTGTAAATAATGAACGCAATCGCGCCGCCTGCACCGCCGCAAAGATTGATAATCGCGTTTGCCTGCGAGCGCAAGGGTTTGGGCGTGACGTCGGGCATAAGCGCGACCGCCGGGCTTCTGAACGTTGCCATCGCAATAAGGACAAGCAGTAAAATCACCATATAAATCGCAAGGCTGGATTTACCTTCCGACGTTTTCGTAATATTTTCGTGAATTTCGTCGGAAATATAGTTGTTCATACCTGCCGCGACGTATTTGTTGTAATGGTCGTTGTTTTCCTTTATGCTTTGATAAGATTTGCCATTGGGCGCATTCCCGACAAGAACGACTTTGCCTTCTTCCTTTTTGGTTTCGATTTCAACGCCGTCGTAAGTATACGTCGTGCCGCCAAGCCCCAAAAAGCCGGATTTTGCTTTGAGTTTGTTGTCGAAACGGATGCTAATGAACGCGTCGCGATCAATCGCTTTGCCGTCTATTTTGTTTTGTTTAAGGTAATCGAGGTCGCAATAATTCGCCGAGCCTGTCTTTCCCGCAACAGCGTCGTCATACCATCTGCCAAGCAGGTCGCTCATGAAAGCGTCGTCGTTGCGTAAAGCCTCGATTTCGGCTTTTTTCGCCATGCCTTTTTCCTGCTGTTTCATCGTGGCGATGGGCACGAAAACCATCAATACAACGGAAGCAATCGTGCCGATGACGATAAACGGCGTGCGACGTCCCCATTTTTTGACAAGTTTTCCGTTGGCTTTGTCCGAAATTTTGCCGAAAAGCGGCAACATAAACAATGACAAAAGGTTGTCAAGCCCCATAATGAAGCCGCGCATTGCGTTGGACAACCCGTATGCGTGTTCCAGAAGAAGTGGCACGACAAAGTCGTAAGCCGTCCAGAACAGCATGATAATCGCAAATGCAAACCCTACTTTGAAAGTTTGCGGATAATCGAGTTTCAAAGTTTTTTGCCCGTCGGCTTCAACCGCTTCGGGTGATTTTTTCTTTCTCATAACTTCTCCCATATAAAAAATATATATACGTATTATAACATATCAAAATAAACTATGTAAATAAAATTGATTTATTTTGATTTATCTTTCAAAAAAATAATAATCCCCGTTTGAATAACCCGCGTGTTTTCGCCTTTTCGGACAAAAAAAGAAGTCGGAAAAATCCGACTTCCTTTTTTAGGGTGTTAGGTATTTTATTCCGCTTTCACGGTGTTATTTTTTGAAGTAACGGTTGTAAAGTCCCTGGAAGGCTTTGCCGTGACGGGCTTCGTCGCGCGCCATTTCGTGAACGGTGTCGTGGATTGCGTCAAGGTTTTGCTTTTTCGCCATGCCCGCAAGTTCGGTTTTGCCTGCGGTTGCGCCGTTTTCCGCCGCGATGCGAAGTTCCAGATTCTTTTTGGTGCTGTCGGTGACGACTTCGCCCAGAAGTTCCGCAAATTTTGCGGCGTGTTCCGCTTCTTCCCAAGCGGCTTTTTCGTAATACAGACCGATTTCGGGATAACCTTCGCGGTGAGCGACGCGCGCCATCGCAAGATACATACCTACTTCGCAGCATTCGCCGTTAAAGTTGTCGACAAGACCTTTTTTGATTTCGGGATCGACGTCTTTTGCAACGCCTACGACGTGTTCTGCCGCCCAGGTCATTTCCGCGTCGGCTTCTTCAACCTTGAATTTTGAGCCGGGAACGCCGCATACGGGGCATTTCTCGGGCGCAGTTTCCGCTATTACAGAATATCCGCAAACAGGACATACAAATTTTTTCATTTTAAGTTCCTCCGAATTGTTTTATTTTTAATTTGTTTTATTATTACATTCGTCGCAGGTACCCGTATATACGACGTAAAAATCGTCGGCTTTCACGGGACACGCCGAAAGTATTTTAAGTTTAAGGTTTCCGTCGATATCCATATCGAGGATTTTTTTGCATTTCGTGCATACGAAGTGCGCGTGATTGTGTGCAAATCCGTCCCAACGCTCCTCGGGGAAGTCGCCCTGTATACGCATTATTTCGCCCGCCGCTTCAAGTTGTCTCAGATTTCTGTAAACCGTGGCGAGACCGACGTCGGGGATTTCCTTTTTCACGTTTTCGTAAATCCAGTTCACCGACGGATGCGAGCGCGTACTCCTTAAAACTTTTAATATTGTTTCGCGTTGTTTGGAATAGTTCATTTTTGCCTCAAAACGATAATCACTATCATTATTGTAACATATTTTTCGGATATGTCAACAAAAAATGATAGTGATTATCAATTTTTTTGAAAAAATTTTATTTTTTCTTCAAGATAACGAACGAGCCTCCGGGAACGTCCACGACGTCTTTATATTCCTTATTATTATAAAGGCTTGTATATTCTTTATTTATAAAAAGAGTTTTGTCGTCCGCACCCGCGTTTACGGCAATGAGAATTTCGTCGTCGCCGCCCGCGCGCTCGTATGCGACAAGCCCGTTTTCGTCACGCATATTGAACCCGCCCGAAAAAACCGCGCGGTTTTCACGGCGGATACGTCCGAGTTTTTTGTAATGATCAAGGATTTCTTTGTCTTCACTGCCCCACGGATAAGGACGGCGGTTTATCGGGTCGTCAAACCCTTGAAGCCCCGCTTCGTCGCCGTAGAATATCGACGGGATCCCGGGGAGCGTGAACTGCAACACCGACGCGAGATACAGTTTTTTCTTTGCTTTTTCGTATTCGCTGTCGGGAAGTTTGTATCCGAGCTTGTGCGTTTTCGACCAGCCGTGCGCGCGTACGTCCGACAACGCGTTGATAATCCTTACAGTGTCGTGCGTGCCCAAACTGTTCATCAGACAATATACCGTTTCTTTCGGATAATTTTCAAGAATGGATTGTACGGTGTCTTTGAAAAACTTTTCGTCGCCGTCGCGGACGTATGCGATAATCGCGTTCATAAACGGATAATTCATCGTGCCGTCCAGCTGATCGCCGAGAAGATACGGCCGAAGTTCGCCGTAACTTACTTTCGTCGACGCGTCTTCCCAGACTTCGCCGATGACAAGAGCGTCCTTGTTCACCGATTTGATTTTTTTGATAAGCAGATTTACGAAATCAATCGGCAGTTCGTCCACGACGTCGAGTCGCCACCCGTCCGCGCCGAGTTTCTGCCACTTTTCGACGACGCCGTTTTTGCCGAACACGAGAGCGCGGTAATCCTTGTTGCTTTTGTTAAGGTCGGGCACGTTGTCGCAGCCCCACCAGCAAGCGTATTCGTCGGGGAATTTTTTGAAATAATACCAGTCGTAATAAGGCGATGATTTGCTTTGATACGCCCCGAGCGAGTCATACGTGCCGAATTTGTTGAAGTATAAACTGTCCGCCCCGCTGTGGTTGAAAACGCCGTCAAGGATAATTTTCATACCTTTTTCGTGCGCTGCATCCAGAAGGCGTTTGAAGTCGTCTTCCGTCCCCAGAAGTTCGTCCACTTTCAGATAATCGCCGGTGTCGTAGCGGTGATTCGAGTACGCCTTGAAAATCGGCGAAAGATAAATAATGCCGACGCCAAGCTCTTCAAGGTAATCGAGCTTTTCGCGAATGCCGTTGAAGTTTCCGCCGAAAAAGTCGTCGGCGTAATATTTCCCGTCTGCGCTCACGACCTCGGGACTTTCCGAAAAACTTTCGTGCAGGCGGTATTTCCTTTTTGTTTTTACGCCGTCCGCGCGATTGAACCTATCGACGAAAATATGATAAATAATATTGCCTTTTGCAAAATCGGGGGTTTTATAAGACGATTTATATACGGTCAACTGCCATTCAGGAAGATTCTCGCCGCATACGCTTTCCCCGTTTTCACCACGACCGTAATACCATACGCCGTCGCGATTTCTCATTTCAAAGCGATAATAATAAATCCCCGCCGCGTCGAAAACGTAGTCGGCGGTATAAACCGAAAACCCGTTTTCGGATTTTTCAAAGCTCATTTCGACGGGCGTCGACACGTCGCCGAGCCTTATGAACACGTACATTTTATCGACGCTTACCCACGACGCAATCGGAAAATGCAGGGAAAGGTTTTCCCCGCATTTTACCGCGCCGTATGGCGATTTACATTCGATTTTCCTTGAATTGAAATTCATCTTACAGTTTATGAATGGGTTTTACCGTCCAGATTCTGTCGGCGTATTCTTTGACCGCGCGGTCAGCCGAGAAGAATCCTGCGTTCGCGATATTCATAAGCGACATCTTATTAAACGCCTTTTTGTTAAGGTAAGTGTCGTTGACGCGTTTTTGCGCTTTAACGTAACTGTCAAAGTCGGCAAGGCACATATACGGATCGGCGACACTGCCGTTTCCGAGAATAAGGTTGTCGGCAATCGCGTTGAACTGAACGTCGCCGACGCCGCGACGCATACCGTCGATAACGCGTTTGATGCGCGCGTCGTTCATATAATACGCCGTGCTGTCGTAGCCTTTGTTGTAAAGGTCCTGCACCTCGTCCGACGACATTCCGAAAATAAACATATTTTCGTCGCCGACCGCGTCGTGAATTTCAACGTTTGCGCCGTCCATCGTACCGATCGTTACCGCGCCGTTGATCATAAACTTCATATTGCCCGTGCCCGACGCTTCTTTGCCGGCGATACTGATTTGTTCGGAAATTTCCGCAGCGGGCATCATAATTTCGGCAAGCGACACGCGATAGTTTTCCAGAAATACCACTTTGAGTTTATCGTTTATCGACTTATCGTTATTGATGACTTCGCCGAGTTGCCAGATAAATCTGATGATTTGCTTCGCCATATAATAACTGCTTGCCGCCTTTGCGCCGAAGACGAAAGTGCGCGGGCAGATATCCAGATTCGGATTATCCTTTAAGTCGTAATAGGTATTAAGGATATTCATCGCATTCAGAAGCTGACGTTTATACTCGTGCAGACGTTTGGACTGAATGTCGAAAATCGAGTCGGGATTGACGACGACGTTGTTGTTTGCCTTGATATAATCGGCAAGTCTTTCCTTATTTTCGCGTTTGACTTTTTGCAATCTTTCAAGGACTGCCGCGTCCGACTTGTAATTTTCAAACTTTTTAAGGTTGGACGCGTCTTTTATCCAACTTGTGCCGATAGTGTCGCACAAAAGCGACGAAAGTCCGGGATTCGCCTGCTGCACCCAGCGACGATGCGTGATACCGTTCGTAACGTTGGTGAATTTCGACGGGTGCTGTTCGTAATAATCCTTGAAAATATCGTGTTTCAATATTTCGCTGTGCAACGCCGAAACGCCGTTTATCGTATGCGCCGCGACAAGACACAACGTCGCCATTTTAATCTGACCGTGTTCCAGAATCGCGTTTGCGGCAACCTTATTGTTGTCGCCGGGATATTCCGCCCAGAGTTCTTCGCAATAGCGACGGTTGATTTCGCACACGATCTGGTAAATGCGCGGAAGCAATGACTGGAACAACTGTTGCGGCCATTTTTCAAGCGCTTCCGCCATAACGGTGTGGTTGGTGTAACTTATCGTATCCGTCGTGATTTGCCACGCCTTTTCCCAACTGTACCCGTAGTCGTCCAGAAGGATACGCATAAGTTCGGGTATGCAAAGCGTGGGGTGCGTGTCGTTGATATGAATCGCGGCGTGGTCGGCAAGGTTGTCAAGCGACGGGTTCGTCTGCAAATGACGTTTGATAATGGATTGTATCGACGCCGAAACGAAGAAATATTGCTGTTTAAGCCTTAACGACTTGCCCTCGATATGGTCGTCCGCGGGATACAAAACCTTGGAAATGCTTTCCGCCATCATACGGCTTTCCATCGCTTTGATGTATTCGCCCTTGCTGAAAAGTGCCATATCGAAGTCGGCGGACGCCTTTGACGACCAAAGCCTCAGACGGTTGACGGTATCGCTTTGAATACCGCTGATGTTCATATCGTACGGCACGGCAAGCACGGTGTTGTAATCGCGATGATTGATTATGAGTTTGCCGTCGCGCCATTCCTGATCGACAACGCCGCCGAAACGCACCTCGAAAGTGTCTTCGACGCGGGGTTGCAGCCATACCGAGCCGTTTGTCAGCCATTCGTCGGGAAGTTCGATTTGTTCCCCGTCGACGATGCGCTGTTTGAAAATGCCGTAATCGTACATTATCGAAAAGCCCGTCGCGATATAACCAAGCGACGTAAGGCTGTCGAGATACGCCGCGGCAAGTCTTCCGAGACCGCCGTTGCCAAGCCCTGCGTCGGGCTCGATTGCGTAAAGAGTGTCGATATCGAAGCCCAGATCTTTGACGGCTTTCACCATCTTTTTGTCAATACCCATATTGAAAAGATGGTTTCTCAAAGAGCGTCCGAGAAGGAACTCCATCGACATATAGTAAACGTGTTTTGCGTTGATTTCGCGCGCGGTGCGCTTGAAGTCCACCCTTGAATTCGTGAGCATATCGCGTACGACAATGCACACGGCTTTGTACATTTGGGTGTTGCTTGCCTCCTCGGGCTTTACTCCGAAAAACCTCTGGACAGTGTCCGTAATGCGGTTTTTCAAGTCCGCGGAAGTAATTTTTGAATAGTCCATAAAATTAAAGTCTCCTGATGTATGCCAATAAAATTTTTGATTATTTTGTTATTTCCTTGTAGATGTCAAGGTATTCTTTCGCGGAGCGTTTCCAACTGAAATCGCACTTCATCGCGTTACTTTGCACTTTCTTCCACAGGTTTTTGTCAAAATAGGTGCCGAGAGTACGCCATACCGCGTCAAGCATATCGTATGCCTGATACGCCTTGAAAGTGAAGCCGTTGCCCTTTTGCGTGACGGGATTGAACGCTTCCACCGTGTCTTTTAATCCGCCCGTTTCGCGGACGATGGGAACCGCGCCGTAACGCATTGCGATCATTTGTCCCAAACCGCACGGCTCGAACTTGCTGGGCATAAGGAACATATCCGCCGCCCCGTACAACTTGGACGCAAGCTCCTGGCTGAAATTGATAATGGCGCGCATTTTCGTGTTGTACGTTTTTTCGGCGTTTTTCAGAATCGTTTCGTATTTCCAGTCGCCTTTACCGAGCACGACAAGTTGAATGTCAGCTTGCAGCATTTCGTCAAGGACGGTTGCGACAAGGTCGATACCCTTTTGTTCGGTCAGGCGCGAGATAAGCACCATAAGCGGACGGTCGGGGGAATAATTGAAGCCCATAAGTTCGCACAACGCTTTCTTGTTTTCGGCGCGTTTCGCAACGGTTTTCAAGGTGTAATTCGCGACAAGGTTTTTGTCGGTTGCGGGGTTGAAAACGTCGACGTCGATGCCGTTCACCACGCCGCGGATTTTGTAATCGCGCGCGTTAAGTATGCCCGCAAGCCCGTACGCATAATACGGATCCTTGATTTCTTCGGCATAAGTTTTCGACACCGTGGTAACGATATTCGCGCGTTCGATACCCGCTTTCATGTAGTTGACGTCGTCGTCGCACTCCACTATGCTGCGCCAGTTTTCGGGAATGCCCAGAATGTCGCCGGCAAGGTATTTGTCGTATTTGCCCTGAAACTCGATATTATGAATGGTGAACACCGTTTTCGTGTTGCGAAGCCCTTCGACGTTTCTGTAAAAGATGTCCAGAAACACGGGAACGAGCGCGGTATGCCAGTCGTTTGCGTGAATGACGTCGGGATAGAACCCCGTTACCAAGCACGCTTCGAGAACGGCTTTGCTGAAAAACGCAAATCTTTCGCCGTCGTCGAAATGGCCGTAAAGCCCTTTTCTTTTGAAGTAGTATTCGTTATCGATAAAGTAATAAACGACGTTGTCCACCGTATATTCGAACACGCCGAGATACTGTCTGCGCCAGCTGAGATCGACGTAGGTCGAGCCGACAAAGCGCATTGTCTGGCGGTATTCCTGCGGGATTTCCTCATAAAGGGGGATAATCACGCGGCAATCGTTTTTCATCGAAGCAACCGTTTTGGGCAGTGCGCCCATCACGTCGCCGAGACCGCCCGTCTTCACGAACGGACGCGCTTCGGAAGCAACATATAAAATTTTCATACTTCGTTCTCCTTATTGTCACTGCGCCGAAAGACGCAAAAATGTTAAACTATCTTGTTTTTGACGATTACGACGGGATACGTTTCATAGCCCGCAAGATGTCTTTCGGGTTGAACGATGACGTTTTTGTCGGTAATCGTATATTTAATGCTTGCTTTTTCGCCGATTACGCCCTTTTCCATGACGATGGAGTTTTCGACGACCGCGCCCTTTTCAACGTGAACTCCGCGGAAAAGGATGCTGTTTTTAACGGTGCCGTCGATGACGCAACCGTCCGCGATAAGGCTGTTTTCAACCTTGGCGTTGTCAAGATAACGGGTAGGAACGCTGTCCTTGACCTTCGTGAAAATCGTGCCTTCACCATAGAAAACATCGTTTCTGGTTTCGGCGTCCAGCAGTTCCATACTGTGCTTATAGTATCCCGGGATATCGTCGATAATCGCGGCGTAGCTTGTGATTTCGTGGCTGTAAATTTTCAGCGTGTCGATTTGTTTCAAAAGAACGTCTTTTTCAAAGTCCTGCAATCCCCTTGCATAAGCGTTTTCGACAAGGTTAATAAGCAGGTCTTTTTTGATGACGTAAATCTGCGTGTTGACGAGTTCCGCCGATTTGCTGGCGATGACCGCAAAGCGGATATCGGTAACCCTGCCCGATTTGTCGGACGTGATGATTTGTTTTCTCGGGTTGATTTCGTCGGTTCTTTTCGTCAGCATTGTAACGTCCGCGCCACGGGCGATATGTTCGTCGACGATTTGCTCGACGTCGATATTGCAGATAACGTTGGCGTTTCCGAGCACGACGTATTCCAGTTTCTTTTGCGACATCATGTAGCCTTTCAGCGTGTAAATCGCTTCCACCTTTCCTTTGTAAACGTCGCGAAGGGTGTTGAACGCAAACGGCGGGAACAACGTAAGTCCGCTGTTTTTGCGGTTAAGGTCCCAGTCGCGGCCCATGCGAAGGTGGTCCATAAGGCTGTTGTAGTTGTTGCGCGTGACGATGCCGATCGTGCTGATGCCGCTGTTTACAAGGTTTGACAACGCAAAGTCGATCATACGATACCTGCCGCCGTACGGAAGGCTCGCGCTGGTGCGCTTGATTGTAAGTTCGTTCATGTGGATTTCGCTGTCGCTTGCGATTAAAATTCCCATTGCGTTATTAATCATTGTTTTCACCTCCGAACATTTCGCCGGCCTTGATGACCGCGCCGGCTTTTACGGTAACCTCGGGACCGACAACCGCGATTTCCCATTCGCCTGCCGCGTGCGGCGTATTGATTTCGCCGACGTGCGCGCCCTTGCCGACTTTTGCGTCCCAGCCGACGATTGCGTATTCGACGACGGCGTCATCCTCGACAACCGCGCCGGGCATAAGGATACTGTCAACGATACGGCAGTTTTTACCGAGCGTGCAGCCGTACGATATGACCGAATTTTTGATTTCGCCCTGTACGAAAGTACCTTCCGACACGACGCTGTTTTTAATTACTGCGTCGGAAGACACGAACTGCGGGGGCTCTGCGCTGTTTCGCGCGAAAATGCGCCATTCCTTATCGTCAAGATTAAGCCCGCTTGCGGGGTTCAGAATATCCATATTCGCTTCCCACAAACTTGAAATCGTACCGACGTCTTTCCAGTAATCGTTGAATTCGTAAGCAATCATTTTTTGTCCGTCAGAAAGCATCTTCGGGATAATGTTTTTGCCAAAGTCGTTCTGGCTTTCGCGGTCGGCTTCGTCTTCGACAAGGTATTTTCTCAAAACTTCCCAGGTGAAAACGTAAATACCCATTGACGCCTTGTTGGATTTGGGCTTTTTGGGTTTTTCTTCGAAGTCGATAATTTCGCCTTTTTTATTGGTCTGCATAATGCCGAAACGCGACGCTTCTTCCATCGGGACGGTGCGGACCGCGATCGTGCAGTCGGCGCCCGTTTTCTTATGATGGTCCATCATCTTGTGGTAATCCATCTTGTAAATGTGGTCGCCCGACAAAATAATCACGTATTCGGGATTAAATCTGTCGATAAACTCGATATTCTGATAAATCGCGTTGGCGGTTCCCTTGTACCACTCGCCCGCTTTCGCGCGCATGAACGGCGGAAGGACGTAAACGCCGCCCGTGATCCTGTCCAGATCCCACGGCTGTCCGTTTCCTATGTACTCGTGAAGTTCAAAGGGTTGATACTGCGTAAGCACACCGACCGTATCGATGCCGGAGTTTGCACAATTCGACAAAGGAAAGTCGATAATTCTGTACTTCGCTCCGAAAGGTACGGCAGGTTTTGCAACCTCGCCGGTGAGAAGGCCGAGTCTTGTGCCCTGACCTCCTGCAAGCAGCATCGCGACACATTCTTTTCTTGTCTGACGCATATTATTTCCTCCTAATTGTTTTCGGGTTTATATATGGTAATCGAGTTACCGGGAATATTCACCGCGATTGCGAAAGGCAACCCGTGCATACTCTTCTTTTCGGCTTTGTATTCCGCCTTGTAACTGCTGTTTCCGCCGTACTTTTTCATCGTCGACGAGAAGACGCATTTATACGACGTAAGTTCCGGCACGCCCATAAGATATCTCTTTCTCGGCACAGGCGAGAAGTTCAGTACGACCAGGACGTAATCGCCCGATTTGTCGTAACGAAGATACGATATCACGTTTTGAGTGTTGTCGTCGACGGATACCCACCTGAAACCTTCCCATCTGTTGTCCTGCGACCAGAGCGCGGGCGTCGATTTGTAAAAAGCGTTAAGATCTTTCGTGTATTCAAGCATTCCTTTATGACGCGGATAAGCAAGAAGCAACCAATCGAGCCCCTGATCGAAACGCCATTCGATAAACTGTCCGAATTCGCCGCCCATGAACAAAAGTTTTTTGCCGGGGTGCGTCATCATAAAGCCCAGATACGTTTTCAGCCCTTCGAATTTGTCCTCGTAACTTACGGGGATTTTGTCGATAAGACTGTGCTTTCCGTGCACGACTTCGTCGTGAGAAAGCGGCAATATATAATTTTCGCTGTATGCGTACGTCAGCGCGAACGTCAGTTTGTTGTGCACTTCCTTCCTGAAAAACGGATCGGTCTCGATATAAGACAAAGTATCGTTCATCCAACCCATATTCCACTTGAAATTGAAGCCCAGCCCGCCGATGTCGGGCGGCATCGTTATCATCGGATACGCCGTGCTTTCTTCCGCAACCGTGAAAAATCCCTTGTGCGCGGAAAGCAACGCGACGTTCATCTTCTGCAAAAACTCTTTCGCTTCGAGGTTGTAATTTCCGCCGAATTTGTTTGGCAGCCATTCCCCGTCCTTTCTGCAATAATCGAGATAAAGCATGCTCGCGACGGCGTCCACGCGGATTCCGTCGATATGATAATTCGTTGCCCAGAAGTTGGCGGCGGATATCAGGAAACTTCTGACTTCGGGCTTGCCGTAGTCGTAAACTTTCGTGCCCCACTCGTAATGTTCGCCCTTTCTCGGGTCGGAATATTCGTAACAAGGCGTGCCGTCGAACAAAGAAAGCCCGTGCTCGTCCTTCGGGAAATGCGCGATAACCCAGTCCAGAATAACGCCGATGCCCGCCTTATGGAATTTGTCCACAAGATACATAAAGTCGTGCGGCGTGCCGTACCTTGACGTCGGCGCGAAAAGCCCCGTTACCTGATATCCCCAACTGCCGTCGAAAGGATATTCCGTCACGGGCATAAACTCCACGTGGGTGTAATTCATTTTTTTGACGTATTCGACAAGCTCGTCCGCAAGGTCGACGTAACTGTATACGTTGCCGTCGTCGTGGCGTTTCCAACTGCCAAGATGAACCTCGTAAATGTTCATCGGGCTTTCGTAAATATTCTTTTCTTCGCGGGATTTCAACCACGCGGCGTCCTTCCATTTATAGCCGGACAAATCGTAAAGTTTCGACGCGGTCTGGGGCGTCGTCTCGAAATGCAGACCGTACGGATCGGCTTTTAAGACGGTTTTACCTTTTTTTGAAGTAACGGCGTATTTATAAGCGTCGTAAACTTTAAGTCCTTCGACAAAGACTTCCCATATTCCGCCGTCGTCTTTTTTCATCGGAGTCGCGCCGACTTCCCAGCCGTTGAAATCGCCAACCAGGGATACGTCGCGGGCATTTGGCGCCCATACTCTGAAAATCCAGCCCTTTTTGCCGTCGATTACGGCTTTTTTCGGGCAAAACAACTTGTCGGCTTCGATATTCGTGCCTTCGTGAAACAGGTATTTCGGATACTCTTCAAAATTCTTTTGCATTTTGCATTAAGGTTTTCCTTTCAATCGTTCGTCTTATTATAACAAATATTAAAAATAAATACAATACCTACGCGCGCATTCCGGCAATATTTTTCAATAAAAAACCGCGATTTTTTGTCTTAATCGCGGTAAGAAAACTCGGTTTTGACAAGGAAATCCGGGACGTCGCCCGAAAACAGCCCGAATACGGTGCCGCCGCTGCCGCTCATCGACACGGCGTCCGCGCCGGTTTTAAGGATTCTTTCATACGCTTTTTTGACGTCGGGATTTATCCTGACGGCAGGAAGAAACAGGTCGTTTTTCAGCATGTTTGTAACGTTCGCGTTGCCTTTTGAAAATTCGTTAATCAACTTTTCCGTACTGTTCCCGCCGCAAAGTTTCATATCGTCGTACATCTTGAAACAAGCAGTCGTATCGACTTCGTTTTCTGCAAGAAAACCTACTTTATATGGCAGTTTTATATCAATAAAGTCAACTTTGTCGCCGATTCCGCGCACGCGCTTAATTCCGTCGAAGTACATCGACGGCGCGTCCGAACCGACTTTCAACAAAAACTCCGGCGTGATAAAATCGTGATTTATGCCCAGCATTTTTTCAACGCCGCGCACCACCGCGACGCCGTCCGCGCACGAGCCGCCCAAACCACCCGCCAAAGGAATCCGCTTTGTGATTTCGACGGTGAATCCGCGCGTTTTGAACGTATCTTGCATAAGTTTTGCGGCGCGGTACGCGCTGTTTTTTTCGTCGGCGATTTCACCGTCCTGAACGCACTCGATTTTGTCGTCCGCCCTGTAAGTGATTTTTACGTCGTCGAAAAGGTCTATCGTCGCCACGAGCATATCAAGAAGGTGAAAGCCGCCGCTTTCACCTGTTATATCAAGGGTCAGATTTATTTTTCCTTTTGCTCGTTCGAATATTTCCATATTTATATGATAGCACGAACGGGCATTGCTTTCAACTAAAACTCGAAACTTATCTCGCGGAAATAAAAGAGTTTTTGCCCTTCCTTGAACGGGGCGCGGGCGTCGGGGTTTTGCGACTGAATATCGTCCGGCCGCGCCGACAACGCTTTCGCCGCGTCCCAAAGGGTATCGCCCTCGTCGGCAACGAATACGCTGACCGCCGATTTGTTGACTTCGATTTTCTCGCCGACTTCCGCTTCCGCGATGTATTCCGCATCGACGCGCTTCACGCTTTCGGTCATAAACCCGAGTTCCGCCGTTACTTCGATTTCCCTTTCGCGTTTCAGTTTTGCCTGCGCCTTGATTACCGCGCCGCGCGCCGATACGTCGTCGGTAGAGTTTGCGTTTTCGCTGAGAATCGGCAATGAATACGGCACTTCGAGGGATACCGACGAAAGTCCGTTTTCGTCGCGGTACAGCACGTTTGCCGAAAAAACGCCCTCGATGACGATTTTGCCGTTTTCGGCGGTCGCTTTCGCAATGCCGTTCCCCGCGCTCGTTACGCCGATAACTTCGAGGACTGCGGGCAAATCGTTTGACAACGCGGCAATTCCGGAAAGTTCGTCTTTGAAAAACGAGAATCCGCCGTACACGCCCGTCGATACGCTTGCCCTTGTGATATTTATTTCGTTTTCGATGCAGAACACGTCTTTCACGATTTTTTCATCGGTAACGTCGTACGCCTTTACGCACGCTTCGTTTTCGACTTCGACGCGGATAACGTTGGAGCCCTCGATGCCGGCAATTACTACTCTGGCGTTTTTCACGACGACTTCCGCCGAAAGTTTTTGCCCGATTTCGACGCCGTCCGCCGCAAACTCTTCGGAATACGGAATATGAAAATCTTTGACGTACACCTTATCGTTTGCAAGGTAAGTTACGGTAACGTCGCTTGCGCCCGACAAAAGCACGTTGCCCATGCCGGCAGTCGCGGCGTCAACGTAAGTTCCCGCACGCGTCAGAAGTATTTTCGTGACGTCGGTTTTCGTGTCGTATTCGTCGGTCACGGTAAACGGCACACTCATCGACGTTATGAACCGCTGGCACTTCATCGCGGTGTTTTCGACGTACACGTCGTCGTCTGCTCCCACAAGACATTTTTTGTCGTTTTCGGCAACGCGATACAGCGTGATTTTCACGACGGCGTTAAGTCGTATTCCGCCGCTTATCGACGTATCAACGTCAATAACGGCAATTTGTGCATACAATCTGCCTGATAAACTATCGTTTTGGATAACTTCCGTAAAATCTGCAAAATAATCGAGCCCGCGTGTTTCGCCGTCCCCGTTAAGATACAGCACCTTGAAATTGACGCGTCCGAAAACGCGCGCCGCACCGTTTTGATTATCCAGCGAGATTATCTTCCCGTCTGCCGAAACGTCAAGGATTTTCGTCACGACGCCGCTTTCGCTCTCGCTTACCGACGTTCTTACCGCCGCTTCTTTTTCGGCGGTTTTCACGACGGTGTCCATTTTGATTTCATTAAAATCGAAGTTCATTTCTGCCCCCATAAGTTTAAATACGTTTAGGCCGTCCGCCTAATCAATATATAATATATCGACGGGAGCGAAATTATGCCAACAGATAATAATACGAACTTAGGTTTTCGGTTTGCTTTCCTTTTCGTTTTTTCCGCGCGGGAAGAATCTGACGTTTTTCATCATGACGTCTGCGTACGTCAACGTCAGTATTTTCGTATGGGCGTCTTCGGTTTTCACGGTGAACACGTTGGGGTACAAATCTTCGATCACGCCGTCGACGCGGATAAACCTGTTTCTTCCCCGATTGATAAGGAGTTTCAGGTCAATTCCTTTCAGGTTTTTCACACGCTCCACGGCGACGGATATATTGTTTGTCGCTTCTCTCATAAGAAAAGTATTGCCGTTTTTTGATAAAATAAGCCCGCCGCGTTTTGCTTTCGCGATGCGCGTCGGGCATAATATCTTTTATTCTGTTTTATTTCGGATTAATCGTCGTCTTCCTCGTCTTCTTCGTCTTCTTCGTCGTCTTCGTCTTCCTCGTCGTCGAAATCGTCGTCGGGGATATCGTCGCCTTCGCCGTAATCGTACTTGGTTTCGTCGTCGTCGAAGCTGTCTTCGTCTTCGAGGTCGTCGTCTTTCTTCTTCTCGTCGTGTTCAAGCTCGGACAGCATGATTTCGTCGGTCTCGTCCATTTGTTCGACCGTGTCGTCTTCGACGTACTCGCGCCAGCTTTCGTCGTTGTCGTCGTTGTCGTCGTCTTCCTTTTCTTCGGCATCGGCTGCCTTTGACTTCATTTCTTCGCGGCAGGTCGCGCACATATCTTCGCCGTCGTCGATGGGGTTGATTTTGCAGATGGGGCAAATTCTTTCTTCGGTATCGAGAATGTCCTCGTCGTCTTCGATAAGGCTCATACCGCCGATTTTAAGTTCCGCCTTGCAAACGTCGCACAAATCTTCGTCGTCTTTTATCCAGTTAAGTTCACACCTTGGGCATTTTTTGTAAGCCATAAAGCACCTCACTTAATATTGCTTGTTTTTTTCGTTGCTATTATAATCATAATACGATTATTTGTAAACTGTTTTATGTTACAATTTTGCGACTTATGTAAAATAATATAAAAGTATTTTTATTTATTACATTATTATACGCGCGCGACAAAAACCGTTACCGGAATATTCCTTATTTTCGGCGGTTTTTAAGGAAAAATAAAAACAACCGCAGAAAGCGGTTGCTGAAATCATATGTCATTGCGAGCGTAGCGTGGCAATCCCCGGAAGGGAAATATCATAAAACCCACGCAAGATACTTTTGTACTTGCGTGGAGAAAAAGGCGCAAACAAGCAAAAGACAAACAAACAAATGCAATGCGTTTGTTTGGTCAAAAGTGCAGTTTGCGACTAGGCTCCTTCCAATATCATCTTGTCCGCGACAAGCGCGATAAATTCCCCGTTCGTGGGCTTATCGTTTGCGGTGTAAACCTTGATGCCGAAAATGCTGTTGATGTTTTCGATTTTGCCGCGATTCCAGGCGACTTCGATTGCGTGTCGTATCGCGCGCTCGACCTTGCTGCTGCTCGTGTCGAACTTATCGGCAATCGACGGATACAGTTTTTTGGTGATGTTGTTGATGATATCGGGCGTATCGACCGCCATTTTGATTGCTTCCCTTAAAAACTGATAGCCTTTGATATGGGCGGGAATGCCGACCGAAATAAATATGTTTGCGATTCTTTCGTCCAGCGACCTGTTCACGCGAGAAGATACTTTGTGCGTTTCTTCACGCGGCGCGGCGACGGCAGCGGCGGGCGCAAGCATTTCGCGCATATATTCGGCAAGTTTATCGTAATTCACGGGCTTTGCCATAAAGTAACTTGCTCCGAGGCGCAACGATTTCGTAACGAAGCCGTCGGTTGCAAGCCCCGATACCATTATCGTTTTCGGTTTTTCGTCAAAAGCGGAAAGCGCGCTCAACACGCCGAATCCGTCCAGTTCGGGCATAACGATATCGAGAAGTAAAAAGTCGGGCTTGTGTTTTTCGACAAGTTTTATCGCTTCAACCCCGTCGGGCGCAAGTCCTACCACCTTGAAATCGGTATTGTCCGTGAAATAATTTCGCATTTCTTCTGCGAAAGAGACGTTATCGTCCGCTATAACGATTGTGTGCATTTAAGTTACCCCCTGAAATGTAATTATTCGACGGAAACCAAAATAATATTTCGTTTTCCGTGTTGCAATGCGATTATAACAAATAAAACAAGTAAAAACTCAATGATTTTCACTTGTTTTTGTCGATTTTTGTCTAATTTTGTCGAATTAAAAATTAAAAAGAAACCGCCCCTTACGGGACGGCTTGGTTTCTTATTTCTTTTCCGACTCGAAAACCGCCTTGTAGTCGTCCGCGGTCATTTTGCCGACAACCATATCTTTGGTTTCGGGTTTTACGATATCGCCGGTTTGCAATTTAACGCGATACGTATATTCTTTCGTGCCGTCAAGGAAGTACATATAATCGCCTAAGATTACGGGCGCGAACCAGGACGAAGAAAGGTTGAATTCCGCAACGAGTTCTTCCGTGGTAAGGTCAAGGGACGCGTAATTATAGCGATAAAGCGCTTTTGCGCTCGACGCGTCGGTATAGAAGACGTAGCCGTTCCTGACGTCGCGGATCGTGATCTGACGTTTGAGTTGGCTGTCGGATTCGGTCGCGCTTGCGGGGACGTTCTGAGGTTCTTTGCCCTGTTCCACGTATTTAAGATAAGGGGCGGAAGATACGGTGACGAACGCCGACTTTTCGTCGATGCCCTTTACCGCCGCAACGTTGGACGAAGATGCGTCTTTCATCAGAAGCACTTCGTTTTTGCTGTCGAACGAGAAGTCCGTGCCGAACGTATATGCACAAAGTTGAACCTTGGAATCCTTATCGGTCTTGGTGTAATAGACGGTGATTTTGTCGCCTTTCACGACGTAGTCTTTCACGGACACGGTCGCGTTGTAAAGATAGCTGTCCGCATCGCCGCCGAAAGAGTTGTCGGTGATGACGTCCTTAATCGTGCCGTCGGCACTGATAACCGAAAGGGTGTTGAATTTCTTCCAGCTGTCGCTGTCGGCAGCATTCGATACCATAAGCGCCATGCCGGAGAACGCGCCGTTTGCGACGATGGGTTGCAACGACGAAACGTTGCTGCGTACTTCGACGTAGTTTTTCTTGTTGTTGATTTTGCCCAGCGACTTTTTGTTGAGGTCGATTTTTTTGAGCGCGCCGCCGTCAAGGACGAGAATCGAGTTGTCCGTAACGAAGAAGTCGGCGGAACGATTTGCGATCGTGTATAACAGTTCCGTCTTTTTGCCGTCAAGACTCACGCGGAAAAAGTCAAGGTATTTCTTATTGACTTCGCCGCTCTTGGTTTTGTCGGTGTTGGGGGACGCAAAGTAAATCCAGTTGCCCCTGACGTAAATGCCGGATTTCGTGCTGGTCGAATAAATGTTTTTGTTGACAAGCGCGACGCGGCTGCCCTCGATGATGTTGCCGTTTTCGTCAAGTTCCGCACGGTACAGGCAGGACTTTTCCTGTTTGCCGAATTTGTTTTCGGCGTCCGCCCCGACGTATGCGTTGACGAAATAAACGTAATTACCCTGTTTCACGACGAAACTGCCGTTGTTTTCAACGGGGCTCGAAGCGTATTTGTTGCCGTCGGCAACGCCGCCTGCCTTATAAGTTTTGCCGTTGCACGCCACAAGACCTACCGTAAGGACGAGAACAAGTGCTATAACGGCGATTATTTTTTTGTTCATGACAATCTCCTTGAATATAAATTCATAGATAAAAATATTATATAGTAAACAATAAATTATGGCAAACGAAAATAAACAAATTTTGACGATATGAGGTTTCAATGTATAAAAAATTTGGCGAATTTTACAAGATTGACAACGGCGGAGTCCCGAAAAAACCGCAAAACGCGAAAATCGCCGCGCCGACGCCACGCGAAGTCGACACCGTGAAAAGCCCTTTTTCGGCGGCGGCGTATCGTGAATTTATGGAAAAACACAAAGCCTTGTCGGCAAAAATCGATTCCGGAAAAAACTCCGAAAAACGTTGACTTTTGCCATGCGATATGCTACATTAACCTTGTTCAAGGGGAGTAGTAACTCTTTGAGTGGCATTGCCGACATGCTGACCAGACGGTCCGGTTTGCCTTAATTCACGAGACTTTGGACGGCAATTCGCCGTGACAAGGTCTTTTTTATTTATGAAAAACAACGGAGGGAACAATGACTGAAATTCTTGCAATAACGCGCACGGGCGATATCTGCCTTACCGTGTTCTTGTTTCTCGTGGGGCTTGTCCTTATCATCAAAGGCGGCGACTGGTTTGTGGATTCCGCAAGTAAGATTGCCGAAATGTCGGGCGTGCCGCAATTCATCATCGGCGCGACGGTCGTGAGCATCGGCACGACTTTGCCCGAACTTATCACGTCGTCCATTGCCGCAGGCGAAGGCAACGCGGCAATCGCAATCGGCAACGCCGTCGGCAGCGTGAATGCGAACATCGGGCTTATTATGGCGGTGTCGCTTTTGTTTTTACCGCACGCTTTTGATAAGAAAGCATATCTCTTTAAGGGCATAACAATGATTTTATCCATCGTTATTTTGTTCTTAATGTGCCTGAAAGGTTATTTGAACGCATATTTGTCAATTATTCTTCTGGTTGTATTCGTCGTATTTATGGCGGAAAACATCATCGTCGGAAAAAAAGAAGCGACAAAGAATAAACTTGTCGACAACGGCACGAATCCCGCTTCTGTTAACGCAGACGGCTCTCCCGCCGAGTCCGGAAACGCAACCGCCGAAAGCACAAACACGGATGCCTTGGCCGCCAAAAAACAAAAAACGAAAGACATCGCAAAAAGCATTATCTTCTTTATTCTCGGCACGGCGTTTATCGTCGGCGGCGCGCAACATCTCGTAACTTTCGGCAGCAAACTCGCGGGATATATGGGCGTCCCCGAAAGAATCGTCGCAATCACCCTTGTCGCAATCGGCACGTCGCTGCCCGAACTTGTCACGACGGTTACGTCGATTATCAAGAAAAAACACGACTTGTCCATCGGTAATATTATCGGCGCGAACGTCATCGACCTTTGTTTAATCCTGCCGGTTTGTGCAATGATTTCGGGCGGCAGACTTCCCGTCGAATTCAACTCGCTTTACATAGATATGCCCTTCTGCATAGGCTTCACTCTGCTTGCGATTCTGCCCGCGGTTATCACCAAAAAGTTCTCGCGCGTGCAAGGCGGCGTTATCCTTGCAACCTACGTCGCCTATATGACGGTATCGATCGTCCTGTAACGACTTTTCTTTTCAAAAACAAAGCACCGATTTACCGCTGTTTCCATAGGGAATTTTTCGGTAAGTCGCATGTTCAGAGTTAGGCGTGGCGTTATACCACGCCTTTTCTCTTGCTGTTTGTCGGTTTCAATCATCTTCATCAGAGAGTTCGTCTCCCCATATTGGTCGGTCGATTGCTCCGACGAAATTATAAAAGATTTTTACCGTTTGTCTGTAATGTCCGTCGACTTTCGTTCTTTCGTGAACAACGACCTTTTCGATGAACGTGCGCAGTATTCGGGCGTGAGTTCTTCAAAATTGTTATACTTGTAAGTAAGCATCATAAAATCGAGAATTTTGTCGTCGTCTTCTTTCGCTTTCGCTATTTTCGACTTCAACGTTTTAACCCGTCTTTTCAAACCTACTTGCTCGGTTTCGTATGTGTCGCTCATTTTTAAGTATCGCTCTTCGGAAATTTTACCTTCGACTTTATCTTCGTATAGGCTTTCGATGATTTTATCCAGCCTTTCGATTCGTTCTGCCGAAGTTTTTATTTCCTTTGAATACTCTTTCAGTTCTTTTTTCGTTCTCGTTGCGGCGTTTTTTCGTAACGTCTGCAAAAACATTTCTCTTTGCTGTTGAGCAAAATAAATCGTTCGCCGCAAATCGTCCTGAATCAGAACAGCCAACGCTTCGACCGTTATCTGATGAGAAGTGCAATATTTTTTCTTCTTTTTACGATAAGTCAAACAGTTGAAGTATTCTTTTTGTTTCATCGTCGTGCAACGGCAAAGATACATTTTCTGTCCGCAGTCGGCGCAGTAAAACAGTCCCGAAAGAGGACTCCTTTCGCCCATATCGGTAGGTCTGCGTTTTGCCTGACGAATTTTCTGAACGGTTTCAAAAGTCTGTTTGTCGATGATTGCTTCCTGCGTGTTTTCAAAGATTGCCTAGTCTTCTTTCGGCAAGTTAATGCGTTTTTTCGACTTGTACGACTTCGTATACGACTTGAAATTGACCGTGCATCCCGTATATTCCAAATTTTCAGGAATATCCGCGACACTTCTTGGATTCCAAACTTCCGAATCTTCTCTGACTTTTAATGCCGTCGGCAGTCCGTTTTTATGAAGATAAACGACAGGAGTGTCTACACCTCTTTCGGTAAGGATTCTTGCAATCTGCGTCGGACCAAAGCCCTGAACGCACAACTTGAAAATTTCTCTTACGATTTCAGCCCCCTTTTCGTCTATAATCCATTTTTCCTTGTTTTCGGGATCTTTCTTATATCCGAGCGGTGGAATACTTGCAAGATGTTTTCCTGCATTGCCTTTGGCTTTGAAAACCGCTTTGATTTTCTTACTGCAATCCTTCGCATACATTTCGTTCAGAATGTTCTTAAACGGGGTAATATCGTCGTCGGGATTTTTCTCGCTGTCCACTTGGTCGTAAATGGCGATAAACCTAACGTCGGCTTCTGCAAGATAATATTTCGTGTATATCCCACAAGAATATGATCTCTTCCGAAACGGGACATATCTTTTACGATTACAGTAGAAATTTTACCGTTTTCAACGTCGGACATCATCCGTTTGAAATCAGGTCTTTCAAAGTTGCTTCCCGAAAAGCCGTCGCCAACGTAAAATCTTACGTTCCGTAAATGGTTTTCGTCCGCATACTTTTGCAGTAACATTTTTTGATTACGGATACTGTTGCTGTCGTCGTCTAAATCGTCGTCGCAGGAAAGTCTGCAATAGCAAGCTGTCCATTGTTCTTCTGTGTTTTTTGTCTTTCTATTTTTAATTGTCGGTTGCAAATTCATTGTTTATTACCTCCCGAATTGCAACTTTCAAACGATAACCGATCCGTGATACGAACAGCGGGTTTTAACGTCTCGTCTATATTCCGTTCTATCAACGTTTTCGTAATATCGAACGCCGTAACGCCGACGTTCTGTTTTTCGTGAGCAATAACGGTATAAACCGTATTACCGAGAACTCTTTCGCGGGTTCGCGTATATTCGCCGTTTGGTTCTTTTTTGTATATGGTGAATATGCTTGCCGCGAGTTTACTGTTTTGATTTATGTTTTTAGCCGTGTTTTCCGTAAATATAATCTCCTTATCGCGGCGTAAAGTGATAATTGTTTCTCGTCCGTTCGTGTTTATTTGCGGATTTGAAGCTTTGTAATTCTCGTCCCGCTCGTTTTCCTTTTCAATAAGGGCTACGTCTTGTTTATGGTATTTCTCCATATGACACACTAAATATGAAATAATAATTTTCCTCCTGAAATTTGTTTTTTTACTCATTGAGCAAAGTGTGTAGATAATCTCTGCCGACTGTTTTTATCAGTGGATTCACAGCCTCGCAGAGCACACTATTTTGCGAAGCAAAGTATAGTGTGCTACACTTTGCTCAATGGCTGTCTGTTTTGCTCCGCTTTTTCCTCAAAGTTTTTCTCTACGTTCTGCATTGAAAAATACTCTTGAAAAAACATTTTCAACTTGTATCCGACTTCATTTTTCTGCCTCCTTCATTTTATTTTCTTCGCCATTTTTGTTCTTACGAGTCTACGAAAGACAAATTATCTCTCTATCTTATATGGACATTAGTAAAACGTTTTGCGGGGGTGTTTTGCAAAAGTTTTTTACCCCCTTACTATAATTGGAAAGTTACGAGCCGTTTGTTGGGGTATTTCACAAAAATTTTACAAAAAATTTCTACTTAACCAAGGACACAAAAATAGAAAAATTGACCGTATCTTTAAAAATTTTATTTTCTACGATAACTTTTTTCGCGAAAATTACCTCTCTATATTCCCAAGGACGCAAGCTTTTGTTTTGCAACCGGTTTATAAAATGTTTAATGAATTTTCGCAAAAAAATCCGTGCGATTTCGGCCGCCTAAGTAGGCACGATCTTCGCACGGATTTCTATCCTGATTATTTAATTTTTAGCCGGTTTTACTCTAAAATCGTATCTCAATAAGCCAACATTCTATCTTGTATATGCCCGCTCAATGAGTGTTTTTATTATATATTTAAAGTCCTATTCTTCTTTTAGAACATTATAAACATCTTCAAGAAATACTTGCATCAGTTCACGCTTTCGTTCATCGTTATCGAGAAGAAGAGCAAAGAAGTCTTGATTTTGCTCATATCCTTCGATAAGAGCCTCCTGAACAGCATCAAAATAAGCGAACTTAAAATCTTTGAGCGTGTTGCTACGTGCGCTATCCTTCAAATGCCCGTTTTTCAAAAGAATATCTCTCATTTGAAAAGCCGCCTTTGTCGCAACGTCAACATCAAAGTGTTTATTGTATGAAGCGTTTATTTCGTCAATGATTTCCGATAATTTTTTCTTCACTGCTTCATCAATGAAGACCGGATTAGGTTTAGGCAAAGCGACGTCGGGTTCGGACTCAACGGGAAAAGTTGCTTCGCCCGTCTTTTTTTGTTGGAAGTTAGATGCCGTGATTTTATCTGCTATATCAAAGTCGTTCCCTCCACCGCCGACCTCAATTTCTTTAACAAGATATGTTAAAAAGTTATACTTTTTGTGCAGGTCCACGCTCTCAAAACATGTTGCTTGAATTAAGAAACTATAAAATCTGATAAAGCGTTTAATCGTAGCGCGAATTTCTAACTTAACAAAGTCCGTGTTTTTATTGATTATCTGCAATGAACTATCAAGCAATGACCACATTTTTGCCTTGTCTTTTGAAGTACGCTTTTCTTGATACAAATATTCGTTGAAATCGGTTATATCGTCATAATCAAGGAAATTATATTGGTCAATTTGCGCTTCTACGGCACGGATATCGGACGGAGTAATTGTTTCCGCAAGCACCGTTTCCGTATAATAAGGAGCAAATGCTTCTTGAATATCGTCGTATTCGTTCTTAAAGTCAAGCACGAAAGTCTTTTTATCATACGGTGCGCAAATACGGTTTAAACGAGAAAGTGTTTGTACCGCCGCAACTCCACGCAATCTTTTATCAACATACATAGCACAAAGTTTCTTTTGGTCAAATCCCGTTTGATACTTATTAGCAACAAGCAATACTTGATAATTACTGCTATCAAATGCTTCAGGCAACTCTTCTTCAGATATGCCGTTCATAACCGTTTCGGTGTATTCTTTTCCGTCAAGTTTAACCGTCCCCGAAAAAGCAACAAGAGCGTGAATCCCTTCATAACCGTGCTTATTAACGTAATTTACGAATTCATTTCTATATTTAACAGCCGCTTGGCGAGAAGAAGTCACAACCATCGCCTTGGCGTTATTCCCAAGCTCTTTCATAACATTGTTTTTGAAATGCTCGATAATAATTTCTACCTTTTGAGAGATATTCGTTTCGTGTAACTCTATATATTTTGCAATTTTGCGCTTTGCGGCAATCGTCTCAAGTTCAGGGTCATCTTCAATCGCCTTGTTTAATTCAAAATATGTTTTATAGGTAACATAGTTTTGTAAAACGTCGATAATAAATCCTTCTTCGATTGCTTGTTTCATTGAGTACAAGTCAAAAGCAACCTTTTTACCTTCTTCGTTTAAGCATCCAAACAACTGCAAAGTGGTAGGTTTAGGTGTTGCCGTAAATGCTATCATAGATACGTTAGGTTGTTTACCACTACGAGCGATTTCATCTTCAATAACATCTGCCATAGATATATCAGATTCTTCAACATCGAGCACTTTGGCATCGCTCAACTTTCTGCTTTCTGATAGCGCATAGGTAACTGATTCCATTGCCGAGCCTGCGGTGGAAGAGTGTGCTTCGTCTATAATTACCGCAAACGTTTTATCTTTCATGTTTTCCACAAGGTCACAGATATACATAAACTTATGGATTGTAGTAACGATAATTTTCGTATTGCCGTTCAGAGCAGTGGCAAGATCGGAAGAAGTGCATTTTTCGTCCATAACCTTGATAAGTCCTGCCTTATGTTCAAGCGAAAGCACGGCATCTTGTAATTGACGGTCAACAACGATACGGTCAGTTATAATGCAAACGGTATCAAATATAACATTATTTTCCTTATCGTGCAAAGATGCTAAACGGTGGGCAAGCCAAGCAATAGTGTTCGTTTTCCCACTACCCGCCGAATGTTCGATCAGATAATTCTTTTCCGTGTGGTTTTCAATAATATCGTTTACGATCTTACGAACAGCGTTAAATTGGTGATATCGTGGAAAAATTAATGTTTCAGAAGTTGTCTTTTTCCCCGTATCAGGATCTTTTTTCATTTCCTTTTGTAAGAAAATAATTTTATCAATCAAATAAAGAACGGTGTCTTTCTTTAAGATATCTTCCCACATATACGAAACATTTATGCCGTTTTCGTTATGCGGATTGCCTTTCCCCGAATGAATACCATACCCACATCCCTTGTTAAATGGCAAGAAGAAAGAAGATTTACCCTTAAGATTGGTGCACATATAGACTTCGTTTAAGTCCATAGCAAAGTGTACAAGACAACCAGCCTTAAACTTTAACAATCTTGTGGTAAAGTCACGCTCATATTTATACTGGCGGATAGCGTCTTCATAGTTTTGTCCACTTGTATTGCATTTCAACTCAAAAGTAAAAATAGCAATACCGTTTAAGAAAATAACAAGGTCAATTCGTTCGCCGTCTTTATGGTAAACTTCCTCCATCACGGAAAATATGTTCTTCTGATATAACGCTTCCGCTTTAGGATTTAAGGAAGAAGCCGGTTGACGATACATAAGATGCAACACTGCGCCGTTATCAAATTCTACGCCGTGTTTCAACACGTCTAACAGACAACGATTTTTCTTGTTAATTTCGTTATTTATGTAATTAAGAATAGTAGTTTTCGTTTTGTCTTTATATAACTTTTCAAGACGGATAAGCGTTTCTTTTTGCGTATCTTCTAAAAAAGCAAACAAAACATCCACATCCATACCATAGCCGGCACTAAAAGCGGTTGCCGGACGAATTTGATAGCCGTTATCTTCGGATAATGCTTCAAGAATATATTTTTGATAATCTTTTTTTTCTTCCAATTGCCCACTTTTAATTGCCATTTGTTGCCTCCTTTACACGCTTTTTACCCGTAACATATTCGTATATAAGCGATTTTTTGTGTTGTTTTATCTTCTCTAATTGTTCTTGCTTTCCTTTTAAGATGAAATCGATCTTTTCACAGTGACAGTCTAAATAATCAGAAATATTTTTTTGTTCTACAGTAGGAACTTTTAAGCAATTTAAGTTTTTAATTATAATTTGACTTATATTAGGTTGAGTTCCTCCAAACGCCTTCAACAACATCTCGTCTTGCGCTGCTTTTAAATAATAAAATAAATAGCGTATGTCATCCTCCTTTTTTGCTTTAATTACACAGCACGCTTGATTAGTATAAGCATCAATTTTTGAAATTGAAACATTTCCGACAGAAGCACCGTACATAGCAATAACAATGAATTCTTTTTCATAGTACGTTAAAGCAGGACTATCTTTTATTGCCACCATGGTTAATTGTTTTTCGGTAGAATATATATAGTCGGTTTTATATAAATCGCCTGATTGTATCCAATTATACTTGCCGTCTTCATAATACAATGGGTTACCTGATTCGGGTGTTGTTCCGCTTCCAATTGAACCAATATTATATTTTATTTTAGATGTTTCCCAATGAGCAGGAATGTTTCCAATCCAATATATACCACTTGATTTCATCGGGGCATTTTTATTCAAGCCTTTAGTAACGGTTTCTAATATCAATGACTTTTTATATTTCTGCAAAGTTTCTATTTGCTTTCCCAAATCGTTAATAACACCGTCAATTCTACCACATTGCTTATCTAAGAAGTCCGCAATCGCTTTTTGCTCTGTTACATTAGGGAATGTGTAGCAAAATTCGGCAAAATCATTTTGATAAAGGTGAATTATTGTGCTATTACCTGCATTTTTTAATTTGAACCACACCCAAAACTCGTCGGATAAAAGAGTCCAATACAAAAACCTTTTATCGAATCCATCAAAAGTTCTTATTAAAAGCACGCCACTATTTAAAGAGGCCTTGCCTTCTAAATTAGAAACAATAGCAACTTTCCCGACAGTACCGTCTTTTGTAATTAGTAAATCGCCGTTTTTAATGTGGATTTCAGGAGCTTCGCCCCACCGCTCTTCTGTAATATGGACACAAGTATCCCAATTTATTGTTCCGTTTATAAAATCTGTTCCCGTAATCAAAAAAGGACCTTCGTCAACATATTCATCGGCAGTTAAGCCTTGCCATCCAATTCTTCCTTTAAGCGTGGACAAATATTTTATTCTTTTTAAATTCCAACCTTGCGGAATCTCTCCAATCCAATCAATTCCGCTTGGTTTCATTTGTTCTGCCATAATCAACCTCGCTTATTGTAATTCAGCAATTTTCGCCGTTAAAGATTTTTCAAGTTCCATAAAGTCTTTTAACAAATCGTCGGCCTTTTCAGGCGCTTTATATTCATAGAAGAAACGAGTGAAAGGAAATTCCGCGCCTTTTTTTTCTTTATTGGTTGTGTTTTCTTTTTTGCTTTCATCAAACTCGTAAAACCACATAGCATCAGGCACATGCGGATAGACTTCCGCCTTAAAGTATTCTTCCACGTCTTGTGTAAGTTTGATGATTTCGGTATCTTTCGTGGTAACGTCAATAATGTTTTTACCTTTTCTATCTTTTTGAACGACCGCAGTTTTGTCTATTTCAGATAATACCATAGCAATTCCTGTCAAACGGCTTGCTGAAAAGCCTTCGACCTTTGAAAGTAAAGATTTTAAGTGTTTTTCAAACTCGCTATAATCCATAAAAACCTTGCCTGACTTATTTTCTTCCAAGATAGAAAGCACGTCGCCAGTAAATTTTTGACCGGCTATGTATTTTTGGTATTTCTTTTCATCTTTGGCTTCACGGGGATTCATTTCTTTTAATTCTTCAAATTCTGTTTCGTTGAATATCGAAGAATTTGCCGTAAAGTAAGCGCTTGTACGGAGTTTTTCTATTCTTTCACTATTTAATACCGCCTTTCTTTGAAGAGGTTGATATACAGCGTATTCTTTATACATAAACTCTTCAACGGGGAAGATTTTAGAATATTTATTTTCTGCAAAATCAGCGTAAAGTTTTACGATTGCCGACATACTTTCTTTATCTATTTCACGACGTTTTTTGCCGAGCGATTTACGGAGTGGTTTCCACATATCAACTGCATTGATAAGTTGCACCTTGCCTTTGCGGTCAGGACGCTTGTTCTTAGAAAGTATAAACGCATAAATTCCTATGTCGGTATTATAGAAAAGCTGCGAAGGAAGAGCAATAATTGCTTCGATTAAATCTTCCTCAAGCATCCATCTACGGATTTGGCTTTCGCCACTCGTCGTTCCGCCCGCAAACAAAGGCGATCCGTTTGAAATAATAGCCGCTCTACCAAGCTTGTCGTCCAACTTGTTTATTGCGTGTTGCATAAATAAAAGTTGAGCATCTCCCGTCCCAGGTAAACCGTGTTCAAAACGTCCGCCTGTTTTGCATTCGTCACGAACAGCTTTTTCCTGTCCTTCGGGAGCATCTTTCCCACCCCAAGTCGTACCAAACGGTGGATTCATAATAACAAGGCGCATTTTTTGGTTAGGAAAACAGTCAGTTTTTAAAGTATTAGCAACTTTTTCTCCGCCCATTATGTTTTTGGTATCTTGTCCTTTTATCATCATATCGGCAAGGCAAATAGCGTATGAGTTATCAATAATTTCTTGTCCAAAAAGGCGAACGTCGATTTGGGGATTTTTTCTCCGTAAAAAGTCATACGTTGTGGAAAGCATACCTCCCGAACCGCAAGCAGCATCCAGTACGGTAGCGACTTTGCCTTCTTCGGTAAGCAAATCATCGCAACCTTCGGCAAGCAAAATATTTACAAGTAAGCGGATAACTTCTCTCGGTGTATAGTGGTCGCCGGCCTCGGCGTTTTCTGAAAATCTACGGATAATATCTTCGAAGATATATCCCATTTTCATACCGTCAACAGATTTAGGGTTAAAGTCTATTATGGAGAACTTTTTAACAACGCTATAAAGACGATTGTTTTTATCCATCTTTTCGATTTGTTTTGTAAAATCCAGATTGTTTATAATGGTTTGCACGTTTGCGGAGAAACCTTCGATATAACTTTGAAAGTTACTTGCGATATTATCGCTATCGTCTAATAATTTTGCAAGTGTAAATTCGCTTGTGTTATAAAAAGGATAACCCGATACCTGACACAAAAGAGCGGCAGGCAAATTAGGGTTCGTTTTATATTTAGCAACAACGGCGTCTTTTTTCTCCGCCAAAGCACATTCAAAACGACGAATAATAACCATAGGTATAATTACGTCCTTATACTTATCGGAAGTATAAGCACCACGCAAAGAATTTGCTATCGACCAAACAAGGCTAACTTCCTTACTGACATCTATTGATTTATCGTCAAACATTACTTCATAATTATATCTATTTGTCATTGTCGTTCTCCTTTTTTGCTTCAAATTCATAGACAGATTTCTTTTCTTGACTTGAAGCAATTTTATCTAAATACTTTTTATAGTCATCTTTCTTTATTTCGTTCGAAATATACAATGGGCTTTTATTTTTATTATTTTTTAACCAAAATTCATATCCTTCAATAAATGGCCCGCCAAGATTTATTGCATACTCGATTCCGTGCATAGCAATAATAAAATACACTTCACCTAACTCTGTAAAAAGGAAATCGGCTTCCCAACTAATTGAACTAAAGATATCTCCTTTATAAGCCGCATCTCTTGCATATATTCGTCTAACCGAATATGGCCAATTTTTTCGTTCACCATATCTTGCATACTTCCTTATTGAAGAAAATATGTCATCTTCTAAAATATAATCGCATACTTCCCGTGTTTGTCCACACCTAAATACAAAATATTCTAACGCCATTTTCGCTAATAATCTTGATAGGTATATATTTTCTTCCAAAAGCAAGCTTTCACTTTTTAATAGATACTGCTGGTACTCTTGAACTAACGCCTCAAGTTCTTTTTCTGTCCTTTCTTCAGTAGAATAGATTAAAAAACTATTATCAGAGATTTGTTTTACTTGATTGTCTCCAATTTTAGGATATTGGTATTCTGTAATGGTTTTTCCTTTTTTATTTTCTAATTGCAGTTCTTGTCTTAGTTTTCTTATCGGTTCTAACTCTAAAAATGGTTGTTCAACTTTGCGTGCAAAATAGTTATTGCATTTATCACAAACAATTCCTTTCCGAAGAAAAGCGCTTTTATTGCCAAACGATTCGGGAACTATATGTTCTATGCTTTTAGAATTAGATGACTCTTGTCCGCAGAAAATACATTTCATTAATATACTCCCACATTAAACATATACAAATGATTGTGGTGCGGCTTTAATCCCGTAATCCAGCAATGTTTTAGGTTCATCATAAACTTTAATCTTGCCTAACTTGTAAGCATAAGCAATATCTCTTCCCTCAAAGTACTCGTCGAAAAACTCTTTGCTAATACCGGATTCATCCTTTGTAATTTTCCACAACTCTTCAGGGGAATACATTAAAACGTCTATAATTTCCGCTTCGGCAACAATTCTTTTTACGGGAGTAGTCTCGTAAATGATGATGGAAGAAACATCTTGTTTTGCCGCAATTTTTCTATATTCGTATTTCTTGATACCTTTAATAATATTTTGCACATGTTCAGGGTTGATGGATATTAATATTTTCTTTTTCATTTTTATTCCTCCATTCCTAATTTATAAATAGTGTCAAATTGTTCTTGGGGTATAAACGTAAACGGACGTGGTCCTGAATATTTATCTACAATACCGCAGTTTCTTAATTCATCTAACGTAACCTTATGCGTAAAGGGTTTAAAGTCTAATACTTTTAAGACGGTAGGATATTTACTATACACAGCTCTGATATCTTCTTCTTTAAAGATAGACTTATCCTTGCATATACTTATACACTCGTCAACATTTTTAGTATTTATGACTTCTTGGACAATCGCCATACCGGTTACAACGGATGAATAATTTTTATACCAACCCTCGCTCATCCTATAAATTAGAACTATATCCCCAGCTTTAGCTTCAATATTATATGCTCCCGTTAAGTATATCTTCTCAATGGCATATCTATGAGCGAGCTTATCTTCATATAAATGCATATCTTCGTTCTTTAAAATGTTATCGGGAAATAAATCCGTATGATATTTAGCATAAATAGGAAGAAAATAGTTGTTTCTATCTTGTTTCAAAACAGGGTAATTGAACTTTGGCGTTTCACTAGCTTTATACTGTTTCATATCTTTTACAAGCACCAATTCGCCGTTTGATTTCTTATATCCGTGTTTAACAAAGCCCCATTGTTCCATTATGCCTTTTAAAGCAACAACTTCTTGTCTTTTGCTTTCAAAAAGTGTTACATAGACTTCATCAACACCCCATTTAACTGCATTCTCAAAAATAATCTTTAAGAAACGTTCTCCCAAACGGAAACCTGTGCGCTCAATCTTAAAAGTTCCAACTTTTAATCTTCTTTTCGGAGTTAAGATAGGCTCTATATCAGAATAGTTTTCGTTTTCATCTTCTATTTTAAGATATAAAAAGCCCTTTAATTTTTCGTCATTATCTTCAAAAACGTATGCTTTTTCATTGCCTTTTTTCTTAAACCAATCGTCAAATTTCTTTCCTTCATAGTCTTCTCTTAGAGTATCAAAGAAAGTGCTGTTTATATCCACCTCGTCGAATCGTTTTAATTTAACCGCAAGCATTTTGTATTCAATGTTTTTTGGATACGTCCTTTCAAAATACTCTAAAAGTTCAGCAGATGTAACAACTTTATCTCGGATATATAAATCCTTTGCTTTTTTCAAAATTGTTCCGTCGTCGGTAAGCAAAATTCCGACATTATCGTTATACACCTCTAAAAGTAAAGCGTTATCAATTTTGCTATTTGCATCTTGCGAGTATTGACTTATAATGTATTCAAAATAATCATCCTTTTCTACGCTAAACGACGGCAACATATCGTACGAATAAACTTTCGTTAACATCGTGTTTTTTATTCTCTCATCTTTATGGGTGTTTAGTTCGTCCACAACAGTTTTATGCAAATACTTCTTCACGTTTTTCTTGTCAAGCCACTTGAATAAGTTATTTATTTCAAACGAAACGTTATCACTACTTTCTCTTTTTATAAAAATGTTTGTATCAAGTAAAACACTTGCTTTAGAGTAGTCAATATATAATGGCTCTATTTCAAACACAACAATTCCATAACGGTCAACTTCGGCTTTAGGATAAAATTTATAACACTCTTTCAAAGTATCTTCTAACGAATGAAAGATGTTTTTAAAATCCTGTTCCCAATTTTCAATCAAAGCTTCCTTCCAAGAGCTATATACTTTTATTCCTTTTATAGTTGCTCTTACATAGTTTTCTCTATTTTGATTTGACACCAAAACGAATGTGTCGCCTACTTTAGCTTGCATCCTTTCAGGAGATGCTAATCGATATTCGTGCTTTTTATCTCTGTTTTTAATGTCGGTTATAAATTTATCTCTAATTTTCAAATAATATGTCTTCATTTGAAATTCCTCCTATCTTATTATAGCAAGTATAATATGACAATAATTGTCAAGTATTTCCAAACGACTTAAATATTTCTTCTACCAATGTTAATTGTTCTGTCGTCAAAATTGTGTCACCTATGGCTTTTATTCTTTCTCCTAACTCATAGTTGTTTAATATAACTTGACAAACTTCTGGGGTAGGAATTTTTCTCACCTTACAAAAGAGCTTATCCATTTCGATTTTATCTTCTGTTTTAGGTTTTAACTCTTTTATGATTTTCTCGTAAACTTCTGCTGTTGGGATATTAATTCCTTTTTCAATGTAGGTCATATTAGAAGGAGATAACCCTACAGCATCTGCAAACTTACGTAAAGAAAGATTCTTTTCACTACGTAATTTAGAAATTAATTTACCCAAGGCGCCTTTTTCTTCACTTTGAATACTAAAGTTTTTCTTTGCCATAATTACCTCCTACTATATAATATTGTTATATGTTCTATAACACAGAACAATTATATCATAACAATTAAATTAAGTCAATCACAACGTGACAAAAAACTTCCGAATTAAATATAGCCAATGATTAAAAATAAAGATCCACGGATTAAACAAATTCGTGAATCTTTTATTATCGTTTGAAAGCGCAATTCTAAAATTTAATTTTAATAATTCCCTATGGGAACTGCGCTTTCTCGGTGCTTTTTGTTTTTCATTCGGTATATTTTGTTTATTCGGTGTATTTTGCGCGGATTTCGTCCACGTCAAGTTGTGTTAATCCGTATTCTTTCAAAAGGTAGTTTTCAAAACTGCCGTATTTTTTGAAAATCGCGTCGCGCGCGGCGTCAAGGTAACTTTTGTCGACGATGAAAAGCGGCTCCGCACTGTTTTTTATGAACGGGTGCACGATTTTCGGGATTTTGTCGAACATTACTTTTCTGATGTTGTCCCGGATTTTCAGACTTTTAAGGTAGTCTTTCACGATTTCGTCGTAGGACACGCCCAAAACCGCAAGAAGAAGCGCGCTGCCGCACCCCGCGCGGTCTTTTCCCGCCGTGCAGTGTTGCAAAAACGGCACTTCGCCGCGCTTTACCGCAAGCAGCATATTTTTGTATCCGTCGTTTCCGAAAGGCAGGTACGAATAAAACTCGCACACGTCCGCGGGCTTGATTTTTATGAACATTCTTTCCATTCCGCCCGTCTGCAACTTGAAAACTTTACCCTTTGTGATGTCGTTGGGATAATGTAAATGCTTTGCGCCGATGCGCTCGTAAATATATTCTTTGTTTTTGTCCACCTCGTCGCGGTCGCGGTAATCGAAAACTTCCCTGAACCCGAGTGTTTTCAAAAACGCGATATCGTTGTCGTTTGCAAAATCCAAAAGACCGCTTCTGAAAAACAGTCCGCTTTTGACTTTTCTGCCGTCCGCCGTGGGGATTCCGCCAAGATCTCTGAAATTGAATACGTTGTCCATAAAATACTCCGCATTCAAGTATATCAAACGGCTGGCGGAAAATCAACGGCTATAATATTTTTTTATTACGTTTATAAATTTCTCGGTCGAGTACGAGCCTTCACGGTTGATACGCCTCATATAAATCACGCTGTCGGGATCGCCGAATCTTGCGCTCGTTACGCCCTCGTTGCAAGTCAAAGTGATTTTATATCCGAGCTTTTTCAAGGTATCTTTTGCAAGGGCGGAATATTTTCCGAAAGGATATGCGTAAACCGCCGTGTCGTAGCCCGCGTATTCTTTGATTTTGTCGTGCAGTTTCATCGTGTCGGCGGTGAATATTTTCACGTATTCGTCGTCCGATTCGTACGGTTTTTGCGCGATTCCGTAACGCGGCTTGAACTTGTGCATTCCGAAACTGTGATTGCCGAAATATATCACGCCGTCCTTTGCCGCGTCCGCCATTTCGTCCCAGGTAATGTGCGAATAGTTGGGGTTTTTGGAGTCGCCCGACGTCGTCGTATGTTCCGAATATGCCCCGACCACGTTGATGACCGCCGTGAATCCGTGCTTTTTCAGAATCGGCACGGCGTAATATAAATTGTTGTAATGCCCGTCGTCGAAAGTAATAAGCACGGGTTTTTCCGGAAGCATACCGCGCCCTTCCGAAAACGCGATGATTTCAGCGGGAGTTACCGAAACGAACCCTTCGTTTTTAAGCGCGACAAGGTCGTTTTCAAGTTGTTTTTCGCTGACGATATATCTTCCTTTGCTTCCGTTCAAAACGCTGTGATACATTATCGTTACGATTTTCGTTTCGAGAACTTCCGCGCGCGCGACGCGCGCGTTACAATTTATTATTCCCGTCGCCGACAACGAAAAAACCGCAAAAATCGCCACGGAAATTATGACTTTTATGAACTTCTTCATACGCCTATTATGCGTAACGGCGCGATATTTATTTTGGGTTTGAAAAGGAGAAAAATTTCGCGGTAAAAGCAAGGTGGCTCGGAAGAATCCGAGCCACCTCACTAATTATATGATAAGGGGGAAAATTATGAGCGATTTAATATCAAATGTAATT
>ERZ780149.167-NODE-167-length-88367-cov-7.000328_pt1 | contig 88367 bp, 62 predicted proteins | sample MGYA00511367_ERZ780149 | MGnify/ENA primary metagenome ERZ780149 (study PRJEB29588, sample SAMEA2153852) | human gut metagenome | biome: human gut; feature: human-associated habitat; material: faeces | place: Denmark | collected 2008/2010 ... | reverse complement strand
ATGGCGGCGCCCGAAGCCGCCGCGCGGGCCGTACGGCCGATGCGGTGGATGTAATCCTCGGGGTCGTGCGGCACGTCGTAGTTGAGCACCAGGCCGATGTCCTCGATGTCGATACCGCGCGCGACGATGTCCGTGGCGACGAGGATTTTCACCTTGTTGTTCTTGAAGTTGAGCATCACCTCCTCGCGCTGCGCCTGCTCCAGGTCGGAGTGCATGGCCGCAACGTCGAGTCCCATGCGCTTGAGCGTATGGGCCAGCTCCTTGACCTTGAGTTTCGACGACGAGAAGATGATCGTCTTCGAGTCGGTCGGCTCGGCGAACAGCTCGCGGATGATGCCCAGTTTCTGACGCTCGTAGCAGATGTAGGCCGACTGGTCGATGGCTTCGTTGGGTTTCGAAATGGCGATGTTGACCTCGGCGGGATTGCGCAGAATGGTCTTGGCCAGTTCGCGGATCTTCGGGGGCAGCGTCGCCGAGAACATGATCGTCTGCCGTTCGGCGGGCATGTAGGAGATGATCTTCATAATGTCGTCCGAGAAACCCATGTCGAGCATGCGGTCGGCCTCGTCGAGAATCAGGTATTCGACATGCGAAAGATCGACGCCGCTGTTTTGCAGGTGGGCGATCATGCGGCCCGGAGTGGCGATCACCACGTCGGCGCCGTTCAGCATGCCGTTTTTCTGGATGTCCCAGCCCTTGCCGTCGCCACCGCCGTAGACCACCGTCGTCGAGAGGGGCGCATAATAGGAGAAGCCCTGGAACTGCTGGTCGATCTGCTGCGCCAGCTCGCGCGTCGGCACGATGATCAGCGATTTCACCACATTGTCGGGGTTGCCCTCGATGAGCAGTTTGTTCAGCAGCGGCAGCGTATAGGCCGCGGTCTTTCCCGTACCGGTCTGGGCGCAGCCGATAATGTCGCGGCCCTCCAGAATCACCGGAATCGTGTGCTCCTGCACGGGAGTCATCTCGTGGAAATTCATATCCTCAAGACCGTCGAGGATTTCATCCTCCAGGTCGAGTTCATCGAAACGCATAAAACAGAAATTTTTAATTCTTAATTTTTCACTTTTAATTGCACGGTCCGGAAATGACATCTCCGAATAGCGTGGCCGGCGTGCAGCCCGTGATGCGAACCCTCACATAGTCGCCGACCCGATGATACCCGCGGTCGAAAACCACCACCTTGTTCTGCGAAGTGCGCCCCGACAGCTGGTTCCTGTCGCGCTTCGACTCGCCCTCGACCAGCACTTCGAACTCCCGGCCCACATCGCGCAGGTTGCTCGCATGGCCCAGCTCGTTTTGCAGGGCGATGATTTCGGACAGCCGGCGCGACTTCACCTCCTCGGGAACGTCGTCCCCCAGGTGCTTTTCGGCAAAAGTGCCCGGACGCTCCGAATACTTGAACATGTAGGCGAAATCATAGCCCACCTCGCGCATCAGCGACAGGGTTTGCAGGTGCTCCTCCTCCGTCTCGCCCGAGAAGCCCGCGATCAGGTCGGTGGTGATCGCACAGTCGGGCAGATAGCGGCGGATGGCAGCGATGCGGTCGAGATACCATTCGCGCGTATATTTGCGGTTCATGCGGCCGAGCATCGACGTGGCGCCCGACTGGGCCGGCAGGTGAATCGCCCGGCAGACGTTGGGCATCGAGGCCATGACCTCCAGTAGGCCGTCGCTCATATCCTTGGGATGCGAGGTGGCGAACCGCACGCGCAGCAGCGGCGAGACCGACGCCACGCGGCGCACCAGCTCCGGGAAATCGACGTCGCCCGTACGGTAGGAATTGACGTTCTGCCCCAGCAGCGTCACCTCGCGGTAGCCGTTTTCGAACAAACTGCGCGCCTCGGCGACGATGGTCTCCGCATCGCGGCTCCGCTCGCGGCCCCGGGTGTAGGGGACCACGCAGTAGGAACAGAAGTTGTCGCACCCCCGCATGATCGCCACGAAGGCGCTCACGCCGTTGCGGTCGAGGCGCACGGGGGCGATTTCGGCATAGGTCTCCTCGGTCGAAAGCAGCACGTTGACACCCTTGCCGCCCGCCTCGGCCTCGCGCACCAGGCGCGGCAGGTCGCGGTAGGCGTCCGGCCCGGCCACGACATCGACGCCCGCAGGTCCCTCGACCAGCTTCTCGCGCAGGCGTTCGGCCATGCAGCCGATGACGCCCACGACAAGACCCGGATTCGCGCGCCGGTAGCGTTTCATCTCGGCCAGACGGCCCCAGATGCGCTGCTCGGCGTTGTCGCGGATCGAGCAGGTGTTGATCAGGATGACATCGGCCTCGCCGATGCGGTCCGTATAGACATAGCCTTCGCGCTGCATGAGCGAAACGACGATCTCCGTGTCGCCGACGTTCATCTGGCAGCCGTAGGTCTCGATGAAAAGTTTGCGCCCGGCGCCCTCCAAAGGCCGTAATGTATTGACGTTAAATCCCAATTTTCAATTCTTAATTTTTAATTCTTAATTGGCGGAGCCTATTCCGCCTGTATCTCGTTTTTCTCGGGGAACTGCTTGAAGCCCTCCCCGAAGGTTTCGTAGGCATCCGTCACCACGACGAATGCCTTCGGGTCGATCTCCTTGATCTTGTGCTGCACGAGGCGCACCTCCTTGCGGCTCACCACCAGAAAGATCATGTCGCGCAGCGAATCGGTGTACATGCCCTTCGACTTGATGTAGGTGGCGCTGCGGTCGAGGTCGTCGATGATGAACCGTTTCAGCTCCTCGTGGTGGTCGCTGATGATGAACAGCAGCTTGTCGTACGACGCGCCGTCGAGCAGGTAGGCGATCACACGCGACGAGATGTAGATCGTGATGAGCGAATAGAGCGTCAGCATCCAGCCGTTCGCTGCCGCCTCGCCCGTGCCGATTCCGAAGCCGATCACGGCCAGTCCCGACAGCACGACGAACCCGTCGGCCAGCAGGATGCCCGTCGAGAACTTGATCCCGGCGAACTTCTGCAACAGCATGCCCACGATGTCCGTGCCCCCCGTGGTCGCCTGCTGTCGCACGACGATACCCTGCCCGATGCCGATCACCACGGCGCCGATGACGCACGTCAGCAGCAGGTCGTTCGAGAGGTCCAGCCGCCCGCCCAGCAGCAGCGAAGGGTCCAGCGACTCGACCGCCTCGGGATTCGGGTAGACCAGCCGCGTGAGCACGTTCATAAAGCCCGGCGTATAGAGCGCCGCCAGCACCGTGCGCGTGCCGAAACCGCCGCCGAAGACCAGCATGGAGATCAGCATCAGCGGAATGTCGAACATGTAACCGAACGTACCAACCTGGATCGAAGGGAAGATGTTATGCAACACGATACCCATGCCGTAGACCCCGCCCGGCACGAACTTGTAGGGATTGACGAAGAGCACGAACCCCGCGCCCATGACCGAGCAGCCGAGGAAAATCAGAAACCACGAGCGCCACCACGCCCACGAGCCCATCGGTTCGAGCAAAGCCTTTGTGTTCATACATTAATTCATTTAGAATGCAAAGATACTAAATTCTCCGGAAATGCGGGATACGGCGGCGGTTTTTTCGGCCCCGGCTTTCACATACGGATTTTTTGACTATATTTGCATGAACAAGTTAACACGCAAAAAAGATGATTCTGACGATATATACGGCTACCACCATGATTATCATTGCCTATCTGCTCGGCTCGATTCCAAGCGCCGTATGGATCGGCAAGAAATATTACGGCATCGACATCCGCGAGCACGGCTCGAAGAACGCCGGAACGACCAACATGCTCCGCGTGCTGGGCCGGCGGGCCGCCCTGCCGGTCTTCGCGCTCGATTTCCTGAAAGGATTCGTGGCCGTGACGATCATCGAACTGATGCAGTACGACGACCTGATCGGACAGAACGACCTGATAAACCTCAAGATCGTCGCCGTGTTCGCCGCCGTGCTGGGCCATATCTTCCCGATTTTCGCCGGATTCCGCGGCGGGAAGGGCGTCGCGACGCTCGTGGGCGCCGTGACGGGCATCTATCCCCCCGTGGCGCTGCTGTGCTTCGGCGTGTGGCTGGTGATACTGATGGTCTCGCACTACGTGTCGCTGGCCTCGATGGTCGCCGGATGCTGCTTCCCCGTCTTCACCCTCATATCGCCCAAAGTCAACGGATCGACGGCTTTCGTGGTGTTCTCGTTCGTGATCGCCATCCTGCTGATCTACACCCACCGCAAGAACATCGAACGGCTGAAGGCGGGAACCGAGTCGAAGACCTTCATCTGGAAGCCGCGGCGCGTGAAACTCGACGACGAGGAGCGGAAAAAGAGCGGCAAAGAGCACGATCGGGAATAACCGGCTCCGGACTTTTCGACGAAATTATCCACATAAAAGGATAAATCCTGCGGCCGGCATACGGCAAAATAAATTTTTACGTTATCTTTGCGCCGCAATAAAGACCTAAAGCAAGCGTCATGTTACAGGAAAACCTGCTGAAAATATACGAAACGAGTTTTCGGGAAAATCGGGAGATGTCGGCGCTGACCGACTATTTCAAGGGCGAGACCTTTTCGTACTATGAAATGGCCAAGGAGATTGCGAAAATCCACCTGCTTTTCAAGAAAGCCGGGATCAAGCAAGGCGACAAAATCGCACTCATCGGCCGCAACAACCCACGCTGGTGCATCACCTACATGGGAACCATCACCTACGGAGCAGTGATCGTGCCGATCCTTCAGGATTTCACCCCTGCGGACATCATCCATATCATCAACCACTCGGAAAGCCGCCTGCTGTTCCTGGGCGACAACTTCTGGGACGTGATCGAGGAGGACCAGATCAAGCAGATCGAAGCCGTATTCTCGCTCACGGACTTCCACGCGATCTACGAGCGCGACGGCAAGTCGCTCACCAAGTTCCAGCGCGACATCGTGAAGAACTACCGCACCAAGTATCCGCGCGGATTCAGCGTCAACGACATCAAATATCCCGAAATCCCCAACGACCAGGTCGTCCTGCTCAACTACACCTCGGGAACGACCGGCTACTCGAAGGGCGTGATGCTCACGGTGAACAACCTCACGAGCAACGTGATGTTCGCCGCAACGACAATCAACACCCAGACCGGACAGCGATACTTCCAGAAAGGAGGCCGCACGCTGTCGTTCCTGCCGCTGGCCCACGCCTACGGCTGCGCGTTCGACTTCCTCGCGCCGCTGGCCGTCGGCGGACACATCACCCTGCTGGGCAAGATTCCGGCGGCGAAAATCCTGCTGGAAGCGATGGCCGTCGTGAAACCCACGATCATCTGCTGCGTGCCGATGATCCTCGAAAAAGTCTACCGCAAGCAGGTGCTCCCGATGCTGGAGAAAGGCCCCATGTCGATCGCCATGAAGATTCCGCTGCTCAATTCGGCCATCTACTCGGTGATCCGCAAGAAACTGATGGACGCCTTCGGCGGCAACGTCGGAATCTTCATCGTCGGCGGCGCACCGATGAACCAGGAGACCGAATCGTTCTTGATGAAGATCAAGTTCCCGATCACGATCGGCTACGGCATGACCGAATGCGCCCCGCTGATCAGTTTCACCCCCGACAACGAGTTCAAGGCCGGTTCGTGCGGCCGGTTCCTAAAAGGACTGCTCGAAGTGAGGATCGACTCGGAAGACCCGCAGCGCGTGGCCGGCGAAATCCTCGTCCGCGGCGAGCACGTTATGAAGGGATACTACAAAAACGACAAGGACACCCACAAGGTCCTCGACGAGGAGGGATGGCTCCATACGGGCGACATGGCCACGATGGACCCCGACGGCACGCTCTACATCCGCGGCCGTTCGAAAACCATGATCCTCTCGGGCAACGGCCAGAACATCTATCCCGAGGAGATCGAGGACAAGCTCAACAACATGTACCTCGTGCTCGAATCGCTGGTGCTCGACGCCGGAAACGGCAAGATCAAGGCCCTCGTGGTCCCCGACTACGAACAGGCCGAGGCCGAGGGCGTGGACAAGGCCGACCTGCCGCAGATCATGCAGAACAACCTTCAGGAACTCAACGCGCAGCTGGCCGCCTACGAGCGGATCTCGGGCATCGCACTCTACCCCAACGAGTTCGAAAAAACCCCGAAACGAAGCATCAAACGCTATCTATACGAGCCCTCGCTGTTAAACAAATAAGGCACAGGCAGGTAACCAATTGGATTCTCTATCCCAAAATTCTTCATAGTCACTGAATCCATTCTAACAATGAGGCGTCACTAATTAGTACGGTTACCTGCTTTCTTTCACACCCGGCTCTTCGGAAGCCGGGTGTTTTTTTGAATCGGCGCGTCGCGGGCAAAGCTCGATGCGTCGCGGCAAAGCTCAAACAAGTTTGGCTTTGCCCGCGACTTTGTTTATATTTGAAGCATGAAAATCCAGAAAAAACAAGCCATCGGTGAAAACCTGCTCTACGTGATGGTCTGGACGGCCATCATCCTGGTCCCGGTCCTCAACTCGCAGATGATGTCCGAAATGCACGTCAACCTGGAAAACGTGCTGACTGCCTGGAGGTATATCGCCCCCTATCTGATCATCTTTCTCATCCACAATGCCATCATCGCCCCGCGCTACATGCTCCGGCGAAAATACGGGAAATACCTCGCGAGCAACCTGGCGCTGATCATCAGCGTCTTCTGGCTGGTGCAGATCTACGAGGACCACCTCACGGACCACCTCCTCAAACAAAACGATCCCGAAGCGCTCGACGCCTACCGCAAAGCGTCGTTCTCCAATCTGGAGATGTACTGGAACGTGGTGCTGGGATTCTTTATGACCGGAGCCAACACGGGTATCAAGCTGATATACCAGTCGATGCGCGACGAACAGCAGATGGAGGCGCTCAAGCGCCAGAACCTTCAGGCCGAAATGGATTACCTGAAATACCAGATCAACCCGCACTTCTTTATGAACACGCTCAACAACATCCACGCGCTGATCGACATCGACACCGAGTCGGCCAAGAACGCCGTGATCGAGCTTTCGAAGATGATGCGTTACGTGCTCTACGAGTCGGGGCGCGAGATCATTTCGCTTAACCGCGACATCCAGTTCCTGAAAAACTACATCGAACTGATGCGCATTCGTTACACCGACGCCGTGAATATCAGCGTGGAGTCGCCCGGCAACCTGCCCGAACAACTGTCGATCCCGCCGCTGTTGCTGATCGTCTTCGTCGAAAACGCCTTCAAACACGGCGTAAGCTACAACCATCCGTCGTTCATCCGCCTGAAGATCGAATACGCCGACGGGCAGGTGACCAGCACGCTCACCAACAGCCGCCACGCCGCCCAGAGCAGCAAACACCCCGCGGGAATCGGACTGGAGAACGTCCGCAAACGCCTCGAACTGATCTACGGCGCGAAGAACTACTCGCTGGAAATCCGCGAGGAGGAGAAGACCTATACCGTAAAACTCGTAATCCCGACGCTCAATGCTTAAATGTATCGCCATCGACGACGAGCCGCTGGCTCTGCGTCAGCTGACAAGCTACATCTCGAAAATTCCCTATCTGGACCTCGTCGCAAAATACAACAACGCCCTGGAAGCGCAGCAGATGCTCGCGGGAGAGAAGGTGGACCTGATTTTCGTCGACATCAACATGCCCGACCTCAACGGCGTGGATTTCGTCCGCGCGCTGATCGACCGCCCGATGGTGATTTTCACCACGGCCTATTCGGAGTACGCCGTCGAGGGATTCAAGCTCGACGCGGTGGACTACCTGCTCAAACCGTTCAGCTTCGCCGATTTCAGCCGTTCGGCGGCCAAGGCCAATTCGCTCTACGAACTCCGCCACAACCAGCGCCCGGCGCAGGAGGGGGAATCCGAGGCGCTGCCCAAAGACAAGGAGTATATCTCGGTGAAGGCCGATTACAAGGTTTCGCTGGTGAAGATCAGCGACATCGTCTATCTCGAAAGCGAAGGCGAATACGTGCGCATGCACCTCGCCGACGGAACGACCATCACCACGCTGTTCCGGCTCAAGAACATGGAGACGGCGCTTCCTTCGGAGTCGTTCATGCGCGTGCACCGTTCGTACATCGTCAACCTGCGCACGATCAAGGCCTACGTCAAAGGGCGCATCTTCCTCAACGACACGGAGTACGTACCGATCGGCGAGAATTACAAGGAAGCCTTCCAGGGATATATCGACAAGAATTTCCGAAATTTGTAGCGATCCGGCCGGGCGGAGATCAGGACCGCCGAGTACAGGGAAAACGGACGGGGAAACGGCTGGGGAAACGGCTGGGGAAACGGCGGGGGGGGGGAAACGGCCGGGGAAAACGGACGGTCAATCACCGGAAAGATCCGGGAAGCCGCCGAGCTGGACATACTCCCCGTCGCGGCATTCGCAGCAGTAATGCCGCAGGCCGTTGGTCAGAATGACGTAGCGCGCCCCCAGCACCGAATTGTAGCGCACGGCCTGCGCGAGCGTCCGGCCGTTGATCGGGATACACGGGGCCTTGCACTCGGCCAGGAGCAGCGGCTCGGCCCGGTCGCCCACGACCACCACGTCGGCCCGCTGGGGCTGGCCGTTGAGCGCCACGGCATACTCCTGGACGATGCGTTTGGGCTGCACGCCGCAATACGCCGTCAGGTAAGCGATCAGATGCTGGCGGACCCACTCCTCGGGCGTCAGCACGAGATAAATGCCTCGCAGGGAATCCCAGACCTCCACGCCGTCACCGCGGCGGCGCGCACGCAGCCGGATGGCAGGAAAATTGAGTTTGGGCAGCCCGGACATCGCAGTATCGAAAAATTTCTGTATCTTTACGGAGGACAAATATACGAACTTATGCGGACTATCCTTTCGACCATAGCGCTTTTTTCCCTCTGCGGACTTTGCGCGCAGGAGTACACACCGACTTACGGACGCGAATTGCCGCGCGGCGAGATACTCGCCTATCCTTCGGCCGAAGCGGCCGACGGCGGCGACAACCGCTACTTCACGCGTCTGACGGAATGGAACCTCAAGGACAACGTTTTCTCGACACCGTTCACCGTGCCGTTCGCATGGGCCAACCGGCAGGTGCTGTTCCACCTGGGATGGGCGTCGGGCGACTACGAAGTGCGTGTGAACGGCCTTCCCGTGGCCTGCAACGCCGACGGCAACAACCCGGCGGAAATCAACATCACCAAACAGGCCAAAGAGGGCCGCAACATGCTCGAGGTCATCCTCGCGCAGCCGTCGTCCGTCGCACCGCTCGAAAGCTGGAAAGAGGCTCCGGCGCCCGCCATCGGCGGAGCCTGGCTGATGAGCCAGCCCACGCTGCGCGTGCGTGACGTCGTGACCAGAACCCGCATGGGCGAAGACGGCAACGCCACGGCGGAGATCGCCGTCGCGGTGAAAAGCGAGGCCCTCAACCCGCGCACCTCGCGCATCCACTACCAGCTGCTCACGCCGACGGGCGAAAATGCCGCAGCGGGACAGAAAGACGTCACCCTCGACATGCGCCGCGAAGACACGCTGCGTTTCCTGGCCCGTATTCCCGCCAACTTGCTGTGGAGCGCCGAACTCCCCACGCAGTACACGCTGCGGCTCAAAACCCAGCACGAAGGCCGCTACGTCGAATATCTGGAACTCCGCCTCGGCTTCCGCTCGGTGGAGATGCAGGACGGGCGGATGTCGCTGAACGCACGCCCCGTGACGCTACGCGTACGCGAAGTCCCCGCGGCGATCACCGAAAACGAAATCGCGGCGCTGCGCGAGCAGGGATTCAACACGCTAAAACTGCTGCCGGGGCCTGTGCCCGAATCGCTGCTGAACTTTTGCGACGTACAAGGCCTCTACGTGATTGCGCAGGCGCCGATCGACACCCGCCGCAGCGGGGAGTCGCGCCGCAAGGGCGGAAATCCGTCCAATGATCCCGAATGGCAGCCGGCATACCTCGAACGCACGGAGAACAGTTACCACACCACGAAGCGCCATCCGTCGGTGGTGGCCTTCGCGCTGGCCACACAGTCGGCGAACGGCATCAACCTCTATGAAAGTTATTTGAATATGAAGCGTTTCGGCGATTCGCGGCCTTTCATCTACCCGGACGCCGGCGGCGAGTGGGACAGCGACAAACTGGCGCTGGAATAACCCCGGAGGCCGGAAAAGCAGAAATTTTTCAAAATTTTTCCGGCAAATTTTTTGGAGATATAAAAATTATAGCTACCTTTGCACTCGCAATCAGATAATGATTGATGCCTCTTTAGCTCAGTTGGTAGAGCACGACACTCTTAATGTTGGGGTCCAGGGTTCGAGCCCCTGAGGGGGTACAAAGCAAAAGACTGATAATCAATGATTATCGGTCTTTTTTGCGTTTATACCATTCCTTTCTCTTTGGCATTTTCAGGGCAAAAACAGCCCGTTTGAGGGTGCAGGGTACACATTAGGCTCCACATAGGGAACTACACATCCAACTGCATATAACAATGTAATCAAATGACATTCAGAGTTATATGCCGCAAAGAAATTATTTATAAAAATTCCACCTCTCCATTGTGCCTTTTATTCTTTCAAGGCAAACGCAAAAAGGCAGTCGGATTGGGTGTTTCCGTTGCGCTTAAACATTGGGACGCAGAAGCACAAAAGGTAACAGACGACTGCCCCGACAGGGACAATATTCAGTTTCAGATAACAGCCAAAGTAAAAGAGTACGAGAAGAAAATCCGACGTTTAGAGATTATGGATATTCCCGTAACCTTTGAAAATCTCTTTGAACAGAACAGCAAACGACTGAATTGTTCCATAGGCGAATATCTAAAACAAACAATAGAAAGACTTGAAACGCTCGGCAAATACGGCTCGGCATCCAAACACCGTTCCCTACTCTCCCGCCTGTCTGAATTTAGGTCGCTGAACACTCGGTTCGATGAAATAGATTTAGCGTTCCTGCGTGATTTTGAACTGTTCCTGCGTAAAGAGGGCAATGTAAACAATAGTATAGCCACCCAATACGCCATTTTGCAATGTTTGTGTATTCGTTGTCATGGAGGCCTGTGTCCCCTTTTTCGCACCCATCAGAATCAACGCAAAAGCAGCCTGACCATATGGTCAGGCTGCTTTTGGACTTCAACGTCGTCGTATTAGAAAATCCGCAGCAACGCACCGGAAAGCGCGGAGCGCACTTCGGGAGCGTTCCGCACCTCTTCGGGAATGGCAGTTCTCGTATAGACGCTCTCCTCGGCCTTATCGGTCTGGCTGATCATCGTCAGCGTTTTTCCGTCTCCGCTCAACTCAAAGGCGTAGCTGGCGCCCCAAGGCTCACCGTCGCGGTAACGGCCCGAAAGCTGCGCACCGTTGACCGCAAAATCGCCGGAATAGCACACAAAGGTCGGAGTTTCCACCTTCTGGAAGATGTTGAACGTCCCGTCGGACAGAAACTCGACGTAGACATCGAAATCCGCATATGCCTCGTTGCTCCACTTCGTCTGGTGCCACTCGCCCACAACGCCCGAATCAATGTTTTTCGAGCCGTCGTCATCCTTCGAACAACCGGCTGAAAACAGGAACAAAACAGCCGCAAACAGGGAATAAATATATTTTTTCATTGTATTTTAACTCTATCGTTTATAACCAGCCTCCGTTTTCAGCACCCGTTTCGCGGGCAATGACGGCAAACGTCTTGGTAATTTCGATGCCGCCCATAACCGATCCTGTTCCGGGCCTGTTGCCGCCGCCCACCGCCTTCACGGTGATGTGCGCAACTCCCGGCTTCGTACATTTGATCATCAACTGACCGTTGTACATCTTCGGTTCCACGGCCATGCCGAGTTTCTGCATATCTTCCGCCGAGATTTCGACGCCCATATAGGTCAAATCCTTGGCCGAACCTCCGAAATGTTTCGTAAGGGTGACAAGCTCCAGTTTGCCGGTCTTGACTTTCAGACAGGGCGTTCCTTCGATCTGCATCAGCAACTGGTAGGCATCGGTCAAACCCGTACCCATTTTGCCGCGGTATTTTTCGAGATTGATCGTCCCGCCGGAGGTTTTGGATCCTTCAAACCGCGAGTCGATGTCGTTCACCGAGGTGAGCAGCATCGAAATAAACTCCTCGCGCGTGAAGTGTTTGCCCTTGGCCAGCGCATAGGAGAGCCCCAGAGCGGCCACTCCCGAAACATGCGATCCGAGCCTGCGATTTTGCTTCCGGGGGAGCGAAGGGCGGAAGGGAGATCGGAAGCCCGACAGTTGCGCCCGAACATCGCAATAAAAAGTAACTTTTTCGACGCTAAAAAGCTCCGATTGTAACAAACGAAAAGAAAAAACGGGAAAAAGCGGCATGATTGTCGCGAATTTGTATTACTTTTGAATAAAGTATATAATCCGAACCAAATACGATGAAAAACCGCTGGATCGTTGCGGCCTGCGCCGCCGTTTGCTGGACGGCCTCCGCGCAGACGACTGCGCCCTATGCCCCGGCGCCTGAAAACCTGCAAGCCCGGACGGCGTTTCAGGACGCCAAATTCGGCATTTTCCTCCACTGGGGACTTTACTCCATGCTCGGCTCGGGCGAATGGACGATGACCAACCGGGACATCAACTACCGGGAGTACGCCAAGCTGGCCAATGCGTTTTATCCACATGATTTCGATGCCGCGGAGTGGGTCTCGGCCATCAAATCCTCGGGTGCAGGATACGTCTGCTTCACGACGCGCCACCACGACGGCTTCTCGATGTGGGACACCGCGCAGACGGATTACGACATCGTGGACGCCACGCCGTATAAACAGGATATTGTAAAGGCGCTCTCCGACGAGTGCGCCCGCCAGGACATCCGGCTGCACCTCTATTATTCGCTGATCGACTGGTACCGCGACGACTGCCCGCGCGGCAGGACCGGGCTGGGAACGGGCCGCCCCGGCACGGCGATCAGCTACGAGCGTTACTACGACTTTATGAAACGCCAACTCACGGAGCTGCTGACGGGCTACGGCCCGGTCGGCGCCATCTGGTTCGACGGGGTGTGGGACCAGGACCGGAACCCGGATTTCGACTGGAAACTCCGCGGGCTGTACGACCATATCCATGCCATCAGGCCGGCCTGTCTGGTGGGTAACAACCACCACCTGGTCCCGTTCGAAGGCGAGGACATCCAGATTTTCGAGCGCGACCTTCCGGGCGAGAACACCGCCGGGCTTTCGGGGCAGGAGATCGGCCGCCTGCCGCTTGAAACGTGCCAGACGATGAACGGCATGTGGGGCTACAAGATCACCGACCTCGATTACAAATCGTCGAAGACGCTGATCCACTACCTCGTGCGGGCTGCGGGCTGCAACGGGAACCTGCTGCTCAACATCGGTCCCCAACCCGACGGGAAACTGCCTGCGACGGCCGTCGAACGGCTGCGGGAGATGGGCGAATGGCTCGCCCGGTACGGCGAAAGCATCTACGGGACCCGCGGCGGCGACATCCCGCCCCACGACTGGGGCGTAACGACGCGCAAGGGCGACAAACTCTATGTGCATGTGCTCGATTTGCAGGACGATGCGCTGTACCTGCAGCTCGCGCAACGGGTGAAGAGCGCCCGGTGCCTGAACAACGGCGAGCGGGTGAAGTTCGACACGCTCCGGGGAAAAGGGATCGTCCTGAATCTGGAGCATGTTCCCGAGGATACCGACCGAATCATAGAACTCACTTTACGATGAAAAAAACGACACAGCTATTCGCCGGCCTGCTTATGCTCACGGGCGTGTTGTCGGCGTGCTCCCCGGCCGGCAACGAGGGTTTCATGCGGCGCGTGGAGACCGATTTCCGCCACAAACAGGAACTGCTTCCCCGGGGCGATCTGTTCGGGATATTCGACGAACCGATGACGCGGCAGGAGCGCGAAGCCATGATGTTCCTTTATGCCTATATGCCCGTGGGGGACATGACCGACTACCCGGGCGATTTTTATCTGGAAAACGTGCGCAGCGCGCTGGCCACCCGCCGGGAAATGCCGTGGGGAGACATCGTTTCCGACGAACTGTTCCGGCATTTCGTGCTGCCCGTGCGGGTGAACAACGAGAACCTCGACGATTCGCGCCGGGTGTTCCACGACCAGCTGGCGCCGCGCGTCGAAGGGTTGCCGATGTACGACGCCATCCTCGAAGTGAACCACTGGTGTCACGAAAAGGCCAACTACCAGCCGTCGGATGCGCGGACCAGTTCGCCGCTGGCCACCGTGCGCACGGCCCACGGCCGCTGCGGCGAGGAGTCGACGCTGCTCGTCGCTGCGCTGCGCTCGGTGGGCATTCCGGCCCGGCAGGTCTACACGCCCCGCTGGGCGCACACCGACGACAACCACGCCTGGGTCGAGGCCTGGGCCGACGGACGGTGGCATTTCCTCGGGGCCTGCGAGCCGGAACCGGTGCTCGACCTGGGGTGGTTCAACGCCCCGGCCAGCCGCGGGATGCTGATGCACACCAAGGTCTTCGGTTATTACGACGGCCCGGAGGAGGTGATGAAAACCACGGCCAACTACACCGAAATCAACGTGATTTCGAACTATGCCGCATGCGCTCCGCTCACCGTGACGGTCACCGACACGGCGGGCAGTCCCGTGGAGGGTGCGACCGTGGAGTTCAAACTTTACAATTACGCCGAGTTCTTCACCGTGTCGCGCAAAACGACCGACGGCCGGGGACAGGCGTCGCTGTCGGCAGGACTGGGCGACATGCTCGTCACGGCCGTCCGCGACGGGCGGTTCGGCATCCGGAAGGTCTCTTTCGGGCGGGAGCCGCAGGCGACGGTGGCGCTGGATCATGCGATCGGCGACGAATTCTCCTTTCCCGTCGACATCGTTCCCCCGGCCGAGAGCGCGAATTTGCCGGAGGTGACGGCCGCCCAGCGCGCGGAAAACGACCGCCGCTTCAACCGCGAAGACTCCATCCGCAACGCCTATATCGCCACGTGCCCGGCGAAACCCGCCGTTGCGGAGTTTGCACGTTCTGTCGGCATGAAGCCGGACGATGTGGCCGGATTTATCGCCGCTTCGAGAGGCAATCACGCCGAAATTATGGATTTTCTGCGCGGCGCGAGCCGGAAAGGATGCACCGGGCGGGCGCTGCAACTGCTCGCCACGCTGTCGGAAAAGGACCTGCGCGACACGCCGTCGGCGGTGCTCGCAGACCATCTTTATAATACGGACAAGGATGCCGACGCCGCGACCGTGCTGGCTCCGCGTGCGGCCAACGAGATGCTCACCGCCTACCGGTCGTTTCTCCAGCGTGAAATCCCGGCGGCCGATGCCGCGGCATTCCGCCGTGACCCGCAGCGTCTGGCGGCGTGGTGCCGCGACAGCCTGACGCTGCGTCCGGAGCTCTGCACCGTCTCCACGACCATCTCGCCCGAAGGCGTGTGGCGCAGCCGGACGGCCGACAAACCCTCGCGCAAGATCTTTTTCGTTGCCGCAGCCCGTTCGCTCGGCATTCCGGCGTGGATCGACCCCGTGACCGGGAACCTCTTCTACCGCCACGCCGGAAAGGATGTGCCCGTCGATTTCGAGTCGGCGAACGACCGGCAGATGGAAACTGGCCGGCTGAAACTGCGCTACGAGCCGATTCCGCGTCTCGACGATCCGGAATATTTCAGACACTTCACGCTCTCGCGCTTCGACGGGCAGTCGTTCGCGCTGCTGAACTACCCCGATTTCGAGCCATGGAGCGCGCGCTTCGACACACCCACCGACCTGGAAACCGGCTACTACATGCTCGCAACGGGCAGCCGCCTGGCCGACGGCAGCGTGCTGGCAAACGTGTCGTTCCTCAACATCGGGCCGAACCGGACGACCGAAACCGATCTACCGATGCGCGACAACTCGGAAGCGGTCCGCGTGATCGGCAGTTTCAACTCCGAATCGAAATTCATCGACGCCCGGACCGGCCGGGAGACCTCGGTGCTGCTCACCGCGGGACGCGGCTATTTCGTGGTCGGACTGGTCGGCGTCGGGCAGGAACCCACCGATCATGCGCTGAAGGACATCGCCGCCAAGGCCGCCGAACTGGAGCAATGGGGCCGTTCGATCATCCTGCTCTTCCCCGATGAAACGGCATACGCGAAATACGCGGCGTCACCCGCTGCCTCGCTGCCGCAAACCGTCACGTTCGGCATCGACCGCGACGGCTCCGTCCGCAGACAGATCCTCGACGCGATGCATCTGCCGGGGAACGTTCCGCTTCCGGTGTTTATCGTCGGCGACACGTTCAACCGCGTCGTGTTCGAATCCCACGGTTACACGATCGGCCTGGGCGACCGTTTCCTGCACACCATACACCAATTATAACCGGATTATGACGACTGAACTCTGCACCTATACCCGCAATGCATGCGACATCGCCCGGCGGACGGGCGTTGAGCGCATCGAACTCTGCGCCGCTCCCCTCGAAGGCGGCACGACCCCTTCCGCCGGACTGATCCGCTATGCCCGGAGCCTGCCGGGCCTGCGGCTGAGCGTGATGATACGCCCCCGGGGCGGAGATTTTCTCTACACCGACGACGAGGTGGCGCTGATGGCCGAAGAGATCCGCCTCGCCCGCGAATACGGAGCCGACGGGGTGGTTTTCGGACTGCTGACACCGGCCGGAGAGGTGGACGAGACGCGCACGGCGCAGCTCGTGCGCGAGGCCGAGGGGATGGAGGTGACGTTTCACCGGGCGTTCGACATGACGCGCGATTCCCGGCAGGCGCTCGAAGCGGTCATCCGCACCGGATGCCGCCGGGTGCTCACCTCCGGAGGCCGCAACACGGCGCAGGAAGGCATCGAAACGCTGCGTGCGCTGGCGGCACAGGCTACCGGGCGCATCGAAATCATGGCCGGAAGCGGCGTCAATCCGTCGAACGCCCGCCTGCTGGCCGCCACAGGGGTCGACGCCCTGCATTTCAGCGCCCGCCGGGAACGCGAAAGCGGCATGCGCTTCCGCAATCCGCAGGTCTCGATGGGCGGGTGCGCCGGCGTTCCCGAATACACCCTGACCGATGCCGACGAGAGCGTCGTGCGGCAGATCCTTGCCGAGCTCGGCTGACGCAGGAGATTCGGGCATCGGAGGCCGCGGCACCCCGGCAGAAAAAGAATAACAGCACGGCGGGAACGACTCCGAGGAGGTCTCCGGCGCATTTATCCGTCCTCGGAAACCAACACCCCGTTCACCCACAATAAGGAATCTGCGCTGTTCAGCGGGCCGCCCCGAGGGGGAGGGCAGCGGGCGGCGTAAAATCCGACTTACCCGATAATCAGATCTTCCACACGGACTTTAGGGACATAGTGTATGCCGTCCTTGCGGAAATAACGGTGATCGTCGTTTTCGGAAATCTCCACCAATTCGATTTTCTCGATGCCTTTGCCGATGGCCAGGATCAGCAGCGGCTCGGACTCCAGATGGAATTTCTGCCGGATCCGCTCTTTGTCAAACGCGCCGATACAGATGCCGTTCAGTCCGATTTCAGCCGCCTGGAGCAGCATGCTCTGAACCGAAATACCCAAATCAATATCGACATAACGATCTTCCGGAACCGTCGAGCAGACGATGATGAAAGCGTTCGGCCCGGTTCCCGGAAGCGGTAAATGAAGCTCGGGCAGGGCCCCTCCGAGGCGGATTTCGGCCAAGACCCCGGGCGCTTCGTCCGCCAGGACGGGCCGGAATCGCAGGACCTGCTGATTCCGCGCCGAGGGAATGCGGGTATTGACCCCGATAATGCGGCGAAGCTGGTCTTCGCGCACGATGAAGCGGGGATCGTAGCCGCGATGGCTGCGGTTTTTCAGCAACAGCCGGCTCAATGTTACCAGCGGCCGGCGACTGGCCTGGCCGGATGCCGAACGGGCCAGGTACTCTTCCATTTTTCGGCCTAAATAATCATCTGCCATTTTTCATCGGATATATAAACGAGGACAAAGATACGCAATCCGTTCGCATTCCCTCAATCCGGAAGAGATTTTCAACCGCCAATACGCGCCGGCAGCCAACCGGGCCTCAACCTGCCGGTATGAAACGCCGGATTCGACCGGCAAAAAAGAAATAATTTGCATTATCTTTGCGTCCGTCCGACAAACGCCCGATGTCCCAACGCAAGATTATCCATATCGACATGGATGCCTTTTACGCATCCGTAGAGCAGCGCGACCGCCCCGAATACCGGGGCCGTCCGATCGCCGTCGGATATGACGGACCGCGCGGGGTCGTCGCCACGGCAAGCTACGAAGCCCGCCCCTATGGGGTTCATTCGGCCCTCTCGTCCGTGCTGGCGAAGCGGCTGTGTCCGGAACTGATCTTCGTTCCGGCACGGTTCGATGTCTACAAAGCCGTTTCCCGACAGATCCGCGCCATCTTCGGCGAATACACCGAACTCGTGGAGCCTCTCTCGCTCGACGAAGCGTTTCTCGACGTGAGCCACGTCCGTTCGGCGACGCTGGTCGCCCGCGAAATCAAAGCCCGCATCCTCGCCGAAACCGGACTGACGGCCTCGGCCGGAATCTCGGTCAACAAGATGCTGGCAAAGATCGCCTCCGACTATCGGAAACCCGACGGACTGTTCACGATCCCGCCGGAGCGGATCGAGGAGTTCGTAGCCGGACTGCCCGTCGAACGCTTTTTCGGCATCGGCGAAGTGACGGCCGAAAAGATGCACCGCCTCGGCATCCGTACGGGAGCCGACCTGCGGCTCTGGAACGAAGCGGCACTCGTGCAGCAGTTCGGGAAGGCCGGACACAGCTATTACGGCTATGCCCGGGGCATCGACGAACGGGAGGTCACGCCGAACCGGGTCCGCAAGTCGCTCGGAGCCGAAACGACCTTTGCCGAAGACACGGACGACCGGGAACGGCTGCGGCTCGAACTGTCGGCCGTGCGCGAGGAGGTCTGGAACCGGGTGATGCGGCATGAATTTCGGGGCAAGACCGTCGTCCTGAAGCTCAAGTTCGACAACTTCCGGCAGATAACCCGCTCGAAAACCCTATTCACGCCCGTCGATTCGGCAGAAACCCTCCGGCGCGTGTCGGAAGAACTGCTGGCCGCGGCGGATTTCCACGGGCGTAAAATCCGGCTGATCGGCCTTACGGTCGGCAACTCGCCGGAGGCCTGCCCGGAGTGCGTGCAGCTGCGGTTCGACTTCGGGAACCCGGAACCGTAAAGGCGCCCGCCATCACCGGAAACGGTATGGCCTTTGCAAGGCTCCCGTCCAAAAAGGGAGCCAATGAAACATACCGATAGAACAGGGGCGAAACAAACCGCCGCCCGGCAGCCGGAACCGACGCAGGAAATCACCGTAACGCAAGTCACCCCCGACGACATTCTCAACGACGGAGGTCCGATCACACCTGCAACCGGGGACGGGACGCCCACAGAACGGCTGCTGGAACAGGACGTGGTGATGGTCAACCCGTCGGTCGACAGCATGGAAAGCCGGGGATAACCCGGCAACATGCAGGCTTACCCCGCAGCATTCGCTGGCTGCCCCTCATGCAGCCGACAAGAAGACGCCCGGCCGCTCGCAGGAGCGGCCGGGCGCATGGCACAACCGGAGAGGGGCTATTCGACCGGCCGGAAGGGGGCATCCGCATCGCCGGTCCACCGATAGAGGCGAACGGTGCTGCTCTGCTGTTTGGTCTCCTTCGAACGGGCGTTCTGCGAAATGTAGAAATAGCCGCCGCCGAGCGGACACAGTCCCGTCGTTCCCCATTTGAAATCCCAGCCGTAGATGCCGCCGGCCGATTTCCCGGCGGGAACCAGCGAGAGCACCTCGCCCTCGGTGGGCGTATCGAATCCCTGCAAAAGCTCCCTGCGAGCCGGTTTACCGCCGTCGATCACAAAGAGCGAATAATTGGGGTATTGAGATTTTTTACCTTTGTAAACCGCGGCATAGCAGTTTCCCGACGCGGGATCATAGGCCAGGTTCTGAATTCCCCACGAGGTATTGCCCGTGCGGACGAAATACTTGTGATCGGGCGCCGCAGGGCCGCTTTTATGCAGACTTCCCTGCGAGAGCGGCTGCTCGAAACGCTTCCAGCCCTTCGTGTCGTAGGCGAGCAGCACCTGGTAATCGTTGTCCGTGCGCAGGGTGTCGCCGTAAACGCCGTAGGCCACATAGAGATAATCGCCGCCCTCCTTCGCTCCGAACCGGGGCGCGAAGGTCACGCCGTCGATGCCCGAACAGCCGAACCGGTGCTCGACCGTCCGTCCGCCGTTCTCCGCCGTTGCGAAATAGTCGTCGACGGCCTCCTTGATATAGACCGTGGTCATCACACGATCCTTTTCGGCATCCATGTCCGGGCGCGTGATGCGGTCCACGTCGAAAATGGCGACGTAGAATCCTGTCCGGTCCTTTTCGTCTTCAGGCGCCACCTGCCCGGCGTCGAGCGTCCGGCGGATGCCCTTGCCGATCGCATCGTCCTTGTATTCCAGCGAGCCGTAAACGCGGCCGTTGGCAGGATTCATCGTCAGGCAGCCCAGATGGCCCGTCATGCCGTCCACGCTGCCTATCAGATTGCCTTCGAAGTCCATCTTCAGCAGTTTGGTCGTGAAGGAGAAATAGATGTAGCCGCGTTCGAGATCGACGGCAATGCCCTGCACGTGGAACGGACCTTGTTCGCCCGAGCGGATTTCGCGCGGCAGGTTACGCAGATCGGGACCGTTTTTCGTCCGGTTGGCGCCCGACGGGCAGGCCGTCAGCAGCAGCGGAACGATCAGCAAAGGGAGCAGACGTTTGAGGTTCATCGGAAGTTTTTTTTACGTTAGTATCGGATTTATTTGCTTTTCCGCAACAAATATAAACAAAAGCAACCAAAAACACAACCGAAAACACAACAAAAGAAAGAATCCTCCGCCCGATCGGGCGGAGGATTCTCACATTCAGACGTTCGCCACGAACTCTTCGAGGGCGGCAAGATCGACCGCCAGCGGTTCGGAGAATTGCGGCCGCCGCGTCAGCCGTTCGAGCCGCTCCGGAAGCGGCACCCGCGATCCGGTCACCGATTCGATGACCTCTCCGAACTTGGCGGGATGCGCCGTGGAGAGGTAAAAACCTGGCTTGTCCACGGCCGCCGAGGCCGCATAGCCGACGGCGCTGTGCGGATCGGAGAAATAGCCGTGGCGCTCATACAGCTCGTCGATCGTGCGGCGGATCGAGGCATCGTCGCAGCGGAATCCCTCCAGTTCGGCGCGCAGCATCTCCGGATCGCCGTCGCAGAGCCACAGCATCCGTTCGAAATTGCTCGGTGCGCCGACATCCATCGCATTGGCCGGAGTCCGCACCGACGGCCTCGGGCGGTAGACGCCCGTGCGGATGAACTCGGGCACGACATCGTTGACGTTCGAGGCGGCGACGAAGCCCCCGAGGGGCAGTCCCATGCGCCGGGCCAGCATTCCGGCGGCGAGGTTTCCGTAATTGCCGCTCGGCACGACGACGACGGGACGGTCGCCGCCCGTGGCCTGCCGCCACTGGCAATAACCGTAGAAATAGTAGAACGCCTGCGGAATCCAGCGCAGCAGGTTGATCGAATTGGCCGACGTCACCCGCCGCCGCTTGCGGAACGGGGCGTCGGCGAACAGCTCCTTCACGAGCCGCTGGCAATCGTCGAACGTTCCGGCGACGCGCAGCGGATGGATGTTGCCGCCCAGGGCGGTCATCTGGCACTCCTGCAGGCGGCTGATCTTCCCTTCGGGATAGAGCACCACGACCTCGACGCCCGGCACATTGTGAAACCCGTGCGCCACGGCGCTGCCCGTATCGCCCGAGGTGGCCGTGAGAATCACCAGTTTTTCATCGGCGGCACCCAGCAGGCCTGTCATCCGGCCCATGAACCCGGCGCCGAAATCCTTGAAGGCGCAGGTCGGACCGTGGAACAGTTCCAGCGTATAGCGTCCCCGACCGACCACGCGCAGGGGCACGGGGAAGTCGTAAAGGCCGTCCAGTTCACGCTGCACGGCCTGCGAATCGAAATCGCCGCCGAAGAACAACCCCGCCAGATAACCCGCCAACGCGGCGTAGGATTCGCCGGCCAGACGCTCCGCAAGGGCCATGTCGGCCTGCGGAATCCGTTCGGGGACGAACAGCCCCCCGTCGGGGGCCAGTCCCATCATTGCGGCCTCGCGCAGCGAACAGCCGTGCGCCCGTTCCCGATCTCTCGTACTGTAATAATTCATCGTCCTTCGCTTTTGTTATTCGACAACCCGCGCCCCGGCATTCGACACGCGGCCCGCATAGCTATTACAACCGATTCCCAGCCCTTCGAAATGCCGCTTCATCTCCCCGGAGATCCGCACGGCAGCCTCGTAATTGGAGGCCAGCGCGAAAACCGAGGGTCCCGATCCGGCGATGTTCATGGCCAGCGCGCCTCCGGCCAGCACCTGCTCCTTCAGCGCGTCGTACCCGGGGATGAATCCCTTGCGGTACGGCTCCGCCACGACGTCGTGCATCGAACGGCCGATCAGCGCCACGTCGCGCAGCGCGAACCCGGCGACCAGTCCGCCGACGTTGCCCCACTGCGCAACGGCATCCGACAGGGGAATCCGCTTCGGAAGCGCCTCGCGCGCCTCCCGGGTGCTGACCACGATGCCGGGATGCGCCACGGCGTAGAAAAAGTTGTCGGGCACGGGCAGCCGCACGATGTCGAACGGCCGGTAGCCGCGGACCAGCACCACGCCGCCCAACAGCGCGGGGCCTACATTGTCGGCATGGGGCGTGCCGCCCAGCAACGCCTCGCCCATCATGGCGAACTCCACCAGCTGCTTGCCCGAGAACGGGCGGCCCAGCAGTTCGTTGCCCCCGTAGACGGCGGCGGCCGACGAGGCGGCGCTCGACCCGATGCCGCTGCCGGGAGCGATCTTTTCGAGGATCTCCACCTCGATCCGCACCGGACGGCCGTAAGCTTCGAGCAAGGCCCGTACGGCGGGCGTGATGACGTTTTCTTCGACATTTCCGGGGAGTTCCACCCCGCTGCGGTTACGGATTTCGAATCCTTCGGCATTTTCCGCAACGCCCACTTCCAGCACGTCGCCCACGCCGTCGAGCGTAAGGCCCATCACATCGAAACCGCACCCCAGATTCGCGACCGTTCCCGGCGCGAAAACCTTAATATGTTTCATACCAATTTTTTTTGATGAATTGAACTACCCTTGCCTGATTTTCTGTTTCCGCTCCAGCAGCCTTGGCCGGGATGTGCACACGCAGGTATGCAGACGGAATATTGACTACTGAACCCCCACGGGGGTCGTGGCAGTCGTCGTGGCAGTTGTGGCGGTCGTGAAGAGAGCGGTATAAACACAGCCTACGGGATTGCCGATAAATCCGCAACCTCGCCCTGTCGTCGTGTTATGCCGTTTGGTAACCATCGTCGGCAAATATAAAACAAATATTTTAATAATCCAAATCCATATAACAATTTGTAAGCGGCCCGCCGTTGCGCAGACGGCCTTTTATTTATATAGGAGCAGCGCAAAAAGGCCGCAACAGAGATTTCGAAAATAAAAATGAAAGCCTTTCGGCCCACACCCGCCGGACCGCGGGAAGAAAACGCCCGGGAACCGCATCCGGAGGCCAAAATACCGGTTTCAAATTGTAAGCAAACACGAGCCGTCACGCACAGTTGCGAACTTCAGGAAAGAATATGCTTCCGGACTGTTACAATATTAAATTTTTTAGGAAATTATTTGTTCAACTGATTCAATATTCATATCTTTGCCATAGTCAGACAGAAAGCATCCGGCATAACGGGGAGACCCGGCCTGCACGCGGATGCACTGTCGCAGAAAACGAACAAACACGGAAAACCGGCTATGAACGCCCTGAATCATTCGAATATTCACGTCATTACCCTGCTGCTCGTCGTCCTTCGGAGATAACGGGAGAAAGGTGGCGTGCATAGTTGATTGAAAATAAAGCCTTTCTCCCACCGGGGAAAGGTTTTTTTGTTACAGGACCGGACCCGGCAGGAGACTGAAACGAAAACGGAAAGATGAAACACACACTCAAAAGCGCCGTCACCACGACGGGCCGCCGGATGGCGGGAGCCAGAAGCCTCTGGCGCGCCAACGGCATGCGCGAAGAACAGTTCGGCCGGCCGGTCATCGGCATCGCCAATTCGTTCACCCAACTCGTGCCGGGGCACGTACACCTGCACGAAATCGGACAATATGTCAAACAGCGCATCGAAGCCCTCGGGTGCTTCGCCGCGGAGTTCAACACCATCGCCGTCGACGACGGCATCGCCATGGGCCACGACGGCATGCTCTACTCGCTGCCTTCGCGCGAGATCATCGCCGACAGCGTCGAGTACATGGCCTCCGCCCACAAGATCGACGCGCTGGTCTGCATCTCGAACTGCGACAAGATCACCCCCGGCATGCTGATGGCCGCCATGCGGCTCAACATCCCGACGGTCTTCGTCTCGGGCGGGCCGATGGAGGCCGGAAAATTTCAGGGCCGCGGCGTCGACCTGATCGACGCCATGGTGATGGGGGCCGACGAGACGTGCAGCGACGCGCAGATCGCCGAGATCGAGCGTTGCGCCTGCCCCGGCTGCGGATCGTGCTCGGGCATGTTCACGGCCAACTCGATGAACTGTCTGACCGAGGCGCTGGGTCTCTCGCTGCCGGGCAACGGCACGATCGTCGCCACCCACGTCAATCGCCGCCGGCTGTTCGAAGACGCTGCGGCGCTCATCGTCCGCAATGCCGAACGTTACTACTTCGAGGGCGACGAGCGGGTGCTTCCGCGTTCGATCGCCACGAAGGCCGCCTTCGAAAACGCCATGTCGTTAGACATCGCCATGGGCGGCTCGACCAACACGGTCCTGCACCTGCTGGCCGTGGCCCACGAGGCCGGCGTCGATTTCACGATGCAGGACATCGACCGCCTTTCGCGCCGGGTCCCGGTGCTCTGCAAGGTCGCCCCCAACTCGCACTACCACATCCAGGACGTCAACCGCGCCGGAGGCATCTTCGCCATTCTGGGCGAGCTTGACCGTGCCGGACTGCTCGACACCTCGGTCCTGCGCGTCGACGGGCGCACGCTGGGCGAAGCGATCCCGGCCTGCGACATTCTCAACCCGGCAGCCGCCGACGCCGCGCGACGCCGCGCGCTCAGCGCCCCGGCAGGCCATTACAGCCGCGAGCTGGGCGCACAGCACTCCTACTACGAAGAACCCGACACCGATCGCACGGCGGGCTGCATCCGCGACGTGGAGCACGCCTATTTCCGCGACGGCGGACTGGCCGTGCTGACGGGCAACATCGCCCGGCAGGGCTGCGTCGTCAAAACCGCCGGCGTGGACGAAAAACTGTTCGTCTTCCGCGGCCCGGCGCGCGTTTACGAATCGCAGGAGCAGGCCATGAACGGCATTCTCGCCGACGAGGTGCAGCCGGGCGAAGTGGTCGTCATCCGCTACGAAGGCCCCAAGGGCGGCCCGGGCATGCAGGAGATGCTCTACCCCACGTCGTACCTCAAGTCGAAACACCTCGACAAGGCCTGCGCGCTGATCACCGACGGGCGTTTCTCGGGCGGAACCTCGGGGCTTTCGATCGGCCACGTCTCGCCGGAAGCCGCCTCGGGCGGGGAGATCGCCGTCGTCCGCACGGGCGATGAGATCGAGATCGACATCCCCGGCCGCTCGATCCGCCTCGCGGTAGACGATGCGGAGATCGCCGCCCGCATGGCCGCACAGGAACGCTTCCGCCCCGCCGGCCGCGACCGCCGCGTTCCGGCGTCGCTGCGCGCCTATGCCCGGCTGGTCAGCTCGGCCGACAAAGGCGCCGTACGTATCGTCGACGATAACGAAGAATAAAAAAACGGACCCGCAATGAATACCTCTCAAACACTCCGTCCCGAAGAGCGACGCACGGCCTCCGACCCCTCGATGACGGGATCGAAGGCCCTGATCGAATCATTTCTCCAAGAGGGCGTCGAAACCGTTTTCGGCTATCCCGGAGGCGCGATCATCCCCGTCTACGACGCGCTTTACGACTACCGCGACCGCCTGCGCCACATCCTCGTGCGCCACGAGCAGGGCGCCGTGCACGCCGCACAGGGCTATGCCCGCGTCAGCGGCCGCGTCGGGGTCTGTCTGGTGACCTCGGGTCCCGGCGCCACGAACACCGTGACGGGGCTGGCCGACGCGCTGATGGACTCCACGCCGCTGGTGCTCGTCACCGGACAGGTCGGCTCCGCGCTGCTGGGCACCGACGCCTTTCAGGAGACCAATTTCGTCGGCATCACGCAGGCCGTCACCAAGTGGAACTGCCAGGTCAAGCGCACCGAGGACATTCCCGCGGCCATCGCCAAGGCCTTCTACATCGCCCGCTCGGGCCGTCCGGGTCCCGTCGTGGTCGACATCACCAAGGACGCACAATGCGGAACAGCTCCGTTCCGCTACGAAAAAATCACCTCGATCCGCAGTTACCTCCCCGCGCCCGCACCCGACGCGGAACGCATCGCCGAAGCCGCACGGCTGATCGACCAAGCCCGCCGTCCGCTGGTCATGGTGGGCCAGGGCGTCATCCTGGGCAACGCCGAAACCGAGCTGCGGGCGCTGCTCGACAAGAGCGGCATGCCCGCCGCCTCGACCCTGCTGGGTCTCTCGGCCCTGCCGACCGACCATCCGCAAAACGTGGGCATGCTGGGCATGCACGGCAACTACGGTCCCAACATCAAGAATCAGGAGTGCGACCTGCTCGTGGCCGTGGGCATGCGTTTCGACGACCGCGTGACGGGGAATCCCGCGCATTTCGGCGCCAACGCCAAGGTAATCCACCTGGAGATCGACCCCGCGGAGATCGGCAAGATCATCCCGGCCGACGTGGCGGTCGTGGGCGATGTGAAACGCTCCCTGCCGCTCATCACCGAGCGTATCCGCAAACGCGACCACAGCCAATGGATCGCCGGATTCCGCGCCTGCGACCAGATCGAATACGAAGCCGTCATCCGCAAGGCCGTGCACCCCGCCGAGGGGCGTATCCGCATGGGCGAGGCGGTCGCCGCCGTGGCCCGGGCCTACCGCAACGACGCGGTGCTGGTGACCGACGTGGGCCAGCAGCAGATGAACGCCGCGCGCTATTTCGGATTCCGCCGCACGCGCAGCGTGGTCACCTCGGGCGGTCTCGGCACGATGGGATTCGGACTTCCGGCGGCCATCGGGGCCAAGCTGGGCGCCCCCGACCGCGAAGTCGTCCTTTTCGCCGGCGACGGCGGCCTGCAAATGACCATTCAGGAGCTGGGCACGATCTTCCAGTCGAAGATCCCCGTGAAAATCGTCCTGCTGAACAACTCGTTCCTCGGCATGGTACGCCAATGGCAGGAGCTGTTCTACGACCGCCGCTACTCCTTTACGGAGATGGTCAACCCCGATTTCGGGCTGATCGCCCGCGGCAACGGCCTTTCGTACCGCTGCGTCGAACGGCGCGAGGAACTCGACGAGGCCATCGCCGCCATGAAGGCCTCCGAAGGCGCCTTCCTGCTGGAGGTGCGCGTCGAGGGCGAAGAGAACATTTTCCCGATGGTCCCGGCGGGCGCCCCGGTATCGGAAATCCGGTTCGAATAAAACGAAACAGCGTATGGAACAGGAATACATCATCACCGTGTTTTCGGAGAACAAGGTGGGCCTGCTGAGCCAGATCACCACCGTCTTCACCTGCCGCGACGTGAACATCGAGAGCCTCACGACCTCGGAATCGGCGTTGCAGGGCATCCACAAATTCACCATCGTGGTCCGCACCACACCCGATCAGGTCGACAAACTCGTGCGGCAGGTCGAGAAGAAGATCGACGTGCTGAAGACCTTCGTCTACACCCCCGACGAGGTCGTGCAGCAGGAGATCGCCCTCTACAAGGTGACCCGCAGCCGGGGCGTCGAACAACTCGTCAGGGAACACAACGTCCGCATTCTGGAGATCGACGAGGACTACATCGTCGTCGAGAAGACCGGCCACAAGGCCGACACGCAGGCGTTGTTCCGCCTGCTGCAACCCTACGGCGTACAGCAGTTCGTGCGCAGCGGCACGGTGGCCATCATCAAGTCGCGGCGCGAGCTGCTGAACGAGTACCTTGAAGAAATCGACCGTTTAAGGGCCGAATCCGATGAAGAAGGGAGCAAAAGCGAAAAATAACTTTCAGAACATATAACAAACTCAAAATCACGAAAATCATGGCAAAGATCAATTTCGGCGGCGTCAAAGAGAACGTCGTAACCCGCGAGGAATTTCCTCTGAAAAAAGCGCTCGAAACACTCAAGGACGAGACCATCGCCGTCATCGGCTACGGCGTGCAGGGTCCCGGACAGTCGCTCAACCTGCGCGACAACGGATTCAGGGTCATCGTGGGCCAGCGCGAAGGCTCCGCGAGCTGGGACAAGGCCGTAGCCGACGGCTGGGTTCCGGGCCAGACGCTTTTTGGCATCGAGGAGGCCGCCGAGCGCGCCACGATCATCCAGTACCTGCTCTCCGACGCCGGGCAGATCGCCGTATGGCCTTCAATCAAAAAGCACCTCACGCCGGGCAAGGCCCTCTATTTCTCCCACGGCTTCGGCATCACCTACAAGGAGCGCACGGGCATCGTGCCCCCGGCCGACGTGGACGTAATCCTGATCGCCCCGAAAGGCTCGGGAACCTCGCTGCGGCGCATGTTCCTCCAGGGCCGCGGACTCAATTCGAGCTATGCGGTGTTCCAGGACGCCACGGGCCGCGCCTTCGAACGCGTCGTGGCGCTGGGCATCGGCGTGGGTTCGGGCTACCTGTTCGAAACCGACTTCAAGCGCGAGGTCTACTCCGACCTCACGGGCGAGCGCGGCACGCTGATGGGCGCCATCCAAGGCATCTTCGCCGCCCAGTACGACACGCTGCGCGCCAACGGCCACACCCCCTCGGAGGCCTTCAACGAAACGGTCGAGGAGCTGACCCAGTCGCTCATGCCGCTGGTCTCGGAGAACGGCATGGACTGGATGTACGCCAACTGTTCGACCACGGCCCAGCGCGGCGCGCTGGACTGGTGGAAGAAGTTCCGCGACGCCACGAAGCCCGTCTTCGAAGAGCTGTACAGGGAGGTGGCCGCCGGCAACGAGGCCCAGCGTTCGATCGACCTGAACAGCAAACCCGACTACCGCGAGAAGCTCAACGAGGAGCTGCGCGAGATGCGCGAAAGCGAGATGTGGCAGACCGGCGCCGTCGTGCGCAAGCTGCGTCCCGAAAACAACTGACACAAGGCAAGGTCCTGAAAAAGGCCGGCGGCAGCAGTCGCCGGCCTTTTTCGCGCAATTCGGTTTTGCACCCGTTCAATTTTTATGTATCTTTGCCTACCGGAACACCGACAATCCAAACAAAACTACTCAATATGTACAGCCATGACAACCGGGTGGTCATCACCCTCGACGCCGGCGGCACGAACCTCGTTTTCGGCGCCATGCAGGCCAACAAATTCATTGTGGAGCCGATCACCCTCCCGTCGCATGCCGAGAACCTCGACAAATGCCTCGCGACGATGGTCGAAGGGTTCCAGGCCGTCATCGACCGTCTGTCCGAAAAACCCGTAGCCATCAGTTTCGCATTCCCCGGCCCGGCCGACTATCCGAACGGCATCATCGGCGGTTATCTGCCCAACTTCCCGTCGTTCCGCGAAGGCGTGGCGCTGGGTCCGTTCCTCGAAGCGAAATTCGGCATCCCGGTATACATCAACAACGACGGCGACCTGTTCGCCTACGGCGAGGCGCTGGGAGGCGCCCTGCCCGAGGTCAACGCCCGGCTCGAAGCGCTGGGAAGCCCGAAGAAATACAAAAACCTCGTCGGCTACACCTTCGGCACGGGACTCGGCGTGGGCCTTGTGATCGACAACCGGCTGAACCGCGGCGACAACTCATGCGTCGAGACGTTCTGCCTGCGTCACAAGAAAATGCCCGAAATCATCGTCGAGGACGGGGCGTCGATCCGTGCCGTGAAACGCGTCTACGGCGAAGCTTCGGGCGACGTGAACCACACCTTCGAACCGAAAGATATCTGCGAAATCGCCGAGGGTAAACGCCCGGGAGATGTCGAGGCCGCGAAGAAGGCTTTTGCCGAAATGGGCGAGATCGCCGGCGACGCCATGGCTACGGCCGTGACGCTGGTGGACGGCCTGATCGTCATCGGCGGCGGCATCACGGCGGCCCGCAAATGGATCATGCCCAGCCTGCTGAACGAGCTGCGTTCGAAGATGCACCAGCTCAACGGCAACGAGTTGAACCGCGTGCAGATGAAGGTTTACGATCTGGACGACGAGACTGAATTCCGCGAATTCGCCAAGGGCGCGCAGCGGCCCCTGAAAGTCTACGGCACGGACCGCTACGTGGCCTACGACCCGCAAAAACGCATCGGCGTGACCATTTCGAAACTCGGCGCGAGCCAAGCCATTTCGGTCGGAGCATACGCTTTCGCCTTGAGCCAGCTCGACACGGAAAACGCATAAAATAGATCGACCATGTATAAATTTCAACCGATTCTGAAATCCCTGATCTGGGGCGGCGAGAAGATCGCCCCTTACAAGGGAATCGCCACCGACCAGCGCAACATCGGCGAAAGCTGGGAGCTTTCGGGCGTCAAGGACAACGAGTCCGTCGTCGCCGAAGGCCCCGAAGCCGGGACATCGCTCCCGGAACTGATCGCCCGCCACGGCGCGGCGCTGTTGGGCAAAGCCAACTACGGGCGTTTCGGCGAGGAGTTCCCGCTGCTGATCAAGTTCATCGACGCCCGGCAGGATCTCTCGATCCAGGTGCACCCGAACGATGAGCTGGCATGGGAACGCCACAAATCCAAGGGCAAGACCGAAATGTGGTACGTGGTGTCGGCGGATAAGGACGCGCACCTGCGTTCGGGCTTCTCGAAGCAGGTAACGCCGGCCGAGTACGAGGCCAGCGTCGGGGACAACACCATCACGGACATCCTGGCCGACTACAAGATCGCACCGGGCGACGTGTTTTTCCTGCCCGCGGGACGTGTGCACTCGATCGGCGCGGGGTCGTTCATCGCCGAAATCCAGCAGACCTCGAACATCACCTACCGCATCTACGATTTCAACCGCCGCGATGCCAACGGCAACACCCGCGAACTGCACACCGAACTGGCGAAGGGCGCCATCGACTACACCGTGCTGCCCGATTACCGGACGCATTACGAGCCGGCGCAGGACACGCGCGTAGAGCTGGTGTCGTGCCCTTATTTCACCACGTCGCTCTACGATCTGACCCGCCCCGAGACGCTCGACCTCGCGTCGCTCGACTCGTTCGTCGTGGCGATTTGCATCGAGGGCCGCGGTACGCTCACCGACGACAGCGGCGCAGCGGTTCCGGTGCACCAGGGCGAAACGGTCCTGATTCCGGCTTCGGCCCGTTCGCTCGCCTTCACGCCCGACGGCGGCATGAAGATTCTGACAAGCTGGATCGGCTGATCCGCCTCTTCGGCTCAACGAAAAAACTCCGGCCTGCGAAAATGCAGGCCGGAGTTTTTCGTTACGGCAAGCCGGAATTACTCCGCCTTGAACCACGCCTTCGTGCCGTAGGTCGCTCCCGCACCCGTCTTCACCACCGAAGCGTCGACCGGGAAATACCCCTTCGCCGCATCCATCGAAGAGAACGGAGCTTCCACGCCGTCGCCCATCTGGTTGTTTGCAGGCGTGTAGCTTCCGGTATGCTTCGCCGACCAGAAATTCGTATCGCTGACCGGCGCGGTGTAGAGGTAATTATAGGTTACCTCCGCCTTGTCAGCCGTAAATCCGGCCGTGTCATACACACCCGTCAGATAATTTTTCGCGGTAACACCGGTATAATACCCGACATTCTTGGTCACGGTCAGCCCTGCGAGGACATAAGCCCGGATCATAATGTTCGGCTGGTAAATGTTATAAATCGTATTGTTCGTCACCTCGACCTGAAGCCGGGTCGTCTGGAATGCCTGCGACCTGTCCCCGCAGTTGATCAGGTAGTTCTGCAAAGGCGTTTCGGCATAAAATACGTTGTTATCCAGACGAATCAACTGCTGCGTATGCGCGTCCTTCGCCTTGGTCGAATAGAACGGCTTGTTGGCGACGGTCATCTTCACGATCGAATTCCCGAAATAGACACTCTTGAAATTCTGCGTATTGTGCGAATCGTAAACCACATTGTAGGCGGCATCCACGGTACAATCCTCGACATGCAGCGTCGGATCATAGGTGGCATTGGTCGTCGTAAAGAGGTTGTAATTGCCCGAGGCTGCGATATGCAGGTTCTTGAAAGCCGCATTGTACTTGCAACGCAGTTCCGGCCCGGAGATCGTCGCCTGCGCACGTTCGGGATAACGGCCGATCAGCACGATGTCGCCCATATTGATCGACGCGCCCGAAATCGTGAACGACAGATCGGCAGCATCGGAGTTGTCGACGAAAATCAAACCTCCGGCCGTAATGATCGCAGCGGTCAGTTCGGACGGCTTGAGCAGCTGCGCTTCCGGATAGACCGTCTTATTGATCGTCAGGTCGCCCAGCGCGATGTCTTTCCCGTCCTGATAATCCTGATAGTAGTCCGTCTCGGCGGTAACGGGAGCCGCCGCCGTCGTGTTCTGCACGCTTGCCACCTCGCTCGTCAGATCGCCGGCATAGGCGACCACGTAGATCGTATAGGCCGTATTGGCTTCGAGATTCCTGACCGTCACGCCCGTACCCGCACCGGCCGTGCCTTCGGCAAGACCCCTGGCGGCGTCGGGAGCCGCTTCCGTCGATTTGAGGCAGAGGTATTTCCAGCCGTCGGCATTGGCCGAGGGCGCAACGTCGAAGGTCAGCGCCGACTGCGTGGGCTCGACCGTCGCGGAGTTGGTCACCGCAACCGTCGGAGCGACGGGAGCCGTTCCGGTGCTCTCAACCTGGATTTTGGCCACCGTCGAAAGCCCGCCGGCCGCAAAGGCCTCGATCGCCACGTCCTTCGACGTGTCGGCCGTGGCGCGGGTCACGGCTGCGGGGGCCGTCACGATCAGTTCGGCCCTCTCATCCACGGCATCGGTCAGGCGTGCCGACCAGCCCTCGGGAGCCGACAGTTTCACCTGCTCGACACCTCGGATCTCCACCACGAAACGCTTGGTGGCCCCGGCGTCGAACGTCTGCACGCCCTCGGTCGGCGTGACGATCCGGCAGAAGAAATCGCTCACGATCGGAATGCGCAGTTCCTCGCCGCCGAGCAGCCTGATATAGAGGTCGCCGCCGTCGACCTTCACCTCCTCGAAGAACTTGTCGGTCACCGTACCCGAGCCGATGGCCTTGACGGGCTGCCCCTTGGTGTCCTTCACATTTTCGAAGGAGGTGCCGCCGTCGTAGCTCACCTGCCAGTAGCCGGTGGCCTCGTCGATGCGGAACCGGGGCGTCGTGCCGTCCTCGGCCACGGCCTTCACGCCGAGCGAGGTGAACGTGGCTCCGTTGTCGGTCGACACCTGCCACTCGCCCTTGTCGTTGATCGAGACGATCGGAATCACGGCCACGGCCTCGCTGCCCTGCACCAGTTCGATGGTCTCGCCGTTGGTCAGCGTGACGACGTATTTGCCATCGGAGGTCTCGACCTTGGAGATCGTGGCGCCGCCGTAGAGTTTCTGCAACGCCTCGATGTTGCCGTTCAGCGCGTCGACCTGCGTTTCGAGCGCCTGCACGCGGCTCTTCAGGTCGTCGATCGCATCCCACAGGTCGTCGTTGTTGTCGCACGACTGGAAAACCGCAGCCAGCGCGACGAAGATCAGGATCAGATACTTTTTCATAATATGTTTGGTTTTTTATTCTATTTCAATGAATTGAGCCATGCGGGGACATACCCTAACCGCTGGCGCAGCTGCGCTTCGTAGAGCGACAGCGGCTCGACGGCCGCGCCGTTGCTTTCGAGGTATTTCACCTGTTCGGCGCTCTCGTCGAAGGTGACCGCCGCGCCGTGGAATCCGACGATGATCGGCGGCATGGTCTTCCACCACTTGTCCGAGGAGAGCCACCACTTGAACGGTTCGGCCCCGAAATCGTGCGCCGCACGCGTGGCGTTCAGATTCCAGATCGTCAGGTCGCCCAGGTGGTTGGGCACGTTGGTTTCGTCGCCGCCGAAACCCATTGCACGAATCCGCCCGTGCAGCGGTCGACGAGCGTGGCGCGCGGCTGCCTGGAATGCGACTCGAAGAAGGCGTCGTCACCCCACGTGTTGTTCCACAGCACGGCCCCCAGCGAGGTGTTCGACACACCCGAGGCGTGGTACTGTCCGGCGTTTTCGAAATACCCCGTGCTCGTATAGGGCGGCGAGACAGCCTGCCCGCGGCTGCGGTCGCAGACCTTGCCGATGAAGATGCGCGACGAGGACTGCGAGCGCACGCCCGAGTGGCCGCGGTTGCCGCTGATCTCGATGTCGTAGGCCGAGCAGTTGGCGCTCGACACGATCGACAACGCCTCACTGACGCCCCTGAAATCGACGCGGCGAATCCACGAATCGGTCAGACGCATCATGTTGAGCGGCTTGTAAGCCCCGTCGTCCTCCCACGAAGCGTGGTGGCCGAAGTTCTCCTTCGAGCGACCCTCGAACGTGAGGTCCTCGACGCCGACATGTTCATAATGGGGGTATTTACGGATTTTCCAGCCCCATTTGGCCTCCACAGCGTACATGATCGGTTCGGCGAAGGTCACGCGGTTGCCGCTTACGGAAGCCACCTGGTGATAGTCCTCGACCGTAATGGTCTGAATATCGGTCATGTTTCCCTCGACCCGGTGCGGCGCCAGCTCCTGCGCCACCAGCGTCGGGTCGTTGTTCGAAAGCGAAAGGCACACCCAGTCGCCCTTCCCGATGCCGGCCGCCGAAGCCACCTCCACCGAGAACGTGCCGCGTGCGGCGTCGCCCGTCACCGTCGTGAGGTCCGAAAGTCCCGAATTGTGCTTGATATTGATCATCATGGGCGACGACCACATCTGCTCCGAGTTGTTCGGCAGGTTGGGCGTGTCCATGACGAGCGTCGTCTTGCCGCGGCCCGCGCCCTTGAGCACGAAATACCCCCCGCGAATGAAAATCTCCTCGCTGCGGTTGTTCCCCTTCGAATCGGTGTATTTCTGGTTGGCGGAGGTTGGGTCCACCACGTTGTCGTCGTCGTTGTGGAGGACGAAACGCCCCTCGGGGAAATAGATCACCGCCCGGGCATTGGCATTCGCGAGGTTCGCCCCCGCATCGCTCCGCCCGGAAAGTTTCAGCTCCTTGAGCAGCGCAGTCAACGCCCCGCGCGAGGACCTGACGCCCGTGGGATCGGCGCCGTAGTCGACGACGTTGTAAACCTTGTAGCCCAGTCCCCAGACATCGGCCGGAGCCTCCTCGCCGTGCTTGTAACCGGCATACGAATAATCGAGCAGGACGTTATCCGCAGTTCCGGCCTTAAAATTCCGCCATGCCAGAGCGGCGTTGGCATCCACCTGCTCGTCGAGCAGCGTCACGTTCAGCGTGACGAGTTTCCGGTATTTCCTGTCCGAATAGACCGTCACCGAGACCGCCGCCTGCTGCGAAGCGGCGTCGAACGTCGCGGGAGCCTTGACCGTCAGCGTCGTCTCGCCAAGCACGGCCGTCCAGCCCGCAGGAGCGTCGATCACCGCCTCGGCGACGTTGTTCTGCACGACCTCGAAGGCCCGGGTCTCCCCGAGGCGGAAAGTCTCGTTGTCGGAAGCCGTCACCGTCAGTCCGAAATCGTCGAAGACGGGAAGCGTAAGTTTTTCGCCGTCGAGCAGTTCGACCGCCAAAAGTCCGGTCGTCGCGTCGTAAGTCACCGACTTGAAAGCCGAACTGTAACTGACGACGACTTTATCCCCCAAGGCATTGACCGGCTGTCCGTTTTGCAAAAGCGGCGCGTAGGTCGCCCCGCCGTCGAGGCTCACGAGCCACTCCCCGTCGGCCGAAACCTTCAGCTGCGGGGTGACGCCCTCGGCGCCGGGCTTATGGTCGCCGCCCGAAACGGGCCATGCCGAAACGTACTCTCCGCCGACCTTCAGCCGCTCGGAAGTGGCTCCGCCGTCGAGGCTCACGGTCCAGTAGCCCTCGGCGTCGATGCCCATGACGGGAACCAGCGCCTCGATCTTCTCACCGAGGATGACGGGCAGCCGGGTTCCGTCGCTCAACTCGATCTCGTACCCCTTTGCGTTGGGTTTGATCCCGACGATGATCGTCGACTCGTCCATCAACTTGTGGAGCGCCACAATGGAGGTGTTCACGCTGCCGATCTTCGCCTCCAGCGCAATCACCCGGTCGCGCAGGCTCCCGATCTCGTCGCGGATGCCGTCGGTGTTCTCACACGATTGCAGCACAAAGGCCGAGGCCGCTGCAATCCACAAAAACAATTTATTCATATCCGATTGATTGTTAGTTATTCGTATCATAGGGAACCACGTCGGACAAGACGCCCTCGCGGAACCACACGTCGTCGTTGTCGCGCAGCAACACAGCCAGTTCGCGGCACAGCGCGGCGAACAGCGCGGGATGCTCCTCCGGCGCGAGGTTGTGCAGCTGGTAGGGATCGGCCGCATCGTCGAACATCAGCACGCGTTCGAGCGTCCCGTCGCGGCCGATACGCAGCTCCATCGTATGCGTTGCGGTCTTCACCCCGCGCGCCTGGGCGAAGAAGCCGCGGACCAGTCCGTCGGCATCGCGCCCGCCGTCGAGGTTGCGCATGTAAAGGGCAGCGCGCGGGCGTTCGGGCTGCACGGCGTCCTGCCGCAGCACGGCCGAGTAGTCGCGCCCCTCGACACTCGCGGGAATCCGCTCCCCGAGGCCCGCCAGCCCCAGCAGCGTCGGCATGATGTCGGGCGTCGAGAGCAGCAGATCGTCCACACGGTGCGGCACCCGCCCCGGATAGCGCACCAGAAAGGGAATGTTCAGCGACTCGCGCCAGATCGAGTTCTTGGGGTCGTCGGTCGAATGGCTGGTCATCGTCTCGCCGTGGTCCGAAGCGAAGACCACGATCGTGTTCTCCGTAAGCCCCGCCCTGTCCAGCGCAGCGAGCAGGCGGCCGAACTCGCGGTCGATACCGCTCACGTTGGCAAAATAGTAACGCACGGCGGCGGCCTTGGCCATCGTCGTGTCGGCGTTGTCGCGCACGAGCAGCTCGGTCAGCGACTTGTCCTTGTAACGTTCATACCCCTCCAGGTCGCAGTCGTCGGTCGAAGCGTAAGGCGAATGCGGCGGATTCATGCCGATCATCATCAGGAACGGTTTTCCCGGATCGCGCACGCCGCCCTTGTTTTCGATATATTCGATGGCTTTCGAAACTTCGTGCCGCGGCGACCACTCGTCGACATCGTGACGGTTGCCGTCGGTATCCCAGTAATGGGGATGCTTGTGCACGTCGTAGGTGCCGTAGGAGTACCAGTAGTTGAACCCGTGGCGGCGTTCGGGCGGCGTGTAGGCGTCCCACTCGGGAACGGCGTCGCTGACGTAGGTTCCCGGACGCTGGGGGTTGTTCTTCGTCGGGAAGTCGGCGTGCAGCTTGCCGATGTAGGCGCAGTCGTAGCCCGCCGCCGAGAAGACGTCGCCGATACACTCGGCGTCCTCGCGCAGCGAACTTTCGGGACGCTCCGACATGCAGTTCAGCACCACGCCGTTCCGCTCGGGATACATGCCCGAAAGCAACATGCCCCGGTGGGGGCTGCTCACGGGGAAATTGCTCACCGCCTCGGTCAGCACCGTGGCTTCGCGGGCGAAGCGGTCGAGGTTGGGCGTTGCGACCGGATCGCCCTTCCACCCCACCTCGGCGGCGAACTCCGGATCGCTCCAGAACCCCAGCGAGGAGTTGCGATACTGGTCCGGAAATACGTAGATCACGTTGGGGCGCCCGGCCTCCGACTGCCCGCAGGCCGTCAGGGCGAGGCCCGCAAACGGAATTGCAATTCTAATTTTCACATCGTATCTTATTTCATTTCAATCAGGTTCACTTCGCGCGTCGCACCTTCGCGGCACGTGAAGATCAAAGCGGTGTTTTCGCCCGCGGGTTCGATCCGGCACTCCGGCCTATCGTCTGCGGACTGCCAGCGGCCGCGGATCACGACCTCCAGCTGCGACTCTCCCGAGGGATTGTCGATCCACTTGCGGGAGTAGACGCTCCGCTCGGCGCGCCTGCCGTCGGCATCGAACACCTCGTCGCTCGGCCCCTCGTAGAAACGCAGGTCGGGGTCCGCAGCGCTCACCGTCAGCCCTTCGCCATCCCCGCCGATCATCACCAGCGAAGGCAGCGAAACGCTTTCCAGCAACCCCTCGCCCACCTTACCGGCCGCAAAAAGGGCATAGCCCGTAATGCCCGACGGCCTGTCGCGCAGGATATGCGCCGAGGCGTCGCGGCGCAGCACCTCGTAGGGAAGTTCCCGCGCGTAGCGGGCCGCCTCTTCGTCCGAAGCGTGCACGGCCAGCATGTATTCGTACCCGCCGCCGCTGACGGACCCGCTGCCGTGATCTATCCACGCCGTTGCGAAATTGTTCTGCGTCGGGGCGTCGGTCTCCTCGTCGAGCGAACGCTGAAGTGATTTCGAAACGACTACCCTACCTTTCGGCACGAAGTAAGCGTTGCGCAGGTTGTCGCGCAGGACGGCGCCGCCCGCAAGTTCGGCCCGGTAGGGGAACTGCGTCACCGCCTCGCCGTTCACGACGAGCGGATCGGCCGCGTCCGCCAGAAAATTCTGGAACAGCGTCGTATGCACACCGCCCTCGGCCTTGTTTTCGATGTCGGAACCCATACAGACGATGCGGTTGTCGAAGAAAAACCACGACTTGCGCGCCCGCAGCGAACCGTTGTATTTGTCGTGCTCGTGGAGTTCCATCGCGAACACCCCGTCGCGGCCCCTGTGGCTGACGCCTCCGGCGAAGGCCTCGTCGGAGAGGAGCATCTCCTCGTAGCCCGACGCGGTGTCGACGTTCCGGATATCGGCCTTCATCCGCTCCATCGGGATTTTGAGCGCCGTCGTCCCGGGAATGTGCCGCCAGTCCCAGCCCTCCTGCCGGAACCCGCTGCCGAAGGCGCTCACGGGATCGCCGTCTGCAAGCAGCTGCATGCTGCCGTGCGTCAGGTAGCGGCCGTAGTGGTTGGCTCCCTGGTAAATCTCTGCCGACCAGAGATAGCGGCTGTGGCCCGCGACGGTCACCAGCCAGTCGGCGCGCCGGTGCGACACCGAGGCATTGTAGCCGTAGACGCGGTTCCCCGCAGGCGAAGGTTCGGGAGCGAAGCCCTTTTCGGCGAACAGCCGCGTATAAGCGTCTTTTCCTTGGGCCACACGCAAGTAGGCGGCGGCCAGCTCCGGGTCGATCTCCCCGCGGCCGTCGGGCGTACCCGCGACGGCCAGCCGGGCATAATGCCACGGGACCAGTTCTCCGCGGCCGTCGGGATGACGGCCCGAAAGGGCCAGCGGAAACGACCGCAGGTTGCAGTAGAAGCGCATTTCGAGCAGCGCGCGTTTCAGAACGGCATGGCTTTCGGCGCTCACCGCGAACTGCGTCTTCGACAACAGCCACACGGCATTCACGGCCCCGCCGCTGAACCCGTCCACGGCATAGGCCGGGTAGTGACGCCGGTGGTGGAAGACCGTGCCGTCGCTCTTGAAGCAGGGCCCGGTCCCCTCGGTGACCTTATATCCGTTGTCGACCCAGCGGGAGAACGCCTCCAGCCAGGCCGCTTTCACCGGGGTGTCCGGGAGCATCACGATGCTCGCCAGACGGCCGACGAGCGAGGTGTTGAACGCGTCGATGTCCATTCCCGGCTCCGCCGGCGGAAGTTTCACCTCGCCCACGCCCGAAAACCACTCCATAGCCTGCTGCACGTCGTGTTCCAGCCCGGCGCGACGCAGCACGTCGCGCATGATGACGGGAGCCGTGTAAAAATTGCGCATGCTGTACCCCAGGTGGTGCAGGGTTCCCTGCGCACTTCCCGCGGCGAAGCCCTGATCCAGAAGATGCCGCGTCAGCAGCACATACATCCGTTCCAGCTCCGCCCGCTCGGCGGCGTCCGCAGCGGCATCGTGGGCCACGGCGACCTGGAACAGGAAGTCGTTGTATTTGCGCAGCGTCTGGCCGTTGTCGTTGAACAGTTTGCCGACATCGGGATGGCCCAGATTGATATAGGTCTCGGCATAGCGCACGAACCAGATCGGCTTGCCCCGAAGCGTCCCGTCGGGATTTTCCGCAATGCCGTATGCGTCGAAGCGTTTGCGCAGGGTCTTCATCGCCATCGGCTTCCGGCCTTCGAGCAGCAGTTCGCGCAGACGCCGTTCGACGGTCGCCATATCGCGCCGCTCCCCCTCACCGACCGCGGCGGGGAGTGCGGGCATCGGATTGCGCCACGATTGCAGCAGCGTGAGCCAGTGGCTCGTGGTCGCGGCGTTGATGAACGGCGCCTGGAAATCGGCCGTATGGTGCCGCACGTCCTGAAACGAGGAGAGAATCAGGTGGTCGAAATACAACTCGCCCCGTTCGACGCCCTCCGCCGTGACGACCAGTTCGTCCATCCCCTCCTCGGGCCGGCCCTGCATGTCGCGGTCGAAAGCCACCCATGCCCCGCGCCAGCCGGTGAACTCCAGTCCGTAGTCGAACCACGCGCAGGTGCGCCCCTCCTTGCGGAACTCGAAACGCAATTTCCCGTCGAGCGCCTTCGGGGCGTAGACCCAGAACACGAAGGTCGAAACGGAGGTCTCCCTGGGATTGGGATTTTCCGACAGATAACCCACCGGGGATTCGATGCGCACCCGGGCGCCCGCCCGCGACCATTGCCAGCGGAGCGCGTGGGCGCCGTGCTTGTAATGGTCGCCCGAGACGGACAGCGACGAGCCTTCCGACGCCGTGAAAGGCGCCGCAGACTCCTCGAACGAAAGAATCCGCGCATCGGCGACCTCCCGCACCGACTGCGCCGGTGCGGCCCACGACCACACCGACGCAGCGGCGAGAAACAACAGTTTATACATGGGCGTCCGGTTTAAAACAAAGGTTCGCCCGCCTCCAAGCGGCCCTTGCGGATCAGCGCCTCAAGGAAATAGTAATCTGCCTAGTTCAGCGGCACGTCGATATTGCTGCCGTGCGGGATGCTGCCCACGGAGTGCATCAGCAGGAACCCGCCGTTGCCGCCCACCGGAGCGCGGTAGGCCGGCGACGAGAGCGACTCGACGATCCGGTCGGCCTTCTGCTTATACAGCCCGTCCCCCGTATAGGTGTACATTTCGTAGAACGCCGAAGCGATGATGGCCGCCGTCGAGACGTCGCGCGGTTCATTGGGAATGTTCGGCGCATCGTAGTCCCAGTAGGGAACCAGGTCGGCGGGCATGTTCTTGTCGCCCAGCATGAAACCGGCCACCTTCCGCGCATGGTCGAGGTAGCGTTTGTCGCCCGTGTAACGGTAGCAGGCCGTATAGCCGTAGACGGCCCATGCCTGTCCGCGCGCCCACGCCGAATCGTCGGCATAGCCCTGCGCCGTGCAGCGTCCGCGCACGTCGCCCGTCGTCAGGTCGTAGTCCACGACGTGATAGCAGCTGTAATCGTCGCGGAAGTGCTCCTTCATCGTTCGGTCGGCATGCTTCACCGCGATATTATAATAGGTGCTGTCGCCCGAAAACTCCGTGGCCTTGAACATCAGTTCGAGATTCATCATGTTGTCGATGATCACCGGGCACTGCCAGCCGCGCTCGCCCTGCCAGCCGCGGTCGGCGTCCCACGACTGGATGACGCCCGGCACCGGCCGGAAACGCGTCGCGAGCGACTTGGCCGTCTGGACGATCACATCCTCGTAGCCGGGTATGTTTTTCAGCCGCAGTCCGTTGCCGTAGCTGTCGTAGACCATGAAGCCCACGTCGTGATGCCATTGCAGGTACTGCACCGAATCGAGGATCTCGGTATGCTTCCGTGCGCGCGCGGCCCATGCCTCGTCGCCCGTCAGTTCGTACATGTACCACAGCGTCCCGGCGAAGAAACCGCTCACCCAGTCGTCGACGGGCACGTAGTCGATCCGCCCGTTCTTCCAGGTCGAGGGGATGCGGATCACACCGCCCGTCTCGCTCGAATCGGCCAGCATGCCGATCTGCTTTTCGGCGACGGCGATGTTTTCGTCAATGATCGAAGCGCGCTTCGAAGGCTGCGAGCAGGCGGCAGCCCCTGCCAGGAGGAGCGCGACGGTCGCATATTTAAATAAGATCTTCATAAATTAGGTGATTAACATGATTATTTTGGTAAACCAAATCAGCTTTTCGGACAAAGGTAAAGTTTTTTTCGGACTTGCAACATATTTTAATAATCTTTTCTGATGAATGTAAAATTTTTATTATTTTCTCTTTGAAAAATTTTGGCGAACCAATTTCTTTATTTATTTTTGACCAAATATGAATCTATGAAAAATATGTTAAAACACGCTGTACCAGCGATTTGGATACTATTCAGCACGCTTTGGGGCCAGCATGCCGCTGCGGCAATCGACGCCAAAATCAGTTTCGAAACGGAAATTCCCAAGGCTTTTGTATGCGGCGAAAACAGCACGGCCGAATTGAGCGGCCTCCACTACAAGGACGGGAACCGTTCGCTGCGCTGGTCGTGGAGCGCGCCGTCGACGCTCCGCTTCAACGACTTCGGACAGCTGATGCGCTCGCTGCGGGTCAAGGGCGCGGGCGTCATGCTCTGGATCTACAACCCCAGGGCCGTCGACGCCGACATGCGATTCTCGTTCGAGACGCCCACCGGCGAAGTCCCCTACCGGTTCGATTTCCACATGGATTTCACGGGCTGGCGCGCCTGCTGGATCAAGTACAACGACATGCCGGGCGACCACGCCTCGCAGCAGGTATCCCGGCTGACGATCTCGACGCCCGCCGGGGTCGAAAGCGGCGAGCTGTTCCTCGACCGCCTGACCTTCTCCGAGGTCAAGCTCCACGACCAGATCACCCCCGACAAGCAGATTCCCGGCAACAACTGCAATCTCTCTCGCGAATTGTGGCACTGGGCGCGCCTCTGGGAGTGGGAGCAGTACGAATACGAAGAGCCGCTGCGCGACGTCACGCCCGCAGAAAAGGCCCAGCTCGACGCCGTGAAATCGCGCATCGAAAGCATCGTCGCGGCCAACATGTCGAGCGCCAACTACATCAACGGCACGATCATCCCGCGCGCCCGGGCGACCTTCGAAAAGGCCGCGATCCGCCGCACCGACGACGGCGGGATCATCGGCGCCCCGCTGCTCTCGAACGACGAGTGCAACCGCCCGAAAGGCGAACTGCGCCTGGACGACATCGAGAACATGCTCAACGCCTTCGCGCTGAACAGCCATATCAACAACGATCCGAAATACGACGACGATTTCTTTCTGGTGATGGACCACGCCATCGACCAGGGCTTCGCCTTCGGCCACGGCAACGGAACCAACCACCACTACGGCTACAACATACGCAAGATCTACGACGCCATGTGGCTCATGCGCGACAAGATCGCCGCACGCGGCAAGACCGACGAATACGTCAAGGTGCTGGCCTACTGGAGCGGCCTGGCGGAGACCCGCAAACCCTACGTCTACGGCCGCGACGAGCTGCTCGACTCGTGGCACACGCTGCTCATCCCCAAGATCGTCAGCGCGCTGATGCTGCCCGACGAGGCCGAACAGTACCGCGCCATGAAGAGCCTCGGCGTATGGCTCTCGGGGAGCCTCGGCTTCACGCCGGGCACCATCGGCGGCATCAAGCCCGACGGCACGACCTTCCACCACGGCGGCTTCTACCCCGCCTACTCGACCGGCGCGTTCGCCATGATCGGCTACTTCTGCAAAGCAACCCGGGGAACGGATTTCACCCTCTCGGAGCAGGCGCGCCGCAACTTCAAGCTGGCGCTGATGACCATGGCCAGCTACACCGATCTGCGCGACTGGGGCCTCGGCCTGGCCGGCCGCCATCCCTTCGGCAAGAACGGCCGCATCCCCGACGCCGACGTCAACGCATTCGGTTATCTGGCCGCGCTGGGCGACCTGACGGGCAGCGGCAAGGGCGCGGACCCCGAACTGGCGGGCGCCTACCTGCGCCTGAAAGGCACGGACAAGGAGTTGAACAGCCTCTTCAGGAAAGAGGGGATTTCGGCGGGTCCCACGCCCTCGGGATTCTTCGTCTATAACTACGGGGCCGCGGGCATCCACCGCCGCGGCGACTGGATGGTGACGCTCAAAGCATTCAACACCGATGTCTGGGGATCGGAGATTTATACCAAGGACAACCGCTACGGACGCTACCAGAGCTACGGTTCCGCGCCGATCATCGGTTCGGGCAATCCCGTCTCGGCCGCGGCGAGCGGATTCGTGCAGGAGGGCTGGGACTGGAACCGCGTGCCGGGCGCCACGACCATCCATCTGCCCTACCCCGAACTGGAAAGCCCGCTGCCGGGGACGCTCATGGAGCGCAACCCCGAGCGCTTCTCGGGCGCCTCGTCGCTCGAAGGCCGCAACGGCATACTGGCCCTGCATTTCGTCGAAAAGGACCGCAAGAACTTCACCCCCGGGGCCACGGCATACAAATCCGTCTTCTGCTTCGACAACCGGATGGTCTTCCTCGGCAGCGGCATCGACAACGACAACCAGGCATACCCCACCGAAACGACGCTTTTCCAGCTGCGGATGGACAGCCCGGCCGAACAGATAGAAGTCGACGGCGAGCTTTACGACGCTTTCCCGCTCAACCTTTCCAAGGGAGGCGAGCGGCTGGCGCTCTCCGACACGAAGGGCAATTTCTACGTGGTGAAGAACGCCGCAGCGGTGAACATCACCAAAAAGGAGCAGACCTCGCCCAACGACAAGACCCGCGCACCCCAGACGGGCAACTTCGCCACGGCCTGGATCGACCACGGCCGCGCCCCCAAGCAGGCCGCCTACGAATATGCGGTCTACATCCAGCCCACGAACAAGGAGATCACGCGCCTGATCAAGAAAGACGGCTACGAAGTGCTGCGCCGGGACAACACGGCCCACGTCGTGAAGGACCTCGCCACGGGCATCACGGGCTACGTCTGCTTCGGGGAATACACGGGCCAGGGGCTTGTGCGCAAAGCGACCGGAGAGTCGATCGTCATGGAGCGCACCGACACGGACGGACAGGTCGTGATGAGCGTCTGCACGCCCGACCTCGGCCTCACGGAGAAGACCTACACCACGCGTCAGGAGAGCCGCCCCATCGAAAAAGAGGTGCTTTTGGACGGCGCATGGGAGCTTGCCGCACAATATCCCGGCGTGGAGGCCGTTTCCCACGACACCGGAACGCTGCTGAAGATAACCTGCCGCCACGGACAGCCCGTGGAGTTCCGGCTCAAGAAGAAATAACCATTTTCACCCACAACCTGATTTATTTATGAAAAAAGCACTTAAACGCATGGCCGCGGCAGCGCTGGTGACCCTATCGGTACTCCGGGGGGGGGCGCCTTTGCGCAGAACGCCGTGGACGGACGCGTGGTTGACGCCAACGGTGCACCGCTGGTGGGCGTAACCGTCCTGATCAAGGGGACGCAGTCGGGAACGGCCACGGGCGCCAACGGCAGCTACTCGATCAAGGCCCGGGAGGACCAGACGCTGGTCTTCTCCTATCTGGGCTACACGACCGTCGAGGAGTATGTCGGCAAACGCACGGCGATCAACGTCAAGATGACCGAAGAGGCGTCGCAGATCGGCGCCGTCGAGATCGTCAACATCGGCTACGGAACCACCACGCGGCGCGACCTCACCGGCTCGGTGGCCAAGGCCGACCTGGGAACGATGATGAAGGCCAACGTCACCAACTTCGACCAGGCGCTGGGCGGACGCATCGCCGGCGTGGTCGTCACCACGGGCGACGGCTCGCTGGGCGCCGAAGCCAATATCACCATCCGCGGAAACAACTCGCTCACGCAGAGCAACGCCCCGCTCTACATCATCGACGGATTCCCGTCCGAAGGGTCGTTCGCCGCGTCGATCAACCCCGCCGACATCGAGTCGATCGACGTGCTGAAAGACGCTTCGGCGACCGCCATCTACGGAGCGCGCGGAGCCAACGGCGTCATCGTGATCAACACCAAACGCGGCAACGAGGGCAAGCCCACGGTGAACTTCAGCGCCTCGTTCTCCCTGAACAAGATCGCCAACAAGGCCGACCTGATGGACTCCTACGAATTCGTCCGGCTTCAGAGCGAACTGATCAGCGAGGAGACGATGAACAAGAGCTATTTCAGCGAGGGACTGACGCTCGACGACTACCGCCACATCCCGGGCATCGACTGGCAGGACCAGCTCTACCGCACGGCTTTCCAGCAGAACTACAACGTCTCGCTCTCGGGCGGCAACAAGGAGGGGCTGCGCTACAACGTGGGCTTCTCGGCGCTCGACCAGGACGGCATCATCATCCGTTCGAACTTCCAGCGCTACCAGGGCAAGGCCAACTTCACGCTGCCCATCTCGAAAAAACTCACGCTGAACGCCAACGCCAACTATTCGCGCACGGCGACCAACGGCGTGACCCCCACCACGGCGCAGACCACCTCGTCGTCGTCGGGCTGGCTGATGTACTCGGTCTGGGGCTACCGCCCCGTAACGCCTCCCGGGCAGGACATACTCGATTCGATGCTCGACGAAGCCGTAGACGGATCGAACGACTACCGCTTCAACCCGGTGAAGACCGCCAAGAACGAATACCGCAAGACGCTGGTGGACTACCTCAACGCCAACCTGGCGCTGACGTGGAAGATCACCCCCGACCTGACGTTCAAGACCACGGGCGGCTACGTCCTGAACAAACGCCGCCGCGAGGAGTTCAACGGCAGCGAGACCTACACGGGCTACGCCGGCTCGCCCAGCGGCAAGGGCGTCAACGGCGCCATCTATTGGACCGACCAGACGAGCTGGTCGAACGAAAACACGCTCAACTACAAGAAGCGCCTGGGGCGCAGCCACAACCTCGACCTGATGGCGGGACTCTCGCTCCAGGGGCAGAAGAACACCTACGACGGCGTTGCGTCGACGCAGATCTCCTCCGAGGAGCTGGGCATCGCGGGCATCCACACGGGCAACTACCAGAAGGTCCAGAGCAACTACTACGACTGGCGGATGATGTCGGCCTTCCTGCGCGCCAACTACAATTTCCGCTACAAATACTACCTGACCTTCTCATTCCGCGCCGACGGCTCGTCGAAATTCCCCTCCGACAACCGCTGGGGCTACTTCCCCTCGGCCGGCCTTTCGTGGAACTTCAACCGCGAGAATCTGCTGAAGAAGAGCGAGTGGATGAGCAACGGCAAGTTGCGCCTCTCGTGGGGCCTGACGGGCAACAACCGCACGCAGACCCCCTACGACTTCTATTCGCAGATCACCGTCAACCCGGGTTCGGGCAACTCGCTCGACTATGTGTTCGGCGGCGAGCGCGTGCCGGGCTACTACGTCTCGAACATGGCCAACGAGCGGCTCAAGTGGGAGACCACCGAGCAGTGGAACGCGGGTCTCGACCTCGGGTTCTTCGAGGACCGCATCAAGGTGACGGCCGACTGGTACGACAAGGTGACGCGCGACCTGCTGCTCTACGCCCTGCTGCCCGCCTCGTCGGGCTTCGAGCAGGGGATGCTCAACATCGGCAAGATCCGCAACCGCGGCTTCGAGCTGACGCTCGAAACGGTGAACGTCAAGACCCGTCAGTTCCAGTGGTCCACGTCGTTCAACATCGCCTTCAACCGCAACCGGATTCTCGGGCTGGTCGACGGACAGAACACGCTCCAGAGTTCCGTATCGTGGGAGACGCGCTTCAACTCGCAGTTCCCCTACATCTCGCAGGTGGGTAAGCCCACGGGCATGATGTACGGCTTCATCTACGACGGGACCTACAAGGCCGAGGACTTCGACGACAAGGGCAACCTCGTCAGCGGCATTCCCTCGTTCAAGGGCAACGCGATGCAGCCGGGCGACATGAAATACCGCGACATGAACGGCGACGGGGTCATCGACGACTACGACCGCACGAGCATCGGCTGCGGACAGCCCCTCAACACGGGCGGCTTCGGCAACAACTTCAACTGGAAGAACTTCGACCTGAACATCTTCTTCGCGTGGAGCTACGGCAACGACGTGCTGAACGCCAACCGGCTGGTCTTCGAATCGGGATGGAGGAGCCAGACCAACCAGCTGGCCTCCTACGCCGACCGCTGGTCGCCGGAGAACCCCGCGTCGAACATTCCGCGCGTGAACGCCGTCGGCCGCGAGGAGTACTCGTCGCGCGTGATCGAGGACGGTTCGTTCCTGCGGCTGAAGAACGTCTCGCTGGGCTACACGCTGCCGAGCCGTTCGCTGCGCAAGGCGGGCATCAGCCAGATGCGCGTCTACGTCTCGGCCGACAACATCTGGACCCTGACGGGTTACAGCGGTCCCGACCCCGAGGTATCGACCCGCAACTCGGTGCTGACGCCCGGATTCGACTGGTCGGCATATCCCCGCGCATTCGGCTTCACGGCCGGCGTAAACCTCACATTCTAACGGTTTAAACGCAACATTACGCCATGAAAATCAAAAGCATATTGAAACTGGGAACGCTGGCGCTGCTCACCGCCGCCCTTCCGGCGTGCAGCTTCCTCGACACCGATCCGCAGATCATCCCCGACGACGGCTACTACAACAGCGAACAAAAGCTGATCTACGGTCTGGCGGGCGTCTACGGCGTGCTGAACAGCGAAGCGCTCTACGGCAACTACTACTCGCTGCAAATCGCCAACGCCGACGACCTCTGCTACTTCAACAACTACAACAACAGCGAATCGCGTCCCGACCGCTACAACCACAGCGCCGGCACGGCGGCGATCTACGACACCTGGTCGAAGCTCTACGAAGGCATCAAGAACGCCAACCGCTACATCGAGGCCGTCGAAAAGACGGAGATCGACCCCGGGAAACTTTCGGTGGACATCGGGCTTTACATCGCCGAAGCGCGGTTCCTGCGCGCCTACTACCACTTCCTGCTGGCGCAGGCGTGGGGCGATGTGCCCCTGCGCGTCAAGGCGACCACCTCGCCCAACCCCAACAACGTGCAGATGGCCGCAACGCCGCAGGAGCAGGTGCTCAAATGGTGCGCCGACGAGATCGAAGCCACGATTCCCGACCTCTACGAGCCCATCGACAACACCCCCTCGCGCGTCAGCCAGACCGTCGCCCAGGGCATTCTGGCCCGCGTCTATCTCTTCATGGCCGGCGAGAGCGTCAAGCAGATCGACGGACTGGATAAAAAGGAGATGTACCGCCGCGCCGCCTACTGGGCCAACGAGGTGATCGCCTCGCACAAGCACGACCTGAACGAGAGCTACGAGGAGATCTTCATCAACATGATCCGCGACCAGTACGACACACAGTTCCACGAATCAATGTGGGAGGCCGAATTCCTCGGCGACCGCACCAGCGCGACCGACTGGACGAACGGCCGCATCGGCGACCTGATCGGCCTGCGGTCGCAGTCGGGAACGACCAACTACTCGGAGTGGGCCTGCAACTACTCCTACGGCTACTACAACGGCTCCTACACCCTCTGGCAGCTCTACTGGGAGAACGACCGCACGGCAGACGAAACGGCCAGCGCCACGGTCATCGACAAGCGGCTGACGTGGAACCTGCCGGGCTACAACTACCGCGGAATGAACAACCAGAAAATCTCGTACAAGAACAAGGCGGGCGAGACCGTGACGCGCTACTTGCAACAGACGCAGAGCATGTTCAAGACGCCGTGGGTCTACAACAACAATTTCGCCATGCCCGACATCGAGGGGCTGGACCAGACGATCGAGGACGCGTTCGACCCCGCCGATCTGGTTTACGACCCGACGGTGATGTGCGCCGTCCGCAACGCCGGCAAATGGCGCCGCGAGACGGTCTACGAGAAACAGATGTCGGCCAAGAGCCTCTACACGACGATCAACTTTCCGATCCTTCGCTACGCCGACGTGCTGCTGATGTACGCCGAGGCGATCAACGAATACGCCGGGGCGCCGGACGACCAGGCCAAGGAGGCCATCCGGGAAATCCGCAAACGCGCGGGCGTCAAGACCGACGAGAGCCTGCTGGGCGACTACCGTTCGTTCCGTGACCTGGTGCGCAACGAGCGCGGACGCGAACTGGCTTTCGAGGGGCTTCGCAAGTGGGACCTGATCCGCTGGGGCACGTTCGTCGAGAAGATGCACAACGCCGGGACCAACCAGCCGACGGAGAACAAGTACCGCAACGTCAGCTATACGAACTATGCGTCGGCGAACTACGCCAACGTGACGGCACGCCACATCTACCTCCCGATTCCGACCAAGGAGCTGGCGGTGAACCACGCGCTCCGACAGAACCCCTTATGGTAAAACGCTTAATTGCAGAGCATACGATGAATACGAAACGAATCACATACCTCGCGGCGACGCTGGCCCTCGCAACCGCGGCAGCCTCGTGCGAACACGAAGAGATCTACGAGCCGCTGGAGTTCTCGGTGCAGCTGGCGCCGACGAACACCTACCGCACGGGCGACCCGGTGGTCTTCAACTTCAGCGGCAACGCCGACTTCATCACCGTCTGGACGGGCGACACGGGACACGAGTACAAGCACCGCAACCGCACGAAGGTCGACATCGCCGACATCGAGTCGTGCGAACTGGAGATCGAGATCAGCCAGCAGTACGGCACGCTGAACAACCTCGTCCTGTTTGCGGGCAACAAATTCGCGGGGCTGAACGGCAGCGACGCCGCCACCGACCGCCCCGTGGTCGAAGCCATCGCGGCGAACGACTGCGCCGACTGGACCAAACTGGAGTTCACGCCGAACAACGCGAACAAGTTCGAAACCTACACCTACGACATCACCCGGTTCGCCGACCGTTTTTCGTGGGGCATGCACCTTTTCTATCCGGACCCCAAGACCACGATGCGCACCTATCGGATCAATCCGAAGATCACGGTCAAGTTCAAGGGCCACGACACGCAGGTCTACAACTACCCGGACATGGAATTCGTCCCCTTCTCGCTGGCTTCGCAGCACGCCGACAACCCCTATATCCATAATGTATCGGGCAACGGCAACCTGAAATTCCAGGGCCGGCCGGGAGCGAACAACACCGCCAATATCGTCTTCCAGGGCTTCAGCGCCGGAGCTTTCCCCGAGATCGACCAGTGGGCCTTCATGCAGCCCGTCGCGCTCAACACGATCTCGCCCGACACGGGCCTGAACATCAAGGGCGTGACCGACGACCTGCCGAGCTACTCGTACACCTACACCGAGCCGGGGACCTACACGGTGACCTTCATCGTCGCCGGGGGCAACTACCAGGGACAGTCGGCGCCCGCTCCCTACGAGGTGACGTTCACGGTGATCGACCCGATCGAATAACCCGTCCGAAAGTTTTCGCAAGCCCGCCCTTCAGCAAGAAAGGCGGGCTTTTTCACAATATCCGGTTGCATTTCTGCGTTTTTTCCAGTAACTTTGGAGGTGAAACTTAACCTTTAACAACCAAAACCGAAACAACCTCATCGTATGAAGGCTGAATTACAGGAAATAGCGTCGCAGTTCGCGCTGGAAGGCGCTATCACGGCAATCGACTCGCTGGGCGAGGGATTCATCAACGACACGTTCATCGTCCGCACGGCGGGCGATGCGCCGGATTACATCCTCCAGCGCAAAAACAAGAGCATCTTTCCCGACGTTCCGGCCATGATGGAGAACATCCGCAAAGTGACGGATCATATCCGCCGCCGTGTCGCAGCCGCCGGGGGCGACCCCAGACGCGAGGCGATGACCGTGGTTGCAACCCGCGACGGAAAGCTCTATCACGTGGACGCACAGGGCGAATATTGGGCCGTTTCGGTTTTCATCAGCGACACGATCGCCTACAACAAGGCCGACTCCCCGGAACTGGCCCGCAAGGGCGGCGAGGGCATCGGCAAGTTCCAGGCCCAGCTGGCGGACTTCACCGAGCCGCTGGCCGAGACGATCAAGGGCTTCCACAACATCCGCCACCGCTTCGTGCAGTGGGACGAGGCGCTGCGCCGCGACGCCGCAGGCCGCGTGAAAGACCTTGCGGAGGAGATCGGCTGGATCGAATCGCGCCGCGACGAGATGCTCTCGTTCTGGTCGAAGGTCGAGGACGGCACGATCCCCACGCGCGTGACCCACAACGACACGAAAATCAACAATATCCTCTTCGACAAGCAGGGCGAGGTGCTGTGCGCCATCGACCTCGACACGGTGATGAACTCCACGTCGCTCAACGATTTCGGCGACGCCATCCGCTCCTACGCCAACACGGGCGACGAGGACGACCGCGACCTTTCGCGCGTGGGCATGTCCCTCGAAATGTTCCGCGCCTATACCGAAGGCTATCTGTCGCAGCGGGCCGGACAGCTCAACCAGGCCGAAATCGACCACCTGGCATTCTCGGCCCGTTACATCACCTTCGAGCAGGTGCTGCGTTTTTTGATGGACTACATTGACGGCGACACCTATTACAAAACGAAATACCCCGAGCACAACCTCGTGCGCACCCGCGCCCAGTACAAACTGCTGCAAAGCATGGAAGAGCAGTACGGCACGATGTGCGAAATCGTACGGGAAACCGTCGCCAAATACAAATAAGGAATGGAAATTCGCAAGATAGCAGGCATCGCGCCCGACGACCGGGCCGCCGTGGACGAGGCATTCGCCGGAATCGAGCCGCTGCCGGTGGCGTGCTGCAACTGGCCCGCGGAATTTCCCTACGCCCCGGAAGTCAGCTTCCGGATGTTCCATACGGGCGACTGGCTGATGCTGCGCTTCGACGTCGCCGAACGCTACACGGCGGCGCTCGTCACGGAGGACAACGGCGAGGTGTGGACCGACTCGTGCGCGGAGTTCTTCATCGCGCCCGACACAGGGATGTACTACAATTTCGAAACCACCTGCATCGGACGGATGCTGCTCGGGGCGCGCAAATCCCGGACCGAGGCCGAGCACGCCTCGCCCGAGGTGCTGGCGGGCGTGAAACGCTACACGACGCTTCCCTGCGGCGAGCCTTTCGCCGAGCGCGAGGGCGACAACCGCTGGTCGCTCACGCTGGCCATCCCCCCGCAGGCGCTTTTCCGCCATGCGCTGACCGACTGGAGCGGTCTCAAGGCCCGCATGAACCTCTACAAATGCGGCGACAACCTCTCGCACCCCCATTTCCTCTCGTGGCGGCCGATCCGGACGGAGAAACCCGATTTCCACCGTCCCGAGTTTTTCGGGGAGGCGACGTTCGAGAAGTGAAAAAGTTAAAAGTGAAAAGCTGAAAGCCAAGAGACAATCCGGTCGCGATGCGACAACTGCGGGCAACAGGCGAGCGCAATCGCTTGCGAATTGCCGAGCCGCCACAGCAGTCAAGGCGCGTGTTTTTGCGCCTTAAGTCCCCTCCCGAGGGAGGGATTTGGGGTGGGGTCAGACTTGTAAACGACGCCAACGGCGGCGACAACACGATCGGCAGCAAACCGACAGAGAGAAAGATTAACAAATTACATAAACGTATGAACAACAAGTATTCACTTCCCAAAGACGGCGGCCTGATTTCCGAATCGGCTCCGCGCGACATCATCCATCGTTACGAGAAGATCCACACCAAGGTCTACGAAAACGAGTACGAAGGCGTGCAGTACGTCGCCGACAACATCGTCAAGGCGATCCGCATGTACAACGAAATCCACTGCTCGAACGAGGTCTACGAGGAGTCGCAGCCCTTCGTGCTGGGCCTCACGACGGGCCGCACGCCGCTGGGTCTCTACCGGGAACTGGTGAAACGCCACCACGAAGGGCAGATCAGCTTCCGGAACGTCTCCGTTTACAGCCTCGACGAGTTCTACCCGATCCGGTCGACCGAACAGCAGAGCCGCAACTACCGCATCCACGAGGAGTTCCTCAACCACATCGACATCCTGCCCGAGAACGTGCACATCCCCGACGGTACGGTTCCCGAGGACCGCGTTTCGGAATACTGCGCGTCGTACGACCACTCGGTGCGGCGCATCGACCTGATGATCATCGGCGTCGGCGAGGACGGGCAGATCGGCTTCAACGAGCCGGGGTCCTACTCCCGCTCGCGCACGCGGCTGGTGCAGCTGACCTACAACACCCGCAAAATCCAGTCGGGCGCTTTCTTCGGGCTGGAGAACACACCCAAGATGGCGGTCACGATGGGCATCGACACGATCATGCGCGCCAACCGCATCATCCTGATGGCCTGGGGCGAGGAGAAGGCCCACATCGTGCAGCGGGTCGTCGAGGGCGAGATCACGGATCAGGTTCCCGCCTCGTACCTCCAGGCGCACCAGAATATCGAGGTGGTGATCGACGAGAATGCCGCGCAGCTGCTCACCCGCGAGCAGACGCCGTGGATGGTGGGTCCCTGCGAATGGACGCCGAAATTCGTCCGCAAGGCCGTGGTATGGCTCTGCGGCGTGGTTAAGAAGCCCATCCTGAAACTCACCTATAAGGATTACATCGAAAACTCGCTGGGCGAACTGCTCGAACAGGGCCGCGCCTACGACCAGATCAACATCGACGTCTTCAACGACCTCCAGCACACCATCACGGGCTGGCCGGGCGGCAAGCCCAACGCCGACGACTCGACGCGCCCCGTACCTTCGTCGCCCTTCCCCAAACGGGTGATCGTCTTCTCGCCGCATCCCGACGACGACGTGATCTCGATGGGCGGCACGTTCATCCGCCTCGTGCAGCAAGGTCACGACGTGCACGTGGCTTACGAAACCTCGGGCAACGTGGCCGTGCACGACGACGTGGTGCTGCAAAACATCGACACGGCCCGCGAACTGGGCTACGGCAACCACTACGCCGAAGTCGAAAAGGTCATCGCCGGCAAGAGGAAGGGCGAACCCGAGCCGCGCCCGCTGCTCGACCTGAAAGGCGCCATCCGCCGCGCCGAGGCGCGTGCCGCCGTGCGCTCGTTCGGACTGAACCCCGACACCAACGCCCACTTCCTCAACCTGCCGTTCTACGAAACGGGCGGCATCAAGAAGGGCCAGCTCACGGAGAAGGACATCGAAATCATCGTCAAGCTGCTGCGCGAGATCAAGCCCCATCAGATCTACGCCGCCGGCGACCTTGCCGACCCCCACGGCACGCACCGCACCTGCATGGAGGCCGTGCTCGGCGCCCTCGAAGTCGTGAAGGACGACGAGTGGCTGAAGGAGTGCCACCTGTGGCTCTACCGCGGCGCCTGGATGGAGTGGGACCTCGGCATGGTGGACATGGCCGTGCCCCTGTCGCCCGACGAGCTGATTATGAAACGCCACGCCATCTACCGCCACCTCTCGCAGAAGGACATCATGCCTTTCCCGGGCAGCGATCCCCGCGAGTTCTGGCAGCGGGCCGAGGAGCGCACGCAGAACACCGCGAAGCTCTACGACCAGCTCGGCATGGCCGAATACCAGGCTATCGAGGTGTTTGTGAAGATGTTTTAGCGCATCTTCACAAAATCTTCGATTAAAAAATGAAGCATTGAACATTAAAAAATCACCCCATGCGCTTAATCATTGAAAATACCCCCCAGCAGGTAGCCCAGTGGGCCGCCAATTACATCATCGCCCAGATCAAGAACAAGGAGCAGCACACCTCGTCGCCCTTCGTGCTGGGGCTGCCGACCGGCTCGACCCCGCTGGAGACCTACAAGGAACTGATCCGCCGCCACAAGACGGGCGAAGTGTCGTTCAAGAACGTCATCACGTTCAACATGGACGAGTATGTGGGTCTCCCCGAGGAGCATCCCGAAAGCTACCACTCGTTCATGTGGAACAATTTCTTCAAGCACATCGACATCAGGCCGGAGAACGTCAACATTCTCGACGGCAACGCCGACGACCTGGCCAAGGAGTGCGCCGACTACGAGGCGCGCATCGTCGAGGCCGGGGGCATCGACCTCTTCATGGGCGGCGTGGGCGAAGACGGACACATCGCCTTCAACGAGCCGTTCTCGTCGCTCAACTCCCGCACGCGCCTCAAGACCCTGACGCAGGACACGATCCAGGTCAACGCCCGGTTCTTCGGCGGCGACATCTCGCTCGTGCCGAAAACCGCGCTGACGGTCGGCGTGGGCACGGTGCTGTCGGCCAAGAAGGTGCTGATCCTCGCCACGGGCCACAAGAAAGCCCGCGCGGTGCGCCACGGCGTCGAAGGCTCCTACAACCACCAGTGGACCATCTCGGCCCTCCAGGTGCACCCCAACGGCATTCTGGTCTGCGACGACCCGGCCGCCGAGGAGCTGCGCGTAGCCACCTACCGCTATTTCAAGGACATCGAGCGCGAAAACCTGATCTCGAAATAAGCGCATTCCCGATACGAAGTCTCCCGCAGGGCCTGCCCTGCGGGAGACTTTCGCTTCCACGCCCCGGATACAGAACTCCCGGCGTCATTTTACGGCCGGATTATTTGCCGAATGCCGGAAAAATTTTATCTTTGTAGAGCATTGCTTATACGGATAAATCGTGGGAGCGTCACTCAAGGACATAGCCTGCAAGCTCAACCTCTCGAAAACGACCGTTTCGTGGGTCCTCTCGGGGCAGGGCGACAAAAAAGGGATCAGCGCGGAGACACAGAGCCGCGTGCTCGCCTGCGCCCGCTCCCTGGCATACGAACCGAACCTGCTGGCCCGAAGCCTCAACACGGGCGTATCGAAAACCATCGGGCTGATCCTCCCCTCGATTTCGGACACCTTCTTCGCCCACATCACCGACCGGATCGAGTCGGAAGCCGAGCGGGAAGGCTACTCGCTGATGATCGCCGGTTCGAACTCCGAAACCGAACGGGAAAACGCCCTGATACGGCTTTTCCGGTCGAAAAAGGTCGACGGCATCATCATCGCCCCGGCCGACGCTTCGGGACGCGAGGTCGGCCGCCTTGCGGAGAGCGGCTGCCCGGTCGTGCTGTTCGACCGCGGCCTCGCGAAAACGGACGCCGGCTGCGTGGTGATCGACAACGAGGCGGGCAGCCATGCGCTGGTCCGTCATCTTGCCGCCCGGGGATTCCGCAAAATCGCCATCATCACGACCTTCCCCCACCTCCCGACGATGGAACTGCGGCACAGGGGCTACCTCCGCGCGCTGGCGGAAGCGGGACTGCACGCCGATCCCCGCCTCTACGGAGAGGTCGCCTATGCCGGCTACCGGCAGCACGTCTGCGATACGCTCGACCGCATTCTCTCCACGGTTCCCGACACCGACGGCTTTTTCTTCACCACGCATATCCTCGCCACCGAGGCCCTGCGCTATTTCCACGACCGGGGCATCGACATCAGCGACGGCCGTCGGGGGCTTGCCTGCATGCACGAAGACCCGCTTTTCCGCCTGGCCGCCCCCCGGATGAGCGTCGCCCGCTTCCCCGTCGAAGAGATCAGCGCCCACGCCGTGCGCCTCCTGCTGCGGCAAATCCGCGAAAGCCAATCGCCCGGCTCCGTCCGCCCGGCACCCGAATCGGTGGTGCTGCCCTGCCGCATGGAGTTCCGGGACGAATAAGCCCGTTCCGTCCGGACATCCCTCCCCCCCGATACGAAAGACCCGCAAAACGATGAAGTCCTGCGGGTCTTTCTCCGGAAACTAATCTCTAAATTACTTCTCGGCAATCAGTCCGATTTCGTCGATGGCAAAATAAGCGGGAACGAGCAATCCGTAGGCATTCGCCTCATTCGAAGCAGGCGAGAAAGTCAGACAGTCGACCTTACCCAAAGCGGAAAGATCGACCTTTTTCCAGTCCGACAACTTTTCCGAACCGTTGATCAGGAAGCACTCCGCACTACCGGTCTCCTTGCCCTCAAGCGAGCCGGTAATTTTCACTTTATAATAATACGAAGCCTCGTCAACCTGCGTCGGCTTATAAGGGTAGGTAATCGCGCTGTTGGCCATATACAGATAGCTGACCTGACGCGGTTCCACAAATTCGATCATCGGAGTTGCATAACCGCTCGTATATCCGTCGAAATAACCGATCATGCAGTTCGACGAACCGTTTGCCCCCTTATCGGCCCATACCATAAACTGGTTCGCATAATTGACGCTCGTAGCCGTTCTCCCGTAATTGGCAGACAAGACGAAACCGCCCCAATAGTCTCCGTAGCCGATGTCGGCTGAAAAATAGGTTCCGAACCAAATCTTCTCATCCGAGGTCGAACAAAGATACCCGTTGTAAACGCCACCTACGGCCAGATCGTCGTAGCTGCCGCCCTTCGCCCAAAAGACATCATGGTGATTTCCCGCCGCAGAACCGCCGCTAACGGTAATGTCGCCGAGCTGTACAGCCTTGCCGTCGATAGCAAGCATCCCCTCGCTCGTTTCGAAAGAAATCAAATTAGACGGTTCCGGCTCCGGATCGGGATTGGGGTCCGGATCGGGTTCCGGATCGGGTTCGCTCACATGCACGGTACAGGTTGCCGACACCGAACCGTATGTCGCCGAGATTTTGGCGGTTCCGGCAGCCACGGCCGTCACAAGACCCGATTCGGAGACCGTCGCGAACTCCTCGGCATCCGAAGACCACACCACGTCGTCGGTGGTATTCGCCGGCGCCGGCGTTGCGGTGAGTTGCAGGGTTTCGCCGACTGCAAGTTCTTTTTCCGTACAATCGAGCACAACCGCAGTCGCAGGGACGCGGGAATCGCCGTCATCGTCCGAGCAGGCGGCCAAAGCGCAGGCCGCAAATGCGAAAAGCAAGAGTTTTTTCATCGTTCGTCTGATTTTAAGTATGTTCGTAAAATAAAAAATCCGGTCCCGGAACCTCTCTGAATCGAACCTTTTTCACGTCCATACCCGTATTTCAGCCACGAAATACCAAGACTTGCGATGCTCCGTTCTCCGCAGACACACCCCGAAAAAAGATTCTTCCTCGTCGGGAAGCTGCAAGGCAGGTCTTCTGGCTCGTTCCTGCCGCAACGCCTTCCCGGCCCTCTCGGACCAGTGGCTTTCAGCGTGTCGCGGCAACTATCGGAACTTACAGCAGCGGGAACTGCTGCCGATTTTCACGGCATTCCCATTTAATCACACGGGGCCTTGCCCGGCCCTTTGTGAACCATTGCGGTGCAAATTTAGGAAATAAATTCGTATCTTTGCCTCCGCAAACATAAAATTCGCAAAAAATTATGAAGCACGCATACGTATTCCCGGGCCAGGGCGCCCAGGCCGTCGGAATGGGCAAAGACCTCTACGACAACGTTCCGGCTGCGAAGGAACTCTTCGAGAAAGCCAACGAGATCCTCGGTTTCCGCATCACCGACATCATGTTCGCCGGTACGGACGAAGAACTGAAGCAGACCCGCGTCACCCAGCCCGCCGTATTCCTCCACTCGGTGATCATGGCCAAGGCGCTGGGCGTGAAGCCCGATGCCGCCGCCGGACACTCTTTAGGCGAATTCTCGGCCCTCGTGGTCGCCGGAGCGCTCTCGTTCGAGGACGGTCTGAAGCTCGTTTCGAAGCGCGCCATGGCCATGCAGGCCGCCTGCGAGGCGCAGCCCGGAACGATGGCCGCCATTCTCGGTCTGGAAGACAAGGTCGTGGAGGAGATCTGCGCGTCGGTCGACGGCGTGGTCGTCGCCGCCAACTACAACTGCCCGGGCCAGCTGGTGATCTCGGGAGCCGTGGAGGCCGTAGACGCCGCCTGCGAGAAAGCCAAGGCCGCCGGAGCGCGCCGTGCGCTGCGCCTGCCGGTGGGCGGAGCGTTCCACTCGCCGCTGATGGAGCCTGCCAAGCAGGAACTCGAGAAAGCCATCGCCGAAGCGCCGTTCCAAACGCCCGTATGCCCCGTTTACCAGAACGTCGACGCCAAGCCCTATACCGATCCCGCCGCCATCAAGGCCAACCTGATCGCCCAGCTGACGGCCCCCGTGCGCTGGACCTACATCGTGCGCAACATGCTCTCCGACGGCGTGACGGAATTCACCGAACTCGGCCCCGGCAGCGTGTTGCAGGGACTCATCCGCAAGGTGGACCCCAACGCAGTCGTGGAATCGAAATCGACGCTGTAAAACAAAAAGTTTCGCTTAAAAATTAACGCCCTGATTTTCAGGGCGTTAATTTTTTACCCCTCATTTTGAAGCAAAATTTATTAAATTTTATTAAAAACTTATTGCATTTATTAAAGATAGTGTATATATTTGCAGAGTTAGTTAAAAATGAGCCTGGAAGGATGACATCACTTACCGAATTTTTCAACAAACACGAAGACGACGCCCTGAAGGGCATTACGCACAAAAACAGCATCATCAAGCGCAACATCATCGCGCACATGGCTGTCAACGGAGAATGCACGCTTTCGGAGCTTACCAAAGAGCTTCACATCAGTGTCCCCACGATCACCAAACTGGTTCAGGAACTGGTCGACGAGAACATCGTGACAGACCTGGGCAAGGTGGAAACCCCGGGCGGACGGCGCCCCAACATCTTCGGCCTGGCCAACTCGGCAATCTATTTCGCCGGGGTGAACGTCGGTCGTGACAACATGCGCTTCCTGATCACCGATCTGCAAAACAACATCATCAAAGAGGAGAACGACTTCACGTTCGAGCTGCTCGACCGTCCGCAGTGCATCGAGCGCATCTGCTCGGGCATCGAGAACTTCATCGCCACATGCGGCATCGACCGGGGCAAGATTCTCGGGCTGGGCGTCTGCATGACGGGACGCGTGAACCCCGACACGGGCCGCAGTTACAAATACTTCACGTCGAGCGAACAGTCGTTGCGCGACTTGCTCGAAGAGCGCGTCGGCATCCGCGTACTGCTGGAGAACGACACCCGCGCCCGCTGCTATGCCGAATACACCTGCGGCAAATCGAAGGACGAGAGCAACGTGCTGTACCTCCACATGGGCCGCGGCGTGGCCATCGGCATCGTGGTCGACGGACAGCTCTACTACGGCAAGAGCGGCTTCGCCGGCGAGTTCGGCCACATTCCCTTCTTCGACAACGAGATCATCTGCTCGTGCGGCAAGAAGGGATGCCTCGAAACCGAGGTTTCGGGCATCGCCATCGAGGACAAGATGTGCCACCTGATCCAAAAGGGCGTGAACACCATCCTCAAGGAGAAATACGACCAGCAGAAGACCATCCACATCGACGACATCATCACTGCGGCGAAGAACGACGACAACCTTTCGATCGAACTGATCGAGGAGGCGGGCGAAAAGGTCGGCAAGGCCGTGGCTTTCCTGATCAACACGTTCAACCCCGAGACAGTCATCGTCGGCGGCAACCTCGCGGCGGCGGGCGACTACATCATGCTGCCGCTCAAATCGGCGACGAACAAATATTCGCTCAACCTGGTCTACAAGGACACCAAGTTCCGCGTGTCGAAGATGACCGAGAACGCCAACGCCTGGGGCGTGGCCATGCTGATCCGCAACAAGATCATCGGATTGTAATGAACATCGAGGGCCGCACCATCCGCCTGCGGGCCGTGGAGCCGGGCGATGTCGACCTGATGTACGAGTGGGAGAACGACTGCGACATCTGGCCGGTCAGCGGGACGACGGAGCCGTTCTCGCGTCATCAGCTGGAGCGCTTCGTCGAACGGCATCAGGACATCGTCGGGGTGCTCTGCGACGGACAACTGCGGCTGATCATCGAGACGCTGTTGAGTTCCAAGCCGGTCGGGGCGATCGACCTGTTCGAATACGACCCGATCCACCGCCGGGCAGGCATCGGCATCCTCATCTACGAACAGAGCGACCGGGGACGCGGCTACGCCTCCGACGCCGTGGAAACCCTCTGCCGCTATGCACACGATACGCTGCGCGCGCATCAGCTGTGGTGCAACGTCGGCGCCGACAACGAAGCGAGCCTGCGCCTGTTCCGCAGCGCGGGATTCACCGAGATCGGCGTCAAACGCGACTGGCTATGGCGGCCCGACGGCTATCACGACGAGGTGATGCTGCAAAAGATATTCGACTGAAACAGCGGACCCCGTCGGGGTTCGGGATTATAATGATGTAACAACTTGATAAATCAAGTTGTTACATTTTTGTATAGGATAATAGGTAACGAGAAAGCAACGGTTTATTTTCAACTTCTTGCACTCAAATACTGTATTTCAAATAACCTATCACAAAATACGAAAAATTTTGGGGATAGGCAAATTAGACAACGTATCGAAAAAAGCATGTTTTTTATACGACATTTGTTGTAAAAAATCTCAATATTACTAATGAAAGTTAAGAATGGTCACTCTATTTATAGTACCATTAAAAAAGTCTAACTAATATTGTAACAAAGGTAACGCATTACCCGGTGTAACTTCTCAACAAGAAGAGTGGAGATTTCGAAGCCTCGACCGGAATCGGATTGGCAATAGACGTATACTGAAATTGAGTAAAGACCAACCGGATTTTGACATTTGTCCGCAGAAGCTTCGATTTGAGTCGCGACGCTTACAAGGGTTTTCTCTGGTAACCTGTTTTATCGTCGTATCAAGTAGGATGATCAGTGGCGTGTGAGTAGGTTGAGAGACGATTGAAAGGTAAGGTTATGAAACATATCACTATAACTTTATAGGTAGAATCAAGAGTATCCTGTTCTATCCTTTGAAATCATCGGTTGAGAGATGTTTTAGACAAGACGATAAATTAGCTTTTGTCCAAGTTTCTATAGTCCGAACTGTAAAGAATTCAGCTTCGTTTGTTTTGTTAAAGTAGGAATTTTTAGAATACAGAATTGCATGCCTGAATATCTGTCCGGAAGAAATCACTCGTCATCCTTATTCAAGGAATAAAGTAATGCTTCAGTAAATTTCGTGCGATCCTTCTTGCATTCCAAGACACGGCATTTAACATCGGTTGGATTACCGAATTTAATATGTAATGTGTCCTCAAAAACTCGAACGACCAAATTGAACAGAGCTGCCGAACTATCTGCCAGAGCGAAAGGTGGTAAAGCCATCCGATCGAGTTTGCAAAGTATCTTCGAAACACTGATTGCCGAATACTCTTTCGACCAATAAAGCGGCAATGAAATCGGAACTTTATCCATGATAAAATGTTCTTGCAAAGTTCGCAATTTGATCTGTGTATAACTTAGTATTCGTCAAGCTGTCTTTTTATCCGTTGGATCACATAGAGTTGCAATAATTGGAGTGAAATCGTGGAAATGTAGATCTAATTTTTCTGCAGTAGGGATATCCCTGTAGATATTTTGATTAGTATTTGAAAAAATGGAATCTTTGTCAATATTTCCACATATGCATTTAATTCATAAGCATTCGATAAATTGTATCTTTTTGACAGAATTTGTCATGTTTGCAGCATATCAGTAGATAAAAAGGTCACTTAAGATACGTTTATGCCGTGGAATTTTCATCACTTGTTAAAGGTATCTTCTGAGGTTTCTATTGCTCAATTCATTTTGAGGCATTCTGGCAAAAATATCTTCATCCATAGTTTCAGCACTTGTGGTCTTGCGGCCTTTCGAAAAAGCCATAAATCATATATCCATCACTTTAGTCCCCTCCTAGTAGTCTTCCAGAAGTTTTTTGTCAGACGACCGTTACGGGAACTTGTATATGGTGGGAAAAAGATTTTCTGGCACAGCATTGCAATTCACCACATGTAATTCTTTACAGCACAGAGTTTCTTATCGTCAATAACAGGCCCTATACTTTCTGCCTGAATTTCATCCCGCAAACAGCCACAACGATTTAAGTTATACATAGTGGCAAGTCTGGCGTTGAGCGTCAAAATGATGAGCGAGACTACCGGTTTCTGGTATTTTTAATCACCCAGTAAGAAGCAGTTTGGTAGAGATACTTGTTGGGATAATGTTGGTGGTCACGATCTAAACCAGAGATAGAACGCTTGTAATACAGTGCTGTATTACAAGCGTTCTATCTCTGGAAAGTAATCAATTTAGTATTGAAGCTATTCGGAGATCAGCTCTAAATTGATATTGCAGGAATATAAATCACCCTTACGCATAAGTATAAAGCTGATTACCTGCCATTTTTTTATAGTTTTTTGACAGTTTAAACGACATTTCGAATTTTCTATCTATTTTCGACCATCAACATCATATCTTTTGTGGGTTTAATTAAATGAATTCGCCTTTGGGAAAGACTCGCAATTCCTAATGCTTACATCGGATACGGTAATATTGATGTGAATTGAACCCGAATTCTCGTAGACTCGCAGTCAGACTTATCCCAGTATTTTACTGGAGGGCCCTATCAATGCTCTTTTATTTAGCATACTTTTTTGTTCAATGGGAAGTTGAAATTGCGAGTGGAAATATTGGGTTCATTCAGATACTTACAAATCACAAAAGTTATAAAAGATAAAAAACAATATGATATGGGAAAGCTTGTAATTTATACAGAAAAATCAAACATAGAAATTATTTTATTCCGTGTTTCTGCAATATTCGAATAATTTGTGGCTGAACTTTCTTCAGCATCCGTTCGAACCCGAGGTCCGTGGGGTGTACGCCGTCGACGGTCGCCTCGTGGTCGTCTCCCAGCTTCATGCCGGGATTGATGAACCAGATGTTTTTGTCCGTTTCGAGGATTTTCTCCATCCCTTTCCGGGCAGCTTCCCGCTTAGCGTCTTCGAAAGCCCGTTTTTTCAGGTCGAAGTTTCCGCTTTCGCGCACCTCCGTCTGGAGGAAGATCAACGGCGTCGTGGGATGGCTTTCGCGGATGCGCCGGACGAACCCTTCCAGCCGCTCGTCGATCTGTTGGGCCGACGGGTTCGAAAAGGTGTCGAACAGAAAGGCGTCGGCCCGGGTCTCCGCGGCGATGCGCGCGAAGAATGTATCGAGCTTGCATTGCCCGCTGGCCCCGAGGTTGATGAACCCGAATCCCAGGGTGCGGCCCAGGCGTGCGGCGTAGGCCATTCCCGGACGGCTAGCCGAAGTGCCGTGCGTGATGCTCGACCCGATCACCACAATCCGGTGGCGGAAGGGGTCGGGAGCGGCTTCCAACAGCGCACCTTCGTCGGTTCCGATTTCGAGGGCGGCGATCTCGTCGTGCAGCGGGAGGTAGAGCAGGCACTCCTTCATCGTCGTATCCATGTGTTCGACGACGGGGGCTTCGTGCTGCGTTCCGGATTTGCTCGGCACACCGACTCCGGCGAAGACCCATTTGCCGTCGCGGCGAATGTAGAGGTCGAGCCCGCGCTGGGCGATGAGCGTCGAATTGGCTCCGGGGAGTTGGTTGACGGTGGTCCACCGGGCGCGGATGTTGCGGCTGTCGGTGCGGAACACCACGGCCAGCCCCGTGGAGTAGCGGTAATATCGCGTGACTGTCGGGGTCAGCTCGGGATAACGGGCTACGTCTATGCGCTGAAACGCCGGGCCGCCCGGCTGGGCTTTGTTGACGATCGTGAGACTTGCCGCATCCGTGTATTTTACCGGAGCGTTTTCTGCGGCGGCCATTGCCGGCATCAGCAGGCAAAGGAGCAGGTATGTCAGTCTTTTCATGCTTCTGTCTTTTGTTTTCGGTTCATCAGCGGCAGCAGGAAGGAGATGACGGACGCCGCGATCCAGAACAGGGCGACGGGTCCGAAATCGTAATGCTTCGCACCGTCCGTGGCGACGGTGATGTGCGAGTCGATGAGCCATCCGGACGCTACGTCCTGAATGCCCGCGGCGATGTAGGAGGCGATTCCCACGACCCCGAGCGCGGCTCCCGTGGCCTTGCGGGGTACGATATCCACGGCCATCAGTCCTCCGAGGAAGCAGATCAGCACGCCGATTGCTATTCCGAAGAGCACCATCGAGAGGACGTTCACCCACATGGCATTTCCTCCGTAGAGGAACAGCGCCAGGGCCACGGAGTTCAGTATGCCGAACAGCAGGGCGGGAATCTTTCGGTCACCCTTGAACAGCTTGTCCGAGAACCACCCGGAGAGCACGGTTCCGAGAATTCCCAGCAGTGCGTTTATCGAGACTACGGAAATCGCCTCTACATCCGAGAATCCCTTGGCCTCCTGGAGGAACAACACTCCCCATCCGTTTATGGCATATCGGGATATGTACATGAATGCGCTTGCCGCCGCCAGCACCCATACGGCCGGGGTGCGGAGCACTTGTTTTTGAATCTCCCGAACGGATTTGTCCGCTCCCGGCGCTGGTTTCTCGTGGGCCAGGGCCTCTACGGGCGGCAGTCCTTTGGATTCGGGGGTGTCGTGAAGCCAGCACAGGACGATGACAACGCCTATTGCACCTGCAAGTGCCGATCCGAAGAACCCGGCCTGCCAGCCTGCGAATGTCACGATGGAACCCACGAAGAGGAACGAGAAGAACTCCCCGAGGTTATGGCTTGCGGAGAAGAATCCGTAGTAGGTTCCCCGTTCCCGGAGGGGATACCACCGCGAGAGGGATATGATGGCCGGGGGCGCTCCCATGGACTGCGCCCATCCGTTCAGTCCCCACATGACGGCGAATGCCGCGAATATCACGGCCGTGGGAACTACGGAATGCGCCAGCCCCAGCAGTCCCATCAGGGCGTTTGCGGCAGCCGAGACGATGAGTCCCGTGGCCATGAAGCGTTTGATGTTGCAGTAGTCGGCGATGAATCCGTTTACGAACTTTCCGACGGCATAGGCGAAGAGCAGGGCCGATCCGATGACGCCCAGCTGGGACGCGTCGAGGGATCCGCTGTCGAGAATGGGCTTCTTCATGACGTTGAGACTCGTGCGGCAGACGTAGTAGAGGCTGTATCCGAGCGTCGCGGCGACGAACGCTTGCAGGCGCAGACGTCGGTAGTACTTCGAGCGGGCGTCGTCGTCCATCTCGCGCCCGGGGGCGGGAGGGCTGATGCGGTAGAAGTCGGTGATGCGGCTCATGGGGTCAGTCGTGCAGTCCGCGTGCGCGGAGGTAGGAGATCAGCAGTTCGGGACGGTCGGTCTGGATCATGGTGGCGCCCATATCGACGAGTTTGCCGTAGACGGCCGCCGGGTCGCCTTCGAAGGCCGCATCGTCGCAGAGACCTCCGCAGAGCGACGGCCACAGGGAGTTCACCCAGAGTTTCGAGCCGCCGGCCACCACTTTTTTCATGCAGGCTTCGACTGCGGGGGTGTATTCCGACCAGCAAACCTCGTAGGCAAGGGGTACGGTGTCCGTGCCGAGGTATTCGGCGAAGAGCGCCTGCCCTTTGGGTTTGAGGATGTCGATGATGGGCATGTACATCATGTTGTGCTCGTAGCGGGAGAACTTCGCGGCGACGTCTGCGACGGGGCTTTTGCCTTTGATGAGGAGCTGTCCGGTGACCCCGAGTTCCTCGGAGAGGCGCTGCACGAGGTCATAGTACTGGTAGCCCTTGTCGATATTGACCACGATGCGGTCCTTGCAGAGCTCCAGCGCTTCACGAAGCGTCGGCATGCGGTGCGACGTGGCCACGCCGTGGCCCGATTTGAGGAAACACCGTTGGATGGAGTCGTAGGGGATTTCGGCGATGAGACCTTTGCCCGTCGTCGTGCGGTTCAGCGTCCGGTCGTGGCAGACCACCAGCACGCTGTCGGAGGTCAGCGCAAGGTCGATCTCAACGATGTCGGCCCCCATGCCGATCACCGACTCGATGGCCGCCAGGGAGTTCTCGGGCCAGTTGCGCCAGTCGCCCCGGTGGCAGGCGACAAGCACCTTTTTCGAGGCGGGGTTGTGAATCTCCGAAACGACCCGTTCGGCACGGGTGCCGGGGGCGGATTCGGTGTGTGAACAGGAGGTTTGTAAAAGCAGCAGTCCTGAAAGAAGAATAAGCAGTTTTTTCATGGATTGTTTGGATTGAAGGCAATAATAATGTTAAATATATAGTAAGAAAAATCGTGTATTCGCGTGGACATACACGATTTTCTGTTGGAATCCGCTTCGTGTTACCAGTTCATCACGCGGACTTTATAGACATCCAGGTCGGGAACTTTGATCGTTCGTGTCTCTGTCGAGGCGTTCTTGTCCGTGGAGTAGCGGATGGTCTGTGTCGACCAGCTTTGCGAGCCCTCGGGGTTGGTGGAATCCGTGTACCACAGTTCGCCCGTCTCGTCGTTGTAGTTAATCGATTTGATAGCTGTCGATGCGCTGAAGAGCATCATTTCGGTAAACCGGTTGGCGCCGATGTCGTAGAGATAGGCCCGGCGTCCGCCGATGCAGAGCGTGTTCGAATTGACGTAGCTCATGTCGTGCAGACCTCCCTGGGGCGTCTGTACGGTCTTTTCCAGTTCGAGCGACGGGGCTGCCGTCTCCCAGTCTTTGAGTTTGTAGATCTGGAGGCTCTGGCCGCCGATCGCATAGAGGCGCTGGGTCGTTTCGTTCCACACGACGCCGTGCGCCGAGCCGAGCGCCGACTGGTAGAGAATCCGGTTGGGCTGCGAGATGTCGTAAAGTTGTATAGAGTTATTCCCAGAACTTTCGCCTCCGGAACAAGCCACGACGATGCGGTTGCCGGGCAGCAGTTCCGCCGAGTGGGCGTTGGGAGTCGCCGTAGTGTGGAACAGCACCTCCTTCGTGGCGATGTCGAGCAGCACGCACCAGTTGTAGGAGCTGGTGCACAGGAGTTTCTTGCCGTTGTCCACCGGCTTGCAGTCGTCGAGGTGGTTGCAGCGGCTCTTGTCCAGCCCGAGCACGGCGGCGGCTTCGGTCGCGTCCCAGCTCCATGTGACCGCATCCTTGTAGGTGGTTTCGTTGGCCAGCCCGGCGTCGATCATGTAGACCATGTTGTCGCCGCAGAAGACCAGTTCGGTCACGAAACTCGAACGGGCGTCGTCGGTGTCGTGCTTGCCCCCGGCCTCCAGGGTCACGGGCTCCGTCTTCCCGACCGAGAACGAATTACCGTCGGTGTCGGTGAGGGTCACGGTGTAGCCCTGCGACAGGGCCACGGGGGCGATCATTACGGGTATCAGCTGCGTCTCTTTCGAACAGTCGAGGGGTGCGGGCAGCGTCACGGTGATCGTCTGAGCCGATGCCGATGCCGACCAGTCGTCGATGCCGATCGTGAGCTCTCCGGCGATCCCTTCGCCGCCGTTGGCCTTTACGACCGCCTTGCTGACCGAGTAGTTGCCCTTTTTAACGCTGACGTACATCGTGCAGAAGAGATTCGTGAGCTCCATGCTGCAACCCTCGTAGGTGTTGAGCCGCGCCGTGGCCTTGCCGGCGAGAATCGGGGCGACGGAACCCGTCTGCGCCGTGGGAACGACGGTTTTCAGCGTGCCGTTCTCACAGCGGAGATCGGCGTCCGAGGGCCAGAAAGCGACGACCGTCGAAGCGGCGTGCTGCGGCGCGCTGAGCGTGAAGAGAAAGAGCGATTTTTGCGATCCCGGCTGGATCGGCGCCGCATAGACGGCCTCCGGGACGCTTTGGTCTGCGGCGAACAGTCCGGCCTTGTCGTTTCTGCCCCAGGTGGGCAGCGTTGTCGCTCCCTTGTCGTTGTAGTATTTCGACAGCGTCAGGGTGGTTTTCGAAGAGAGTTCCCGGGGCGAGTCGTCGTCGTTCGAGCAGCCCGCGACGAGGAGTCCCGTTCCGGCGCAGAGCAGCAGAACCCGGAACAGGCGGAGTTTTAAGCTATTCATAATTTCAAATCTTTTGTGTCGCATTTTTATTGAGATCTTAAAATAAAACGAAACAAGTTCTTACCGGATAATGATCCGAGATATAAGGAGCACCATAATTTTCTTTCAGAGTTTGGAAAATGCTTGCCACGCATCCGTTATCATAAAAGATATGGTCAAGTTTACGGGTTCCAGATGTTTTGTAGCCGTTGTATGTGGCTTCCTGATCTGTGACAGGAGCAGTCGCACGGGCATCTTTCATTACTTGGTGCAACGGATTGAAACAACTCTCATCGGTATCCGAATTGAAATCAGCAGTAAGAAATACCGGAAGTTGTTCTGAGTTGACCTCCTCTATTTTATTTATAATTAATTTGATAGATTCTTTTCGAGCCACAGTGCCGGAGTTGTCGAGATGCGTGTTGAAAAAATAGAACCGCTTGCCGGTTGTTTTTTGTCTGAATAACGCCCATGTACAACTTCGGTTGTAATTGGCATCCCAACCCTTCGAGGGTATGTTAGGCGTTTCTGACAGCCAAAAAGTTCCTTTATCCAGCATTTCGACTATTGATGTCTGGAAAAAGATGGCCATACACTCTTCAGAGGCATATGTTTCCGTTTTGGGAGGTGCTTCACCGGTATCGCGTCCTAATCCGTACCAAGCATATTCCGGGCACTGTTTTGCCAAATAAGTGATTTGATGGGGTTGTGCTTCTTGTAAACCCATTATGGTCGGCTGTTGCCTGTTTATCATCGTTATGACGGCTTGTTTACGATTCTTCCAGATGTTGTCTCCATCGGAGGGGTTGTCGACACGGATGTTGAAAGAGATGGTTTCGATGACATAAGGCGAACGGGCCTCGTCAGCATCAGCCTTGCCGCCGGCTGTCAGCGTGATTGGCTTGTCCGATGAAACAGTATATGAAATCCCGTTAATGTCATAGATGGTCACGGAGTATCCTTGCGACAGGGTTACAGGCGCGAGCATAACCGGGATCAGTTTGATCTCAGCCGAGCAGTCCAGCGGTGTGGAAAACTTTACGGTAACACTCTTTTCCGATGCGCAAATAACACCGTCCTTAAGCCTGATTGAAGTTTCTCCGGCGATGGCTTCCCCGCCGTTGGCCTGTATAACGGCTTTGGCAATTGCATGGCTTCCCCAAACAGGTATATACATGGTGTTGAACAGGTGTTTCAACTCCATGTGCAACCCTTCGTAAGAGTCGATGCGACCTGTTGTTTGTCCGATCAGAAGTGGAGCGACGGTTCCTGTCTGCGTTGTGGGTATCGTCGTTTTCAATATGTCGTCCTCATATATGAGATTCGCATCGGCTGGGTAGAAAGCCACTAATGTTGCATTGCTATGTTTCGGGGCCTTGAAATTGAGCAGAAAAAGCGATTTCGGCGATTGTGTCTGAATTGGGGAGATGTTGATCTTCTGCAAAAAGTTGTCCCTGATGACGAAAATGCCGGCCTTATCGTCTCTTGTCCATGGATGAAGCGTTGTTTCTCCTTCGTTGTTGTAATATTCTGACTGGGTCAGGGTGATTTTTGCGGCTAATTCGATGTATTCCGAGGAATCGTTATCGGAGCAGCCCGCCATGAAATATGCGGTCATTCCGAATCCTATTCCGAACCATATTGATTTTCGAATTTTATTCAATGAAAAGCGTTTCATTGTTCAACGTTTTTTATTTTATTAAGAATGACTTTGCTGCAGGTTTTCATGACGTTTCCGGAGGTAAGGTTTCCTGCGGCGTGCCGGCCTGCTCCCCGCAGGCGGCTCCCGAAAGAGCCGCTGCGAGGATCAGCAGTTTGTTGATTGTTCGTATCATCGGTTATCGTTGGATTAAGTATTCGTTTTCATGTCCCAGTACGACCTGTTCGGCGACGCTGCGCAGGTAGGCGGCCTTCGATGCCTCGATGCCGCAGTCGGCGGGCGAGCTGCCGAACGCCTCCCCGTAGAGCACGAGGTAGTTGACGCAGGCTTTCAGGTAGGCGCCGTAGACCGACTGGTGCTTATTGTCGGTGTGGTAGAGGTTGATGCCCGAAGAGCCTTCGCGCACGATACGGAACGCTTCGCCGATCGGCGATATCCACGTTCCGGCGGCTTTTGCCATGGCACGTGCACCCTTGGCATTGTAGTTTTCGAAAGTCGCGAAGTCGGTGAATCCGCCGTAGCTGCTGGCCGAGAAGGTCCAGGTCTGTTCGAGAATGACTTTGCAGGAGGCCGATTTCGCCCGAATTTTGTCCGCCAATGCCGTGCAGTTGGCAGCTATTGACGCCGTGCCGTCGCGTCCGTAGGTCGCGGGATTCTGGCTCTGGTCCTGAATGAAGGCGTAGTCGTAGCCTCCGATGTCGATGGCGTCGGTCGAGAACGACAGCCCCAACTGCTGTCCGAAATTCTGCGAACCCTTGAAATGCCCCTTGACATTGAGATAGTGGCCTTCGTTCCAGGCGATCTCTTTGAGCATCCACGCCGGGTTGCTGTAATAGGAGAACGAGTTGCCGAGGCAGAGCACCTTTTTCGTGTCGCCCGGGACCGCCGTGCCGAGGTTCTGGACATAAGAGCCCGAGAACCCGAATTGGGGTAATTGACTTGCTGAGTCGTCAGCCGAAATGTCTTGTGTACCACCCGTGCAGGTGTAAGGACCCACAGCGCGGCAGCGGATCTGCACCGCACCCTCGACGGGATCGGTGAAACGGATGGTCTGCATGATGCTGGCGTGCTGGTAGTTGGTTCCTGTGGCCACGCCCGAGCACTTGTAGGAATAACGGATCGAGGGGTCCTCGGGTGCGGTGAGCAGGTCCTCTTCGACGCTCTTCCAGACACCTCCGTCGAGATACTCCACGATGAAGTATTTGGGCGAATTGGCTTCGCCGGCCATCGTGGCGTCGAACTCTACGGCCGTACCGGCTTCGAGTCGCCTTACGGGCAGGGTGTAGAGCCAGTAGTCACCTTCGACCATTGTCGAGACGGAGGGACGGTATGAATTGACCGTGCGGGTGAATTCACGCCCGACGTTGGCCTCGCCGCGTACGACGGATATACAACCCGAACTGCCCGAGGTCGACGGAAGCATGTTCGAAGCGCTCCACGAGGAGTTGTACTGTCCGACAGTCGATGCCGAGAAGATCCACTGGCTCGGGAAGGCCGGGCCTGCCATCAAATCAGTGTCGAGCTTGCCTCCGGCCTCCAAGGTCACCGGTTCTGTTTTTTTGATTAAAGCTATATCTTCGCCTTTGGAATCGTAGATGGTCACAGTATACCCTTGCAAGAGTGTCGCAGGGGCGATCATAACGGGTATCAGTTGTGTTTCCTGTGAACAATCCATGGGGGTGGGCAGTGTTACAGTGATCGTCTGTTCTGATGCTGATGTTGACCAGTCATCGATGTCAACGGTGAATTCCCCTGCAATTGCTTCGCCGCCGTTGGCCTTTATGACCACTTTGCTGACTGAATAGTGGCCTTTCTTGGCGCTGATATACATCGTGCAGAAAAGGTTTTTCAGTTCCATACTGCAACCCTCGTAGGCATTGAGTTGTGCTGTGGCCTTGCCGACGAGAATCGGGGTGACAAAACCCGTTTGCATCGTAGGGATGACAGTTTTTAACGTGCCGTTTTCACAGCGGAGATTGGCATCCGAGGGCCAAAATGCGACGACCGTCGAGGTTGCATGTTGCGGTGCGTCGAGCGTGAAGAGAAAGAGCGATTTTTGTGATCCCGACTGGATCGGTGCTGCATAGACGGCTTCCGGAGCGTTTTGGTCCGTAACGAACAGTCCGGCCCTGTTATTCCTCTCCCAGGCGGGCACCGTTATTGTTCCTTGCTCATTGTAGTATTCCGTTAGCGTTAAATTGGTTTTCGAAGCGAGTTCGCGGGACGAATCGTCGTTGTCATTAGAACAACCCACGGCGAGTAATCCTATTCCTGTGCAGAAAAGTAGCAAGCCTCGGAGCAAATAGAATTTTATTATGTTGTTCATATTTGTGGCATTTGATTGGGCTATTTTTTCATTTTGCCGAGAATGACCTCTTTGTAGGCTTTTACGACATTTTCGGGCGTAGCGTTCACCCCGGCGCGGACTTCGTGCATGAAAACTCCCTTGTAGCCGGAAGCCTGTAGGCGGCGGAGGAAATCAGGCCAGTCGATGACGCCTTCGCCCGGCAGCCAGTGACGTTCGTCCTTGCGGTCATAGTCCGAAGCGTGGATCGTGCCGATGCGGTTGCCGACGGCCTCGAAGAAGTGCGCATGCTCCTCTTTGAGCAGGTGGTTCGAATCGAAGCAGACCATGACTTCGGGGTAGTCGGCGATGAGCCGCATAAGCTCGCCCGAGTCGCGGCCCAGGCACGTGCGGGGCAGGTTCTCGATGCAGAGCACCGCGCCGATCTCTTTGGCGGACAGCGCGAGGCGACCGATGGAGTTGGCCGAGTTCTGCAGGCGGATCTCCCGTTCTTCGTCGGCGATCGGCTCCGAACTGGGATGGAGCACGAGCCGCTGCGGGCCGAAGATCGACGCGAGGCGGATCATCCGCTCCATAAGCGCGACGTTCTGTTCGCGCAGCGCCGGATCGGGTACCGAGATGTCGAGCTGGCGGCTGAACGGCAGGTGGCAGGACCAGACTTTCAGTCCGGCTTCTTCGAGCAGCGCCTTGACGCGGTAGGCCCGGGTGTAACATTCGTTCTCGGGAGCGTTGCGCCAGAAATAGTTGAAGACAACCTCCACGTGGTCGATGCCCGCGGCTTTGATCTGCGCGAGTTTTTCGGGCTCAGGGACCTTCACCATGCCGAGCGATACGCCCAGGGGGTATTCGGCCCGGACGGATCCAGCAGTCAGCAGAAAGGTTATCGTTATGAGCAGTAGTTTCTTCATTGTTTTATTTTGGCTGGTGAAAGGAGACGCCGGGGATTCCCGGCGTCTCTTGATTCAATTATTTGACGCAGCACGATCCACAAATGTCGCCGCCATGGGTACTCCAGCTCGATGCGCGTTCGCCGCCGACGTATTTGCCGACGAACATGCCGTTCTGGTCGGCGTTGCCGATGAATGCCGAGTAGAACACGCCGTCGAGGTAGTTGTTTCCGCCCATCTGGCGCTGTGCCGCGGCGGAGGTTCCCGTGTAGCTCCACGAGTCGAGGACCCTGCCCTCGGCATCGAAGATGTAGGACGTGTTAGTAGGCTGTCCTGCCGTGATGTAGAAGCGGTTTTCAGTGTCTACACACGGGTGGGAGTAGTTGTAGGTGTTGCCCACGGCTGTTCCGGTATGGACATGCTCCCAGTTGACGGCCGAAAGGTCACCTTTCACATTGTAGACCGAACCGTTTTTCGAACCGGCGAAGACCGAACCGTTGGGGGCCACAACGGGCTCATAAAGGAGGTTGGGATTGTCTTTCTCTACTACCAACGATTTTATCGCTTCATGTGTTTTTATGTTAACGGCCCCTATATAACCATTTCTGCCACCAAAATAAGCAAGGGTTTTGTCGCTGTTGACGGCAAATCCGGTGATGTCGGACATTTCGCAGCCAAGGGTAACCTTGGCGATTTGTTCGCCGGTTTCAATATTGACGAAGAAAGCGTCGGTTTGCGTTCCGATCAGCAGCTCGCTGCCGTTAACCAGCAGGCCCCTTCCGGCATCTCCTGCTGAAAACTGCCATTTCTTTTGTCCCGATGCAGCGTCTATGGCGAAGGCTTTACCCAAAGCATCACAAATGTAAACCACTGTTCCGTTAGCATTGACGGCCGGGGCGGCGCTCTTCATTGAACCGGCTTCGGAGAAGATCCACTTCAACTCGCCTTCCGGCGTGATGGCATAGAACTGTCCAGCGCTTGTCGTGCCGTAGTAAATGTCGCCTGTCACGGGATTCACGGTGAGCATGTTGTAGCTTCCTGATTTGGAGGTTGGTAGGTAACGCCACTTCTCATTGCCTGTCACGACGTCGAAGGCGTAGAGGGCGGAGACTTTGTTGAAGGTGATGATGTAGACGGTCTTTCCGTCGGGCGAGAACACCGGACAAGTGCCTTTGAATCCGTTGTAGTTCGAGCCGTCCTGCGCCCAGTCGGTGCTGTAGATGACGTATTCGCGGATTTCGACCTCGAGGGTCCACGAGCGGGCGTTGCCGTCGATCGTGGCGTTCAGCTTCACGGTCTGTGTGCCGACCGTGCCCAGTCCGTATTTCACGACGGTTCCCTCCTTCACGACGTCGCCCGGGAAGGTCCACTTCACGTCGGTGGCCGTCGGGTAGTCTTCGGTGTTGAACGAGAATGTGATCGGCTGGTTCTTGGCCGCCTTGTCGCGGTCGAGGATGTAGGGGATCGCCAGGGTCGGCATCGCTTTCGCGGTGGCCGGTTCCGAGGCGCCCTTTTCGTAGTTGGCCGTCAGCGAGAAGTAATAGTTCTTGTCGTTGATCAGCTTGTCAAGCGTCACGCTCGTCGCGTCCTTGTCGAGCGTCTGTTGCTCGACGTTGTCGGGTGTGTCCTCGTTGTAGTAGGAGAGCGTGTAGGAGAGCACCGTCGTCGCGGGCTTGGTCCACGCGAGGCTCACGAACGAGTCGCCCGCATCGACCGTGAGGTCGGTGACCGGGAACCGGGTCGTGGCGGGTCTGCCGACGGCGGCGACGTAGTTCGAGACGAGTTTTCCGTAGACCGCCTGCACGTAGAAGGTGTACTGCGTGTCGTTGACGAGTCCGCCGACCGTGCAGTTCATCTCGCCGCCCGTGCGCAGGGTGACCGTTTCCGAATCGGCATCGGTGTAGTAGACGATGAAGTCCGTCGGGTTCCAGCCTTCGGGCAGGCTCCAGGCGAGCAGTACCTCCTCGTCGCCCGGCGTGGCGGTGAGATCGGTGACCTGGTGGCGGGCCGCTCCGGCTTCGGGGATATCCTCACTCCAGCATGCGGTGAGGCACGCGGCGATGAACGATATCAGCAAAAGGTTGATTATCTTTTTCATGCTTGTTCTGACTTAAGTGGTTGGTTAATTGAAACCGGGATTCTGCCAGAGAATCGACGGGTTGTTCACGATTTCGATCTGGTTTTGCGGGATCGGGAAGATCAGGTTGTGCGAATCGAGTGAGTAGCCCATTTCGCGGAAATAGTCGACGGCCAGCCCCAGCCGCACGAGGTCGAACCAGCGGTGGCCTTCGAGGGCGAACTCACGGCCCCGTTCAGCGGCCAGCTCGCGGCGGAACTCCGCTAGGCTTTTGACCTCGTCGGTCGTCAGTTCGTCGAGCCCGGCCCGCGTGCGGGTCTTATTGAGCCATTCCAGCGCGTCGCCCAGGCTGCCTCCCGATTCGGCCAGCGCCTCGGCGTACATCAGCACCACGTCGGCATAGCGCAGGTGCGGGAAATCGTTGCCCACCTGCGTTGTGTAGGTTGCGTCGTAGGTGTCGTACCATTTGGTCATGGCGAAGAGATTGTCTTTAATCTTGGTGTAGGAGCTGATCAGCGGTAGACGGTTGTCCTTCTCGCTGTCGTAGATCGCCTTGAAGGTTGGTGTGGGGTTGTTGATGTCTGCCAACACATCTGTGTTGGCGCTGTACCAGTAACCGTGGCCGTTGTCGTTGGTCTTGTTGTAGTAGAGCGCGAAGATGATCTCCCGGTTCATTTTGTTACCCACGTCGAAAACCTTTTTCGTCGTCGATTCCAGTCCGTAGGAGGTGTTCTTCATCGCCTCTTCGAGGGCCGTCTTGGCCTCGGCGGGCTTGCCGAACGTGAGGTAGACCTTCGCCAGCAGCGTGTAGGCCGCGATGTTCGCCACACGGGCCTTTTCCGGACCCGGTGTCGGCGGCAACAGCCGGGCCGCCTCGGCAAGGTCTTCGGTCAGCAGCGTGTACATCTCCTCCTCTGTGCAGCGGGGGATGAGTTTGGCAGCTGCTGGGGTTACCACAGTGCGGGTGATGGGCACCACGCCGAAGACGCGGTAGAGGTTGAAATACCACCACGACCGCAGGAACAGACATTCGCCGCGATATTTGTCGTAGTTGGCGATCTTGGCTCCGGTCATGTGGTCGAGTACGTCGTTGCAGCGATAGATGCCGTTGTACCAGGCATTCCAGATGTCGTTCAGGATGCCGTTGTTAGCTGTCTCAGCGAAATGGTCGATGTCGTAGCGGTTCTGCGTCGATACAGCCATCGATTCAAGGACGTTTTCGTCTCCGCGGTAGCCGATCTCCGTGAGGTGGAAGCTCATCTGGGTTTTGAGTTTGGCATAGCACGCCACGACTCCTTGGTTGAAGTCGTCGTCGGTCTTGTAGAAGTTGCCTTCGGTGATGTTGTTGCTCGGGTACTGTTCGAAGAAACTTTCGCCGCACGAGCCCAGACCCAGTACGAGGAGTCCCAGCGCAAGGAAATATTTCGGTTTCATAGTCATCGTCATTTTTGATTACAGGTTAAAGTTCACACCGACGCTGAACGTGCGCGACAGCGGATAGGAGCAGTAGTCCTCGCCCGGACGCAGGGCGTCCGTCGAGCGTTTGTTGACCTCGGGGTTGTAGCCCGAATAGTCGGTCCACGTGAAGAGGTTCGTGCCCTGCACGTAGATGCGCAGCTTCGAGATGCCGGCCTTGCGGGTCCAGCGGTCGGGGAAGGTGTATCCCAGCGAAAGGTTTTGCAGGCGCAGGTAGGAGCCGTCTTCGAGGTGGAACGTCGAGGTACAGGCGCCGTTGTTGCCGCTCGATTTGCGGGTCGCGCGGTTCAGTTCGCCGTAGGGATAGCGTTGCAGCGACTCCTTCATCATGTTCGACGAAGCCTCCATGTTGAGCAGGTAGCGGCGTTCGAGGTTCAGGATTTCGTTGCCGTAGACGCCCTGGAAGTTGGCCGCCAGGTCGAAGCCCTTGTACGAGAGGTTAACCGAGAAGCCGTAGTAGAAATCGGGCATGTAGTTGCCTACGATCACGCGGTCGGCGTCCTTTTCGAGAATGCCGTTGCCGTTGGCGTCGACGAAGCGGAAGTCGCCGATCGTCGTGGTGTCGAAATGGGGATAGGAGTCCAGCTCCTCCTGGTTGTGGAAGATGCCGTCCTGCACAAGCAGGTAGTAACAGCCGACGGGCTGGCCTACGCGCGTGAGGTAGTAACCGCCGGCGTAGGAGGATTCTTTGATGATGTCGGCGTTCTCATCGCCGAGGCTCAGCACCTTGTTGCGGTTGAGCGACCAGTTGGCGGCAAAGGCGTAGGAGAAGTCGCCGAAGCTGCGCCGCGAGGTGAGCGCCAGCTCGATACCTTTATTCTGCATTGAACCGATGTTGACGTTCGACGAGGTGAGGCCCGATACTGATGAGACGGGAACGTCGAACAGCATGTCGGTCGTCTTCGAATAGTAGTAGTCGGCGGTGAATCCGAGGGTGCCGCGCCACAGGCTGACATCCAGACCAACGTTGTACTGCGTGTTCTTCTCCCAGCCCAGGTCGTTGTTAGCGATCTGCGTGGGATAGACCTGCGAAGTGAGTCCGTTGCCGAGATCGATGTTCGTCGAGCCGTAGAGCGCCAGGTATTCAGAATTGCCGATTTGAGCGTTACCGGTCTGTCCCACGCTGGCGCGGATTTTCAGGTCGTCGACCCATTTCACATCGCGCAGGAAGCTCTCGTCGCTCATGCGCCATCCCACGGAGGCCGCCGGGAAATAACCCCACCGGGTGTTGGGGGCGAAGCGCGACGAACCGTCGCCGCGGATCGAGGCCGAAACCATGTAACGGCCCTTGTAGGAGTACTGCGCACGCACGAGCCACGAGGCGAAGGTGTAGGCGTACTTGTTGTTGTAGGTCTCCGTCAGGTCGATGGTCTTGCCCTTCGTGGTGCGGATCTTGTCGTCGCCGGCCGTGCCGGTGCCCACGATCTGCGAGGTCTGGATGCCCTGCTTCTCGGCTTCGTAGACCGCCACGGCGTTGACCGAATGATCGCCGAAGGTGCGGTTGAAGGAAAGTTGGTTGGAGATCGTCCAGTGGAAATAGGAGTTCATGTTGTTCTGCGCTTTGGGGGCTGACAGATCGTCGTAATATTTATGGCCGCGCAGGGGGATGTACGAGGGGCGGTAGTAGTTGCGGATGTAGGAGTAGTAGTCGCCGCCGGCCGTGAATTTGTATTCCAGCCCTTTGATGAACTCATAGGAGACGTAGGCGTTGCCCAGAATGTTGATCTTCTCGCGCACGTCGTCGATTTCGAGCGCCAGCGCCACGGGGTTGAGCACCTCGTTGGTCTGGGTGTCCCAGCTGTTGACGCGCAGGAATCCGTTCATGTCCCAGTTGTAGGAGCCATCGGTGTTGTAGACCGGGAAGACCGGAGGCGCCATCAGTGCCGAGGCGATTACACCATCGTCGCCGTACTGCGTGTCAGAGGAGATGTAGTTGGTCTTCGAGTAGGAGGGCGAGAAGCTGACGCCGTATTTCAGCCGGTTGCGCTTGCCGTCGATGTTGGCCCGCAGGCTGTAACGTTCGAAATCCGACCCGATGATCGTTCCCTCGCGGTAGAGGTAGTTGGCGCCGATGTAGTAACCCAGCGTCTTGGTGCGGCCCGAGACCGATACAGAGTGCTTGGTCGAATAGGCCGTGCGGAAGATGGCGTCCTGCCAGTCGGTGTCGGTCATCGTGCCGGTCTTGTCCTGCAGGTAGGCCGTGATGAGCGGGTCAACGCGGTGGTAGGTCTGGGGACGGTCCTCGTAGGGGTCGTCAATCGAACCCGTCGGAACGTTGAACAGGTAGGCGCCGTCGCGGGCCTCTTTGAAGATTTTGGCGAATTCATAGGCATTGAGCATGTCGATCGTCTTCGAGACGCTCGAGACGCTGAACTGGCCGTCATAGCTCACGACGGGGCGTTCGCCCTCGCCGCGTTTGGTCGTGATGAGGATGACGCCGCACGAGCCGCGCGAACCGTAGATCGCCGCCGCCGAGGCATCTTTGAGCACTTCGAGGCTCTCGATGTCGCTGCTTTCGAGGTTCGAGAAGGCCCGGGCGTCGCACGGAACGCCGTCGATGACGTAGAGCGGGTCGTTGCCCGACGTGGCCGACTGGATGCCGCGGATGCGGATCGAAACGTTGCCGTCGGGCTGGCCGCCCAGGGTGAGCACCTGCACGCCCGGCATCTTGGCGGCCATGGCGTCGCGGAAATCGGCCGTCGGCATGGCGGCGAAGTCTTCGGCCTTGATGGACGAGATGGCCGTCGTCACGTCGCGCTTGTTCTGCACGCCGTAGCCTACGACCACCACGTTGTCCATGGCGATCGCCTCGCTTTTCAGCGTAACGTCGGCCTGCGTCTGGCCCTCGGAGAGCGCCACCTCGACCTTGTTGTAGCCGATGAGCGAGTAGACCAGCACGGCGTCGGCCTGCCGGATGTCGATGGCGTATTCGCCCGTGGCGTTGGTCGCCGTGCCGACCGTGGTGCCTTTCAGGATGACGGTGGCGCCGATCACCGGCGCGCCGCTTTCGTCGGTCACGCGGCCCTTCACGGTGCGTCCGGCGTCAGCGGCCGGGCGGGTCTGCGATTCCCCCCCCCCGTTTGGCTGTGAGGACGATTTTCAGCCCCTTAACTTCCATATTCACATTGGGAAGCACCTCGGCGATGATCGAGGCGATGCTGCGGTTGACGGCCTTCACCGACACCCGTTTGTCGGGGTTGATGTCGGCGTCGATGTAGGCGAACGTGTACTGGCTGTTGGCTTCGATGCGCTGCAACAGCTCTTTGATGGTAACGTTCTTCGCATCGACGGTGACGGTCGGGACCTGGGCCGAAGCCGTGGCGGCCGACACCGCGCAGAGGAGGACCGCCAGGAACAGATGCCGGCAGATCCTTTTCAAAACGTTGAGTTCATTCATGATAGTTTCGGTTTGTGTTTGATTCGATTTTTCAAATGAAAGGGTATGCCGGAGCCTCTTGTTGCGGGAGGTTTCGGGACAGACCGTCTATGTTACAGGGTTTATCTCTGGGTGATCAGGACGCGGTTGCCGTCTATGCGGTAGCGGATCGACATCAGCGAGGACATTACCTCCATGAGGTCTTCCAGCGGTTCGTGGCAAACGACCAGCGACAGTCGTTTTTCAGGCGAGATGTTCGAAGAGAGGGAGATTTCGATATTGTACCTCCGTTCGAGGTTGATGATAATGTCTTTCAGCGGCGTGTTGTCGAAGATCAGACGCGACGAGAACCACTGGCTGTAATTCCGCGCGTCGACCTTTTCGACGCAGGCGCGTTTCGAAAGCCGGTCGAGCGAGAACCGCTCGTCGGGACGCAGCGTCACGGGGCTTCGGAGATGCTCCCCGGAGATCTTCACCGAGCCGGTTTTGAGCACTATCTCCTCGCTCGATCCGAACGCGTAGTTCATGGCGTCGAACGAGGTGCCCAGCACCTCGACCTGCAAATCGTTCATGCTGACGCGGAACGGCCGCAGCGTGTCTTTCCGGACTTCGAAGAACGCTTCGCCCGTCAGGGCCACGTCGCGGGTCCTGCCCGAGAATTCCGCGTTGTACTTCAACCGGCTTTCGCCGTTGAGCCACACCTTCGTCCCGTCGGGCAGGGTGAACTCCCCGACATGTCCCTTGGCAGTCAGCAGCGTGACCTCCTTTTCGGGTGCGAGCGTCTGCGTGGCGGCGAAATAGCCTCCGAGGAATACCAACACGACGGCGGCGGCCATGCCTGCATAGCGCAGGACGCGGCGTGGAAGCGTGCGGACCCGGCTTGCGCGGAGCGATGCCCGGAGCCGTTCGAGTCCCCTGCGGTCCTCCTCCTCCGAGGCGGGCGCCGCATGGTTTTCCCAGATGTCCCACAGGATTTCGTCGATCCCGGAGTCGTGCTCCCGGGCCAGCATCCAGCGTTCGAATTGCTGCCGGATGTCTTCCGGGGTGTCCGGATGGCGGAATATGTAGTCGATGATTCGCTTGCGTTCCGTTTTGCTCATCGTGTGCCGGTTTTAGAGGGGCTGCGGTTTATTGCGCTTTCTGCGTCAGGGTGTAGGTTTCCGAATAGGTCCCGGCCTCGAAGACGACCCGGCCGGTGCGCAGTGCGCCCGTGTCGTTGGCCCCGAAGCTGAGGTGAACGGCGAAAATGCCCTTTTCGCCTCCCGAAAGGGGTTCGATCGTGATCCAGTCGTCGCCGGTGGCCTTCCAACCGCAGGTGGTGTAGATCGTCACGGACTGTGTGCCGGCAGCGGCCTCTACGGTTCCCGACGTGCTGTGCATGTAAAGACTGTCGGGGGCCGCCGGATCGTCGTCCTTGCAGCTGCCCGCCAGACATGCGCACAACAGGACCGCAATGAATAGTAGCTGTTTTTTCATGTTGAGTTTTTTAGGTTAAATAGTTGTTTTCGGAGCCGGTTCCATAAATAAGACAACTTGCCGGCGGCGATGGCCAGTCAGTTCGTACAATTTTTTTTATATTTCCGCCGTTCCGTTAAAAAATCGTGAAAAAAGGAGAAAAGATTTTTAATTTATTCGCTTAAAATCTATATTTGCACCGACCGACTATGGATTGCGACGAACATATTATCCTGAAAAAACTCCGTGACGGGGATTCCGAAGCATTGGATATCCTTTACCTGCGCTATGCCTCCAAGGTCCGTGATTTCGCCTTCCGGCTGCTCAAAGACCGGACCGACGCCGAAGATGTCACGCACGATATTTTCCTGAAAATCTGGGAACAGCGCCGGGGACTCGGGGCCGTCCTTTCGTTTCGGGGCTATCTGTTCCGCATGACGCGCAATGCCATCTTCAATGCCTACAAGCACCGGCAGGTAGAGTCCAAATATCAGGCGGAAACCGGAGCTGCGGAGAGTCCCGCCGCGCCCCAGGCCGACGAAAGCGTGTCGACGGACGACCTGTTGGAGATGATCGACCTGGCGGTCCGCAACATGCCCGAGCAGCGTCGGCGGGTTTTCTGCATGAGCCGTTACGAGAACATGTCCTACAACGATATCGCCGAGGCGCTCAACATCAGCCCCAAGACCGTGCAGTACCACATCTCGGGAGCGCTGGCCGAATTGCGCAAACTGCTCTCGGCGATGGCGTTTTTCATATAGCCTGCAAAAACGAAAAGGGCGGACCACAAGAGTCCGCTGTTTTCAATTCGACCGAAGCCGTCCACGGATTGCCCCCCCCCGAAAGTTCCGTCGTTTTTGATCAGCGAGGCATACATCGTAAAAACGGGACGAATGGATGACGTATGCTCCATTCGTCCCGTTCGGGGGATGATTGCGGCAGATGCGCCGCAATCATCGAAAATTACAGCCGGCGCGAACCGTCGGAGATCACGACGTCGTAAACCTTCGGTTCGTGGCCGTATTTGGCGTTGAACTTCTCCTTGGCCGTGGCGATGAAGTTGTCGTAAAGCTCGTCCTTCACCAGGTTGATCGTGCAGCCGCCGAAGCCGCCGCCCATGATGCGCGAACCCGTCACGCCGCACTCCTCGGCGACCTCCGCCAGGAAGTCCAGCTCCTCGCACGACACTTCGTAGTCCTTCGACATGCCCCAGTGGGTCTCGTACATGCGCTTGCCGACCGTCTCGTAGTCGCCCTTTTCGAGCGCTTCGCATACGTCCAGAACGCGCTTCTCCTCGCCGATCACATAGCGGGCACGCTTGTAGTCCTCCTCCGAAATCCGATCCTTGACGGCTTCGAGCTGCTCCATCGTGGCGCCGCGCAGGAACTCCTGCCCCAGCACTTTCGCAACGCGCTCGCAGGAAGCGCGGCGGTCGTTGTACGGAGAGCCTACCAGTTCGTGCTTCACGCGCGAATCCAGCAGAACCAACTTATAGCCCTTCGGGTCGAACGGGAAGTAGGCGTATTCCAGCGAACGGCAGTCCAGACGGATCAGGTTGCCCTTCTTGCCGAACACCGAGGCGAACTGGTCCATGATGCCGCAGTTCACGCCGCAGTAGTTGTGCTCGGTCGACTGACCGATCTTCGCCAGTTCGAACTTGTCGATACCGCAGTTATAGAGGTCGTTCAGCGCAAAGGCATAGGTAGACTCCAGCGCTGCCGACGACGACATGCCGGCGCCCAGGGGCACGTCTCCGGCAAACACCGTGTCGAAACCGCCGATCTTGCCGCCGCGCTTCTGAATCTCGCGGCAGACGCCGAAGATGTAGCACGCCCAGCTCTCGGCCGGTTTGTCCGCCTCGTTCAGACCGAACTCCGAGCTTTCGCCCAGGTCGAGCGCATAAGCGCGCACCTTGTCCGTGCCGTTGAGCCGGATCGCCGCGACAATACCCTTATCGACCGCCCCCGGGAAGACGAAGCCCCCGTTGTAGTCCGTATGCTCGCCGATCAGGTTGATGCGGCCCGGAGAGGCGAACAGGATGGCTCCTTCGCCGTAAAGTTCATTGAATTTCTTGCTGACTTTTTCTTTCATGGCTCTTATTTTGTGGTTTTAAGTTTGAGTATCCGGATTCGGATTGCACGAAGATAGGAAAAAATCCGTGACGCCCGGCATAATTTCGTTTCAATTAACAATAAAAATCGACCATTTCATGCCCGGAATCCCCGAAAACGGCTGCGGCGACATCCTTATGCAAACGAAAGTTTTGCCTTCCTTTCGACTTGTAAATCCGGAAATGTTTGCTACCTTTGTAATGGTTTCGTTTCAGAAGTCACCAACTAACATTTCAAACGATATGACAAAAAACCTCATTTTGGCCGCCGCCATGCTGTTAGCAGGAGGCGCCGTCGCAGCCCAACCCAAGGTAATCGCACACCGCGGTTACTGGACAGCCCCCGAATCGGCGCAGAACTCGATCGCTTCGTTCACGAAAGCCGACGCCATCGGTGTCTTCGGCTCGGAAATCGACGTATGGCTCACCGCCGACGACAAACTGATCGTCAACCACGACCGCATTTACAAAGGCACGGACGTCAACATGGAGAAAGCCACCGCCAAGGAGATCACGGCCATCGTGCTGCCCAACGGCGAGAACATCCCCACGTTCGACGCCTACCTGAAACTCGTCGCCTCGAAACCCGACACGCGCCTGATTCTCGAAATGAAGTCGCTTTCGGATTACAACCGCGAAGACCTCGCCGCCAAAAAGATCGTCAAGCAGCTCAAGAAATACGGCGTGCTGGACCAGACGGAGATCATCGCCTTCTCGATCAACGCCTGCATGGCATTCAAGAAGCTCATTCCCGACACCAAAATCTACTACCTCAACGGCGACCTGGCTCCCAAGAGCATCAAGAAACTGGGGCTGGCCGGCATCGACTACTCGATGAAGGTGCTCCGCAAAAACCCCGAATGGGTGAAGCAGGCGCACGATCTGGGTCTCGAAGTCAACGTCTGGACCGTGGATTCGGAGGAGGACATGAAGTATTTCATCGGGCTGGGCGTGGACTACATCACCACCGACTACCCCGAGCGGCTGCAAGCCCTGCTGAAATAACGACCGGCCGATTCGTCAGACAGCCGCTAAAGATATGTATAAAAAAGCGCTACTGATGCTGGGATTGCTGAGCCTCGGGCCAGGAGATGCGGTCATTGCACAAACAGACATTGTAAACATCCCGGAGGCGTTCTGGGAGTCGGGATTTGTTCTCAACGGTTGCAAAATCGAATTTCCCTGCAAACTTATCGACCTGATGCAGACCTCGAATTATAAAAGCGGCTCAGTCAACACCAAAATTCCTCCTACCGGCGAAAACGAATTTTGGGCCGTAACTTTAACCAACGGGAAGGGAGAGAGAATCGAGGCTACGCTATTCAACCCCACGGCGCAGGAACTCGATGAAGCCGACTGCCTTGTAAACAGCATCAGCATCGGACCGCGTTCCGATAATTGGCACAATATCTCGGACTTTGCCGTTTTCGGTTTAAAGAGTAAGACGGCCACGCGGGAAGAGGTCGTCCAGGCGATCGAGAAATATTGCGGCGCACCTGCATACGTCATCGAAACTCCGAATGCGGATTATTACCAATTTTATGATAAAAAGCCTACGGTAGCTAATCCGGCACATTGGACAAATATCAAAATAGAGATCACGATTTCCAAAATGAAAGACACGTATAATGAAAAAATGATAGGATTCGACTTCCAACATGCAGGTGACTTTTACCGTAAACCGGAACCGAAATGATAAACCGTGCCGAACCTCTATTTTTCGCTTAACCTGAAAGCGGCCGTGATGTTCACGGCCGCTTTTTTATGATTCCACGTTCGGGGAAGAATGGCATATCAGACATCCACCACCGTCACCTCGATTCCGCGTTCGCGCAGGCGCTCCAGATAGAGGGGCTGCACGCCGCTGTCGGTGATGATTCGGTCGACAGCCTCCAGATCGCAGATCTTGCTGAACCCGCGGCGGCCGAATTTCGACGAGTCGGCCAGCACCACGACCTTCTGCGCGGCATTGATCATCGCATCGTTCAGCGAGGCTTCGAGCACGTTGGTCGTCGTCAGTCCGAACTCCGTGTCGATACCGTCCACGCCTACGAACAGTTTGCTGCAATTGAAATTGCGGAGCATCGCCTCGGCAAAAGGCCCCACGACCGACACCGAACTGCTGCGGGTGATGCCGCCCAGCTGGATGACGTCCACATCGGCGTGCTGCGAGAGAATCTGCGTCACGGGAACCGCCGCCGTGATGACCGTCAGGCGGCCTACGGGTTTGATCTCCCGGGCCAGAAAGGCCATCGTCGTGCCCGAAGCGATGATGATCGAATCGTCCTGCGACACGAGGGCCGCGGCGGCGGCACCGATCGCCCGCTTCTCGGCGACGTTCTTCTTCTCTTTCTCGTTGACGTGGCGATCGCTGATATAAGGGCTTATAAGAATGGCGCTGCCATGCGTCCGGTAGAGTTTCTTCTGCTGTTCGAGGTAGGACAGGTCCTTGCGGATGGTCACTTCCGAAACCTTGAAAAGCTCGGAGAGCTGTGTCACCGAAATCGAGCCGTTCTGCTGCAACAGCGACAAAATACGGCTGTGCCGTTCCGGAAGGCTCAAAAGTGGTTCTTCACCTGGTTTGTTCATGCGCAATTAAAATTTTAAAGTTTTGAGAGACTAATATACGAAAAATATTCGAAACACGAACATTCCGCCGCGATTATTTTCCCTCCCGCAAGAAATTGCATGTCCGATCAGAATATTTCAAATTAAAAGGTTTTTTATTTTGAAATCGCCGAAATGATTTGTACTTTTGTTCCGAAACGAAATCAATCATCAAACCGATATTTATGGAAAGAGCATCACAAATCAAAAAGTTGTCCGACAAGGGCAAAATCTGGGACATGGTAGTCGTAGGCGGCGGTGCGACCGGACTCGGCGTCGCGGTGGATGCAGCCACGCGCGGCATGAGCGTAGCCTGCCTGGAGAAGACCGACTTTGCGAAATGTACGTCGAGCCGTTCGACCAAACTCGTGCACGGCGGCGTGCGCTACCTGCAAAAGGGCGACGTGATGCTGGTGCTTGAAGCGTTGCGCGAGCGCGGCCGCATGAAGGCCAACGCCCCGCATCTGGTGAAGGACCAGGCGTTCGTCATTTCGAACTACCGCTACTGGGACAATTTCCTTTACTTCTGCGGCCTGACCTTCTACGATCTGCTCTCGTTCGGCTTCGGCTACGGACGTTCGAAGTACATCTCCGCCAAGAAAGTGATGAAATACATCCCCACCTCGGTCGAAAAGGGGCTGAAGGGCGGCGTGGTCTACCACGACGGACAGTTCGACGACTCGCGCATGGCCATCAACCTCGCCCAGACCTGCGTCGAGAACGGCGGCACGGTCGTCAACGAGGCCACCGTGACGGGCATCCTGCACAATGAGGCGGGCAAGGTCGCCGGCGTGAAGTTCGTCGACAACACCACCGGCGAGGAGTATTCGATCAAGGCGCGCAGCGTCGTGAACGCCGCCGGCTGCTTCGTCGACGACATCATGCACATGGACAGCCCCGAACACCGCAAGATGGTCACCCCGAGCCAGGGCGTGCACCTCGTGCTGGACATGAAATTCCTGCAGAGCGACTATGCGATCATGGTTCCCAAGACCTCGGACGGCCGCGTGCTGTTCGCCGTGCCCTGGCACG
>ERZ780149.165-NODE-165-length-88898-cov-4.308747_pt1 | contig 88898 bp, 95 predicted proteins | sample MGYA00511367_ERZ780149 | MGnify/ENA primary metagenome ERZ780149 (study PRJEB29588, sample SAMEA2153852) | human gut metagenome | biome: human gut; feature: human-associated habitat; material: faeces | place: Denmark | collected 2008/2010 ... | reverse complement strand
TTTGAGCGGGCAGTTCTGATAATCAAGAAATTCGAGACGCTCCACAAACCGAAGCACTGGCCCTATGTCGGCTACGGTCATCAGGTTCAGCCGGGCGAGCCATATCGCCGAGGCGTCCAGCTCACAGAGAAACAGGCAGACGCATTGCTCCGCAAAGACCTCGCCAAGTTCTGCGCTATGTATTCCAAATACGGCAAGGACTCCGTTCTTCTCGGTGCACTCGCTTACAACTGCGGCCCCGGCGTCGTCAACAAATCCACCGTCCTGAAAAAGCTCAAATCCGTAAACCGCGACATCTTCAAGTCCTATGTTTCTCACTGCCGTTACAAAGGCAAGAAACATAAAGGCTTATACACCCGTCGCCTGACCGAGTTCGCTGCACTTTTCATTCCGTAGAATCAGCGTCTAATAAATGCACCGAGGGGATGCACTCTTTTCGGAGTGTGTCCCCTTGCCGTATCTTATAGTCAAATGAAATCCAAAGAACAATGGCCTCGATAAAAGTAAAGTTCCGCCCCTCGACTGTCGCTGACCACGAGGGCACAATCTACTATCAGATTATCCACGAAAGGAAGGTGCGACAGCTCCTTTCGGACTACAAAGTATTTCAATCAGAGTGGGACGAAACCCGCTCAATGGTAACAACCACCCAGAAAAGTGAGCGAAAATCGTTAATCCTCTCAATCCGTGAGCGTATCCGCTGGGACGTTGAACGTCTTGTGAAGATTGACCGTAAACTTGATGCCAATGGGTTGTCATACACCGCTGATGATGTGATTGATGAGTTCAACCGATACGCTAAGGAATACTCGCTGTTCAACTTCATGCAGTCGATGATTGTCACTTTGAAGCAGCGCAATCAACTCCGAACGGCAGAGACCTACAAGGCAGCATTAAACAGTTTTAAGAAGTTCAGAAACAATGAAGATATGATGCTTGACGCCGTCACTTCCGATACGATGCAGGCATATGAGGCACATCTCAAACACAAAGGCAACACGCCAAATACCATTTCCTTCTATATGCGTATCCTCCGCGCTGTTTACAACAATGCGGTAGATAACGAGATTATCGAGAACCGGAACCCCTTCCGTAAGGTCTTTACCGGGGCTGAGAAAACAATAAAGAGGGCATTGAATCTTCCCACTATCAAGAAAATCAAGAATCTGGATCTGTCGCTCAGTCCCAAGACGGACTTCGCCCGTGATATGTTTATGATGAGCTTCTATCTCCGAGGGATGAGCTTCATTGACATGGCGTATCTTCGCAAGTCTGACCTTGAAAACGGTCGCGTGACCTATCGTCGTCGGAAGACCGGTCAGCAACTCACAATCGAATGGGCTAAAGAGATGCAGATGATTCTTGACAAATACCCGGAGAACCCCACACAATATCTGCTGCCTATCATTACCAAAGAGGATGGCAATCAGCGACGTCATTCCCGCAATGTCAACGAGAGCATCAACCACCACTTGAAGAAGGTTGCAGAGCAAGTCGGTGTACTCTCTCCTCTGACCATGTATTGCGCCCGTCACAGCTGGGCTTCAGCCGCCAAAGCGAAAGGCATACCCATCAGCGTAATCAGCGAAGGAATGGGACATGATTCGGAAGCCACAACCCAAATCTATCTCGCCTCACTGGAAACCTCCGTAGTCGATAAGGCTAACGCCCTAATCCTTAAAAGCCTCTAATTAAAGCCCTGATTTCCTCATTCGGGAAGTTGGGACTGACTTGTTTGAAAAATCTCCAAATCTCTGAATAAGAGATACCTTAATGTCGCAAAATTAAGCATAATTCGCGACATGGCAAAGGAATTTTAAAGATTTTTCGATCGAACACGTCGTTTTGCGACCTTCTTAAGCCGTTGATGTTTAGCAAATTTCAAATTATAGCCTAATCATTTGGTTTAACTGTAAGCAGTTGGAGTGTATCCGTATCTCTTATTCAGAGAAGCCTTGTACTGCAAACGGAAAATAGTAATGCCAGACATCGCAACATATACCGACCAAGAGATAGTCAAGGCTATCCTAAATAGGGACACTCTCATCACGAAAGAGTTCCTATATAGGAAGTGCTATCCGTTGTTCAAGTCTATTCACAACAAGTATTATACTGATTGTGATAATGTTATCGAGTTGATTAACGAGATATATACATATATACTTTGGCCTCATAAAGATACTCATAGGAGCAAGCTTCAAAACTTCGGTTTTCGTTGTTCCCTACCAATGTGGCTGAAGATTGTCACAGAGCATTATTGCCAACAACTGTTCAAGAAACGCATTGTCATATCCGATGACGAAGACGAGCTGTTTGATAGAAATGTACCCGGGGATGACTCTTTACTGCAAAATACCCGAGAACTTGATATGAACGATGTTCGCAAAATACTCTCCATGATGCCCAATCAGCGATACAGTAAGTTGATTGAGCTTCGTTATGTCGAAGAAAAGTCAAACGAAGAAACCGCAACAATTCTTGGTTTGGCAATGGACAACTACTACAATAGTCATAAACGTGCCAAAGAGCAATATCGCGAGGCATTAAAGAAGGAGGGACTACTATGATTAGCGATGAACTTTTGAACAAATTCGACCGCATCGAAGACCTCCCCGTTTCCGAGGAAATGCTTGGCGCGTATTTGGAGGGGAATCTAAACGAGGATGAAATTTCCGAGATTATATCGTTAATAAGTCAAGATGGTATTGTGTCTAACTTAATGACATCCATTGAGGAGACTCTATCGTACGAAAATAATTTTGAATATTTTTTAGATGACCAGATAGATTTTCCTGATGATGACTTCTTTAATAGTACATACGAAATAGAAGAAGAATCAGAATCTATGAACAGAAAATCTTACAACATCTATGGAGAGGCTGGAGAAAACGTTAAAGACCCAGTCTACATTCAACAACCGGATGACCATTCTTGCGCTCTTAGGAGTCAACAAATAGTATTACGCGATTTTGGTATTGATATCCCATTTGAGAAATTAGAAGAATTAGCTTTATCAAATGGAGTATATTCTGACCAAGGTACGTATACATACGATATTGGCAAAGTTCTGCAAATTGCAGGAGTCGATATGCATCAGGTGCAAGGGTCAACATTTTTAGACCTAACCAACGAACTTGCACAAGGGCATCGCGTTATTGTTAGCGTTGATGCTAATGAGTTGTGGTACACAGATCCCGCAAGTAAACTGAAAAATTGGTTTGATGACGCAATTGGCAAACAAGGAGGCAATCATGCTCTTATCGTTGCTGGAGTTGAAGTAAATCCACATGATCCGAAAGATGTTAAAGTCGTATTAACGGATCCTGGCGCAGGCCATTTACGCGTAGAGTACCCATTAGATCAGTTTATGGATGCTTGGAAAGACTCTAAGTGTTTTATGGCCGCTACCGACTACCCTGCACCTTACCAGTATGATCCTGAAACGGGAATGGAAATCCCTTCCAACTTCATGGTTCAGCAATTCGTTAATGATTTTATCTCTTCTAACGGATATCAACTCAGTCCTGACTTAATCAATATACCTCACGATTATCAACCTGCGTTTACAGGGCATCTTGATATGGTTGGGAGTGTTGATTATGAGACCTTCGAAAACGAGTATCAGGATTATAAGGACTCTCAATTCCCATCAAGTCTATCTATAAAAGAACAAATAGAAGAGGTTGCAAAAAGAAATCAAAACTTAGAGGATCACAGTTTTACCGCTGAACATCGGTATGGGATTGACCCCTATTCCTCAACTACAAAAGAATCACATAGTTCATCTTATGATTCAGATATAAATCATAATGGAGCCAATAATCATCTACATACCCTTGATGACGAAATGGATGAAGATTCTACTGAATCAATGTTCAATGATCAGGCATCAGACCATACTGATGAGCGTGACGAGCATGATGAAACTGATGAAGACGAATCCGATGATACATATGATCAACATTAATTCGTAAGGACAAATGGACGGCGGATTCTTTATAGGTGGTATGTTGGGCCGAATATTAGGCCCCATAATAGGTGATCTCAATGAGTTTTATACTCCTTGGGGTAAAGAAATTGCGAAAAAAAAGTTCGAAAAGGAAAGACGATCGAAAGAAGCGGATTTCAAAGATAAGGTTAGATTGTCAAACATTGAACATCAGCATAAATTGGCTTCTCTTGAAGAACAATTCAAGAAAAATAGAGAGAACGCCGAGAAGCAGATGGTACAGTCATTCTCAGAATGGCAAACAAAGGTCTTTTGGGAAAAATGTTTTCCGTTAAGGAACCCATTTGAAACTCCGTTTGGTGTTGAACTAGAATATGAGGGTAGCAATAAATTGCGCAGTTGTAGGTTACAAACGCTTCAATTGCCTAATAAAAAGGAAATTGTCCCTCTGCGAGTTATTTTGGCATTAAAAGACAGCAGCCACTCTCATGCTTCAACAATTAATGCCGATTTGTCATTATTCCTTTCACAGAATTTCTCAGCAAATAATGAGCATGCTGTTGTCTCTGAAATAGGAGCTTGGAAAGATGAAGCACCTATAAACGACGCTTCCATCAATTACCTTTTTCAGGGACAACGTGGATTGCCAACATTAATTGTGACACCCGCCTATACTAATGGAGGGGCAATAATTCGCTTTAAATTGTGGTCATGGGGACTTGGTGAGCAATTAGCATATCCAGTCGGTTTTGATTTTGGTTGGTTTAACATCGAGAATATTTACCGTCATGTTCTATTAGATGAGGTAAAGAAATTTGATGCTGTACTTGACAAAATCAAAGCAAGTAGGCCAACGCCATATGCTATCTTTGAGGAAGATTTGAAAATCATCAAATTGATTGAGCGTAATGATAACCTTTCTGATTATGAAAGAAACCAGTTAATGTGCCTCCTGCAAAAGACTCCACCGGAAATAGCCGCAACTGTTCAATGTAAAACAAATGAAATAATCTCAAATTTATATTCATGCGCGGTGGGGATGTATGCGGATGGCTATCATTTAACTCAATACGGGACACTCCCTGTTTTGCCTTATTTAATAAGAAACATGGCAGGCGTTGAACTAATACTTCCACAACTACAACAGTTTTACATGGTGCTTATTCAATCTTCCATAAATCAAGGTATATTAGGTTATAAAGAAAGTATTGAATTAGAACTCGATTTGTATGAAAGCCTTAAAGAAGGTGGTGCATCTACAGAGCATTTAAAAAGATTAACAAAACAAATTCGAAGCCATGTATTTGATGCTAAAGATAAAAGCTTGTGTGATGATAAAGTCCTGAAACAGATTAATAACAATTTACATCTATTAATAGAATGAATAACGATTCTTTCTCTTCAACAGATTTTGAACACCTTGTATTTATCAAGGCGTTTCAAGAACTTCTGGATGAAAAACTAGAACCGGAGTCGTCCGATGTTCAACAAGCTGAGTCCGGGGCAGAAGGGCTAAAACAGCGAATAAGAGACATATTGGAAAAAATAAAAGCATTGGATTTGTTGAATGATAACATCTCCGTAATTGAGTTGTGCGAAAATCAAGTTGCACTTCCACTACGGAGATATGTTGAGCAATGTAAGAAACCATGGCTTCAAGATAAATTAACGATAGCTCTTATGGGGCACCTGAAGACTGGTAAGACCTCTGCCATGAACTGTTATTTTGGCGAAGAGTTCCCCACCAGTCGCGAAGAGGCAACCGCACTGGCTACATATCTTTACTATGGCGACAATCCTAATAATACGGCGTCTTTAGCAGATAAAGAAGGTGGTATTCAAGAAATCAGTTCAGAGCAGATGCAATTGTTTACTCTTGAAAAGTCCTTCAATTTCCCATTCGCTAGGATGTTCAGCTATATAGCAAAGAAAAGTTCTCATCCAGCCTTAGCGGATAAAACATTCATCGACACACCAGGATTGTTCTCATCGAATTCAGAACATGCTTATACTACATATAAGGTATTAGACTATTGTGATGTAATATTCTGGTTTATTGATTGTCGCAAATCAATTTCAGATACAGAAATATCTTTTATCAAGGAATATGTAAGCAATAAGCCTATTTTTATCATATTCTCATTCGTGGATGCGAGAGGGACTAGACCTGAAGGTATTGCGTCAGCTCAGAATGTGATCAAACAGCGTCTTGTTGAAGAAGGAATAGAAATTCAAGGATATCTTCAGTTCGGCAGAAGAGAGGAAACACAGGATAAGTTCAAAAGTGATTTTGGCAAAACAATAAAATCATTAAATGACAATTATCAAACAATGAATCCTTTAGCCGGAATTTTGCAGCTCCTCAATGTATTACAACAAATTGTTCAATCTGTTATTAAAGATCGAACCAAAGAGATGAATGATGCGAAAGAGGTACTTGGTAACCTACAGAATGGAATTGTAAGTGCAACAAGATCGGTTAATTCTGCTTTCGCCTCAGCTGCAAATAGTTTCAACAGTATGACTAACACTTTAGTCAACAAGTGTGCTAATGTTACTTTTTGTACAGGTGGAGCATTTAATACTTTAAAAAGTAACATCAGTCAACTTGCCACAAGTCTTGAATCTATAGAGAAAGCATGGGATAATGTGGATTATGAATCTATTGCACGATTTGGACATCTTACAGCGAACGTTGCAATTTTAGAAGACCAAATTTCCAGATTGGATGAGATTAACAAGGATATTAATCAGATTCTTCAAATTTTTGAATGATGAATGATATAAAGTTTAAAAAAGCCTTTGCCGCCATAACTCAAATGACGGACAAATATGTGGCTTCTGGAAGATTGACGGAAGCTATGGCTAAGAGTGTATTAGAGGCTATGGCTGGCAAGGATCTGCATATTGCAGTTATTGGTAAAATGAAAGCTGGCAAATCAACTTTTACTAATGCTTTGATTTTTAAAGAGCCAATATTGCCTTCAGGAGCAGAACCCACGACAGTTACTTTGACTGAAATTGTATACACTGATGATAAGGACAACGACAACAGAGTTGACGTTGAGCTACTGTCATCAGAAGACATTGAAGCGCTTAAAATTAATGCAAAAAGCGAAGATCCTAAAATCTCAGGTACTGCCCAAAGTATACTGAAAGAAATAGAGAATATTCCGGGAGGATATCAACAATATATATCGAAGGGTACTGTCTCTATCGAATTAGATGAATTGATAGAATTTACATCCTCAACCGGTAAATTTAATGGGCTTGCAAAAAAGGTGACTATTCACAAACATTTACCTTCTCTTTGTGGATTACGCATTACAGATACCCCTGGGTTCAATGATCCGATTAATTCAAGAGGTAAGGCGACACGAGAAGCGTTAAAAGATAGCCATATTATACTATTCGTACACGATTACTTAGACAAATACGATCAAGACGAAATCTCTATCTTACAGGAACAGGTAGAGTATACTGGGGTGTCTATGTTAGTTGATGTTGTCAATAAAATGGATGCAAATGAAGACCTTGAACTCGATGATTGGTCTTCATACGTTGAAAAATTTGACCGAAAAAAATCAGAGGCAATTAAACAAATTCATAAAGACGGTGTAAAAGAATTACTAAGCAAGTCAATCACGAGTTATGTCAGCGCCCTTATGGCTCTTATTGGTTATGAGATGACTCGCTATAACCATATGAAAGCTGATGGGAAAGACTACAACCTTAGTGAAGAAGTAAAGGACTTTTACATTCAATATCAGATTGATTTTCCTGAACTGAACAACGCAGAAGCTTTTATTAATTATAGCAATGTTGCGTCTATAGTAAAAATAATCAATAAGCTCTCAGAAGATAAGAGCCAGTATTTGGCAAAATATCCTGTTCAAACTCTGATTGGATTGTTAAAATCCGTGGTTGAGGCAATTAACCAAGATCTTGGTAAGCTTAAATCAGAATTAGACATTTTGGAAGCAAGCACCGCTGACGCCAAACGGCAATTGGATGCGATTAATCAAACATTCAGGGCTTTAGGTGGAAAAATTAATAGTCCTGTTCTTGCAACTACACTTCGGGAGTGTATTCGCGATACTAAGCACGAAATTCAGCGTGAGCGTGATAGTATTTCAACGACAGAATTTGTTCCCGAAAATTACGAGAACGACAAAATGTTTGGTACTGGTCCAGAAAAACGAAATATATCCCGCTATAGAGGTATTCTCTCTGATTTTGATAACAAAATTCGAGAGCGTCTAGAAAGTCTAAAAGATAACTTTAAAACCAAGAGTGAGGATCATGTCCGTCGCCATGTAACTGAAGGATTGTCTATTGAGGTCACGAATTCTGAAGATCGTAAAAATCTTTCTGCGTTAATAATCGGGCTTTTAGTGTCTGAAATAAGCAAAGGTTTACCAATTGTCGTAAATCCCGATGAGCCGTCTGATTATTTGTATGGCTATGGGACTCAGGCATCAATATACAAAAGCGATTTTAATGAACGACGCAAAGATTCAGTGATAGATGATAACTATCTTAAGGTTTTTAATTCGTTTGTAGATAATACTATTAGTTCCGATGTGTTAAGGAATGCGATAGCAGATCAAATAGAAGATTTAAAGTCTACACTAAAGAACGCCCTCAACTTTTCTCCGGCAGAAAAAGAAGAAGAACGTCGTCGTCTTAAACAGGATATAAAAAATCTTGAGGAAGAGATTAACGTTGCTAAACAGGATATAAAGAAACTTGAAGAAATTAAATAAGGCACAATTATGGTTCAAGTATTAATATTCGTAGGTGGAGCTATTGTTGGCTTTGGTTTGTGCAAATTGTCTGAAGTTTTTAAGGACAAACAAGAATTGCATGAGTCAATAAAGCCGACAACACTCTCTCATAGCCGCCCTAATGAAAATTCGACTCCACCTATCAATAGATCAGGAATGTCGGATTTCATTGATATATCATCGTTAGAATCAATGATGAGCCGATATGGGGTTGACCCTTCATCAGGCAATAGTATTTATCTATTGTGTAGTAAGATTAAATCTCACACATTCAAAAAGCTTTTAGATGATATAGTTGAGAAAACATCTAATGGCGAAGAATTTATTTCATTTTTGGATAAAGCAAATATTGACACATTTGTTTTCCCTAAAATGTCCGATAATTCTGGAAAGTATTGTGTCTCAAAAGATTCAATTGATCAACTAATAAATGAGGCTGGTATTAAAGAATGCCCATTGGATGCATACGCAAAGATAGAAGCTCTGATAAATATTGCCTATGCGTCAGCGATTGAAAGGCTTAAAAAGAATTTCGGAGCTGAAATTTCAAGGCTTATAAAGGCTCATGAAGATCAATCGGATCTCAAGTCCTATTATAATGATTTAATAAAGGAAGTGCAGGTATCAAGAGAATTTTTGAACAATTAAAATTCTAATGCAATATGGGTTTAATTGGCTTTACTAAGAATGCCTATAATAGTTGCAAGCAAGCCATTACAGGCGAGACAGATATAACCTGTCCCAAGTGTGGTAAATCTAAACTATACATGATGGATGGGGTAATTCATAAGACTGCTTTCTGTCCCGAATGTCATTTTAATCTCGAAGAAGAAATACGTAAAAATGACAAAGATGGTGGTGGACCTTGTCCTCCGTCTTCCGGCATGTTAATGTACTAATCAACATAGTAATGTTTCAATAGTCGCTTCAAGGATTTAGACTTTGGAGCGATTTGTATTTTATAAAGATAGAATGTTGAAGTTGGAGTATCTATAATAGTACCTGACCAATGAAGGTGCTGTTATGGAACGAAAGCAACTATTACAAAATAATTCTCAGTTTGCGGACCGGATGGTGGTTCGCAAACTGAGCACGCGACACGATGGTGAGCGGGAGGTGTATCTGACCAAAAGTAAGGCTGTCGTTGATGGCAAGACAGAGGATGCGCTGGAGAATCTAAGGATTCTGACTGTATTTAACCTCAAATCGAAGCGATATGAGGTTGATGTATTTTCGCGTAAGCGTGTCCCGGACTTTATTGAGGAGGTTAAGTTTCTGCGAAGTCGGCAGTCGGATAAGTATTTTCCAAAGGTTATTGACTGCGGAATAGAGAAGGTCGGGAACAGACGGCTTGGCTGGATGTTACAACAGAATATAAATGCCAATAGTCTGACGAATGAGATAAAACTTCAGCGGGGGCTGTGTATGTCTGATGTTGTCAAGGTCATGGATGCGCTCTTTTCCGCTGTTGATGAGTTGGCACGCTATACCCGTGGCGGCGGTCACTATAACATCAATACCGACAATATCCTGCTGGACTATGACGGTGATGAACTTAAAGGCGTGTATCTTATCGGTCTGTCGGATATGGGGACTTCATATCATGGCTCTACTCCTTTTTCCGACGAGATGCAGGATAACCGTTTCCGTGCGCCTGAGACCGTCAACGGGGTATATAATCATCTTACAGATATTTATGCCCTTGGCATTGTCATGACCATGATGATTTCGGGTGATGTCGCTGAGGAGGAAAATAATATTATCGACTCACGGTTATCCACAATATCCTCAATGGAGTTCCGGAAATGGTTCATGAAGCGAAACCGCGACAAGTTGTCGGCGGCGCAGCGTCTGATTCTTGAAAAGGCAACTGACGTGAATCCGTCGGGTCGCTTTCAGACGGTTGACCGTTTCCGTTCATTTGTCGGTAAACTGGCAAAGGGGAAAATCTCGACACAGACCCATGTGGAGAGAGCGGCGACATTGGCAGCAGGAGGAAACTGTTCTGTGATTACTGAGGAGGATGAGAAGCGGTTTGAAAGGCTTGACCGAGAGGCTGAGAAAAAAGCAAAGGCTCAGCATACAGCGAGAAAGAAATCAGTTAAAGGACTTGACGAGGTAGCCGGTATGTCGGAGCTGAAGGCTCTCTTCCGTCGGGATTTCATCCGGATTGTACGCAACCCAAAGGTTGCGCAGGCTTACGGAATAAAGCCAAGTAACTGCACGTTACTTTACGGCCCGCAGGGCTGTGGAAAAACTTTCATCGCCGAGAAGGCGGCTCAGGAATCTGGTCTGAAATACAGGGTTATCAATCCGTCGGAACTTGGTTCCATCTATATACATGGTTCGCAGCAAAAGATAGCCGAACTGTTTGAAGAAGCCGAGAAGAAAGGTCCGATGATTCTCATCTTTGATGAGTTTGATGCCATTGTGCCCAAACGTGACACAGACCTCAATGGCAATCAGGCAAATGAGGTAAACGAAATGCTGACGCAGTTAAATAATTGCGCTTCAAGAGGAATCTACGTGCTCGCAACTACCAATAGGCCCGGTCTCCTTGATCCTGCAATCATGCGAAAAGGCCGCGTGGATAGAACGGTGTACGTTTCGCTACCAGACAGGGAGGCCCGTATAGAACTTTTCAGACTTGAAATCGAGAAGCGTCCCTTTGTAAATATTGACTATGAGGTGCTTGCCTCCGCCACAGAAAACTTTACCTGTAGCGACATTTCCTTCATTGTCGAGGAATCAGCCCGTCTTTGTTTTGAGGAAACACTCGACCGAGGACTTGATGAACCGTTGCCTCTGTCAATGAAAGGACTTATGGAGGTTATAAAGGCCACACAACCCTCTGTATCAGACAAGCAACGAAAGGAATATCTTGATCTCAAAGATAAAATGGAGAGCAGACATTCGTCCGACGAAAGAAAAAAAGTCGGATTTGTGCTCTGACAAGATAGAATACCTTGCTTTCATACATCTCTATATGCAAAGGCCGGGACACCAGCCAGATGATAACGAACTTAATTCAACAGATATGATAAAAGAAAATGTACTTACTGCGCTGAGCGCACTCGGGTTTATCCCCGAAGAGATTGAAGGATTCGGCTACCGTTTCGAGTATGAAGGGCTTACAGTAGTCTACTCGATTGATGACGAAGAAGCCAAGTGCATAACACTTACCGCTCCTGATGTTTTCGACATCTCCGATGACAACCGTGTCGCCGTACTGGAGGCTATGGCGAAACTGTGCGGAAAGATGAAGTATGTGCAGCCTCACATCATGTTCGATAATCAGGTGTGGCTGAACTATCAGCACTATCTCGGAGATAACGAGCCAACACCCGAACTTATAGAGCACATGATCCGTGTTCTGGCATTCTCAACAATTACAATACACAACATCATAAACGGCAGCGACAATGACGACTAAAGAACTAATCAAACAGGTATTGGAGAAATGGGGATTCCCCGTTCTTCAGGAGAACGACAACTGCCTTGTGTTCCGCTATCAGATGAGCTACATACAAGCCAATATCACAGGCGGTGAGGATGCCAATGCCGTGGCTCTCACACTGACCGGAGTCTTCTCGGCAGACGATGAGAAGGAGATGTTTCTTGGCTTGCGCACCTGCAATGACCTCAACTATAATCTTCTTCAGGTGAAACTCTACATTGATTCCGATTCAGACCTGATTATCGCGTCAGAGTTTTTCTACCAGACTCCGGATGATATGGAGTATCTCCTCAATATGTCGCTCCAGTCTGTAATCGTCGCCAAACGGCGTTTCACCCAGAAATACCGTGAACTTGAAGAAGAAGCAAAACTGATTTCAGAACTCGAACAGGAATAAACAATAATAACCGGTCATGAAAAAGAAAATAACATTCAAGATGTGGCTCTCCGTTTTCTTCGGAGGTATCTGGCAATTCATCCGCAACATCTTCTCATGGAAGAACAAGACTCCTTTCTGGCGTGTTATCTGGGCTACCATCACAGTCTGCATCGTAGCATTCACAAGTATGCTTGGCTATGCTTTCTATGATGAATTTATGAGGCATAAATCGTACCGTTCTTCATGGGAAGACAGATATGATTCAAACCTCAGTCCTAACTTTAAATATCGTAATAACGGTTATAATGAGGGCAAATCATATATCTATGACTCCCGAACCAAAGCCAGGATAATCAAGGACATTGACTGGATTGCAGTGCCGGAAGATGGCGATAGCCTGATTATTGTTGCCAAGGACGGCAAACGCGGATTTGTCAACCGTTATACGGCAGAGACTGTCATTCCCTTCAAGTATGACGCGGCGTGGTCGTTCACGGACGGTGTCGCCGGAGTATGCGAGGGTGATTCCGTATACTTCATAGATCATTCGGGCAAGCCGATACATAACCGTAAGTTTGCAAGGGAACGTGGATATGACCGCTACGTCTATCATGGAAATTATGCCGCTATTCCAGTGAACGGAAAGTATGGGCTTCTTGACCGGAATGGTAAATGGGCATTCCAACCGGAACATGAAGACATACATATCGGAGCCAAGAATATGTGGTACGCCATGGATAATGATAAATGGGGTGTCATCGGTGCAAACGGACAGTTTGTAATTCCTATGGAATATAAGAATATATTTATCCATTCCGACAACGGTATCACAATTGTGAAAGACGACAACTCTCAGAGCCGACATGATTATGACGGTGCAATCCTTGACGATTTCGTATTCGATGAAGTGTACCACCTTGCATACTATATCAATGAATTTGACAAAGAGGGAAACCAGAAGAAAGCGGTTGACAATATGATGAGCTATTCGGCCAACAACTACTACGGACTTATTAACCGTGCCGGAATTCCTGTCACTCCACCTCTGTACTCAAGTATAGAATCGGTAGCCCCGGGGGTGTATCAGTGTCAGATTCCTGAAACCGGCGAATGTATCATGGTAAATGCAAAAGGAGAAAAAATCAACGAATAAAAATACAACGTTATGAAACAAAGAGTATTCAATCTGATTATCCTCGATGAGAGCGGCTCAATGAGCAGCATCGAGAAACAGGCAATCGACGGAGTGAACGAAACCGTCCAGACCATACGTGCGGCCCAGAAGAAGCACCCTGAGCAAGAACATCTTGTATCACTGGTGTCGTTCAACTCGGATGAAGTCAAGACAATCTACAACAAAGTAGAGGCGGAGCGTGTCGAGGAACTGACCGACAAGCAGTATGTTCCCTCATGCTGCACCCCTCTCTATGATGCCATGGGCAACGCCATCAATGCCCTTCGCAAGAGTGTTGCCAATGACGACGCAGTCCTCGTCACAATCATCACCGATGGTTACGAAAACGCTTCATCGGAGTATAATGGCCCTGCCATCAAGAAACTGGTGGAGACAATGAAAACCAAAGGCTGGATTTTCACCTACATCGGAGCCAATCAGGATGTGGAGGCCGTTGCATCAACAATCTCGATTACCAATACGTTGAGCTTTACTGCCAGTGAAGAAGGAACCTCGGCAATGTTCGCTCGTGAACGCAAAGCACGAAACCGCTGGGTTGATCGGATTGCAAGTAAAATTGCTCCGTCGATGATGGCTGATGATTACTTCGATGATGATGATGACAAGTGACATTCTCCTCTCTTCCCGGTGAAAAAGATTGAGACTTGATCTAATACTCAACCACAATCACTAACTTCGTAGTCTGAACGGCAATTTTGCCGTCCAGACTACTTCCAATCATTTCATTATGGCAACAAATTTCATACAACATCACCAGCCGTTTGACTTCGAGACATTCTTTGAGAATATCAAGTCTCAATATATCGGTCTTGACTATCATGACTATCTGAATTTTCTGCACACCGACGGTGTGATACACTCATTCATCGGACAAGCCGAAGGTGAAGACCGTGTAAAAAACGCGCTCCGAAATGCCATCGCATCCGATGAGGCTGAAGAGATAATCAATCGTGCCACATCTCTCATGATTAACGTATTGCGTTCTTCAGAGGCTGAGCGTCCTCTTATGATGGAGGAGATGCAATATCTCAATGAATTCATTGCGGGTGCTTCAGATAAGTGCGATATTACATGGGGGCTTTCAGAGGATTCCACTATCGGAAATACAGTAAAAGCAATCGTACTCGCAAACGTAAAAGATTAGCTTATGGGATTCAACGTGGAAATAAGGGATAAGGATGGTAAAGCCGTCGATTGGAAACGGCTTGACAGGGAGGTCTGCGAACTTTGGAACATACCCGAAAATCCGGATCACTGGGCGATTCCTCCCGGCAAAGACTCCGATGACGACTGGCACGAGTTTCTGGGCTATGGTGTAATGTTTATGCGAGGTTTCAATGAAGACAGATGTGTATTCAATCCCACAGATCTGATTCGAGGATATGCCATATTCGGCGACATGTTTGCCCGGACGGATTGTATTATCAAATATCAGTATGAGATACAGATGGTTCTCGACTGGACAAATAAAGGTTACACAATAAAGGTAGACTGGTATTAACGAGCAGAAAGATGGAACGAAAGAAGATAGTGCTTTTCACTGGAGCCGGAATGAGCCGAGAGAGTGGATTGCCGACATTTCGAGGCGAAGGCGGTGTGTGGAACGAGATAGACTATGAGAAGGTGGCGACACTGAAATCATGGTACGGGAGGCAACGCAAGGATGTGAAGGAACGCCGACAGGCCATGCTTGACTTCTTCAATCCGTTGCGCCGAGCCATACTGGACCATGAGCCTAACGACGGACACCGAATTATCGCCGCGCTTGAAAGTGATTTTGATGTGACAGTCATAACCCAGAACGGTGATGACTATCATACGCGCGCCGGCTCGACAAAAGTCATCTATCTTCACGGAGAGGCACTGAAAAATGCGTCTTCTGCCAATCCTTCTCTATCTTTCCCCATTGACAGAGATAATCCTGACATTCATATAGGAGACAAAGCACCCGACGGCTCGCAACTGCGGCCATACGTCGTTTACTTTGACGAGGATATAGACAGCGGGCTATGGCGAGAAGCTATAAAAGCTACGAATGAAGCCGACTGGTTTGTGGTCGTCGGTTCTTCCATGCTCGTATATCCTGCGGCTTCATTACTCGCCGCCATACCAAACTCATGCCACATGGTCGTTATCGACCCGGAGGAAGTTTCGCTGCCGGAAGAATGTCATCATGGCTATGCATATATCCCGGAAGGGGCAAGCAAAGGCCTGTATTCCTTTATGGAAATGCTGGCTAAATATGAACGGAGCAGAAGGTTCCTTGATAATTATCTGAGATATGGAGGAACGAAACCAAGTGTCGATTGATAGACCTTTGACAAGGTTTGAAGAGTTCATTTTCAGGAAGAACCGAGATATGTTGAAACTGGAACTTGTGCCGGGGAGTAGTCAAGGTACCATGCTTGAAAACGACTTGGATGTTGAGATTGTAAAGCGAAATCCTACAAGACTAAACTGGTACCTCTTCCTTACCAAGAAAGGTTTTCGTGATGACGGCGACCGCCTGATTAATATTGATAATAACGATTGGCCGATAAGGTATGCTCTCGCACGAACCTTCTCAGGCAAGAATGTCGCTTATGACCTTAAAGTGACGGCCGACATGTTCTGTCAGGAAAGCTTTCTGTGTTTCCCGGAGGCAATGAATCATATCATCAACAATGGCACACTTGACAGCACAATCAGCTGGAGTCAGACCGACTGTCTTGATATTCGGGCCACTCTCGATTACTGGGAACACTATCCCGACCGTAATGCAGACGGCATGAGTGTTTTCTATTGGTATGGTCAACTCGATCGTAACGGCATATTGAGAGGAAAACTTCAACTAAGAAAAGACGATAAAGAAACTTATTGAGATGAAAATATATCACGGAATTTTCAGTGAATGTGGTCCCCGGCGTAAGAACGAGGATTATATCGCAGGAAGAGAGATGCCGGAGCAAGTGCGGTCGGTATTCGTGCTTTGCGACGGCATGGGTGGACACCACTTGGGAGAAGTCGCCAGTAAGCTCGTGGCAGAGCACATCTGCGACTATTGGACAAAAAATCCAAAGCGCAAGGACAGCGAGAAGAAAATTATTGATGCCTGCAACGAGACAATGGTTGCCTATAACAACAAATCCCGCGTTGAGATGGGTACGACCATGGCAATGGCAGCTATTGAGGGTAATAAAGCATTGCTGGCTCATTGTGGAGACAGCAGAATCTACGTTATCCGCAATAACGAAATCATATATCAGTCCACGGATCATGTAGCATTGACTCTTGAGGGTTGGCCAATCATCACACGTGCTTTCTTCACCGGCAGCAACAGTTATACTCCGGACATTAAAGAGATAGAAGTGGAGGTAGGCGACATGATATTCATCTGTTCAGACGGTGTCTATGGTAATGGGAAGTGGAGTGCATTAAAAGATACACTCGAAGGGAAGGATGTATATTCATATCTTCTTAGTTCTGTTGAAAAGATAGCATCCGAAAAGGCTCACGATAACTATTCAGCTATCCTCATCCGTATCTGTAGAGATGAGCCGGCGGACAAGACAGATACATATCTTTTCAAACTCAATCGCCGTCTGAGAGGAACAGATGACGAATTTGAGCCTATAGAATACTTCCGCTTTCGGCGTGAGGCAATGGACCGTCTGGTGGAGTTGAATTGCTATAGTCGAGAGAAGGGTACTTATCAATATGGCGTTACCCGCTATGTTGATGGCAATGGAGCCAAATGGATAAAAAACGAACAACAAATAAATGACAGTGATGAATGAATATGCCAAAGAGGGAAAGAAATTCCTGACAACTCTTGACTGTTACTTTCAGGATTTCGAGAAGGCAGTGGGATACAGTATCTTGCAATACCTGAGGAATGATAATCTGAATCCAACAGATACACCTGATCCGATTAAAATAATTGATTCATTCGATATGCTATGCCATAATGGAGGCGGAGATTTGACATTATATATTCATCGGAGAAGAGGCTTTGACGGTTACTGTACGTTTTTAGATTCAGAAGGGAAAATATCCGACCCGCATATCAGGGTATATGTCTCAGACAAAGGAATCTGGCAATTGACATTATTGCTTGTTCTGTCAATGCACGTCATGCCAATGTACTGGCACGCATGTTATATGCGGTGGACTCCGATTTTCTGCAAGGATGACTTGCAGAAACTACGCAAATCCAAGCGGCAATTTTCATCTTCTTCTGAAGACACACATGAATTTCTTCCAAAAGATTTACCAGTGGAACCATCGGTAATCCCACTTGAAGAAGGGCGAATATATCAGACTGTATTCTATGTATGGTCTGAATTTGCCGGTTACTTAAAAATAGTGTCAACGATAACCTTCCCGGAGAAGACGGCATTTGCGATTGTCAGGGATGTTGATATTAAAACTAAGACAGAAAAGATAGTCTCCTACCGCGCTCCCGTAGTTCTATAGTCGTTACATATAGAACGATACTATTGTGTTGACATTGTCAAATAATCTTGACCAGTCGAATACCTCTTCCTTACCAAGTTTCGGATTGATCACGATGACCTTGAACGGAGATAACCTTCCGTTTGAGGTCTTTTTGTAATAAATATGAGTCAGTAGATAGGCGTGCTCTTCATATCCGATTATCAGAGGATGACCGGCGGCTATCTCATCAATAAAGGATTGCGGTGTCTTTGTAGTGAATGAACGGACTCTGAATCCGTTCCACTCATTGAACGCTTCAGCAATCTCGTTACCACTTGCAGTCCAATTGTATGGTGATCCATATACCTGCCGAACAATGTCAGATTGAGATTGCCAAATATCGTTATACTGAAGTACCATCTGGACACAAGCCGCCCAACACCAGTTGTCTTTCTCCTGAACATGTATGCAGCGTTCTATTGTCGCATCGACCAAAGCCACGAAGACAGAGTTGTCGATTGCGACAATCTGCCCCCGTGGCCGGGCCGAACCTGTCATCGGAGTGAGGAGAGCCGAAAGTGAGAGAAGAATGAGCAGCGTGTTTTTCATCGTCCGATTTTACCAAGCAATTGACGCCCCAATTGGGTGTCGCTGTCGATTTGCGTGATTTTTGTATTGGCGGGTATCTTCACATCGTTTGATGCGTGATAGTTGTTGGTTGACTGAGTCGAATAACTCGGAGTTGTATTGAAATAAGACGAGTAGTCGTATGTCGGATAACTGTAGGTGGGATAGCTATATGTTGGATAACTGTAGGTATTATAATTATAGACGGGATAAGAGTATGCGCTCCAACTCCAGTCATAGCTCGGAGTATATGATGGTGTTGACGCGAAATAGTTCCAGTAATTGGTCCATACGTCATAGTATGACTGTTGCATCTGCTGTGGCTGGACGTATGTCTGCGAGATGAAATCTCCGTGGCTCCAAGTGCCGCATATATAGCCGGAATTGCTTACGACTTCGCCTTGTCCGTTGCACAGCCCACGGTCGAAATAGCCGTGATAGAACACCGCTCCCATCTGGGAGTCCACGAAATAATAGTACCCCTCTCCCTGGGGATAACCGGCATATATCTGACCGTAATAATATCCGTTGGGGAGTACAAAATAGCCTACACCCTGATAGTTGGCATAGCAGGGAGCATAGAGTTGTGCGTGGGCAGTGATAGCCACAGACATCACAAACGATAAGATGAGGAAAATCTTCTTTAACATAGTAGTATGGTTTTATTTTGGATATACATGAACGATGGTGTGAACGCGTCTCCGGAAATCACTCCAAGAGAGTTTCTCTCTCGAAGGAGATGAAGGCCAAGGATTGCGCAATATGACTTCAATAGGCTGATACGAGCCATTTGACTTCCTGAATGAGATTCCGGTAAGAACGTAGGCGTGTCCCACAGTCTGACCCGGCATATCAAGACCGATAATGACCGGATATTTGTTGATGAGGTCATCAATGAATGTCTGGGCTGTCACGTAATAAGGATTGTCAACCCGTGCGGCTATTACGTGTCCGCCTGTTCTCCAGCCGTCGGCGGCACGCTGAATGTCGTATGCCGTTCCACCTTCATTCACACGATAGCCTTTTGCTCTTCTTACCAAATCCTCTTGATCGACATTGGCCCCCTGATAGTTGAGAACCATCTGGACACATGCCGCCCAGCACCAGCAGTCCTCTTCCTGTCGGGCAACATATTCCTTGAAATATGCCGTCTTTACCGCCGCCCAATATACATCGCTGTTGCCGATGCGGAAAATCTCTCCGCCCCGGAAAGTCTGGGCCTGACACACGGCAAGAAGCAGAACCATTACTATCGTGCAAATCTGTCTCATACTTTATGAGAGTATATATGCGCCATAAAACTATCAAAAAAATATTTTTCTTTTTTGAGATAGATGTGGGCTTGATTTATCATCTATTGCTGTATACAGAACATCTAAAACAGAAATATTATGGCAATACTCAATCTTGACTACAACGCTCTTTGGGAGAGCATCTGCAACTGGAGCCGCAAGGCAGGTCGCGCCGCAACCCGTCCCGTTCTTCTCATGTGGTATGTAATGCGAAGCAAGGACACTCCGAGAAAAGACAAGTGGGCAATCTTCGGCTCACTGGCTTACCTCATTCTCCCTATCGACATTCTCGACTCCAAGCGTCTGCCTATCATCGGCTGGCTTGACGAAGTAGCCTCTCTCGCCGTCCTCGTACAGAAAATGTCGAAATACATCACTCCTGAAATGGAATCCAAAGCTGATGACCAGCTCGACAAATGGTTCCCGGAATATACAGAGTACGAAATGATTGAGGGTTGATATGCGACGCTTCATTTTATTATTTATCACTATAATCTCATCACTCATGCTATATTCGGCGATTGATGACTATAATACGGCGCAGGCAAAACAATATACTCGGGAAGCGGAGTATTATCAGCAAAAGGCTGACGGTTATCGTCGCGAAGCACAGTACTACCTGAAGAAAGCCGAAGGCTACCAGCGCGAGGCCTCTTACTATACCCGTAAGGGCGATGCCGACAGAGCAAAGGACTGCACACGGCGGTCCAACAATGCAATGGATGATTATAAGACGCAGATGCGTTATGCCGCAAATGCTGACGACAAAGCTGCCGACTATCTGAAGAAAGCAGCAAAACTTCTACAAAAGTAAAGTGTAATGGGACTTGTATGGACGGCAATCATAGCATATATTCTCTTTCGTAATCGAAAGAAGATCGCTTCTTTCTTCCGTAATATTTTTCGGAAATAAGATGAAAGATTATAAGGTGTCAGCACCTCTATATCAGTATAATTTAGTAACTTTGATAACTTAAAGACAACCATTGTCATGCAGAACGAATACAACCGAATCATTCAGGAGCGTGCCAACCACGTTTTCGAGGTAATGGCAAAGCGCGTATCGTCTGAGGATATGCTCCGAATCCGTGCCGCATTTGAACTGGCACGGGAGGCTCACGCGTCCCAGAAGCGTAAAACCGGTGAACCGTATATATTCCATCCTATTGCTGTGGCAAATATCGCAGCGGAGGAGCTCATGCTCGGTGCGAATCCGGTGATTGCCTGTTTTCTGCATGATGTGGTGGAGGATACCCCCTACACGATAGAGGACATCCGCGACCGCTTCGGCGACGACGTAGCGTTCCTGGTCCGCGTGGTGACCAAGAAGCCCACCCATGACTATGAGCTGTCTAAGCAACTCGACAACTATCGGCAGTTACTCAACTCCATGCAGTATGACATCCGTGCCATACTCGTAAAGCTCGCTGACCGCCTGCACAATATGCGCACTCTGGCATCCATGAAGCCGGAAAAGCAGATGAAGATTGCCGGTGAGACCGATTATTTCTATGCGCCGCTTGCCAACCGTCTCGGACTATACAACATCAAGACCGAGCTGGAGAACCTCTCGTTCCGATTCCGTTGCCCAGACGAGTATGAAGAGATTTCTTCTCTCATCGACCGTCATGTGGAGGCGAACAAGGAGAATCTTGAAACCTTCCGCAGTCAGATTAAAGAGACACTCTCGGCTGCCGGAATTAAAGCCCGTGTCTATGTCGATTACCGTCGTCCGTTCAGCCTGTGGCGTAAGATGAAGAAGTATGGAGATGACTTCAACCACCTGAAATACCGCCATTTTGTTGAGGTGGTATTTGACGAAGCTCAGACCGCTCTCAGCGAGAAAGAGATGGCGATGAAAATCTACTGCATCCTGACCGACCGTTTCAAAGAGAAGCATTGCAGTATGAGCAACTACATCGATGCCCCCAAAGAGAACGGCTATCAGAGCATCCACGTGAAACTACTCCCTGACTTCGGCCGATGGCAGGAGGTTCATATCAGTAGCGAGGCTATGATTCGTCAGTCGCAGTTAGGATGTGTGGCGGAGCGCAACGAAAGCAATATTCAGATGTGGATCGAGAAGTTCCGTAAGGTACTTCATGACACTATCAGCGGAGCGATGCGTGATGACCGCTACATGGAGGATATTATCACCGCTTTCTACAATGATGACATACAGGTTTTCACGCCTACCGGCAAGAAAATCATCCTTCCTCAGAACGCCACTGCGATTGATTTCGCATACGAGGTGCATACCGATTTGGGAGACCATGCCAAATACGTACGTATCAACAGCCGTCTGGAGCCTGTCAACACGGAGCTGAGACGTGGTGACGTGGTTGAAATTTTCACAGACAAGGATTCCCATCCCGAACAGGACTGGCAGAACTTCGCCCACACTTTCAAGGCGCGTAAGGCAATACGCCGGTATCTGGAGTCGATACCAAAATCGGTCTATTGCAGATGTTCTGTATGCAATCCCATTCCCGGAGAGGAGGTAATCGGTATTCGGAATCATTTTGACCCGGAACTCATAACTGTGCATAAACGCGACTGCTCTCATGCCATAAGTATGGCATCCTCTTATGGCGATGATGTCGTGTCGGTTGACTACAAGGCCGATGAAACCCTATATCCTTTGACTCTGAGAGTCAGGGCTGTTGATCGCAGTCATCTCTTCGTTGACCTCGTGGACTGTATCACCAATACTTTCCATCTCTCTATGGAGTCGTTCAACACCAAGACCGACCGCAACATTGTTGTCTGCAAAATCCGTTTCGGTGTCCATTCATATGCAGAACTGAAGACTATTATCAACCATATCTCTACCATTGACGGCGTTGATGAAGTGCGACGCCTCGATGAAGATGATGAACTATTCGACTTTTGAACATGAATCAAATAATAAAAATGGTAATAAATGACAAGATATGGGCATATTAGATTTAGACAAGTTACTTGAACTTCCAATATCGGATATATATCCTGCCTATAATGGAGTAAGAGGAAGAACTATGTCTTCACAAAATCAGTTCCTATGGCAACAGATAAAGGAGGCCGGAGTTAAGATGATCATTGATCTTCGTGAAGGAGGATCTGACACCCATATAGTTGACAAGTGCAATCAGTATTGTCTGGATTATTTTAATTATCCGATTGATAATAACATTGATGCGATACGAAGAATGATTCAGTTGTTTCCTGAATTTTGTCAGAGAATTGATAACGGCGGTTTCTATATTTCGTGTGCAATGGGACTTCATAGAACAGACATAGCCTTATGTTGCTATTGGATGTTTTATGGTGCAGACAACGGTATAGAACCGCCTGTAATAAGAGGATACCGCAAAGAGGATGGCCATAATACGTCAAAGATTATGCGTGTCATGAATGCCGTATATAAAGAATTCGAGCATGTTAATGGCAATACGCCATTCCCGCTTGAAATCCTGAAGGAGCGAAAGAGGGTAATTGAGCAACAATGTAGAGAACCTAAACCGGCAATCTCAGAATAGGAAATATGATAACAAGGCACATAAAAATGGAACTATCGAACGATAAAAAAAGAGAAATCATAGATAATGTTCAAGTCCGCATAAATAAATGGATTGGGAGGTCATATATGACAATGCAAGAAGCCATTTTATTAAACGCGAAACATTATCCCTTTAAGATTCAGTTTAATCCTCCGCTTATGGGATTTTTAACGAACTATCTTGGCCAATCTAAGATACGATATTCCGAATTGTATCCCCTGATAAACGAAACAGATGACAATACAGCGGAAGAAAATCTATTCAGATATGCGATTGAGAATTATTTAACATACTGCTTCGGCGGTTAAATTTCCAATTAATGAGTGGCGATGAACGAAACGCTGAAATTATCTCTACAAAGAATACGCAGGAAGATTGATAAATCTTCAGGCTACGGATATCTTTACCATTACTTTGATAACATGGTAAAGTTGTTAAAGGAGTGGCAACTATCGAATCCTAATGATGAGGACAACGATGAATTAATCAACACAATATTTAAATACAAGAGTGAATGCGATTACTGCAAATACAATTCACCGGGATGGTTTAAATATGCCGCGCGATGTTTTTATTGTGCGGACTACCTTGTGCAATTCATTGGCAATAAGAGCCTTCATGACTGTCTTGAAAATGAGTTATCATCCACATTTGATATGCTTATAGATTCGGAATCCATATCCTTTGTGGAAGACAGTTTGTTTGACAAATATTGTCTCAAGGAGCACAACGGGACCAGTGTCAGGGATAATTACATTCGGGCAATAAATAAGGCAGTATATACTGCTCATCTGCATCATCCTCTAAAATCGGATGTCGAGCACATGGCGTATTGTGCATGTAAATTCGCTTATAAGAGAGTGTTGGAATACATTGAAAAATACGAAGATTTTTCATATTTAAAAAAATGGATTCCGGGTCTTTCGACTCCTCACTTAGCGGATATTTGGTATCGATTCCCCGAACATTATATTCATGATCAATCAAGGCATAGCCATATGATTGCATCTATCGAGCGATATTTGAATGATTCGCTTGAACTCCATCTGAAATTGTGGGAATTATGGTATGATCATGACCGTGAAGAAATATTGGAGGTTGTAGATTCAGACACTCTAATAGAGGTGTTGGAAGTTCTTGATGACGTCCCATTCAATAGGTTATTGAATGGGTTGGCACAATTTCCGGCCAATGAGAAAGTAATTACGATACTTGAGCATTTTACACACGATGACGAAGTTTGGGTTGTAAATTTATCAAGGGAACTTCTTAAGAGTCACATAAACAGTTAAATTATAGCGATGAAGATACTTTTCATTTGTACCGGCAATGCTAGCCGCTCGGCTGCTGCCGAGGTTGTGTTGAAGAAGATGCTCACCAACAATGGTATTGATGGCATAGAAGTCGCTTCCTGCGGAACGAAAGTGCTTGATGGGCTCGACCGCGAGGAAGTGATGTGTCGTATCGCCGCTGAACATGGCTATCAAATGGGTGGGAAAGCCATACCTATGAACGAGGAACTCCTCAATTCAGCCGATTTGATAATTGTGATGACCGAACACCATCGAAACGAAGTGACCCGTCTGCTGAAATACGACCACTGGAACCGGATTGTCCGATTCAACGACTATTGTTTTGGAGAACATACAGACCTCCCGGATCCACACTATCAGACTGAACACGTATATCGCACCTGTTTCGACACTATCGAGCGAGGCTGTGCTGAAATCATAAAAAAATTACAACAATGACAATAGAACAATTACAAGATAAATGCCGTGGCTCTCTCATCGGGGGCGCCGTCGGTGACGCACTCGGCTATGCCGTAGAGTTTTCATCGCATTCTCAGATAAAAGCCAAGTATGGAGAAAATGGAATCTCCGCTTATGAGCTTGACAACAACGGCGTTGCGGAATTTTCCGACGACACCCAGATGTCGTTGTTCACAGCAGAAGGTCTGCTGTCTGCTATAGCTGATGGCAAGACTTTTGAGAAAGATTTACTGTCATACATTACTACGGCATACGAGCATTGGTACTATACACAATGTCGTTCCCCGTTGAAGATGTCAAAGAGCTGGCTTACACATATCAAGGCATTATGGGCCCGTCGTGCGCCGGGAATGACCTGTATGTCGGCATTGCAGTCAATATCAATGTCAAACAGTGCTCCGGTAGTGAATAATTCCAAAGGATGCGGAGGCGTGATGCGTGTGGCTCCGATAGGTATTTTTTCAGCAGCCCATCCTCAGACTCTCGACCTTGAACACGCCGGTTATCTTGCCGGATACGCTGCCGACATAACCCATAAGCATCCCCTTAGCACATTCTCCTCAATGGCACTCGCTATGATAGTGGCAGACTGTATAGCCCACGACAAGGTTGACCGTGAGAAGTTCTGTTTCATCGTGATTGACCGTGTATTCAAACTGCTGGGTCTTTATTTCAAGGAAGACAAGCATCTCGAAGAACTTCACAGCCTGATATGCCAAGCCCTCACTCTTGCCGAATCAGATATGTCAGATACTGATGCAATCCGCAGTCTTGGCGAGGGTTGGGTTGCCGAAGAGACCCTTGCTATTGCCATTTTCTCGGTGATGCGCTATATTGATAATTTTGAAAAGTGCATGATATGCTCTGTAAACCATGACGGCGACAGCGATTCCACCGGTGCTGTAGCCGGAAATATCATCGGCGCAATCCTCGGTTGTTCTTCAATCCCGGAAAAATTTAAGAATAATCTTGAACTTCACGACGTTATTATTTCAGTGGCTGATGACTTATGTGGTATCTCTTCCGATGAGCAGATGAAAATGAGATACAGGGAACATAAGCCTTACAACGTAGAGCAAACCCATTTAATATAATACTTATGGACAAACCAATAATGAACTCATACTGTGTGATTGAAGGGAGCGTATATGCCGGAGAGTATGCCGGAGACCTTCACAATCCACGGGAAAAGATGGCTCAGTTTGAGCAATTCGGAATCACACACTTCATCGACTTGACAGTTGACGGAGAACTACATCCCTACGAGCCTATAATGCCGGAAGGATGCGTCCATCATCGTTTCCCGATACATGATGTTTCCACGCCTTCGTCGGTCGAAGATGTGTATGAACTGCTCAAATATATAGACTCTCTTGCCAAAGAGGTTTACAATAAAGTATATATCCATTGCTGGGGTGGAGTCGGCCGCACCGGAACCATCGTTGCCTGCTATTACGAATATCTCGGTGAATCCTATGATTCAGCCGTAAAGCATTTGCGAGCAAGTTTCAAACAATGTCCAAAATCCAAATATCGTAATACTCCGGACACAAATGAGCAACTGGATTTCATAAAGGAGTTTGGTGATTACATGGATTATATACGCACCAAGGAAGAAAAAGAGCGTCAAAAGGACGAAGTGCAATATACACCGGACAATATTGAGGCTCTGCAATCAAATGAGATTTTTGTTTTCGGCAGCAATCTGGATGGACAACATCAGGGAGGGGCCGCTCATGTAGCATACAAGAAGTTTGGAGCAGTCTGGGGAAAAGGTGTCGGCATTCAAGGTCAGTCCTATGCCATACCTACCATGAAGGGAGGTGTGGAACTCATAAAGCTATATGTCAATGACTTCATTGATTACGCGAGAACCCACCCCGATTTAAAATTTTATGTAACCCGGATCGGGTGTGGAATCGCAGGTTTCAAGGATGATGAAATCGCGCCCTTGTTTGCCGAAGCCATTGGCATGGGAAATATTATTCTGCCAAAATCATTTGTCGAGATTATCCAACCCGAATATCCCTTTGAGCCGGCAGCGATAGAGGCTGTTATGAACTGGATGCTCCCGGGATTACAATTGTTTTACCGAGACACCGACTACAAGGGAGATCTTGACAGCCTTGCCAAATCCTATATGGATAAAGGTCTTATCCGTGCCGGGTTCTTTGTAGACTGCACATCAAGAGCGGCAAAACCAACCAAAAGATTACGTTTCATCATAGCCTCAGCCCATGCAGCCGAAATCTGGAAAGTCATGAACGACGAAGAGGCGGAGCAATGGCGATTGACGGTTCTTGATTTCAACTCCTATTTCAAGGTAATGGACACCTATCGTGTTGGTGACCAATTACAGATTCTTCTACTACACATTCCTCTCCGGGGCATTCCATTGGTAGCGGGATTAGGCAACATCAATATTGGGGAGAATTTTGATCTTATCCGGATTGCAAGAAATAGTTTCGATGAAAAGTCAAAGATGGATCCGTTCCCGTGGCTTGAAACCGAGGCATGGACTGAAAGAATGGAACTGCTACCCGGAACTTCGTCAGAAGGCTGGACAACTCTTGAATTTCAATATCCATACAGTGATGAGGTTGCAAAACTTCAAAGCGGAATATTGAACCTGTCTAACGATGATACAGATTTGAATAAGCCGGCTACAACATAAACAGTCGTTGAAAAAAATCTTGTGATGCGGAGATAGATTGAGTTCTATTTCCGCATCAGTTGTATATATAACCGCAACAACTATAAACTTTGAGATATGACGACTAAACCAAATCATATACCTTTGATTGTCGGACAGGCATTGGCTTGGCTCAACAAGATGAAGATTGCTTATCGCTATGTTCCGGATGCTGATCTGTGGGAGTTTGTCTATGACGGACTCTATATGCTTCTGATGAATGAGTGCGAGGATAATGAGTTCGGGCTATATGCTCCAATGGTCATAACAGACACTGATGACGAAGAAATCCGAAAGATGGTATATGAATGTTCGATTCCCTCGATTGAACAGGAATTGTCATCCAACTGCGACTTCGGTTATCATGGTGAGGGACTGTGCCACGTCGCCCAATGGTGGGGAATCCAAAGTAAAAATCCCAGACTGACGAAGAAAGTCTTTGTGGAGAAACTGAAAGAGATGCACGATTTTCAAGTCAAACTCCACTTTATTCTTCATTGCACATACGAAGGTATGTTCAATCCGCCGGCTGAAGTGATGCAAGAGATATTCAAGAACATTAAGTCAGATGAGTCAGATGAACGATAGCCCATTTACAATAGAGGACAATGTCTTTGTGGATTGCCCTGTTTCTTACGAGGGTAAAGTCGTTGTTCCCGACGGTATAACCGATATTGGGGATAAGGCCCTGATGTTCTGCAATAAAGTTAACGAAGTCGTGCTCCCTGATTCTCTTGAAGGGATTGGTATGTGTGCTTTTCACGGCTGTAATTTCAAGGAGATTAAAATTCCGGGGAAGTGTCAGTATATCGCTGATGCGGCATTCCTGTCATGTATTAGCCTGAGGGCAATAGATTTACCCGACGGAATACTTGTCTTGACAGAAGCATTGCTCTGTGGATGCGAAAAGCTGGAACGTGTGGGAATCCCGGATTCGGTGCGTGTTATTCGTGAATCAGTCTTTGCTGATTGCTCAAACCTGAAATCGGTAAAATTGCCCGCCAATCTTGAAAAATTGGATGCAATGGCATTTGCAGGCTGTAAGTCGCTGAGAGAAATCTCTATCCCTGACAGTTGCCGCCATCTATGTTATGGTGTATTTAAGGACTGCGCTTCATTAGAAAAGGCTATTATCGGCAATGGTGTTTCAAATGAACAGGGTGGAGAGGATTGTTTTCTTGATTGCACCTCACTGAAATATGCAAAATTGTCGGGCAATATGGTTTGCGTATTATCCGGTTTCTTTGAGGGATGCACCAGTCTGAAAGATGTGGAGATTCCGGAAGGCATAAGGTGGATAGACACGGTGGCATTCAAAGATTGCAAAAGCCTTGAAAGTATAACTTTGCCACGCAGTATGGTTGAAATATACGAATATGCTTTTGAAGGCTGTGAAAATCTCCGACACATCAGGATGCCGGTACATACCGTAATCAATAACAACGCTTTTGTCGGTTGTCCCGAGAAAATTACCATTGAGAGATATTAATAAGGTTAGCATATACCTATAGTCTAAAACCTAAATAGCAATAAATCATGAATATATACGACCGAATAAGCAAGATGGCTGACGAGCCTGGTACATACGACGAGAAGATGTACCGAATACTATCCACTGACAAATACGCAACTGGAGAGTATCAGAAACAGAACCTCGGCGAAGGCATGGAGGTGGTCAATCAAGTGATATGGGGATGGTGGAAACCTCGATTTCTGCTAAATCACAATCTCAAGACCGCTTACGAATGGATGTGGCCGAACCAACAGCTTGCGATTGTTGAAGCAGAACATATTGATTGGGATTCAATGAAGACTCTTCCGGAAGATGCGCTCTCCACACTTCGTCGCTATTCTTTCCGCTATCCCTCTTTTATCCGCTATTATCAGAACGGCATAGCCGAAGTGCAGTGGCAACTTATTCCTGACGGTCGTTACTGGATGGACGATGATGGCTACGGTATGACGGGAGATATAGAACTCAATATCTACGGATTCATTGACCAACAAGCCAATATCATATCCAAGTTTCACTTCTATACAGACGAAGATCTTGACGCTCATATCCTTGACAAAGTGCGCAGAAATGCAGAAGAAATTATATCTAAACAAAGAAATCTATAACCAACCGCAATATGAACATTCGCATTATCATTTTCTTATTGGCTCTTCTTTCAGTGTTTTATTCATTCGCCGATGAGAAAATAACAATCCGAAACATTGACACCGGAGAATCCTTTGAGGTCTCAGTACCTGATGGATTGAAAATAAGTATTCAGGAATATAACAGTGATTGGCTTGACTCAATCCCATACCTCGTGGAACATGCAAAATGGAAAGAACCTTGGGCTTTCGAAGCACTTGCCGATTGTTACCGATATGGGAAAGGCGGTGTTGACAAGAGCATGTTTAACGCTATCATGTGCTATGAAGAAGCCGGAAAATCTGCAAGTGATATAGCTGAAGATGCTTATAAAAATGACCCGACGGATGAGCTCGGGTTGCTGAATCACCTGATGGAGGAATTGGACAAGGATAGGCTTTCTGAAGAAGATGCAATTCTGATAATTGATGGATTGTCAACACCTAAACCAAATTGGATTGTTTTCCTCCGGGAGATACTAGGACAGAAACTTGAAGCCAGAGCGGAATTCATACTTTCACGATTGAACCCGGATTCAACCAGCGATGAGTTCCTTACAGGTTTCGCTTGCCTCGCTATGGCTGACAGGCATATTTTCACTAGAACATTTATCAATATCGGGGATGGTTATTTGCAGAAAATTCGGATTTTTGGCAATAAACTTCCTCCGATATATGATGTGATTGCTGATAAAATGTGGAGAAAATATGAGGAAAACACAGATGATAAAGAAAAATACTTCTCGACAGCACTGGAATGTATGTATCATGCCGATCAGGCTGGATTCCTGTCCAAGGAGAATATGACAAGAGTTATCACTTATTGTGAGCAACATGGTGAGAGCAAATATATCCTGTTTTCGGATGAAGATCTTGCAAGGTTTGATAAAATATGTCCAAGAGAATATAGAGATCACGTTAATTCCAATACTTTTGAGGAAGGAGAGATTGTTGAAATAGATGAATGCCCCGTAGAACTAATCGAAGAATGAGATGAAACGAAATATCTACGGCATAAAGATGTTTATTGCCGACCTTATTATTGTAAGTTTTTGGGCATTGTTTGCATGGCATGATGTCGGATGTGGATTAATCATGTCTGCAATGATTATTATGCGCATATCACTCTCATTTGAATTATTCAGAAAGAGTCGTTGGGCATTACTGACTGCTTTGATGTTTGCCTTTGTATATGTGGGTTGTATTTTTTCAATGCCGGACACCAAATATATAGATGAGCCGATAACCAAGTTTGTATACGTCTGTTTATGCCTCTGTGGTCAATCCGAATTGGCAATAGTCACCTTTAATACACTGGACCCTGTAATTCCCCATTGGATACTTTGGTCAATATGGGGAATAATCAGTGGCTGGTTGGTGCTTATGCCGATAATGTTTTCAATACGGTTGAATGGCTGTACCGCAATAATACTCAAGAACCACCGTCTGTGGTGGTATATGGCCTTTGTGTTCGCCGTTACGATCTTGTCTTGGTTCGGCATAAGGAGCATGACCATCTTCATATTTGCATTTCTTATGACATTGACACCTCTTGCATACCGGATGTTATATAGGGGAAAGAACCGTCAGCTTTTGCAGTATGTATTGCAAGACAATACTCTGATGGGTTATGTCGGAATTGTAACTGCCATCTTTATTGCTGCCGTCATCGGATTGTACAATATCGGAAATGTAAAGATATTTGCTTCGTTTATCCTCCCGATGGTCTTATATATCATAGCGAACAGATTGTTGAACTCCTCAATTAGAACGATTCCGGCTATTTTGATTGGGATTGGCGGAGTCTGCTTTGTAAATTGCTACAACAGACCTCATGAACTTGTCATTACATGGCTTTGTGTTGGGATACTACTTACAATTATCGGTGTCGTCATAACTTTTCGCAATTCACGTAATGTAACAACTTCCATACTACTGGTCATAGCGTGCGGATTTTTATTGCCAGTCTTATTATTGGGTTATAACCCGTATGCTGTTATAAATGCTGACTACGTAGATTTGATTAAGGCTCACTATTCAAAGGCATCCAACGGACTGTATGAATTTAGTGAAAATGGATATTTAGGGGTGCGTGACAGATATGGCATAGTGGTGCCACCGGAATATGGCAACCTATATTTCCTTGAAGGGACATCAGACTACATGGTGCTTGCCAAAGGAAACTGCAATTCACCGGACTACCATTTGCAAGTATTTGACTTGTATGCGCGTGAGTTTGTTATTCCGGAAACCGAATACCTTGTGGCAGAAATCAAGAAGATTGATTATCGCAAGTATGCTTTGCTCGATAGGGAGGGTGAGCAAGTCTTTACCCTTTCTCTCGTTCCCGGCCGACATTGTTCCACTAAATACGATACATACTTTTTGTATCGAACTGACTCCCCTTATATAGTCATTTGCAAAGACAAAGAGTATAATGACCCGCGCACGGAGTTTTCATCTAATCTGGAAGAGGCGGAGCGTCAACTAATTGAAATCTACGAACGGCAGGAATTCTGCGATCGGGAATTGATGGATCTTATTCAAACCAATGTCAAGACCCTCCAATACCAGTTCAATAAATTGCAGCAGAAGACAGGAATAACGATAACCACTTCACCCGACAATAAAGTCAGGCTATATTCTTGGGATACCGGCCTCGGGGGAACAAGTCCGGAGTTTCAGACATATATCCAATACGCAACCGGGGATACCGTCTTGGCAAGGACATTATATCCGATTTATGACACCAAATATGTTTTTGCGGACGATATTCGTAAAGACGGACATGAAATCAGTGACGGTTCTTTCTGCGACAAACTATATCAGATTCCTATGAAGGATGGTAAGAACGCCTATATCGTGGTTGCATACAATAGGGATTCAAGCGTTGAGGGTGAGCAGGAAAGTGTCCTGATTTGTGAAAAAGATGGAAGATTGGAGAAACTCCCGTTTGTTGATAAACAGGGAGAGAAACAATTCTCAGCTGATGCCTATTATTATATCCCTGACTGGTATTTTACCACTGACGGTCTTGGATGGGATTGGGTGATGAGTTTCGACGGCAAAACGAATACCCTTTACGTTCCCGAATCCGGAGACATGGAGATGTCTGACCGTTATGACCTTTATAGGTATGATGATGGAAAAATGAGATATATCGGCAACGATGCCGGCTATTGGCTTCACCCGTCATTGAAAGATTTCAAAAGATTGGCTGGAATCTATCAGACTGACACGAAACTGATACGCATTGACAAGCTTAGAGATGATACATTCAGATATGCCGCTTGGTCCAAATCAAAGCCGATGTCCTCAGAACCTGAATTAGTTCTGCAAGGCGGTGAAACCGGGATTATCGAGAACGCCATAGTATTCCGTAATGGCGACTACACATACATCGTTCCTGAATATCGTCGTGGTCAAGGACATGATTTTGACAAAGTGATTGTCAAATACAAAGACAGGGTTATTCTGGAAACCAAAGTTTAACAGGAGGAGATAGATTTCTCTGATATTCAAGCTCTATTTTGTAAAAAGAAAAAATCATGGTAACATCTAAGGAACTTTACAAAACTCTTTCGGCTGATTTCAAGACTGAAAGAAGATTCTATTTTGCCGAGCGTGGCGAAGGTATGATGCAGGCACGGGAAAAAGATTCCCGCAGAATGTTTCTCGTCAACAACAACACAAAAGAGGCTTGGGAACTTCTCGCGGCAAACGGAAGGTTTTCCTTCTGGGATGCGTCAGCTGTCGAGATAGCCTCCGCTTTCAATCTGCCTTACCGCGCACAGCGTAATGCGGTGGAGCTTATTGCGCCCTATCATTTCGGGATTAATGAATTCAAGGATGGTGTGGCTTATGTGTCATGGACTCTTCAGCCTGACGGACGTTACTATGCGGATGAAGACGGCTTTGGCATGGAGGATGACGATGAGATAAACTTCTATGCCTTCATTGATACTCAGGCTAATATTCTCATCCCATTTCAACCGATGGAGGATAGCCTCATGTCCCGTTATCGCAAACAGGCTGTAGCAATCTCCCGTAACCGCGAAGAGGTTCCATACGTTTGTCTTTCCCCCGAAATGACAATCCCAGTGAATGAAAACACCAATATGGCGGCCCACAAAGATAAACTGCTTAGAATTATCTATGGCATGATGTTCCAGTTCGGCTCACAGGCTCGGAATGCCTACAAGCATGAAGAGTATAACGGTCGACTTGGAATTTTCACTGCCTTCAATCCAACTCCGGAACATTACATAAGCATGACTATCATGGGAAATGCTTCGGAAAGCGAGGATGGCAAATATGATATAACAATCGTAACAGCCCTCTTCAAAGAAGGCGAGGAACCACAAGGCTGTTGCACCAAAATGGGGACTTTCAATGCCGCTGAGATTGAGGATATCATGAGCATTGAAGACAATGCCCAAATGATTCTGGATGATTTCATAGAATCAGTAGAGATGATTTATTCCGGGAATTTACCCAAACAATAAAGAGATGAGGCATCTTTTGACGGCAATTTCAGCAGCCATACTTCTTTCTGTCGTGTTCATTATGTTTGCAAACAGAGATGGCAACTCTATTGATGGCCTGAGCACAGATATGTCTGACTCCATCACAGAAGCAAAATCGCGGTATTATGGCGATACGTTATTTCAATATGACGGTAAAACCGTGATTGCAGACTATTTCACGGAAGAAGACAAGGAAGTCTCTTCACTGTCTACCTGTCTACTCTTAACCTATGCCGACACTGTCGCGGTAGATACATGCCGAGTTATAGGCAATGGGGCGTATGTTGCTGACGGGACAATATTTAAATATGCCGTAGGTATAGACACCATACGATATGACATGCGCTATCTCCCTGATTCTATACAACCTATTTTGGCATTATTGCCGTCAGGTACTGTTGAACACAGTTATACTCGTAGCTTCAAGCTGAATGACTCTTCGTGGAGATGTGACTTTAAATTTCTCGCGTATCTTCCGAAAGGGCATCCTGCTTGGCTTAATCAATTCATCGCGACAATAATACGTAATGATATTCAGGGGCTGTATCTTGACAATAAAGGTGCTGACCGTATCCTGAAGGAATATTACTCCATAAAAGCCACTCTGAGAAAAATCGGGGGAATTAATGCTTCCTCCATGTCGCCGGAACAGATAGCCGTGCATTTTTCCAAGGAACACGAGAGGCTTTACCGCAAAGATTTCACGGAAGAGGATTTCGGGCCGAAATACGACTACATGATGGAGGTTGCTCCTGCATGGGAGAGTAAGAACGGACAATATGTGACCTATCGCTTCTATACCTACTATTACACAATGGGGGCACATGGATTTATGGAGGAATACTATCTGACTTTCGATAATGAAAACGGTCGCATCCTTGTGTATAACGACATCTTTGGGGCAAACGACTTCAAAAAAGTATTGGATTTGCTTGAACAAGAAATTACCGCCCAGAAAAAGGAATTCATGAATTTTGATGGGATATATCCGGCTTCTCTTGAAAAGGACGAACTGGAATCCAATGCGTCTGAGATTCTGAAAGAAGTATATGACGGTGCTTATTATCCTAGACCAGCTCTGACCAATCAAGGTGTCGTGTTCTCATACCAACCATATGAAAAAGGCTCTTTTGCCGAGGGAATCCTCCACTTTGTAATCCCTTATTCCAAACTGGATGTTAAAATAGCTCTGTGATTATCTTCAAATGTTTAGCAGATGTCCCAATCTCTTTCCAAGAGTTACCTATTACAAATGCAAATTTAGTCAAAATCCTGTAAACGAGTACTATTAGGAGCCATATAAATTTATCTACAAGTAAGACGAACACCGACATTGTTTAGCAAACAGTCCCGGTGTTCCTCGTTTTGTCATTGATTCTCTGCAAGATAGTAGCCATCCAAATCTCTTGGAAAGAGAGTTTGACTGATGGTTGAAATCTTTGCCAAGTGAGCCTTTTTGAGAGACTATAATATGGCAAAGAAACAATCTTCATATAAGGTCAACAAGGAGTTAAAACTTGAAGACATTCTTTTCAGCTGCCGCGATTTGCTTCGTGGCAAGGCTTCTATGGCAGATAAGCGAGACCTGCTGCTTACGCTCGTTTTCCTGCGTTTCATCGGCGAGAAGTTCTCAGCCAAGCGTCAGGAGATTGCCGAGCGTCTGGTAACGGTCGATGGAGTGGCGGAACCTGACCCGATGTTTGAGTTCTTCCTCAATCAGTCGAGTTTCTACGACGACTGCTTCTATCTCGCAGAGGAAGTGCGGTGGGAAACAATCAAGTCCATGCCGGCATCGGTGGAGCTTGCACTGAACCTTGACAATATCATCAATGCACTTGAACAGTCGGAACCGACTCTGAAAGGTGCGTTGCCACAGAAGATATTTACGAAGGCTCAGCTGGAGCCTAAGGTACTGAAGTCGGTTATCGACGAGGTGGATAAAATCTCACAGAGCCGATTCCATGAAAAGGACCTTATAGGTCGCGTTTATGAATACTTCTTACAGGCATTTGCTCTGAATGCTGAGAAAGAGGAAGGCGAGTTCTACACACCGCATAGCATTGTCGAACTGATTGCCTCTCTCATTGAGCCGTATGATGGTACAATCTATGACCCGTGCTGTGGCTCGGGTGGCATGTTTGTTCAGTCTGTAAAGTTCGTCGAGGCTCATGGAGGCAATACCAACGCTGTCAATGTCTATGGTCAGGAGCGAGACCCGGATACATTCCGTCTGGCAAAGATGAACCTTGCCGTGCGAGGCATCAGCCACGACCTCGGTGACCGTCCGGCATCGACATTCCTTAATCCCCACCATGCCGACAAGAAGATGGATTACATCATGGCTAATCCACCGTTTAACCTCAAAAAGTGGCGTAGCGAGGAGGAACTGACTACTGATGTCCGCTGGCAAGGCTATGATGTTCCACCGGTAAGTAATGCCAACTATGCTTGGATTCTCCACATGCTGTCGAAGCTCAATGTCACCAAAGGTATAGCCGGATTCCTGCTTGCCAACGGTGCGCTATCGGATGATGATACCGTAAGCATACGCAAGAAACTAATTGTGAACGACAAGGTCGAGGCAATCATCGTGTTGCCCCGAAATATGTTCTACTCCACTGATATATCGGTTACCCTCTGGATTCTCAATCAGAATAAGAAAGGCGGCAACTGGCACGGTCGCAAACAGCGCAACCGCACCGGTGAAATCCTCTTTATGGATCTTCGTACATGGTCGGAGAATATCTATGAGAAAAAGTATGTCCAACTGCTCCCCGAACAGATTGCAAAGGTGGTAGAGGTCTATCAGAACTGGCAGGCAGAAGGCACTCACAGCGAGAAATACGCTGAACCGGAATTTTACCGATCGGTAAAGATTGATGAGATTGAACGTAACGGATGGAGTCTTGTGCCAAGTCGCTATATCGAGTTTGTTGACCGCGACACCAACATTGACTATGAAGCTGTAATGAACGAGGCATCCCATAGTGTTGCTGACCTCTTGTTACGTCAGGAAGCCAATGACGTCGCTCTACGCAACGCATTTGCCACCCTCGGATTTAACCTTGAAAAGAAATGATGGAACTGTCGGTTAAATTCTTTGAGGGCGCGCCACGGGTACCGCTTGGTGAACTGATTGAGGCGAGGAATGAACGTAATTCCGATTTGCGTTATGGGGTTGATCTAATTGAAGGAGTGACCAGCGAGGGATTTTTTGCTCCAACAAAAGCTGTTACGGATGGGATTAACCTCAAACCATATAAAGCTGTTCGTAAGGGCGATTTTGTTTATAATCCTTCACGATTAAATATTGGCTCATTGGCATACCGTGATACGGAAAATATGTGTATCGTGTCACATCTGTATGTTGTATTCCATATCAGGGAAGATAAAACCAACATAGTTCTCCCTGAATATATGTTGATGTATTTTAGAAGAGATGAGTTTAAGCGAACTATTGATATTCATAATTTTGGAAGTCAACGAGCCGAGTTTAACATCTATCAGTTAGGAGAGATTGAGATTCCACTGCCTCCGATTGAAGTGCAGCGTGAATATGTAGCGGCTTATAAGTCGTTACAGCAACTTGCCGAACAGAATGAGGGTCTCGCAAAACCACTCCAGAAGGCTTGTTCAAGCTTTCTGTCAGAATTAAAGGCAAAGTATCCAACTGAATCTTTAGATGGATTCATTGAGTCATGCGATGAAAGGAATGGTGATAGATATGGTCTTGATAATTTACGAGGAGTAAGCATTGAGAAGGTATTTATCCCAACCAAAGCGGCTATGGACGGCGTATCTCTCAAATCCTATAAGGTAGTGAAGCCTGACAATTTCTGTTATGTGCCCGTAACATCAAGAAATGGTGAAAAGATAACTTTGGCACTTAACAACTCGGAAAATACATTTATCTGCTCATCTGCCTATGAGGTATTCAGAGTAAAATCTACTGATAAGTTGCTACCTGCATTTTTGTTTTTGTTTTTCAAGCGAAACGAATTTGACCGCTTGGCAAGATATAACTCATGGGGAAGTGCTCGTGAGACATTCGTCTTTAGTGATTTATCAAGGGTAAAAATCCCCGTGCCACCGATCGGGGTGCAACGGTCAATCGTTGCGCTATATCATTGTGCCGAGGAAGCGAGAGCTATTGCTCGTGAGGCAAGAGAACAGTTGAAGAAATTGGCACCCGCAATGGTGCAGCGTGCCGCTAATACTCCAGTTGAGGTATGAAGACAGGTAAATTCTATGAATCGGAATATGAGAAAGGATTTTGCGAACTCCTTTCTCAAGCTGGCTGGACTTATCAGCATGGTAGCGAACTTGACCGATTGACTACCGAAACTCTCTACGAAAAGGATTTGAGAGAATATCTTTCGGCTCGCTATCCGCAACTGTCGGAGGTGGAGCAGAATGCAGTGGTTGCCAATCTTCGCAACATAGGCGAAGATACACTATACCACACATTGCGCTCAACCTTTATGCTTTATCGTGATGGCTTCGCCTTCAACCGCCTTGATGTCGATGAGCAGATACCGGTTCACTATATTGACTTCGAACATCCCGAGAAAAATATCTTTCGGGTTGTCAATCAGTTCGATGTGGCATATAACGGAGTTGAGAAGGTGCGTATCCCTGATGTATTGTTGCTTGTCAACGGTATTCCTACCTGCATCATTGAATTAAAGAATCCGACTGACCCAAATGCCACGATGACTAAGGCTCACGACCAGATACATATACGCTATCGCCGCGACATTCCCCACCTGATTCGCTACACGGCATTGTCGGTAATCAGCGACATGTCGAACACCCGCCTCGGCACGACCTACACTCCATACGAACATTATTACGCTTGGAAGAAAGTCAACAATACCGATGATACGGCTAAAGCCGGATTGCCGGAGTTGCAGACTCTCATAGAGGGTGCGTTTACTCCCGTGCGATTCCTCCAGCTTTTGCGCGACTTCGTGTATTTTCCCGACCTCAAAAGAGGTAAGGAGGAGGAAATCGTTTGCCGCTATCCACAGTTTTTCGCCACACATGCGCTGTTCCATCACATACTGAAACATCAGCGTGGCAACGGCGGCGACGGTAAGGGTGGCACGTATTTCGGTGCGACCGGATGCGGCAAGACCTACACGATGGTGTTCCTCGCCCGTCACTTGGTGCTGAGAGGCGCAAAGGAATTAGGCTCGCCTACAATCGTTATTCTCGTTGACCGCGAGGACTTACAGACTCAGACCGGTAAACTCTTTGTCAATTCATCCGATTTCCTCAGCAATGGTGAGGTTAGAGTAATCGACAGCCGTGAGGATCTTGCTAAAGAATTAAGCAGCCGAGGTTCCGGAGGCGTATTCATCTGCACAATTCAGAAGTTCTGCGAGTCAACAGGATTACTCTCTGAGCGCTCAAATATAATCTGCTTCAGCGATGAGGCACACCGCACTCAGAACAATATCGGCTCCAAGCTCAAAATCAGAGATGATTTTGATGCCCGCAACAATCCCGATACCGAGCAACTCGCCGAGCCGGAAGGAGCGAACACCAAACTCGGTGCTTTCATCACCCGAGGCTTTGCCGCCTATCTTCGTGATGCTCTACCCAATGCCACATACGTCGGCTTCACCGGAACGCCTACCGATGACTGTATCCATGTGTTTGGCGGCGTGGTTGATAAGTACACCATGCGTGAGGCGGTGCGAGACGGTATAACTGTTGACATCAAGTATATACCACGATTGGCTCGTGTCGCCATCAATAAGGAACAGGCAGATGCTATTGAGGCTTACTATAAACTCTGTGCCGATGAGGGAGCCACTCCCGAAGATGTAGCCAAGAGCAAGAAGGCTATGAGCAGCATGAACGAAATATTAGGCAATGACGAGCGCATAGCCCGTGTTGCCCAGGATATTGCAGTTCATTACGAAACATTGTGTGCCGACAAACCGGATGTTATCCAGAAGGCAATGATTGTTTGCTCGGAGCGCGAGATTGCGTATAAAATGTATTGCGCACTGAGGGAAATCCGTCCCGACTGGTTTGTACCTCGCAGAGCAGAGGACGAATCGGCTCTGAGTGGGGAAGAACTGCACAAGCTCAAAGAGTTGCCGATGGTCAACATCGTGGCCACTCGCAACAAGGATGACAAACCGCAGGAGATGTATGATCTTCTCGGAGATAAGCCTTATCGCAAGATGCTCGATGAGCAGTTTAAGGAGGAGAAATCCAACTTCCGCATTGCCATTGTGGTGGATATGTGGATAACCGGTTTTGATGTTCCATGCCTGTCGGTACTCTATAATGACAAGCCATTGCAGAAACACACATTGGTGCAGACCATTTCGCGTGTCAACCGTAAGTATCCCGGCAAGGACTACGGTCTGATTGTCGATTATATCGGCATACACGATAATATGCAGAAGGCTCTGAAGATGTATGGAGGCGATGAATTAGGTATCAGCGATGATGAACTGGCATTGGCAAAAGAGGCATTTGACAACGAGCTTCAGATTATCAAGGAACTGATGCACGAGTTCAACGTGGCAGAGTTCTTTACCGCCAAACCGTTCCGCCGACTTTTCATTTTGCAGGAGGCGGCGGAGTATGTTCTCGGAAAGGTGAGAGTTGAAAAGCCGTCATTCAGGACACTGTTCACAAAGCACGTCAAGCGGCTCAAACAGGCATACGACATCTGCCACCCTGCGGGTGTATTGTCAGATGATGATACAGCCTGGGCGCAGTGCTTTATGGGTATCAGTTCGTATGTCAACAAAATGACCGCCGGGCAGCATGACACCGAAAGCATGAACCGAGCCGTTGCCAGAATGGTGAAGGAAGCTATCTCAGTGACCGGCATAGAGAGCCTTTTCAATGAGGCTGACAACGAAGAGGACATTTTTGATGATGACTTCATCAAGAAACTTGAAGACATCAAGATGCCCAACACCAAGTTCCAGATGCTTGTCAAGATGCTCAAAAAGGCTATCCGCGAATACAAGCAGGTGAACAAGGTTGCCGCCAAGAGATTTGAAGAACTGTTACAGGCTACTATCGACGAGTATAACACGCGCGACAACTTCACCTTTACAAACGAGACCGCCACGGATGCCATCAACGAGATACAGCGCACGGTCGATGAGAAAGTCAATTCGCTGTCCGGCAAACTTGTGGATATATTCAATCAGTTGAATGTAGATAAGGCGAAGTTCAAAGACCTCGGCATATCGTTTGAGGAAAAGGCTTTTTACGACATTCTCGTGGAGTTGCGCGACAAGCACGGCTTTGAGTATGCCGATGAAAAATGCGTTGACCTCTCGCGCAAGGTTAAGGGACTGATTGACGGCACTGCCATCCATGCCGACTGGCTCAATAATAACAACCTGAAAAAGACGTTGGCAAAAGAGTTGATGATGCTCCTCTACCACAACGGCTATCCGCCCCAGTGGAGTGAAGAAATCTTCCACAAAGTCCTCGACCAAGTGGAAAACTTCAGAACCTACAATTAAAATCCGTTCAATTATGATTTATTAACGAGAGGGTGCAAGAATGTGGCACCCTCTCGCGTTAATTTTGCGATATGAGCAATAAACCGACTATTCATACATACTTTGATAATCGAGACGGACAAATGATTGCCCGTGAGTCCACATCGTTTTTCAACTGCGAATATGACCCAATCCATAAGGATGTAAGAACAGCATTTTTGTCCGAACAACGCACTGCCGCAAAACGACAGGATGCGATTGATTCTCAAAGAACCTTTCTGTGCGGTTGTTGCAAAAGACCTCTTAAAATTGTAGGTGGTACTGAAAATGGGAAAAAGTGTTTTCACTTTATGCACATTGAGGTTCCTCCTGAGGGAGAATGTGATTACTATGAGAAAGTTCCATTCACGAAGGAGGAAATAAAAGCGATGCTTTTTCATGGTCGTACGGAAAGTGTTCAACACAGACAGACAAAAGGTAAAATGTCTTCGGCTTTGGCATCAGAGCCTGATATTGTTAATGTTGCAGTTGAAGAGGTTGCTAAACATATAGGTAAATCTTGGAGAAAACCGGATATACGCGCTGACTTTGAAGACAAGACTGTTGTCTTTGAAGTGCAACTTTCTCCAATATTCCACCACGTTATTCTCGAAAGGAACGATGCTTATCGTGATAATGGATGGTATATCTGCTGGATATTTGATGACGTAAATGAAGACCACCCGATAATGCGTGAGCTTGACGCTTGGGTAAATAACAATTATAATCTTTTTGGATTTGATGATGAAGCTAAAGCTGCTACTGAAAAATCCGGAAGATTACACCTAACCGTCAAGTATTACGTTTTTAATATTATTGAGGATGGACTTAATTCAAGATTATGCGGAAAATGGCAAACTGAGACTGTTCAATTCTCAGACCTAACTTTTGATGCTGATCAAAGAATGGTATATCTACATGATTCAAATTCTGAAAAACAAGAATGTATAGAGCGTATAGAATGTATCATTTCTGAGTGTAAGAAAGAGATTGAGGAGGCAGAGCGACTTGCACAGCTTGAAATCGAACGTAAAAAGGAAGAAGAGCGTAAGCGTTTGATTGAGGAACAGCGTATCGAAGAAGAACGGCAAAGGATTCATCAAGAAAAGGAAGATGTAATCAACTTCATATATAATATTCCGGAATATAATTTCCCATCAGAAATGTTCCGGTTGACTTTAGAGTACCTTGGTCAAATTGACAAGGAGGGAATCATGATATTGCTTTCAAGCATAGAGGCTAATATCAAATACTTTGAGACTGATGCAATAAATAAATGGCTGAAAGTTGTGTGCGAAATCGTAAAACAAAGAGGTGAAGGCGTACAAACTGCAAAGTACCTGTGGAATGAGGTCATTTATAAATTTGAAGAAAGCGGAAACAAAATTCTGCATCTGTCACTCAAAGATTTTTTCTCAGTAATGGGTATAAGTGACTATAGCCGCGCACTGAAATTGCTTATGAGACCAATTGATGATGAAACCTCCGATTGGTTAAGTTCCATTTCAGTTTCAGATAAATACTTTGAGTATTATGCACCGCTTATCATACTCAACAGATACTATCGAGCAAACCGACACATTCCGGAGCGAATTGCTAATTTCTTCGCTGATAATACAAGGGAAATTTGGTGTCTTATTTCAGCTCAAATCGGGAAACCATTTGGCTATAAGGATTTACAAAATTTGAAACAAATATCAAATTTAGTTTGGAATAGTTATCCTCATATATCACAATTATTCATATACCTAATTGAAAGGAACGGCCTTGTTCATACTATTTCCGATGTGAAATATAAAAATGGGAAGCCTCAGAAGAGTCAATATCAAAAACTAAAGGAACTTATCGATTCTCAAAAGAATCAGCCGCTAATCGAAGTGACTCTTGAGGATTTAGAAATAATATTTCCTGCTAAAAGGGAGACTAAACATTAACTCGCTATGAAGATAATTAGTTGGAATGTCAACGGGATTCAGTCCCGGTTAGATGCAATTAACCAACTGGTAGAAAAATATCAACCGGAATTGATGTGTTTTCAGAAGGTACGGAAGAAAGGAGCCTTTCTTACGCAGATTCCCGGTTACATGGGCTGGCTCGGAATTATGGAGGACGGTCTATTCGGAGGAGTGAGCACATATATTCGGCATGGTCTTCACTTTGATATAGAAGACCAACGGAATGATATACCCGAATGGTTGTTGGAAACTGGCTGTATCAATGTGTTGAGGTTTGACCGGTACATCCTTGTCAATACATATTTCCCGTATTCTAATACGAGCGATGAGAAGTGGCTCCAGATTAGGAGACAATGGGATTATGAGTTACACGATTATCTGGAGAAACTGTCAAAAGAAAAGCCTTTAATAGTCTGTGGAGACATGAATATTATCGCTACAGACAAAGACGCTTGGGATGGAGTGTCTGTAAAGAATGCCGGGTGCTATTTTCCATGGGAACACAAAAATTTTGATGGAATGATGAATGCTGCCGGACTTGTGGACTCATATCGTATCCTTCACCCGGATGACTCTGATTTCTCATACTTCTACCAGAATAAGCCGGAATATCGGTTAAATAATCAAGGCTTCCGTATAGACTACTTTATGGTTAGCAAAGAAATGATGCTCGATATAAAGCACTCCGAGATTCTCACAGATGTCATAGAGACTACCAATAGCCCAATTCTTCTTGAAATATAACAATTTAATAAAATCCAATATGGCAACCCTTCATCATTATGAATGCACTAACCCTAAATGCAAATTCAGTATCAACACTGAACCCTATGGTCATTATGCTCTCATGTCTGGCCATTACTTGTTGTTCCGCTGTCCACATTGCAAAGAGATAAAATATCTGTCAACTGATGAGATTGCGCAAAGACGTTATAATCTTCGGTGCGATGATTGTTGTGAAGTCTTATATTCGTGGAATCCCGTTGAGGGTAAATGTCCTGAATGTGGTCAGCCCTGGCAGAGAATACCGATGAGATAATAATGGCAGACTAATTTTATACCGACTCAGGTAGAGTATATAAAGGCAAATACCCAAGGATAATAGGTTACTGTGAGTCTGTCTTGTCAATCTCCGCGAAGCGGAGAAATTCGTGTCCGTTGCGGATGATTCGCTCAAAAAACATCTTTTCAGGTCGCACCCAGAATCCGTGGTTGCCATATAGAGCCTGATACACTACCATTCGAGACCCGGTTTCTGAATCTTTGGCCTTCTGGTAAAGCCTGTATTCGTTGCCTTTGAAATGACGGAAATATCTGTCGCGTGACGGGCGGACATCTTTCAGCATCTGTCTTACGACCGGCGCAAGATCGTTTCTGACGTTGTCAGCGGTCATGGTGTGAGGCCCGTCGAAATCATACGATAATTGAAAATACTTTTCAAACAACGGACGGAACCGGGCAATTTTATCCATACTGCCGAACATACCCCAGACTCTTGTGCGGTTGAATTCATCATAACAATCGAACTGATGACGTTCCATTTCCTCGAATGAGGATATGAGTTCAGGTGTTATTTCAAACTTTTGGACACCGTCTTTTCTCGGAGATTTATAATCGTGTATGCCAATTCGTGGTTTCAGAAATTCCGACATCATGAAAAATGGATTTATGAGGATTGCAGGAACTCCTGTCAACCGTACAAGCTGTTGTGCATAGAATGCTCCACAACTTGACCCGACTATAATATCAAATGCTTCGGAATCACATAATTCAAGAAGCATTTCCATTGCGGCATGAGGATTAAGCGGCAAATCAGGGGACACTATTTCCGCTAAATATTCAAGTTCAGACCCCAGCGTAGTGGCTATCTCACATTCTCCGCTCGATGTAAAACCGTGAAGGAATAGTATCCGGTACTGCGGTTGAGCCTCCATCTTTTTGCGCTCTGCCTCGGAACGTAACTTGGAAATCTGATTGGTAAGCAGTCTTATGTTTTCATCGTCAGCTTCGGGCAAAATATCTTCAGCATTTGACAAATGGTTTTCAAGACTTGCGAAGTCGGATGCCTGCAACGCGCCATAAGCCTCTTCTATATGTTCTATGGCTGTAACAACGAGGTCTCTATATAAGCTGTCTGCCAGTTCTTCAGATGACTGGCCACACAGTTTTAACAGCTCATTTATGCGCTGGCGGAACAATCCGCGTCTATGCACTCCGATAGCCTTGACACCATGCTTCAAATGATGCTCAATTTCATTGCATAATTCAGTCACTTTCTCCTTATCCTTTCTCTCTGCCGCTTCTTTAGCAACGATAAACAAGGATTCTATCAGTTCCATGCTGTGAAGACATTCAACAAAAGAGGGAAGACGGTTTTTATTCTTGCCCCTTTCAGCGTTGTCAAGATATTCCTGTCTCGCATCCGGGTTGCCAACGAGGCTCTTGACAAAACATAGGTCTTCTTCCAATCTGTTTACCTTTTCTCCTCGTTTATCTATAATAGTGCAGTCGATTCCATATTCCGCACTTTTGGCTAAGGTCTCTTCATAGAGTGTTCTGGCAACACTGATAAGGTTCTCTGCATCCTCATAGTCAGTGCGAAGCATGGCATTGATAATCTTTAAGCTCAGATTGTCAATGTCGAGAATCATTCGTTTTATATGGTATCCCTCTGTGGTTGCCGGAAGTTTCTTGCGTTTGGGGAGTATTTCCACCTGTACCACAGACATATCAGCCTGTTTCTTTATTTTTGTCTTTATGGCCTCCCATACCTTTGCATCCCGCTCGTCTCTTTGTCTGGCGAGATCGTCATCGTCGATGCTTGTGACGTGCCAACCACAGCAAAAGGAACAATAGTAACTCCGTGACGGCACCTTGCTGGAATGCGCCGCAATATCCTCGCTGTTGAACTTTATAAAGTTATCAGCTTTGGCTTGCGTAGCAAACAGCATTTTGCTGTGGTGACAACCTATGCAAAAGATTCTATTGTTTTTAGGTTTCATAAAGACCTTGCCTTATCACATTGAAATCAACCGGTAGATGCTGTTGAACTGGCGAAGCATTCCATCGGTATAATACATGGAACCCTCGACATTTGAGCGGCGGGTCTGACCAAAGACCACGTTCATAAACATCTCTGCTATCAGGGACGGGGTGACTCCGGACTTAATCTCTCCGTTCTGTATCGACCGTCCTATAACAAGTTCAAGAATCGATATTTGTCTCTCGTTCAGTTCGGTGCATTTATCTCTGAAATCGGGACTGTTTCTAAGGGCGTCAATTTCAAGATTGAGGAAAGTTCCCGCCACATTGCGGACTCCGGCATTCATAAGAGCCAGACATTCCTCCTCCAGCATAGAGACATATTTGAGATAGAAATCCTTGAAGTTGCCTCTGAAATCTTCCGGAACAGAGGACGGCATGACACGTCCGAGATAATACTTGTTGACCGTGGCCTCAAACATTCCAAGTTTTGACTTGTAATGATAGGTTATGGCACCGCGTGTCAGATTAAGTTCGGTCTCAATATCAACAATAGAAGTAGCGTCATAGCCTTTTGTGCCGAACAGTTTAATTCCTGTCAGCAACAAAAGTCTTTGCGATTGCTCTCTTATCTCCTTGTGTGTCATGCTTTTTTGATGGTATTAGTTTGTTTATGTCTTTTCTGTCCTGTCGTACTTAAAGGCTATATATATGGATGCTACCCATATCAAAGCGACTATCGGAACTATCCATGCACCGGTTGCGACTTTGAAAACCGAAGCGATAATCCAGTACACGAAAAGCCAAAAATCAATGGAGTCGAGAATCTTATGTCCTTTCGGGTGCATCGGAACAAGGTGACGTTTGGCCCAGATGACATATAAGAACCATACCAACCAGGCAATAAAGACAATAGCCACGGCAGCGATGGCGGCAACGCTGACAAATGCGAGACCGCAATGGTCTCCTTGATTGCAGGTTACAGCGGCTCCTGTAGCGGCAATGAGTCCGCAAATCACTGTTATCTGAGCCATTTGAGTCCAGACGTTACGGGTTACGTTAGTTCTCTTTATTCGGTTGAGCATTCCCATATTTCAGTCCCAGTCTTTGAGGTTGGCGATGAAGTCGTCAACCGAAGATTCATCAAACAATTCAGGAAGCTCACCGGTGTTGATGTGATAGTCGTAATCGACCATCATGTCATCAACTGTATTTTCTCCATAGTCTTCAAATTCTTCTTCCATAGATAATCAACAAAATTCTGTAATCAAGTGGCGTATGGCAGACCACGGATGTATGAATATCATTCGTGGGCCGACATATTTCATCACAGCACGTATCTTTTCACGGTTAGCCGTGGAATAACAGTGAATCTCGCATTTACGGCAACTTGACTTGCCGTTGCCTTTGGGGCAATAGTCAAGACGCCTATGGGCATAGTTCAAGAGGTCAAGGCAGTCATCACATAGAATATTATCATTGTGAGCATTATGCCTATGGCAATAGATGGCAATCATCTGTCTAACCACCAGTTTCTCCCGTTCTATGCGATTCATAAATTATTTCAGTCCGGAAACCTCGTTTTTGAATACGTTTGCGGGTTTGAAAGCCGGAATGTTGTGAGCCGGAATAACGAGAGTAGTGTTCTTGCTGATGTTGCGGGCGGTCTTCTCGGCTCTCTGTTTCACAACGAATGAGCCGAAGCCACGGAGATATACATTTTCGCCGTGTGCGAGGCTGTCCTTCACAACGGTCATGAACTGTTCGATAACAGTAACAACCGCTGCCTTGTCGATGCCGGTTGTCTTTGCGATTTCATTCGCTATTTCTGCTTTTGTCATAAATGTTTTCGGTTGGGTGTTTAAGATTCAAACTACAAAATTACGAAAATTTTTTCACAGTAGTCTGAACATTTTAACGGAAGTATGCGTTTGGTATATCGAATGTTTAACAAAAGTAAAATAAACACGTTATGTCAGCATACTTCTCATACTCTCACATCATCCTGAACATCTGTAACAATATTCGTGAGAACATCACCAAACACACGTATTTTGGTGAATGGAGCGTATGCGAGCAGGTGGAGCCTATTGCTCACAACGGCGTTGTCGCCATCAGCGAGATATACTATTAACACTATAAAAAACACTGAAAATGACTGACCCTAAAGTAAACAAAGAGCCAGCCTCAAACCCCGAGGAGGAGTTTAAGTACAAAGCGACACTCCTCACTCTCGCCGCTATCCAGCTTGGCAAAGCTTATTACTATTCTCTTAAGAGCAAGTGCGCCGAGTGCGGTTCCAACAGGGGAATCGACTTCGACTTCCCCAAAAGCGAAGATAAAATAGAACAGGTCGCATCCGGTGTCGTAATCGGACGATGCGCACACTGCGGTGAATCGACCGCTATAGGACTCTACTATGCTCCCGGCGATGAGGAGCTCAAGAATCCTGAGGTGTTCCGCGTGTCAAGGAGCACTATGCAGAATCCCCAGCAGATAGACATTGCAGTCTAAAAGGAACTGTCATCAATACAAAAGCAACTGCGGAAGCCATATATCAAATAGGCTTCCGCAGTTGTCTCTTTTATACGGTCTTGATTAAGAACAGGCAATACTGACTCTATTTGAGTTTGTACCTAAGCAGTTTGCCGCAGTTGTCGGCTACCTCTTCTATGATCCTGCGGCATACCGTTTCCGGCAGTTTTATCTTGGTGCCGACGGTTATGAAATCCGAGATTGTCGGATGCCCTGTTCCGTTGACCGATGTGGCGTGTTCGCCGTTGTAACCTTCGGTGCATAGAGTAAGGTCGTATGCCGGGGCTATGTGCCATCGCCATTTACCCGAAGAGTCACGGCGCACAATGAAACTGAAATTCTTGCAGTGGTCATCCTTGTTGTCGGTAAGATAGTTGAACACCATGCGCCGGAACATCTCCTCGACATCCTTCGGGTTCTGTGTCAGAAAACCTGTCAGTGCAAGCAGATTGCTGTAGTCAAGAATCGGATTGCCAAGGGATATGCAAAGTAGTCCTCCGGCTGTGGCGGTATGCAGTCTTTCTCCGGATTGCGTCAGGTCAAAACGGCGTGAGGCAAAATATTTGCCATTGACCAGTTTGAAATCCGGAACCGTTATCCCGCACTTTCGCGCTGTCTCGTTGTAGATATATTCCTGCTCACCCATATTCTTGGGGTCATACGTGTGCCGGAACTTCACAAGCCAGTGGCCGTCACTGTCGGAAAACACCGCTTTCGGTCTTGCCCCGCCGCTGTTGCCGCTGTTGAAAAGCAGAAGTTCGGCATCATCGTCCTGTCGTTCCCGAAGCACCTCCAGAGCCTTTTGCTGGAGCATATCAAAATCATCGGTCTCTTCACCTGTAACAATATTAGAAACAGGTGCATACGTCAACGCGCCCATGCCACCACTGCCGACAATGCTAAGTCGGTCAAGTGCCGACAGGTCGGAATCATTTATACCTTCGCGTAGCAGAGCCTTATGGAGCAGATAGCGCCCGTAACCATCCGGGAGGCTGTCCTCGAAAATGCCGAAATCACCGTTGAATGGTGTCGGCTTGGCTATGAACATACCCGGTTTCAGCGGCAACTCTAACGGGGAGATGCTGAACCCGTCGGCAAGCCACTCCCTGTCGTATTCAAAGACGCACAGACGGTTGTCGGGTGTAAGCGACATCGTGCCGACACTGCGGTCGTGGTATCTCACGGAAAGACGGTCAATCTTCTTCATCGGTGCGGGTTTTGCGGTTGTATGCTTTCTTCTTGCCGGTATTCTTACGTATCTGTGTGAGTTCCTCCATTGTGGAATACTTTGGAGCGGCAAAAATGTCGCGCACTTCTTGCAGATAATCCATCGAGATAGCAAGGAGTATCAGATTCTTCAGAGATATGAGTCCCTTCTGCTCGAAACGTGTTATGTTGGCAAGGGCCACGCCGGATTTACCGGCCACGGCCTCCCGCGTCAAGCCACGCTCCACACGCCTCTTGCGGAAGTCATCTGCCATCTTGCGGGCTACATCGTCCGCATCAGGTAGTGCAAAACCATCTAATACTGACAACATATTATCTGAATAATTCATATCTGCGCAAATACTGATTAAATATTATCAATTACAAAGATAACGATTATTCCTGATATGGACAAATCTGCATGAGAATATTTCAGTTGCAGGACATACAAAACCGAGGATAAACCGTTAATTTTGTGTATGACAAAGAAGAAACGACAAGGACATTACTGCCGGATATGCAGTGAGTGTAAGCCAATGAGAAATTCAGTGGCAAGGGACACGCACAGCATATCTGCAAGGCGTGTATGTCAAAGAAAAAGAAAGGTGTCGAAATCGACCCTGAAATTCCGGTTGCTGACGAAGATTTTGATGATGAACTGTTCGGAGACATGGAGTATGATATGTTCAATCCCGACATTGACATCATGCCTCCGATAGAGCCGGAACATAAGAGATATGACAAACTCAACAAAGAGGAGAAGGCTGCGCTGAAAGAACTATGAGCAGATATAGTAATCCGCTATTGGGAGGATGAACGACTTATCCCATTCGGTGAGCCATACTCAAAAATCAAAAGGGAACTTCTGGAGATATTCGCTGAACAGGGAGAGATAGCCCTGAAGGATGACAACAACCTGAAAGTCTTTCTTCACGACACAATGATAGCAACAATCAATAAAGTTCTGAAAAGGAATGCGAGCATATAGTAGAGAAGTTTTAAGCATAAATACAGCCCAAACGCCGCCTTTTGGCGGCCGAAATTTTTGGCAAAATGAAGGTGACGGAGGTCTTATGCTCCGCCACCTTCATCGCTGATATGGCACTGGCTATGCTCTTTTGCGCTCTGCAATCATCTTCTTGTTGGCGTTGATGATACCGGCTATCTGCTCGGTGTACTCGCATATTCCGTTGGCAAATGCCCGGCATTGGATTATGTGGTAGTCGTCAAGCGAGATTTCGATGGTGGCTATCTGCTTGTTGCCGATGTAGGCGGTGAGGGTCAGCGTATTCTCTTTGAGAAAATATTTGGCTGTACCGCAACAGATAGATTGACTTTCGCCGATTTTATAGTAGTCGTCGATTGTGTCGATTGAGTGAATTTCAATCTCTCCGTCAGTCATCGCCATTCCGAAATAGCGGGATTTGAGTTCCTCAAACTTGGCTTTGTCCTCAATGGCTTGCTGACGCTCTTTCTCTCTCTGCTCCTTGATGCGCTGGCGGTTAACCTTTGCCACATATATGTCGTGGGCGTTTTTGAGGTCTTGGGGTGCTATCAGCGAGGGTGAATTGATGTCTCTCCCCATACGTTCCAGCATCTTGATGTAGTCGAACCACATTCCAACATCTTTGAACTTATATCCGTTGCGCTTGGCTATCTTGATGGAGTTCCAATACCTGTCAACATCTGCGAGGTGGTGGCAAAGGTGGCGAAGCAACTCTATCTCGTTGGATTTCATCAGTGTCTCGGCTTTCGGATTGGATAGCAACTGCTGAAAGAGTGTCACGGGGTGGATATGATACGTTGAGTTCTTGAACCCGTTGCGCTTGATGGTGTCAGTGACTTTGATGCGGGGATATACCCATTCATCTGCTATACGCCAGAATGCTTCGTTGTCTCGCCTTATCTCGAATGGAGAGCAAAAGGCGAAGGTGTCAAAGTAATAACCGCCCAATGTGCGTTGAAGACCTATGACGGTTTTCCTGCCCTGCGGGTCTATCCAGTATTGACCGATTTCAAGATAGGCTGGCTTGGCTTTCGCTCCCTTGCGCATTTCGGATAGCAACATCCACATCCTGACCACCTGATACTCTTCCTTCGTTGTGATTACCACAAAGTAGGATTTCTGCTTGATTACACGCTCCTTTGTGTCCTTGATTTCAAGTTGTGCACCACACTCGGGGCAGAAACATCTTCCGTCACGGGTCTCGATAAACTCGGCTCCGCAGTCCATACAAGTGCATTTACCGCCTTTGAGCCTGTAAGCGAAATGTTCGTGGGTATTTCTGAACGCCCATTCCATCTGGGGAGTGGTGAGCGGGCGTAGTTGCCCACTCAGTTCCACTAACCTTGATTGTATTTTGTTCTTCGGTTTCATCGTCTTTCAGTTTTAGAGTTAATCAAATAGGTTGGGGATAGTGTCTATCTCTGCTCCGGCTTTGGGAGCGGTGGCGGTCGGCTTGGGTTGTGCCTTCGGCTGGGATTGTCTGCGGAGTTCTCGGAGTTGTTCCTGCTTGAACTGCTCCATAGCCTGCTCTTTGAGTTCGGCTTTGTCCTCCTCGGTGAGTTCCGGCTTAGATACCACGATGTTGCAGTTGATGGGAGTTCCGCCATCCTCTATGCTGTCCTCGTCATAGAAATGCAGGAGGATTGATAGCACGGTCTGGTCATCTACGACACACATACCGCTTTTTTGTATCTCGTGGCAGAGATAGTTGATGGCACTTTCAAGTGATTTCTTCGGATTGGCAAGTTTGATAGCCAATGCGGGTTCAGCGAGAATACGCTCTTGGAGCATCTGCTGCATAACTGCGATTGCAGCGTTGTTTGATTTCATTGAGTTTGCCATATCAGTATTGTATTAAAGTGTGAATAACCAATAGATTATCAGTATTGCGGTTATGAGGGATATTACCCAGCCCGCACCTCGGATTACAGGTCTGACTATCGCCCACACCAGAGTTCCGATTATTGCTCCGATGATGATTGCCACCACCTTTGCAACCCTTTTTATTTGGTTGAACCTGAGGCTTTGAGCTTCGCTTTGACCTTTTATGTGGCTGTTTGTTTTCATCGTTGCGACTTTTTTTTTATTTGTATATCACCATCGGTTTTCGCTTGCTTGACACCTACAAGGCGTGTGGTGAACTGAGGGGATGTTCGCCTTTGGCGGAAAAATACAAGCCGCAGGTCTGGAGATTTTTCAGTCAAAAGGCAAAAGAATATCCCCGGCACCACACGTTCCCCACTGGCAAGCAAGTTGAAAATCGTTGTTGATTAGACAATAACAGGAGCCACGACTCCGGCACGGTGAAAACACACGGTCACATAATCGCAATGAAATCCCGTATCTAATCGTTAATTTTGTATCATGGAAATCAAAAAAGGCAATAAAGTAATCATCACTGGAAAGAATATCTGTTTTGTTGCAGGTATTCTCTCATTGGTCGCAGGAATATATTGGCTGGTCAGAGCATTGTTTTATGATGACACCAATCTCATTGCCATGCTGTCAAGTATGTGTATTGCACTCTACTTGATAACCTACGCTGGAAGACGTTCCTGATAAATGGCACCGCCCGGTCCCGGAAAGGCGAGTCTGTGATATGCCGACAACGCAGGAAGGCGGCACATCACTGTCTCGGCTCGTGGACTGCTGACTCATCGGCTTGCCGCTTTGCCTTAGCAAAGAACCGGTAAGTGAGGGGGCGGTCGTAAAAATCCTTATAAGCAACGGCGAAAAAGAACACGGATGAGCGGCAGAGAGTCTCAGAGGTAAAAGCAGCGTCCCCGATGCTTACCTCGGAGGCGTTGCCGGTTATCGGTGTTCCGCCGGTGCCAATAGGCGCGATGCGGTCAGGAGGTGTCAGTGGCTCGTCCACCCTCACCTTTCGACGGCATCCCGCCGCCAACTATGAAGACCGCGCCCTCTCTTGCCGCTTTCTTGCGAGTATATCCAAAAGGGTATAATTCGAGACGATGTAAAATATTTTATACCCTTTATGGTGTAGTTTGAGATATATTTATTATCTTTGCACCCAAAAGGGTATATTTATGACTCAGTTGGCAAAATATGTGAAGGAGATGCGTAAGCAGTTCGGGCTTACACAGGTTGATCTGTCCCAGAAGTCAGGGGTAGGTCTGCGGTTTGTGCGTGAACTTGAACAAGGCAAGGAAACTCTTCGTCTTGACAAGGTCAATCAGGTGCTGGCTCTGTTCGGAGCCGTTATGACACCGGGTAAAATTTCTGAATCATGAAACAGGCAGAAGTATATGTAGGAAAGAGCCTTGCCGGAGTGTTGGCTGAGGACGATATGGGCTATGAGTTCAGATATGATTCAGAGTATCTGCAATCTGACAAGGCTGAGGCTGTGAGCCTGACAATGCCGTTGAGAGAAAAGCCATATCGCGATAAGGTGCTGTTCCCATTCTTCGACGGGCTGATACCGGAAGGGTGGCTTCTTGACATTGCAGAGCAGAGTTGGAAAATCTCTGCCCGTGACAGATTTTCTCTGCTCCTTGCCTGCTGCAAGGATTGCATCGGTAATGTAAGTGTGATACCACTCGAAGGGAAGGAGGTTGAAAATGTGTAAGTGTCTTTATTGCTATAAACCGCTCGCTGACGGCGAGGTGGATTATCATAAGTCGTGTGCCCGCAAAATATTTGAATCGACAACGGTGCCGGTGCTTCCATATACCAGAGCCAACATAAAGGAACTGGCAAGGGAAATCGTTACTGCAAGTACTACTGTGACCGGGGTGCAGGCAAAACTGTCGCTTGATATTACAAGGGGACATGCCGGAGAACCGCAACGCTTCACTATAGTCGGGCTGTGGGGACGGTTTATCCTCAAACCGCAGACCGACCGCTTTGCCAATCTTCCGGAGAATGAAGACCTGACAATGCACATGGCGGAGGCGGCAGGAATCAAGACTGTGCCACATTCTCTGATTCGCTTTGCCGATGGCGAACTCTGCTACATTACCCGCCGCATTGACCGCACCAAGAGGGGCGATAAGATTGCTATGGAGGATATGTGCCAGTTGTCGGAACGTCTGACCGAAGACAAATATAAAGGCTCATACGAGCGTATAGCCAAACTCATAAAACAATATTCGGCGGCACCGCTATTGGATATTGTCAACTTCTGGGAAGTAGTGGTTTTCTCATGGCTGACCGGCAATGCCGATATGCACTTGAAGAACTTCTCGCTTTACCGTCCGACGGACAACTATATGCTGACTCCGGCGTATGACCTTCTATCTACCTCAATAGTGATGCCTGATGATGACGAAGAGTTAGCCCTGACACTGAACGGCAAGAAAAAGAAGATTAAGAAAGCTGATTTTGAGACTGCCATGCGTGACAGCGGTATGGATGACAAAGCCATCGCAAACCTCTTCGGAAGATTTTCCAAGGCCATTCCAAAATGGTATGATTTGATAGAAGAATCGTTCCTTCCCGATGAAATGAAGCAGGCATATCGGTCGCAGATTGAGTCAATGGAGGCTCGACTTTGAGGGGTAGAAATACGTAGCTTTGCAACGATTTGCCGTTGCAGCACCCCGGAAATACTGTTGCAAAAACCGTTGCATTTACAATTTTTAACCATTTTCATGGCGTTGATGTCGCGGATAATGATTAACTTTGCAATTACGACAAAACACCCTCGGAGGAGGGTGCGAAGGAGTGTGTTCTTTTACTGTTGCAAAACTGTTGCACTTTAAGCCGTACAAAAGTGTAACTCAATGATATTTACCGGCTTAGATGGGTCAAAAAGGGTACCTGTCTTTCCGCAAATGCTTAAACTAAATCCGCTGTAAGTCAATGACTTGTGGCGGATTTGATTTGATATACATACAAGAATGCATATAAATTGACGGAACTGCGGCAACTCCGGGAGCAGAAGAGCGGGGAGCAGCACCGCATCAGCATGGCGGTGAGTCGGGCAACGGCGGAGAAGGACAGGGCAATCCGGCAGCTGCAGGGGGCGCTGAAATCGAGCCGGGATATTCTGAATATCATCGCCGATATTCTCTACAAGGCAAGCGAGGTGTTCAGGCGGGCGATTGACGCGATTATCCATTTCGCCACGGAACGGCACAAGTCAATCTTCTCCAACGATGAAGCCGCCGACATCAAGAGCGTAATGCAGAGCTACGGTGAGACCACCGAACAACAGAAAGCGGTCGGCGCATGGCTCTGTGACTATGCGGAACACCTGCACCCCTTTGATGAAATAAAACATCGCCACACACTCAACGAGGTTGGCGATGTTGCAGAGGGTCGGTATGACTGGAAGATTGAGAGAGGGCGAGGACTTTCTATGTAACAACCCACTTGCGATAACAAACAGACCTTCATTTTGGTTAAAATTGACTATTGCGGACATGACTTAAAGCCTGTAACTTTGCAGCATAAAAATAACTATAAAAATGTTTTATATGAATACAAAGACACTCTTGGCTTCAGCCGTGGCTATTTTTAGTCTGACGGCCTGTTCGCCATCATCGGAGGAGGCAAAAGAAGACACATATGAGCCGACCTTCCAGATTCAGGACTGTGATGTGAAACTGGGTGGTATCCATTTCACAAAAATGGTCAACGGTGCAGACAAACAGGTGAGCCAGACCGACACGGTCATACGCTTCATCGCACCGGAAGGCACTGACCTCTTCATCGATCCCAATGATGGGAAACTGACCAAATCAACCGCAAAAATTCTCTTGACGGCAGTTGACAACACAAAGCCGTTCACATTCTCAGGACGCCTCAAGCCGGGATTCACGGAAGACGGTCTATACAATGCGGCCAACCTGATGGTCGTGGCAAACGACACCCTCTGGCAGAAATTCTGTTTTGAGCAGGACGAGCGTGGCAAGCATCGTGTGGTGACCGTGAGGACTGTCGGTACATCGGACGATAATAACCATGAGGTTATCGAGCAGGACAACATATATTACAAAATATCATCCGACACTCATACCATCGCAAGCTATTTCTCTCTTGACGGCAAAGAGTGGCAAATGGTACGCCTGTATAAAAACAACTATCCAAAGGAATTATATATAGGTATATGCTCCCAGGCTCCGGTCAAGGGAGAATGTGTCAGCGAGTTCAGCGAACTGTCGTTGTCAACCGACAATGTAGGTGATTTCCGTTTAGGGAATTAACTCCATTGCCTTTGCCACCTTGCAGGCTTCTATGGCATTGCCGACTTTCAGTTTCTGTAAAATGTTCTGGCGGTGTCTGTGAACAGTATTGACACTGATACATAGATTGTCGGCAATTTCCTTGCTCTGCAGGCCGTTGTCAATCAGTCTCAGTACCGCAATCTCACGAGAAGAAAGAATGTTCACATAATCATCAGTCGTCAATATGCGGCACTCTCCGGTGCGTGTATTGACGATTTTTGGTGTGTCCTGATTGTCATTGCATAATGTGTATACACACATATTCAGCCAATAACATCCGTCAATCGTCCCTTCCAGCGAGAACATCCGATGCCGTACCAACCGCCAATCGCCGTCCTTGTCACGCATACGAAGATTGTCACTCAAGATATAATTCCGCCTTTCATCTGGTGTCTTCTTTTCGGTAAGGTGTATGTACGCAAGCTCATGGGCATGGCGCAGCATAAGATCATCTTGATTGGCTCTGTTGAAGATAAATTCCTCATAAAGTGACGGAATAGAAGGACAACGCTCTTCATCCGAAAGGCCGAGCAAATCCGCTAATCCACCAAAAAAGCAATAGCTGCAGTTCCTTACGAAATCACCCATAGATACAATGGCGTTCTCAGCCAAAGCATACGCTTCGGCTATATGCAGGCATTTGTCAAGTTTACCCTCATCCCCCTTTTCGGCAAAAGGTTGTGAAAGATAGAGCCTGTTTATAGGTTCAAAATATTTGTCCATCTACATTTGCCGTTTTTACGGTTTATATAAAATACAAAGTTACTCAAAATCCTGTCATATACCCCGTTATAATGCGAAAATCAGCGTTTCAAGGCTCATTTTCCCTCTTTTTGTACCGCTATTGGTTCTCCAAGCGTCCAAAAACCTGTTTTATAGTAGCAAAATATAATTCCTTGACAACTATCTCTGGCACTCAAACCATCAAATTACTTGCCTCCGCATTGCACTGAAAAGTCCTATGCATCTGTTTTCATCTCAACCCTGACTGCTCATTCCGTGAGTTGCTAACAAAATGATTTCATAAGAAATTTTTGTCCGGCATTTTTCTGAATGAGTCTTTTTGCTTAAAATAATTGCGCATCGATTAATGACTATTATGTTGTTTTATAGGTTATTATGTTTATATCCCAAAATACACTTATATGGTATTTCCTCTACTAAAGAGAAGTCCTTATCTTCAACATTGGATGAAATAACTATTCTATCCAAATTATTGATATTAGAAAGGAACGATAGTGTATCTATATTTGAAATTCTTTGCAGGTAAAGATTTTTCAAGTTATGTAAATACTTCAATGCAGATACATCTCTGAGATTCATTGCATTGAAAATCTCTACCTCCTCCATATTAGAATTTGACTCTGAAAATCCATTTAGGCTTTTTAGCCTTGGCGCTTTATCAATTGAAAATTTTTTCAGGTTGATTAGATTGGCTATTCCATCTAATGATTCAATATTGGTATTATAGAGAGTGACAGTCTCTAATAATTTCAGATCCTCCATAATGGTCAAATCATCCATCTTAAAACCAATCATTGACAAGAATTTCAATGAATACGCAGATTCAAGATTGCGAATCCTGAAGCTATACACACAATTCAAATACTTCAATAATTTGAATATTGAAATATCAAGATCTTTTTTTAAAGGGCTTTCCAGTGATAATACCTCCAAATTAACCAGATTATCAATTCCCCCAATATGTATATTGGGTTGAAGAATAGTTAAACTCTTTATTTTGGAGGAGGATTCGCCAAGAAAAGATAAATCACCAATTACTCCATTGGTATAGTTGGAATTTATCATTATACTTGATATATTGTGATGCTCTATGTATTTTTTATACTCCCGTAGCATCGGAGCTTCAATAATAAGAGTATACTTTGGTAGTACAGGACTGTCCATATTCTCAAAGTATAGAAAGCCTTCTTTTCGTATAACTGTGTTATTCATAATTTTTAGATTATATAACTGACAATAAACAAACTAATATAACCAAATCCAGGATTTCATTTTTGGGAAAGTTCAATAGATAAAAACATTATTTGCCACTTGTGTAATAATCTTGTTGTGACTATCCATACACAATTACTTCAATAGTTTTCTATCATTGTCGCCGCTTTCCAGTACGCTCATCTGATGAATGGCTATTTGGTTCAGCTTCACAAGCCGCTCGCTCTGCGTTATGCCTTGCTCGATGAAAACCGCATTGAGGTTTTCCATGTTCGACAGGCAGATAAGTTCGCTGACTGTGGCATAGTCGCGTATGTTCCCTTTGAGATTGGGATTGGCTTCGCGCCATTGTTTTGCCGTTACACCGAACATCGCCACGTTGAGCACGTCGGCTTCGTTGGCGTAAATCATGCTCGCTTGTGCCGGAGTAACCTCCGCCGGGATAAGGTTCTGCTTTATCGCGTCGGTGTGTATGCGGTAGTTGATTTTCGACAGCTCGCGCTTTGCCGACCAGCCTAACAACCGCTGTTCCTGCGTCTTTAGCCGCTGAAATTCCTCTATAAGATAAAGTTTGAACGGCACACTTATGGCCGACCCAAATTCAAAGGCTATATCCTTGTGGGCGTATGTGCCTCCATAACGGCCTTTCTTCACGATTATGCCTACTGCATTTGTGCGCTCTACCCATTCCGATGCGCTCAACACAAACGACGGCAAACCTGCGCTCATTCTAAAGTGGTCAAATTCGACCACTTTGAAATTAGGGTTATGTATAACTTCCCAAGTGCCGAGAAATTCAATAGTGTATCGGTTCCGTAACCAGTTTTTGATTATATCGGCAGAACGGTTATCCCCCTCTTTGGCTGTCGCCATATCTGTGAGGGAGATATAATCCTGTTCCTCTACCGAGAGAACAGTGATTGGTGTATTTTGAACGATGATTTTAGACATTGTTTCAGATATGGCGTATATGCCAATATGCAAAGTTACATATTTTCGCTGACATACAGCGTATTCCCTTGAAATTTCGGGCCTCTTTGCTTCCAATTCTAAATCATAAAAATATTTATCAGATATTAATATGTGGTTAAATTTTCCATCCGAAACACATGGTTTTTCTAATCCTTTCACTCTCTCAAAGTAACTTTTTCACATTCTCTTTTCCATAACTGATAGTTGTACTGTTATTTTATTATATTATTGATTTTCAGCGATAGAAGTCGTTGAAAATCAATTCCACATGAACATTAAAACTAAATGCCTTTCACGATGGTTTCGAGGACTTCGTTGAATTTGTCGGGGGGGAGGCGTTTGAAGTGTTCGGCGCGAATATCGAGGTTGCCCGGATATGGGCGAGGATGGGTATTCCTTGACAACTCATGACGTCCGTTGAAAACAAATTCAGGCGTTTTCCTCAAAAATGACTTAAGGGGGACCGGGATTCGCAGTTTACGCAGATGTGGTGTCCTATTATTGACTTTGTAGATATTTCTTTATTTCAATTTTGCCTGGGCTATATCAGGATTTGAGAGTATAGGAATCAATTTATCAACCTCTTCAATGGGACGGTTCCACCATTGTAGGTGCTCCAGCAAGTCTATCATTTCATCGTCAAATCTGCGGCGTATGACTTTTGCCGGATTGCCCACGGCTATCGAAAAAGGCGGAATGTCGGAGGCAACCGTGGCATTTGTGCCGATTATGGCTCCGTCGCCAATATGCACGCCGGGCATGATTGTCACATTTTGCCCGATCCACACATCATTGCCGATAACAGTATCACCTTTGAGCGGCAATTCATCCATTACAGGAGCAATTGCACCACCCCAGTCTCCTCCCATTATGTAGAAAGGATAGGTCGTGGCGCAGTCCATCCGATGATTGGCGCCGTTCATGACAAAGGCAACTCCCTTGGCAATGGCGCAAAAGTTACCGATTATCAGCTTATCACCGATGAACTCATAGAAATGTGTAACGTGTTCCTCAAATCTGTCGGCTCCGTCGATATCATCGTAATAAGTATAATCGCCAATTATTATTCTCGGATTCTTCACCACATTTTTTATGTAGCAAAGGCTCGGAATCGTAGGATTTGGAAATGCTTTGTCTTTGTCAGGATATATTTTCATGATTATTGAAGTCTTTGCGAAGAAGGATGTATTATATGGAGAGTTTCAAATTCGGCATAATGGCATCTATCATGGGCTGGGGAACTTCACATTCCCTTGCCAAGAAAGGCCAGCGTGAAGACACTTCGGTAATACGGTCGATTATTTCAGTAGCTTCCTTTATATTGTTGCGTTTCGCAAATTCCAAAAGGTCTTGGCGGGTGATGTCGTCAAACTTCCCGTTGATTGACATCTGGTGCTGTGCTGTCCATCCGCCATTTGGATTATAGGCAAATCCCATGTCGTATGCCGGCGAAAGGGTCCATTTGCCTTGTCTGTCCATAAGGAAGGATATGTTCTTGGTATGGTCATCCTGATTGCGGATTACCACATTAAATACCAAGCGACGATACATTTCCTGCGCCTGTGAGTATGGCAGTCTCAATGCCCTCATCACGTTGAACGCCTGCTCGTATGAGTAAGAACGTGGATTGCGGTAGTCATAATGCGCTATTCCGCAAAGAGTCTGCATGTGAATTTTCTCGCCATTCTGACGGTCAAAACGCTTGGTGAGAAAATGGGCGCGTCCATTCTCTGTTATCAGACTGCAATCCGACATTTCTATGCCACATTCCTTAACAAGTCGATAGAAAGAGTATTCCAATCTGCCGAAATTCTGTGTTTCCCTGAATCCGGCTTCAGCGGTTACACCATCGAGCTTTATCAGGTAATAGTCAAAGCCTTCCGGAGCTTCAATCTGTCCCGAACGAACTTCCCCGGTCAATGGATTGTAGGCTATTATGGCTTTCGCCCTCTGTCCTCCGGCAGAGGTGCCAAGTCGCACTATTTCGGCTATCGCCGCCTTCTTGTCCTCTTCAAGATTGGCTCCGAACTCTTCCTTTTTAGACAGTGCCTCGCTTGCCACTTCAACAAGGGAATCAAGTTCTATTCTGACATCCGGACTATAGGGCGCATCCATGGCCGGTTCGAATTCCAACGCTCCCATGCAGCGCTTGCCGAGGTAACATAGTGTCTCCACAGCGTTTCCGCTGCTACGCCCGGTGAGCGCGAGCCAACGATCAAACAGTGCTCGCCCGTAAGTATCTGGCAATGAATCGGCGAGCATACCGGGAAGCCCTTTGAAAGTTTCACGGCCTATATCAGAGAATGAATAGACCCTTCCCTGACGCACAGGCATTAGAATCGGCGAGGGTTCAAGACCTTTGCCGATGAAACTGTCGGCATACTCAAAATGTGCCAGCTGGCGGTTATTGTCCCATCGGAATGTCCCGACGGGTTGGCCATACAGGTTTACTCTCGCTATATCTACCATTCTGATTCCTCGGTATTAGGTTGTACGTTGGGCTTGTTGTTACCACTTGCGCGTTTACGCTGCTTCTTCTTGCTTGCCTCGACAAACTCGAAATATTCATTGGGACTCATCTCATCTTCCTTAATGAGTGACGAGAACACATCCAGTTCGCCAAGTATGCGAAGCACACGCATGAGGGAATCGAAATAGCTTATATCGCCTTTCTCGATTCTCTTTAATGTCGTCAATGAGACTTGCGCCTGTTCCGCGAGCGACACCTGAGTGAAGTCTTGTCGGAGTCGCAAATGCCTTATTTTTTGTCCCAGCCGACGGCGTATCTCACTGTCGGGTAACATGTATATATTCTCTTCCATAGTCGTACTTGCGTCTATTAGATTGCAAATATAGCAATAATAGTTCAAACTGCGACTATTGTGCGCTCATAATTTTCAGATTAACTAAAGTTTATTGTCTGATTCGCAGTTTAATCCGATATTGGCAAATCGATAAAAAACGTATCAACCGTTAAGATTTAGTTAAATCTTTCACCCAAAACACACGTCTTTTCTAATCCTTTCATTCCCTAAAAGTAACTTTTTCACTTCCTCTTTTCCTTAACTGATAGTTGTGTCGTTGTTATATATGACTGATTGTCAGTGATAAAAGTCGTTGAAAATCAATCCCACATGGAGTTGGATGCCTTTCACGATGGTTTCGAGGACTTCGTTGAGTTTGTCGGCGGGGAGGCGTTTGATATACTCGGCGCGAATATCGAGGTTGCCCCGGATGTGGGCGAGGATGGGTATTATATGACAAGTAAGATATCCGTTTACCTTTTGCTTTCAAACCTCTCTATCACCGGACGCAACGGCGTTGTATATTCCGGTCCGAGATTGATTTCAATGATGTTGAGCAATGCCGATAACTGGTCGGGCGTCAGTCCCTGATGCAGACAGATACCCATGTGAGCGGCTGCCATAGGCTCCACGCCTCCAACCCCTGTGATTACAGAAACTGTTGCAAGTTCGCGATCTTGCCACGAAAGTATGTCGCGGTCGAAAATATCGGCAAAAAGATGTTCTTTCAGGAATTTGTCTATAACCGGAGCGAATACGGCGTATCCGCTTGCCGGTGCATCGGCGGGGATACCGGATAGTTCTGCAAGGTTTTTCTTTCCGAGCGCATACTTGGTCATGTCATCCATATCCGGCACTGGAGTCGCTTCCTTGCCTATTGTGTCATTGATTCCGGCGGCTTTACGCTTGTCGAGCAGAGCCATGAATGTCTGCAAAGCGCGTAATGAGCGGGGAAATCCGGCGTATGCATAAGCCTGAACCAGAATCTCCTTGATTTCATTGACGGTCATGCCTGCATCAAGACCTTCGACAAGTGCTTCATCAAGGTGTTCAAGGTCGCCACGACCCGTATATGCCCCGATGGCGACAATCGCCTGCTGCCGTGGGGATAGTACTTTATTTGCGCTGGCATACTTTTGGACGGCATCGGTTGTGGCAGGCAGATATTCGTCATCATTTACCGGTGACAGCCATGTGACTTTATTGTTGTCTGGGTTGCACTCTATTGCCAGATGAGCAAACCAACTGTCGGGTGCCGCTCCATGCCAATGTTCGACATTCGGTGCGATTTCCACTATGTCGCCGGGGAAAAGTCTTCGTGCGGGCTTACCCTTTTCATGATAGTAACCGATTCCCGCTGTCGCTATGAGCAACTGCCCTCCGCTATGACTGTGCCAACTGTTGCGGCATCCCGGTTCAAATGTTACATTAAACATGGGCACATTTAATTCTTTTACCTCTGATAAGGGGTAAAGGTATGCCGTTCCGATAAAATTGGGATTGCCTTTCATGGCTTCTCCAATCGGATAAGGTTGCTGAAAGTCTTGGGCGTTAACTGAAAAAGATGTTATAATTGCTATTACTAACAATTTTATAAGTTTAATATTCATATTGCACTAATTTTACTGTCGTTTATCACTTCAGCAAAATTACATAACTTATAACAATCGTGGATTCATAAAAATTCGGGAATTATTGCCTGAATTTCTGAAAATCATAGCGTTGAAATGAGACAGTTGGCTGGAAATTAAAAGATTGGCAAAAATCAAGCAAGTCCTTTTCGGTAATTATGGTAACGATTGCCGAAAAATTTACATGTAATTCTGACCTCTGTTTTTGTTATTATCGCAAAACATATACAAATGAAAACAACCGCTTTAATAATTCTCTCGTTTATGAGCCTTACAAGTTTTGCATCAAAGCCTCTTATGATAGAGCGTCAGGGACAGTTCCCCGTCGGGGGTATGACCATAGAGCGCCCCGGCACATTCAATCCCGATACTTTTGTCGGCTGGACTGACCCCGTGCAGGATGGTCAGACTTATCGTTGCGACCACGCTTTCGCAAGATACCAGATTCCGGTGGATGCAAAGAAACTGCCGCTGGTATTCGTGCATGGATTCGGTGGTGACGGAGTATGCTGGGAAACGACACCTGACGGGCGCGACGGTTTTGCCACTCTTCTTCTCCGCGAAGGTTATCCGACCTACGTTCTCGACCTGCCCGGCCGTGGACACGCTTCTCGCACGAGCAACGAAGTAACTGTCAAGCCTGTGGCGGATGAAGAATTCTGGTTCGATATATGGCGCATGGGGCTGTGGCCGGAGTGGAATGAAGGGATTCAGTTCCCGAAAGACTCACTGAGTGTGTCGAATTTTTTCCGACAGATGGTCCCCGACCTGAGTGACCACAAACTTGATGTCGCAGCACTCGATGCCATGGCGCAAAAAATCGGCAACCATATACTCGTGACTCACTCGGCTGGAGGATTTCTCGGATGGATGGCAGCCATGAACAACACAGAGGTCAAGGGAGTAGTAGCTCTCGAACCCGGAGGATTTGTATTCCCTGAAGGAGAGGTACCACCGGCATTGCCCGGTCTTACCGGTGGACTTGCCGGCGTGCCTGTATCCCCCGACAAATTCATGGAGTTGACTAAAAAGCCGGTTGTCATTTATTTCGGTGACTTTATTCCTGAGTCAGGTGCTACGACTTTGGGCGGCAGCAACTGGGAGGTACGTCTGAAGATGGCTCGTGAATTTGTCGATGCCATAAACCGTCATGGCGGTAACGCGACACTTGTCGAACTCCCGAAAATCGGCATCAAAGGCAATTCCCATTTTCTGATGCAGGAACTTAACAACGATGTCATCGCCGCTCATGTTGCCGAATGGCTAAAAAATATGGGATTATCCTACTGAACTGCCAAACAAGTATAATTACGAAACCACGATAATCTGCCCGACTTTTGAGTCTTGATTATCGTGGCTTAATATTTAAATCCCGCTATATATCAGTAGATGTTTATTCTGATAGTTTCCCCGAGGTTATATGTTACATAGTCTCTTTCGGCACATCAAATAATTCCTCGTGTGTGATGCGTTTACAGCATCCGGCTTGCTGCTTTTTCAGTCTTTGATACAAAAAACAGATATAGAGGTAATAAAGGTATTAAAGTCCGATTTTTTGATAATGATGTTTTTTCGGATAAATCCCAAATTTGCAAACAAAAAAACAATGATACGCAAAGCATTATCAACATGGGCGCTTTCCCTGATATTGACCGCGGGCATGGCGCAGACCTCACAGGAACCGGCAAAGGTCTATTTCACTTCAGACATTTCACCCGAATCACTTGTAAGCATATTCAAGTCGTTGGGAGTCGCTCCCGAAGGGAATGTCGCCGTTAAAATCAGCACCGGGGAATCGGCTCAGAGCAATCACCTCCGGCCCGAACTGATAGGGAATCTTGTCAAGGAGGTTAAAGGCACTATCGTGGAGTGCAACACGGCATACGGTGGCAGCCGTTCAAACACAGCCTCTCATCGCCGTGCTATCGAGCAGCGAGGGTATGGAGATATCGCCATTGTGGATATAATGGATGAAGAGGGTGGCATGAGCCTTCCCATGCAAGATACAAAATGGTTTTCGGAGAATTTGGTCGGAAGCCATCTTGCAAATTATGACTTCATGATTAACCTCGCTCACTTCAAAGGACATGCAATGGGCGGCTTTGGCGGTGTGCTGAAAAATCAGAGTATCGGCATCGCTACCCCCGATGGCAAGACCCGTATTCACAGCCGGCGCATACTCCGACCCACGTTATGTGTTTCAGCAGCCCCACGGGCAGGATGCCTTTCTGGAGTCTATGGCGGGCGCCGCACAGTCGGTACATAATTATTTCAAGGGGAAAAAAGGAATTGTCTATATAAATGTGATGAACAATCTTTCAGTGGATTGCGACTGCGACGGACATCCGTCGGCTCCGCAGATGAAAGATATTGGCATACTTGCCTCGCTCGACCCAGTCGCACTTGATAAAGCCTGTCTTGACCTGGTGTTCAACCATGAGTCTTCAGTCGGCGACAACAGCCAGCCTCTCGTACAGCGCATCGACAGCCGTCACGGGACACATACCGTTGACTATGCCGAACAGATTGGTCTCGGCACCAAGAGTTACGACCTGATAGATGTCACTACAAACGGAATAGGCGAAGTGGCTGTTGACGGAGTGAAGAAATACAATGTATATGATCTTAAAGGTGTCAGAGTTCTCTCTAATGCGAGCAATCTTTCTGGTCTTGCCCCCGGCATATATATCATAAACGGTCAGAAACGTAAGATTGAATGATCAAAAGAAATGGAGCAGATATATACCATCGACGGCCGACGGGTGACAAAAGCGGGGAAAGGTTTATATATTGTGAATGGCAAAAAAACTAAACTACATGTATATGAACAGAAAAGTAATGAAATTAATAACGCTTTTTGTACTGGTTATCCTGTCTGCCAATCTCGGTTTTGCAGAGGATACTTATAAAAACGGCGTACCGTATGTCACGCTCAACAACGGGCAACAGATGCCTCGTTTCGGAATAGGTACTTTCAATGTACCAGGTGATTCCGTGGCTACCGATGCTGTGTCGTTCGCATTGAAAAATGGCTACCGCCATATCGATACGGCACATGCCTATCGTGTCGAGCGCGGAGTGGGGCAGGGCATAAAGGAAAGCGGTGTGCCACGTGAGGAAATATGGGTGACGAGCAAACTCTGGCCCAGTGAATATAATGATGCCGATGCTGCTATCGACCGTATGCTTGAGCGTCTCGGTCTTGACTATATCGACCTGCTCTATGTGCATCAGCCTATGGGTGATTGGCGCGGGGCATGGCGCGCTATGGAACGGGCTGTTGCCTCCCGAAAGGTCAGAAGCCTTGGACTGAGCAATTTCGATGCTGCCGATTCGCTCTACTCCGCAGCAATGGAATGGGCGAAAATCAAGCCGGCTGTGATGCAGATCGAGTGCCATCCATACGCGCAGAGAAAAATGTGGATGGAGAAACTTGCCAATGATTCCATTGTTCTTGAAGCCTGGTTCCCTCTCGGCGGGGCTATGAGTAACGGTGCCTTGTTCAAAGACCCAGTGATACGGGAAATTGCGGCAGCTCACGGCAAAACTCCGGCACAGATTATCCTGCGGTGGCATATTCAGGAGGGTCATTCGGCCATTCCGGGTGCTACATATCATCCTTATATAAGTGAAAACATCGATATTTTTGACTTTGAGCTTACCACTGTGGAAATGGATGAGATTCGCAATATCGATAAGGAACAGCGCTTTTTTAATATGGATTACAAAGAGGCTGAACAGTTCATGCTTAACTGGAAAATAGATGATTGATGTATGAACCCTGGGGTGATATGCGACTCTATGGGTCTGACATCAAAAATGCCGGTGCACTCAACAGGGCTTATTTTGATGTAGAGACTATTGGATAACCGGTAAATTTCATGCCGGATGGCGGGAAATACGATTAAATGTGCTATCTTAGAGGTGGTAAATGTGTTTCATTTCAAAGTAAAGACCATGTTTAATACAAGCAAATGCCTGCCGGGTATGACTCTTGCTGCGGCTTTGGTGACTGGCTCTCAGCAATATGCGATGTCTTTCCCGACGGCTATAGAGGCGGTTGGATACGTCACTGCCTTGACTGCCACACAATCCGTGGCGCTATGTGAAGCCGACAATGTCGCTGTCATGACGCGTTACGACGTGACTAACCGCCCTAAACCTGAGCAAAGACTCTTCAAGTCAAAGGCTGTGGATAACCGTATCGCTAAAATTAAAGCCATGCTTGTCAATCCTAAATTGGCATGGATGTTTGAAAACTGTTATCCCAATACCCTTGATACCACCGTACATTATCGCGTAGGGGATGATGGAAAGCACGATACGTTTGTATATACAGGCGATATTCATGCCATGTGGCTAAGGGACTCCGGCGCGCAGGTGTGGTCCTATGTGCAGCTTGCCAACGAGGACAAGGCTCTCAAAGATATGCTTGAAGGGGTGATACGTCGTCAGTTCAAGTGCATAATCCTCGACCCGTATGCCAATGCGTTTAATGACGGGCCTACGGGAGGCGAATGGATGACCGATATCACCGACATGATTCCCGAAGTGCATGAGCGCAAGTGGGAGATCGACTCTCTGTGTTATCCCTTGCGCCTTGCTTATGAATACTGGAAGGTCACCGGCGATGATTCAATCTTTGACGAGGAATGGCTTGATGCCATGTCTAAGATACTTGCCACGTTTCGTGAACAGCAACGGTTTAACGGTACGGGTAAATACAAATTCCGGCGGAAGACCGAACGCGCTCTTGATACTCTTAACAATGGCGGTCTCGGTGCCCCTGTCAAGCTATGCGGACTGATTGTATCCAGTTTTCGTCCTTCCGATGATGCGACCACGTTGCAATTTCTCGTGCCATCAAATTTCTTCGCGGTGTCGGTGCTGAGAAAAGCGGCTGAAATTCTGGACACGGTGAATCACGACAGGAAAATGGCAGATGAATGCCGTGCGCTCGCCAACGAGGTTGATGCGGCTCTTAAAATCCACGCCACATTCAATCATCCCGAATTTGGAGAAATATATGCTTTTGAAGTTGACGGCTTCGGCAATCATCTGCTCATGGATGATTCAAATGCTCCGAGTCTTCTTTCGCTGCCTTACCTGTCGGATATAGATATAGATGACCCTGTGTATCAGAACACACGCAGATTTGTATGGAGCGACAGCAATCCATATTTTTTCCGCGGCAAGGCAGGTGAGGGTATCGGCGGTCCGCACATAGGCTACGACATGGTTTGGCCCATGAGTATAATGATGAAAGCATTTACCAGCACTGATGACGAGGAAATTGCTGATTGTATAAGAATGATAATGAACACCGATGCCTCAACCGGTTTTATCCATGAGTCATTCCATAAGGATGATGCCTCTGAATTTACACGCGCGTGGTTTGCATGGCAGAACACGCTTTTCGGCGAGTTGATTATAAAACTCATCGATGACGGTAAGATTGACCTGCTCAACTCAATATGATTGTGATATTTTTCGATAGTCATCGATTGTATATGGCGTATTGGAGTTGTCGGAATTTTGGTGTATCTTTGTAGGTGTATCAAATGATTGGATATGATTGATAAGAAGATAATAATAGCCATTGACGGATATTCATCGTCGGGTAAAAGTTCGATGGCACGTGCGCTTGCATCGCGCATCGGTTACCGTTATATTGATTCGGGTGCGATGTATCGTGCCGTCACTCTTTGGGCGATGCGTCGCGGACTTGTTGCGGCAGGAGTGGTCGATTCCGACAATCTTGTAGCGTCGCTCGGGGAGATTGCCGTTGATTTCATGCCGATGCCCGACGGAAGGCAGCATACCCTGCTTAACCTGGAGGATGTTGAGGAAGAGATACGTCGCCTTGAAGTGTCGAACAATGTATCACAGGTGTCAGTTATCCCTGCCGTTCGTCATCGTCTCGTGGCTTTGCAACAGTCGATGGGCAAGTCAAAAGGCATCGTTATGGATGGCCGCGATATAGGCACGACAGTATTTCCCGATGCCGAGATGAAGGTGTTTGTAACGGCATCGCCCGAGACACGTGCGCAGCGACGCTATGAGGAGCTGAAGGCAAAAGGCGTGGAGTCGACTTATGATGAGGTGCTTGAAAATGTGGTGACCCGTGACCATATCGACGAGACGCGTGAAGAAAGTCCGCTCCGTAAGGCTGATGATGCCGTAGTGCTTGACAATTCCTATATGACGGTCGAAGAGCAGGATAAATGGCTCCTTGACCTCTATGAAAAGATAATTGCCGCTTATGAGGATTGAGATTGACAACGGCTCGGGATTTTGCAACGGTGTCGTGTCGGCAATCTGCAAGGCGGAGGCTGAGCTTGACAGCAGCGGTCTTTTGTACTGTCTCGGGGATATAGTCCACAACAGCGATGAGGTGGAGCGACTTCGCGAGCGAGGTCTTGTCACAATCACTCACGACGAGCTGTCACGGCTTAAAGGTGTCAAGGTGCTTTTGCGCGCCCACGGAGAGCCTCCTTCGACTTATCAGAGAGCGGCGGAAAACGAGATTGAAATAATCGATGCCACATGCCCTGTGGTGCTCCATCTCCAGAAACGGATAAAAGAGGCATACGTATCGCGCCGTCCCGACCAGCAGATTGTAATCTATGGCAAACTCGGTCATGCCGAGGTAAACGGGCTTGTCGGTCAGACCGAAGGCACCGCAATCGTGGTGGAGGATATCGACGGGCTGTCGCAGCTCGATTATTCACGCGACATAATCCTTTATTCTCAGACCACCAAGTCAATCAACGGACTTCAGGAAATGATTGCGGAGATAAAACGCCGCAAGTCGCCCGACACAGAGTTCCGGTATTATGATACGATATGTCGTCAGGTAGCCAACCGCGTGCCTCGTCTGAGGGAATTTGCCGCAGAGCATGACCTGATACTTTTTGTCAGCGGCAAAAAGAGCAGCAACGGCAAGATACTTTATGCTGAATGTAAGGATGTAAACAAGCGCACACATCTTATATCCAATCCGGGAGAGATAGACCCCGCATGGCTTGACGGGATAGCAAGCGTCGGCATCTGCGGTGCCACTTCGACACCGCGCTGGCTGATGGATAATGTGAGGGATTATGTGACACATTTATGCGAGAACAATGGATAATTTTGTCGCAATAGATGTAGAGACAGCCAACAATGAGCCGACAAGCATCTGCGCTATCGGTGCGGTAAAAGTACATGACGGGGCGATTGTCGACCGCTTCTATTCACTTGTAAAGCCGGAGCCAAACTGGTACATACGTTATTTTTCGGAAAGCATACACGGTATATGCCGCAGTGACACTGATTCTGCCGGTACGTTTGACCGCGTATGGGAAGAGATGTGCGGTCAGTTCGGTTTTAATGCCGACAATATAGACGATGTGGTGTTTGTCGCACATAACAAGATGTTTGACGAGCGATGTCTTCGTGCAGCTCACCGCACTTACGGCATGACTTGGCCCGACAATCCTTTTTATTGTACCCTTACCGCTGCACGGCGCAGGATTCCCAAGCAGCTTGTGGGAAGTTATTCGCTCCCCTATGTATGTGACTTCATGGGAATCCCGTTTTATAATCATCACAATGCGCTTGCCGATGCCGAGGCATGTGCGAAAATAGCCATGACATTATTATGAGACGACTGTTATTTATCGCCCTTATAGCTGCGACTCTCTCCGGTTGCTCCGGTGATGGTAAAATCAATAAGGCGGCAGCCGATTACGGGCGTGCCGATGCACAGACTCTGTTGGAAAGCGTATCGTCAATGACCCCTTTGGAGCTTGAAGGCTATATCCTTGGTGTCCGTGCGACTGAATATGAATACCGGGAGGACGGTCATGAAAAAGCCGCCGATCTTTATATAAAAGGATTTGAGGAATATATCAGAGAAAATTCTGATTCACTCGCCAATATAATTTTCTAAGTAACATGAATACAGAAAAAGAATACATTGCCTATATCAACAAGGCTCTTTCCGAGATTCATTATCCGGCTCAGCCGAAGGGACTTTATGAGCCGATAGCCTATACACTGGACTGCGGGGGAAAACGCATACGCCCCATGCTCATACTTGCTGCCGCCGAGGCGCTTGGTGCCGACAAAAGTGTCGCTGTCAACCAGGCGGTAGGACTGGAAATGTTTCATAACTTCACTTTGTTGCATGACGATGTGATGGATCGTGCCGATGTGCGTCGCGGCCGACCGACGGTCCATGTAAAGTGGAATGAGGCGACGGCGATACTCTCGGGCGATGCCATGCTTACGATGGCGTCACAATTCATGGGGCGCGGATGTCCCGGTCGACTTGCCGAAGTGCTTGACCTGTTTAACCGTACAGCAATGGAAATATATGAGGGGCAGCAGTACGACATGGATTTTGAGAACCGTGAAGATGTCACTGTCGCAGAGTACATCGAGATGATACGCTTGAAGACCTCCGTATTGCTTGGATGTGCCTGCCGCATGGGCGCGCTCATGGCGGGTGCTGACGAAGCGGTGCAGAAGGCTTTCTATGACTATGGTACTTACCTTGGTCTCGCATTTCAGCTTCAGGATGACTGGCTTGACACTTATGGAGACCCGGCGGTGTTCGGCAAAAAGATAGGGGGGGATATTCTTAATGACAAGAAGACCATTTTGCTTATAACTGCGCTCAATCGTGCCGATGGCAAGCAAAAAGCCCGTCTTACCTCTTTGTTCAGTACACGTTCTGAAGAGAAGATTGCGGAGGTGATGGCGATTTATGACGCACTTGATGTAGAGAGCGAGTGCCGCGCGATGATAAACGATTATTCCGAAAAAGCGATAGCCTGTCTTGAAAAGGCACGGTTGTCTTCTGATGCCTTCCGCTACTTTGTTGATATAGCCGAGCGGTCACTTAATAGGCAATCATGATAATAGATACTCATACTCATCTCTATCTTCCTGAATTTGAATCGCCGGAGGCGGCGGTTGAAAGGGCTGTCGATGCAGGGGTAGGACACATGGTGTTTCCTAATGTCGATGTCGGCACAATCGCGCCGATGCTTGCCCTTCATGATCGGTTTCCCGTCAATACATCGGTGGCGATGGGGCTTCATCCTACAGAGGTAGGCGATACATGGGAGGCTGATTTGGCACGTATAGAGAGTGTGCTTGATTCCCGCAATGATTTTGTCGCAATAGGGGAGATTGGAATCGATTTGTACTGGGACAAGACATATCGCAAGCAGCAGCGGGAGGTGTTTGCCCGTCAGGTCGAGTGGGCTACTGCGCGTGATTTACCTGTCATAATCCATTGTCGCGAGGGACTCGATGACGTGCTTGATGTATTGTCATCGGCAGGTAGTGTGCCACGCGGGGTCTTTCATAGTTTTGGTGGAACTGCGGAAGATGTCGGGCGCATACGTCGCATAGGCGATTTCTATTTCGGCATAAACGGAATAGCCACTTTTAAAAATTCCCGGCTCCGCGAAGTACTTCCGGTTATTGGTGCCGACCGTCTGCTTCTGGAAACTGACGCGCCTTATCTTGCGCCCGTGCCTCACCGGGGTAAACGCAATGAGTCAGCATTCATAGTCCATACTGCGGCATACGTCGCCGATACTATTGGAATCAGCATCGACGAGGTTGCCGATATAACTACTGTAAATGCCTGCACCCTGTTTAATTTGAATCAGATTGAAACCGCGTGATTTTGTGGGTATGCGGGTTATTCAATTTTGATTTTTCTACCATTCAGGATATAGACACCTTCGCGAAGGCTGGAGAAGGCTTCGGCTTCATTCCCGAACACCCCGATTAGGATGCCTTGTAGATTGAAGGCACGTACAGTGGTATTGTTGTCGGCTGTCGTAAGGGATGGCACGGACGCCATGGGTGCTACAGGAAGGTGGTTGTTGAACCACTCGATATTGCTGTGGAGCGATTTTTTAATACGCTCTGCCCTGAATGGCGCCGACAGTGAAGGGTCATCGTCCCATCGGGCGCAATTATGTTCCCATGCTTCAGCAAGCGGTAGCATTACATCATCGATATGCTCATATATCTGCGCGATTCTATCGGGGTACACCTCTTCCCATATCATTTTTACCGCCGTGCAGAAGCTATCGTACCGGAGTAGTTCGCCAATCCAGTGGGGCGTAAAGCCATAATGTACTTTCATGCGGAATGTGTAGTCGGTCTTGTCCCGATGATAGCATGATAAATCCCACACGGGTCCGGCGACCCATTTGGCATTGTCCGCTAAATCTTTATGGAGATAAAAACTCCCGTGGAATCCATCGGGATTGTCCATGATTTCCTGAAGTATGAAGAAACGTGCCATGCTTTCCACATCAATGAATCTTTCCCAGTCGGTTGACGTTTTGTCGCTGGAATATATCGATGTGTTTATTGCCTTAAATTCATCAGTGAGCCACTGCATCTGAGCGTCAGAGAGAAGTTCCGGAGAATGGTAACGCAGTGTAAGGTTCCATTGGCTGTTCTCGGGAATTGTGATTTGACATTCATCGTGATAGTTGTCTACTTCAACAAGCCAGCCGCCTTTGATGAGATTCGGGTCGGTTTCCTGGTCTTTCTGTTCATAGATATTAACGCGGTTTTCATCAATACGGATGGTTTCGGTGAGAAAATATAGTCCGATGTAGTCATTGTTCAGCACTACTTCTATCGGTTGCAGACTTGGAGCCCAGCCCAGATTCAGCAGTCGGCTCAGTTGATAGCCTGCAACATTTCCTTCATCGGGTTTAAGGAGCGCCCAGTGTTTATTTTTTGGCATCCCCAATATAGCGGTCTTTTTATCAAGCTTGATTTTGTATGGCTTCTTTTTACCTTTCCATGATGAGTGCCCCCTGCCGCGTATCTGCATCGGTAGCGGCTCCGTTTCGCTCCCGAGAGCCTCTATGCCTTCTATCCCCATCGGATCAATACGGTAAAATGCATTGAGATACTCTTCCTTGGAGACAATCGGCTTATGATTTTCAGTATCAATATACAATACCGGCAGAGTACCGGAGATGGTTGCCGGTGCTGAGCATGGTGGTACTGTCGCTTCCATTTCATCCGTGCAGGAAAGAAATGACATTGTGACTAAGAAATAGCCGATTACTTTGATTGCGTTTGTTATCATAGTTATTCTAACGGTAGTTTTACATGTATAGATATGTCATGGCATGAAAAAAGGGTTGTGCCGATATATTTTTTTGACACAACCCTTTATCTTTTGTCAGAAATGATTATTCAAATATGTGGCGCAGACGGCTGAATATGCGTTTCTTGACCGATTCAGTCGGCTGGGTGTTTGTTGAGCCGCGAAGCGATTCTATAGCCTCTTTCTCTTTGTCACTCAGGTTTTCGGGGATATATACCATGATATTTACAAGCTCATCGCCGGTACCGTAACCTTCGGTCGATGGCAGACCCTTGCCACGGAGTCGCAGCACTTTGCCGGGCTGTGTTCCTGCCGGAATCTTGACACGTGCCTTGCCGTTTACAGTCGGGATTTCTACCGAGCCACCTAACGCTGCCGTAGGGATGTCAAGCATTAGGTTGTATATCAAGTCGTTTCCGTCACGGATAAGTTCCTGGTCGGGCAATTCTTCTACCACGATAAGAAGGTCGCCGTTCACGCCGCCGTGACGGGCGGCGTTGCCTTTGCCTTTAAGAGTAAGCACCATACCGTCGCTTACTCCTGCCGGAATAGTGAACTCAACCACTTCTTCCTGACGCACGATGCCCTCGCCGTTACAGTAAGTACATTTTTCGGTAATGGTCTTTCCCTCGCCGTTACATTCGGGACATGTCGCGGTTGACGACATCGCTCCGAGGAATGTCTGCTGTACATGTTCTACAACGCCTGAACCGTGACAACGGTTACACGTATGGAACGCTGTGCCGTTCTTTGCTCCTGTCCCTGCGCAATGCTGGCATTGGACAAAGCGCGGGATTTTGAGCTTTTTCGTCACACCCTCGGAAATTTCTTTCAAGGTAAGTTTTACCTTTATGCGGAGATCACTTCCCTTGGGCTGACGGCGACGCCGAGCAGAGCCGCCAGCAGCCGAGCCGAAACCGCCAAAACCGCCGAAGCTGCCACCGCCGAATATATCGCCGAATTGTGAGAAAATATCTTCCATAGACATCCCGCTCGCGTGGAAGCCGCCTCCTCCTCCGCCACCGAATCCGGATGGTCCCATGTTGTGACCCCACTGGTCGTATTTTGCTCGTTTATCGGGGTCGCTAAGAACATCGTATGCTTCAGCCGCCTCTTTGAATTTTTCTTCAGCCGCCTTGTCGCCCGGATTTTTGTCGGGGTGATATTTCAAGGCGAGCTTACGATAAGCTTTTTTAAGCTCATCGGCGGTAGCCGTCTTGGCAACACCCAACACTTCGTAGTAATCTCTTTTATTATCCATCGGTTAAGTCTTTGGGATATTAACGGTTTACTGACCAACAACCACTTTTGCGTGGCGAATCACTTTGTCATGAAGCTTGTAGCCCTTCTGCACGGTGTCGATAATCTTGCCTTTGAGGGAATCATCGCCGGCGGGGAACAATGTCACCGCTTCGTGAAGTTCTGTGTCGAAATCCGTGCCTTTTTCGGTAGGAATTGCTGTGACACCGTTCTGTTCCAGATATTTTACAAACTTGTTGTAGATAAGCTCGACCCCTTCCTTTATGGAAGATGCGTCGGAACTTTCATTGATGGCTTGTATCGAACGCTCAAAATCATCGATGATAGGCAGAAGTCCTTTCATGGCGCTTTCGCCGCCATTCTTTATGAGCTCGCTCTTTTCCTTGAGTGTACGTTTACGGAAATTATCAAATTCAGCCATCAGGAAAAGATACTCTTTCTTCTCCTTCTCAAGCTGGGCTTTCGTGTCGTCAAGTTCCTTGCGGAGCTTTTCAACCTCGTCAAGCTCTTCCTGTGCCATTTCCTTTGCCGCTTCGACATCAGCACTTTCCTCGTCAGCCACGTCGTTAATCTCTATATCGTCATTGTCGACCGCCTTAGGCTCATTGTCGACTCTGTTTTTGTGATTATGCTTGTTGCTCATATCAGGTTATAATTATTTTGTCATTTCAATAGAAGCAAAAATGCTGCCAAAATTCATCTTTCAGCCTCATTATTTCAATAATAATAACAACCCTTGGGATATATCGTTCACTTATTGCATTATAAAGTAAGCGGTGACACTAATGTGTCACATCCCGGAAATGTCTTCCGGATGGTGTCTGCCAATATGTCACCCCCATCGGTGAACAGTCCGAACACCGAGGCTCCTGACCCGCTCATCGCCGCATAATCGGCACCAAGTTTGTAGAGCTTGTCCTTGACTTCCGCAATCTGAGGATGGAGGGGAAAAATAGATTCTTCAAAATCATTTTTCAGTGCATCCTGCCAGCATTCCACCGGGTCGAGAAGCGTCGACCGCAGATCGATTGCAGGCTGCGCCGGAGTTATGCCCGAATATGCCTCTTTTGTAGAGACCGATACCGGGGGTTTCACGATGGCAACGGTCATTGATGAGAGATCAAGGTCAAGCGGGGTGAACACATTCCCAATGCCTGTGGCAATCATCGGGGTATTATAGATGAAAAACGGGCAGTCGGCACCGATAGTGGTGGCAACTGCGGCAAGTTCTTCATCGTTATAACCCAGACTGAACATGCGGTTCAAACCACGTAGCGTGAATGATGCGTCGGCACTCCCGCCACCGAGTCCCGCTCCATCAGGGATTATTTTCTGAAGATAGATATCCACAGGGGGAAGAGGCGATAGTGCATTTAGAGCATTGTAAGCCTTCATCACGAGATTCTTTTCGGGCGGGCAGTCCACTTCTCTTCCGGTAACTGTAAGTGTCGTGGTCTCTCCTTTTGCCGGTACAATCTCCAGCACATCACGCCAGGGCACCGGATAAAAGAGAGTCTCAATGTCGTGATAACCGTCGGGACGGCGTCTCACGACATTGAGACCAAGGTTTATTTTTGCGTTAGGAAACAGTATCATTGAGGGGTAAGTTGGATGGCATGACGGTGAAGCACCACGTCGCAATCGGGAAATCCGTTGCGAATGATTGTATTGCATCGCGTGGTGTCGTTTATAGCTTCGGTGAGGGTCATGGGGAGTCTTACGATTTCCACGACTTCAGCACCGCGTATGATTGACTCATTCAGCAGTTTCAATGACGGCGCCTGCTTCAATGCCGAGTAAGATTCATAAGTATATTGGGTGAAAGCCGTATTTTCACCGATACCTCTCCGGTCAAGCAGATATCCTTCCGCAAGTTGGATGGGTGCCGACGAGACTGAGATGTCACTCGGTGCCGGGAAGGATATTATTTCCTTTCGGTCGGCACTCAAGGTAATCGGTACATTGTCGTTAAAGTTGCCGTTGGTCTTGTAGACAATTGCCATCGGTCGCACTGCGGCTTCCTGACCACCAAGTGTCTTGCCGGGCATCGGCATTACGCCGGTCTCCGTGCGCGCCGATGCGGAAGTATTTGCATCGACGGTCTTTTTTGATGTGGCGCATCCGGCAATCGTCAGGCATGACAATGCAATCATTGCCGTTATTATCATCGGTTTCATTTCTTTATGAATCGAAGGGTAGTGATTTCATCGTTGCCTTTCACCATAATGATGTAATTGCCCGATGTGAGACCTGAGACATCAATACCAAGAGAATCGGTATCATTTCCGTTGACACTTAGCACGTGTAGACCGGTAATCGAGTAGATGTCGACCGTATTGATTGACGGGGCGGTCACGGTGATGTAGCTGTCGGCGGGATTGGGGGTGACAGCTGTCTGCCCTTCAGTCACGTCTTCTATTCCGCTTGTCGCTTTCTTAAGGCGGAAGCGGGCGTATGGCGTAAGCTGTTCGTTGTTGAATGCTATTACAGCGGTATAGGTTTTGAGAGCGCCGACAGGTCCGTCAAGATATTCACCTTCTACGGAGAAGTCTGTCGACTCGCCTTCCGACAGCCATATCGGTTCAGTCTGCCACAATGCGACAGAGTAGTTGCTGTCAGGAGAGAAAAGATATATCGACAGAGGCTCAGCAAGCTGTCCGGAGGTGCATTTTATAGTTCCGTTGAGCTTGATGTGGTTCTGCGGCATCGAGTTTGATTCGGGTGAAAATTTCACTACTTCAAGTGTGGTCGTGCCTTGCAATGTGCCGAGGAAATTCACTGTCACGGGATCGCTCAGCCGATTGTTGTTCTCATCGATAAACACCAGTTCATATTCACCTGCTGTAGCTGTGCGCGTAAACTGGTTTATCATGTCGATTTCAAGCGATTGCCCCGGCTCTACATCGATTTGCATTTTGGAACTCCTGTTGGCGACTGCAGTGGATCCCTTTTTGTAAAGTGCCGCCATTATCGAGCCGTAAAACTCCTGGTTGTCAACTGTTGCTGTTGCAGTTATATGGAAATTAATCCTATTGTAAAGGGGTGTAAGCACCTGTATGTTGCTTATTTTCAATTCCGGAGCATAGACCAGCGGTGTGAATGTGAGATTATCGCCTTCAATCACGAGGTTGAATCCCTGGCTGTAATTTATAGGTATGAGAATGTCATGCCATTCTTCAGTCTCAGTGTTATAAAACGCAGGAGTAGCGATATAATTGCCGCTCTGCGGGAAATTGCCGCCATACATAGGATAGGCAGTTACCACCGTCGACATTCCTGTAAGCGTTACCGCACCGTCGGAGCTGTATATGTATCGTTCCTTTCCTTCGCTGTCGGTAAGTTTAAGACCTAATCTTACATTTATTTGTCCTTTAGCTGGATAATAGAAATATTGGCGGTTGCGAATCTGGAAAGTCTCGTTGCGGCGATAAGTCTCTTTATCGGTGTAAAATTCGCGTATTGCTGTAAGCATGCCACCATCCTTTGAGCCGTTGACCGGTCTTTGGATGCCGATTGTCGCGCCCTGCATAAAGTTGAATCCGGAACTTCCTCCTCCGGTACCTTGTATACCCGGGTCAAGTGCGGAAAGCAGGAAATATCCGTCGCTCATGCCGCCCCAGCCCCAGTTGATATGGAAATATCCGTCACGATATCCGTCACATACAAATTCATGCCCTTCGTTGTTGCCGGTTACGCCGTCATACATGATTGGTCGACGTGCTGCAAGTTCGTTATACATCATCTCTTCCCACTCGGAGCCGCTGAAGTAGTCGCGCAGATAGTAAGTCGTGCCTTTATCATAGTCAAAATTGTTGATAAACGCCCATGCCGGTTCTGTAGATTGTGCGCCGCTTGATGGACCGTAGTTCATGTTTACGGAAATACCGCAGGCATACATCAGTGTAGCTACCGCATCCTTCTGCTCCTGGGTGGAGGAGCTGTTGTATCGGTCGGTCATGTTTGCCCAGTCAAATGTGGTGTCTCCGAAATTCATGGACAATGTACCGAAATCTATTCCAGACGCGTAGTTATAGCAGCGGTAACTGTTGGATCCTTTCCCTTTTACAGGCCATTCATGAAATTTCATTATCTGTGCCATTGCAGTGGCGACACATCCGGTGGCACACCTGGTGTGCTCGCTTTCGTTGTAGACCGGGCAAAGGTCATTGTAAGGTGATCCCTGGTCCCAGCGTGTCTGAATCAGCGGTGCGATATTGTCACGTTTTACCGCAGACTTTACCGGAGTGGCGTCAATGCCGTTGGCTATAGCCCATTCAATCTGATTTTGGTAGCTTTCAAGCCATGCTTTCATATTGTCAGGCATGGAGTCGTAGTCAAATGAGGATTCTTCGGAAAATCCCAATAACGGTGTCACGCAATCATCGGCGGCGACGATGGTGAATCCCTGCCGGTTCGGATTGTTGAACACGTAAAACTGATTCACGTTGCCTGTCGATGCCGTATAGGCGAGCTGCGGCTTCCCTGTAGCTGCAACTTTATGCACAATTCCGCCGGCGGTCTCAAGACGACCGAGCGCTTCCTCGGGGGTGAGCTGTGACGCGCCTGCGACAAGGCTGCATAACCCGAGGGCAATAAGTGATGTAAGATGTCTATTCATGAATAGGATAAGTTATAATTCACAAAGTTAGTCAGCTTGCAGCGATTATGCAAATGATGGTGGAAATTTTGATGATATCACCGACATATTGTCGGGAAATGAGAGTGTAGCCACGTGATACGCTATGTGCTGCAACAAAGTTTTTAATAATTATTTGCAGTTATGATGTCAAAGGTGTAACTTTGTATTGTGCCAAAGAATCATCCTGAGGCATCATGCAATGTGAAATAGATATTTAACATAGAACAACAATGAAGCAGTTTTTTACTTATGTTTTAGCCACTATAGTCGGTATAATTGTCACCTCCGTGATTGCAACAATCGGCATGTTCCTGATGTCGGTCATGATGCTATTTGCCGGCATGGCGACACCTACACCGAAAATATCATCCCATTCGATACTGCACGTAGCTCTTGACGGTCCGGTCGAAGAACGTGTCCAGGGCAGGAGCCTGTTTGATGAGCTTCAGGGCATGAGCGACAACGCGATTGCCCTCAATGACTTGATAAAGTCTATCGACCACGCTGCAACCGACCCGAAGATCGAGGGCATATATCTTGATTGCCAGGGGGGTGGTAGCGGAGCTGCCACTACGGCGTATATACGCGAGGCGCTTCAGCGTTTCAAGGAATCGGGGAAGTGGGTGGTCGCATACGCTGATGCATATACTCAGTCCAATTATATTATTGCTTCTGTAGCCGACTCGATATGGCTCAATCCGCAGGGTCTGGTGGATATACACGGACTGGGAGGCACGTTGCCCTTCTTCAAGGGCCTGCTCGACAAGCTCGGTGTTGAGATGCAGGTTATAAAGGTCGGTACGTACAAAAGTGCTGTAGAACCTTATATATTGACAGAGCCGAGTGAGGCTAACCGCGAACAGATTAAGGCTTATGTCACCCCGATATGGAAATATTTCTGCGACGGCATGGCGGAGTCGCTTGGCGTTGCTCCGGAAACTGTCAACCAATGGACCGACAGCATAATAATGACCCGCAGCCAGGAGCGCTTGCTCGTTGACGGCGTGGTGACATCTCTTCTGTATCGTCACGAGGCGGAGGAATGGATGAAAGAACAGACCGGAAAGACCGATAAGGATGACGATCTCGAACTGGTGTCGGTGGCAAGATACGCTCAGACAATAAAGGAAAAGAAGTCGTCAAACAATATAGCTGTGCTTTACGCTGTAGGTGATATCGTCGATACCGGTGATGAAGGTATCGTCGGCGACAAAATGGCTCCTCTTATTCTTGACCTCGCCGAGGATGATGATGTGGATGCACTTGTGTTGCGTGTCAATTCAGGTGGCGGAAGTGCTTTTGCCTCCGAACAGATATGGGAGGCGCTTGAGCAGTTCAAGTCAACAGGTAAGAAATTTTATGTATCAATGGGCGATGTAGCTGCTTCCGGAGGCTATTATATCTCATGCGGTGCCGACCGTATATATTGCCAGCCTGTCACTATAACCGGCTCGATAGGTATATTCGGTCTTATTCCGAGTATAAAGGGGCTGCTTAACGAGAAGCTTGGGGTTAATGTCGCTACTATAGCAACTAATCCGGAGGCTAATATAGGTATTGTCGACCCCATGACTCCGTTCCAGCGGGCATCCATGCAGGCTATGATTGATCGCGGTTACGAGACATTTGTAGGGCGTTGTGCCGCCGGTCGTGACATGCCTGTCGACTCAATCAAGGCTATCGCCGAGGGTCGTGTATGGGATGGTGCTACGGCACTCCGTATAGGTCTTGTGGATCAGCTTGGCGACCTTGACCGCTGTATCGCCGATCTTGCCGAGGAGTGTGGATACGATGATTATAAGGTGACTGAATACCCAGAGCCCAGAGGCGAGTGGTGGGAAGAAATGTTGTTGTCGTCGGGCAGCGTGAAGGAGCGCATTCTCAAGTCGGAACTTGGAGAGGCATATCCTTATTATATGATGATGCGCAAGATGCAGCGTCTGGAACATGTGCAGTGCCGCATGGAGGAAGTTGTGATTGAATAACCGTTTATAATCAGTTAAAGCGATGCACCACAATAAATTTGTAGACACAGCACTGTTGCGCCCTATGTCATGGATATACGGGGCGGCGGTGAAGGTGCGTAATCGCTTCTTTGACTGGGGGGTGCTGAAACAGCGAAAGTTTGATGTGCCGGTGGTTGTCATCGGTAATATCGCTGTGGGCGGCACAGGGAAGACACCTCGTACCGAATATGTGATAGAGATGTTGAAAAACGGGTATCATATCGGTGTATTAAGCCGTGGATATAAGCGCCATACCAAAGGCTTCGTGCTTGCCAACAGGCGGTCGTCGCCCTGGGATATCGGCGATGAGCCGTATCAGATATTTCAGAAATATGGCAATGAGGTGAGGGTCGCCGTGTGCGAGAGTCGATGCAAGGGTATCGAAGAACTGTTGCGAATTGACCCTATGATTGACCTCATTTTGCTTGACGATGCGTTTCAGCACCGCTATGTTGCGCCTAAGGCTGCCATAGTGCTGACAGAATGGAGCCGCCCGGTATATAACGACGACCTTATGCCCTTAGGGCGTCTCCGCGAACCTCAGAGCGCATTGCTGCGGAGCGATATTGTTGTGGTGACAAAATGTCCAAGGGAAATACGTTCGCTGGATGTGCGGCTCATTTATGAGCATCTCGGTCTTTTTGCCTATCAGAAGGTGTATTTCTCCAATTATGTGTATGGCGGACTGGTAAGCGTGTTCCCCGATGATGTGAGATATATGCCTGACCTTGCCATGCTGGGCGAAGATGACTCGATTCTTATTGTATCAGGCATCGCCAATCCTAAACCGTTGGTAAGATATTTGCGTAATTTCGGCGCAAAGGTCGCCGTGAAGCGTTATCCCGACCATCATAATTTCTCGCGAAGGGATTTTGAGGATATCAGAAAAGCTTACGGACAGATGAACGGCAGAAACAAATATATTGTCACGACAGAAAAAGATGCCGTGCGCATAGCTAACAGCCCGTATTATCCTCATGAGCTTAAGGCGTCGACATTCTATCTGCCGATAAAAGTGGAATTCCTCCCTCATAAGATGCCGCTTGGCTGTGACTCGTTTGAGAAAGAACTGCGTAGCCTCATAAATCGTCAGACTGACAACGGATAGGGCAACTTAACCGCTTTTGAAATTGTTATATAGAAATATTCTAACTTTTTAAAAATTCAAGTAAATATGTTGGACAAAATAAATCAGACGGCTGAATATATACGTTCATGTGTAAGTGACATGCCTAAGACGGCTATAATACTTGGTACCGGGCTCGGGGCACTTGTCGACCATATCGAGGATAAACAGTATATACCTTATAAAGAGATTCCTAATTTCCCTGTGTCGACTGTGGAGGGGCATTCCGGCAATCTCATATTCGGAAAGCTCGGCAACAAGCGTGTGATGGCTATGCAGGGTCGTTTCCATTATTACGAGGGTTACGACATGAAGCAGGTGACGTTTCCGATACGCGTGATGAAGGCTCTCGGCATAAAGACACTTTTTGTAAGCAACGCCGCAGGTGGCATGAACCCGGAATTTGAAATCGGTGATATAATGATAATCACCGACCACATAAATCTGTTCCCCGAACATCCGCTCCATGGCAAGAATTACGATGAGCTGGGACCGCGTTTCCCTGATATGAGTGAGGCATATTCTCGCCGTCTTGTCAAGCAGGCTATGGAGATTGCTGTAGAGAAAGGCATCCGCGTTATGCACGGTGTTTATGTCGGCACTCAGGGCCCGACATTCGAGACTCCGGCGGAGTATCGTTATTTCCATATAATAGGCGGTGATGCCGTGGGCATGTCTACCGTCCCGGAGGTGATTGTGGCGCGTCATGCCGGCATAGAGGTATTTGGTGTCTCGGTAATCACCGACCTCGGCGTAGAAGGTGTCGTGGAGGAAGTGTCGCATGAAGAGGTGCAGAAAGCTGCACAGGCGGCTCAGCCGAAGATGATGGAGATAATGACTGAACTCGTAAACCGCTTTGAGGAATAATAATGGAAGAGGGCAAACAGAGGGAGATAGCCGAACTTGGTGAATTTGGTCTTATAGACCATCTGACCGAAGGGCTGCCGCTCACTAATGAAGCATCGCTGAAAGGAGTGGGGGATGATGCCGCCGTGATGAGATACAAGGACACCGATGTGCTTGTGACCACCGACCTGCTTCTTGAAGGAGTACACTTCGACCTGACCTACGTGCCGCTTAAGCATCTCGGCTATAAGTCGGCGATAGTCAATTTCAGCGACATCTATGCGATGAATGGTACACCGCGTCAGATTACGGTGTCGCTCGGTATTTCGCGCCGGTTCACGGTAGAACATATCGAGCAACTGTATGCCGGCATACGCAAGGCATGTGAAATCTACGGGGTCGACCTTGTGGGCGGTGACACCACTTCGTCGCGTCAGGGACTGGTTATCTCGATAACCTGCATAGGCGATGCCCCTGCTGACAGGATTGTGTATCGTGACGGAGCTAAAGACACCGACCTTATATGTGTCAGCGGCGACCTCGGGGCTGCATACATGGGGCTGCAGTTGCTTGAACGCGAAAAAGTGGCTTCAGCCGGTCAGAAGGATTTCGTGCCTCGTTTCGAGGGGAAGGAATATCTTGTTGAACGGCAGCTGAAGCCTGAAGCACGTCGCGACATCGTGAACGAACTGGCTGAAGCGGGCATAAAGCCTACTGCTATGATGGATATTTCCGACGGATTGTCGAGTGAACTGATACACATCTGCAAGCAGAGCCACACGGGATGCCGGATATATGAAGACCGTATTCCGATTGATTACCAGACGGCGGTGATGGCTGAGGAACTGGGTATGAACCTTGTGACTGCAGCGCTTAACGGCGGTGAGGATTATGAATTGCTTTTCACGGTGCCTCTTACCGATCATGAGAAGGTGTCGAAGCTGCCCGGTGTAAAAGTGATAGGCCACATTACGAAGCCTGAACTTGGCTGCGCCATGATTACACGCGATGACGTGGAGATACCTCTCCGCGCACAGGGCTGGAATCATCTTGCGTAATGACGATATGAGTAAAATATAAGCGGGACACCTTCGCCGGGTGTCCCGCTTGTTGTTGGATATGATTTGGATGTTTTACTTGGTGAAAACGATGGTTTCGGAATATCCGTCGCCGTTACTTCCTGTAATGGAGAGTGTGTTGCCGTCAACTGAGTAGGGCACATCTATTGACCCGAAAAGAGCCACTGCGTTGCCTTCGCCATCATGACAGGTGAATTTCCCGTCATTTACCGAATATGCGAAAAAGAGCGGGACGGTATCATATCCCTCGCCTGTCTGCAGATATTGGGCAAGTCCATTTGAAAGGAATGTAAAACGATGACACTTTTCCGAATCATACCAGACTCCTACCAACGCGTCATCGACGGGCGCGGGCTCATAGCCTGTTTCCGAAGATACTTTTGTTAAGGTAAGCTCCATTGTATAGGACCCTGATTCTTCTATGTCGGTTGCGGTTGCTTTGAATATTAGCTTGTCTCCCGATATGGAATACGGTCCTTCGTAAATCATGCTCCCTAGATCAACAGTGAGTCTGTTGCCGCTTACCTTGCATGAGCCAAGGATTGCAACCTCGTCATCGTAATCGAAAGTGCAGATGCCCCTGTGTTTGAACTGGAATGATATTGAACCTGCGTCACCTTCGTCATCTACATAAGAGTATGTCCACTTGCCAAGAAGCGCGTCAGGAGTGTTGCCGACAGTAGGCACCCCGAGCAGCTCGGTGGCAGGAGGTGTTACTGTGCCGCCACCCGGCTCGTCTTCATCATCGTCATCTCCACATGCCGTAAACCCGCAGCACACAGCCACAGCAAGCATTGTCATGAATAGATACTTAAATTTTCTCATAGCTTTCTCAATCGCTCTCTTCGCCCCTCCCGAAGAAAGCTCTTTTTCTCATTATACTTAATTATATAGGAGCGGAAGGGGAAAACGCTCCCGAAAAAACATTTAAAATCTATCGGTTTTTCAAGGTGCAAAATTAATAAAAGTACACAAGTTTTCAATACATTAAATCTAATGTGGATGGTGTATGCATTATGTATGTGGCTGTAGGTTAGGTGTGTAATTTTTATAGGGTGGCACATCCTGCTCAAAATAGTGCTTAAGAAGTCGCAAATAAAGGTTGAAATCTTTTTCTTACGACTGCCTAAGCAGTCCCGGGCGTGACTGCAGAACCAGTCTCCCTATTAAATCAAATAAGTCGACTGATACATCAGTCGACTTACTTGTGACTCCTACAGGATTCAAACCTGTAACCTTCTGATCCGTAGTCAGATGCTCTATTCAGTTGA